>Ga0074193_1000992_pt1 | contig 39785 bp, 22 predicted proteins | sample EPASupsiteHSE605_FD_64523 | JGI IMG/M metagenome (GOLD analysis project Ga0074193, IMG submission 64523) | Bioremediated contaminated groundwater from EPA Superfund site, New Mexico - Sample HSE6-05 | ecosystem: Environmental > Aquatic > Deep subsurface > Groundwater > Contaminated ...
TAAACATCTTTATACAATCCATAAATACCATATAATAAATTCTTATTAAATATCTTTTCAGAAAATTTTAAAGCAAATTGTCTATAAAAATCTAAATGTCCCAAAGCATTTTTTCTCAGTCTATATGTTTCATTAGCTATTGATAAAACTATTTCATCAAATCCTTCTTCAATTTCTAATTGTTTATCTCTCTCTGCAACTGTTGCAGGTGGTATAACACCACTATAAATCTCATAATTATCATATTCATACTGATATAAAGAAAAATGATCATCATCTGGTATATAATTATTAATTCTAGCTGTCAACAAATCAAAAATAATTTGTTTATCTTCTATTTGTGATTCATTTCTCTCTAGCTGTTTCTTAACAATGTCTTTAATTGCGTTTCTAATAATGAAATTATTTTTCCAATAATTAGCCAATTCTTTTTGCAATCTTTTCAAACATCACTATTAACCAAAACATATTTTCTCATCTTATCTAATAATGGTTTTTTATTCTCACCGATTAATTCCTTACTTGGTATCTTCTTCAATATTTCCAAAGCTTCTTTAAATGATTTTTCTTTATCTAATTGATAAACTGCTTCACCCTTAATTTCCACTTTCTTTCTCATCTTATTAAACAATTTCACATATTTATCATAATACTCTTCTTTCTCTTCATCACGAATTGGAAACATAAAACCATTAAAAAAGTTCTCAAATGTTTTAAAGTTATCATATTCAACACTCAATACGATATATTCATTTAATGTATACTCTTTCCAACTCTCAAATCGTTTTAAATAATAATCATAAATCTTTTTAATATCTCTACTATCTAAACCTTTTCCCAACCTATTCATTTCGTCAAAAGTAATAAACACTCTATTACCAAATGCTTCATTAATCTTCTTTTCAAGATTTTTATAAATCAATTCCTCACTATTCATTTCATATTCAATTGCATTAATATTTCTATGCTCGAAATCAACTGTTATAAGGGCAAAAAATGAAGACTTATCCAATAAAATGCCAACAATGGGAGCCTTGTTTGGGTTCCTAAATGGTATCCTGATGTTGTTTCATCATTTGATTTCATCGAAATGGATTGCACTTTTTCAATTGCCCACCCATATGTCTTGTTTATCCCAACAATGATTAAAAATAATTTATCTTTTCCAATTGGTTTTGTTGTCTCGCCAACAGAATCATGGAAAACTTATGAATTATTTTATGATTTTGTTGAGTAAATTTACCCACAATTAAGTGTTGTGCTTAGCAATATGCCTGTATTATCAGATATGGGGAAAGGAATTAAGAAATTTTGTACAAAAAGAAATTTAAAACAATTCTTTTGTATTAGACATTTAATTAATGCAATTGGGGCGTCAAGTCCATTAGGGAAAATTTCATCAAAACTATTAATGGCACCTACCCATGAAGAATTTTCCAAAATGTTCCCTGATCTTATTGATTTAGCCATAAAGTATATGCAGAATGGTAAAACAGAAATTGGGAACCACAGTTTGTTTAGCCAAATATTTGGAATCAAAGATTATAAAATTATGTTCACTGGTAAACTTGATAGTTGTACTCTCTGTTTTAGGGGATGAATATCTTCCTGCTTCAATCATATTGAAGGAAGACATTGTTACTTCAAAAAAATCTCCAATTTGCATTTAGCTGTACTTGAGAAACTACAAATAGTGTCAGAACATTTGCACAATATCTACAAAGAATATTCTGAGGGAAAGATACAAGCAAACCAATAAAGCCCAAACTTAAACAAATGAGAAAGGATTCTCAGAATATACCTCAACAAAAACAATGTGATTGCCACGGATCTGATCATATTATGAAGAGCTTGGGAGTGAATTTTTTTCCTTGCATTCATACTTGTTTAAATCCAAGTATTAATATTCCATTGCCAATATTCCCACAAATAAAAAAATACTTAATGGATGAACCTTTGAAGATAATAACTTTAGATACAGATCACATTTGGGAATTCAAACGGAACAAAATTCCAAGTATTGAAATAGATAACTTGAATATTGATGAAATCCTTAGCATTTCGAGTTCAACAAGATTAAAATGCTATATTACGGATGTATTAGGTCATAATGACTATAGAAACTTAATGAAAAAATAAATGAACAAATTATTATCTCATGTCAGTTCTAACCCAAATGATGAAATGTTCTTTCTCTTTATCAATTGGCAGAAAAATGATTTTGATTTTGAGAAAATCAATAGAATAACAAATGATTTGATTGTTAGTTTTCATAATTTGATGATGGACGTTGATTAAAGCTGAATAAACCAACATACTTTGTTTTGTAATAATGCTCAAAATGATGATATCATAATATGATTCAAGAAAATGCAAATCACACAAATTATCCGACTAATATTAAATATCATTTGATTTAATCAAGCAATTATTGTTGTGAAAAGATTGTAATTGTGATTTTGATATTATTTAACCCTATTAAATCATTCAAACAAGAGAATTAATATGGGACAAAATGGTTTTAAGAACCAACAATAATTTTCAATTTAATAATAAAAAATTATTGGAGTAATTTGGCAGAAAGTTGAATTTATTAACCAAATCAAAGTGCCCTTTAAGAAAATTTCTGAAGAATGCCTTTCAGCCGCCACGAACCTTTAATTCTGAGGGGGTGCAAATATTTTATGTGCAAGGGTGACTTAAATTCCCCTGGCCAAATCTTAGCTTAATAGGTGAAATGTATTTCGGTAACACTGACTTTTTAATGTTTTGCCTTGCAGTTTATTAGTCTCTCCAGGGAAAAATGTTCCACCAATTGGCCCATAGTTGCATTATTATATATTGATTATAGGGGATAAAAAAACATCAGTGAACTTCAACGAGAAGAACTACATGTGTAGCGCATACAGGCGCATCAGCGCAGGCGCATACACGTACACAAACACCCGCGTTTTCACACCTGTATGCATGTACACACATATTGTGTGCATACGCATATAGAAAACCCCCTTAGATACTACTCTTGGTAAACCACTTTACATAACCGTCGGGATTTGCGGTTAGACATTTTCATAATGGTCCCACTCAGCAACCTCTCATCGAAACCGATCTTCGACATCAAGAGCTGAGTCGGAAACAGTAGCTTGTGTTGATACCTTAAATCCTTTTTTGGCACAGCTACTGCACCATTACACTGAGAGAGTGCTGTGGGTGATCATGCCATGACACTCTCTCAATTATTGAAGGGGATTATCGCTTAGGGGGTGTCAGGTGTCAAACTCAGTTTTCAAGATTTTTTTTTGGAAATGCAGGCTGAAATCTGACACCTCCTAGGCGATAATTCCCTTCAATGATTGAGGGGGTGTTATGACAAAAGGTGAGCCCTATAGGTAATGTCAGAGAATATATAACTAAAGATGTCTTGGTCAGGAAGTCGATACATATGATTATTACAATCAAAAATGGTGTCCATCTCAGTTATCAAAACTATTAAGATATTTATCAGATGATCTTTTCGAATACACATTCAACAAGTCGAAAAAAACGAATTCTATGGCATTTTCAAGATCATGCATTCATTGTCATCGTCTTATTCTTGTAATCAGGTTCAATTACCAATTGTTGCAAATAATTGTGAAATTTGATCATATTTGCTATCATATGCCAGTTATCAAACTTGTTAATAATATGGAATACAATTATACATTATCTTTGAAAAACCATGGTTATCCAAAAATATTTAAAAGCATTGGGAAAATCATATGCAAGAAGAACAGAGATAATCTTGAACTGAACAGTTTATTTTATGAGAACTCTTATTCCAATTTTTCTAAGAGATTGATGAATAGGATCAAAACATGTGGGAGTAGTCTTGAAGAATTCATTGATTTATTATCTGAAAGAGGTGATATTTATGTAAGATTGACAAACAATAACCCATTTTTAGACTATTCTTTTTCACCAAACACACAATTCAATGGTTGCTATCTTAATTCATTATGTTTTGTAGCCCCTTGGGCAAGATCCATTATTGAATGGGGAAAGATTATTGAACTCGATACATCTTTTAAGGCTACGTACCCCTATTGTTATCATATACCTGTTATCATCAAACATAATGTTAGTATCCCATTAGGTTTTATTCTTAACGTCAAGGAGAACGAAGATATTTATCAAATAATGTTTGATTGCTTGAAGAAATCTTGTGGGGAGGCTCATTGTGAAAACTTTGTAGTTCTAAGTGATGGCCACAAAGCTATTGAGACATTTTGTGAAAAGAATGATTTTCAACAATTTTTGTGTTATCGCCACTTCATTGAGAGTTTCGGGTCAAATTCCTATATTGGAAGGGTTGTGTCACATCTATTATATTGCATTTCTGAGGAGAGTTTTCAACAAGAGTTATCGTATTCTATATCTGAGATTCAAGAATATTTATCAAGATATCCAATTGAAGAAATTCATCTTCAAAGATTTGGTTCATATACTGGTTACAAAATTGGAAAAAATTCGATTCAGCCAAAAAATCCAGAGATTCTAAAGAAACTAGCTATGTGGATGAGATCAGGAATACCAACCTGTACCAATCATGTAGAGAGTTATCATAGCAAAATAAATCAGAAGCTCAAATGTAATACCAATTTCGTCACAGGTATACTCACAATTCTGGAATATATAAACAATAAGTTTGAAAAAACAAAAGAATCTGTCAATAAAGGGATTAAATTGGAACTAAGAACAATCGAGAAAATGTCCAATACAGATGATGATATTCATGAGTGTGATTGTGACTATTCTAAGAGGCTGGAATTGAAATATGGACTCAAAATGCCGTGTTATCATGTCTATAGACACTGGGAAAAGCATAATATGTTGCCACTTCAATTATCTTTTCCGAAAATTTCTAACAAAGAGGTTTTCACCAAAAATATCGAGTTGATTTCTTCATCAGATCCCATAGTGGCATCAAAAAAGAAGAAAATGAAATGTTTTAGCATTATTCGCGAGATTAATGATTTCGATAAGTATAGCAGAAGTGGAAAAAACTTTATGAAGGCAGTATATGACGTTTCTTTGAAGAATAGAATAGGATTTCAAGAGGCAGAGATCTTCTGTTCTTCGATACTATTAAATGATTTATAATTAATGCTTAAGGACTTATCTCATCCAATAACAAATGCGAAGTTTAATTTAATGTGTTGGACAAATGAGGAAAAACTTAAACAAGTTCTGGAGAGCTTATATAGTAAACCCTAATAGATAGAACAGTCTTATTTGTAATCATATCTACAATATTCATGGTGTGATTATTTGTCACTTTTCATTTTTCCAAATTTGAATACTTATTTTTATCAGCCTTCCTTGAAAGTACTCATGGGTTGATACTTGGGGACTTGGTTGTGATTTAAACAAGATTAATTCAAAGCTTCCTCTGGACCGTGCTCATGTTATTACTCACACATGGACTACATTTCATGGGTTCTCTGCTGTTGACGACCAAATGTAAAGATCCTGACGCATTTACAAGGGATTAAACGATGTGCATGACTTGAATCCGCTGCGTATGTAGGCATACGCATTTGTGTGTGCACAATTCACACATGTTCATACAAAAATAATCCATTATTTAAAATGTGACATTCAATGTTTCCCAATCCATATTTAAAGTAATTATTTCATCTATGTGATTAACTAGAAATTCCTTGAGTCTTGAGACAATATTGAATACCATACTCATTCAAGGGATCATTTTCATTTTCTTTCTCAAAGTATGTTTTATCAATAGCATGGGTTTATTTTTCTTTAAACAAAACAATTTAAACCAGTACTCTCTTTCGGAAAAAAAAACCAACAACAAAGTACCAACTATGATCGATTTTTATATCCCATGTTAGGACTAATAATCTCCTTGTTTTCACGAACAAGACATGGCAATGATATGTCTTTAGTTGTTTTCAATAGCTTTGAGCACCTACTTATTTGCTTAAGAAATGAACGTTTACTTTTACTTATCTAAATGGAAAGTGACATTCTTTTACCCAGCTATTACCAAAACAGCAATGTTTTTTTCGCAATTTCGATGATTATTGGAACTCTTTTATCATTATTGTTTCTGTATTTAATTAAAAAACCGAAAAAAGTAGAAAATCAGGTTATTGTTGTTGATAAATGGTATGAAAAGATTGTAGAAGAAAAGAAGGCAAAAGAATACTATTTTAAGTGAAATGAATATATCTTCCCGTTTTCTCCAGCAAAAAATATTGTTTTGTTTTCAGAAATGTATGAGGCTGATAAAAACAAGCAAGGAGTGTCGATTTGTTGAGCATCAGCTGGAAATGGAATTTTAATGAAAGAAATTGTACGGTTTTCATATCCTGTAACTAAAAACTCGGAGTAACTATGAATCGTTATTGTTGATTGAAAAACAATAATTGAGTTCATCTCCACTGTCGAAACCAAATTACATCGCATTCCATAACATGACAAGAGTGTTTTTGGTGTTGATTTTTGATCAAATATTTGAGTGGATACAATAATATTACCATTTTTCGTTATAAGTACATTTTTTGGTTCACCAATAAGTCGTGCTGATGATAGAAATGATGCAGTTCTTAATGAAGAGAGAATTAAAAGATCGCCATCAATGCTTGCAATCAAATCAAGATCAATGCATATAGATACATCAATAATAGGCTTGCTATGCACAATTGAAGATAATCTTGATGATGATACACATTCATTTCCATAATAGTTTCGATGATATATTAACATCGAAGAATCTGTTGAAACACTACACATTGATACTCTTAGATCCGATGATATTGGATATCTGCAAGCATCCAATGCAACAGAATTGATCACACTTGGGTGAGGAGATGAAATAAAAAGCTCAGTGGCTTTTGTGTCCGAAATATGGAAGAGAGTAAATTGATGACTCCACGGAGATGAGAGAATAAAATAGTTCTCGCTCGCATTGTAATTCGAATAGTTAGATATGCAGAATGTATTTGCAAAATGCTCCGAAAACCTTTGGTCAAATTCAACAGAATGAGTTTGTTTGAATACTCCTTTTGAATATTTAAATCGCACTATTTCACAAGAACTCAATATGCAGACAAGTTTGTTGTTATGAGATGTGATTGAAACAACTCCGCCTATTATATTTTCTTCCACAAAATTGGAACAAGAAAAACGGGGTATAAAGAAAGATAGGTTTCTTTGAGGCGATTTTTCAATAAATAATTGCATTGGAGAAACACCAAAATTTAAAGCATGATTCAGAATGCTTTGTCTGAAATCGGAAAAGAGTGGATTTTCTAATGACTCATGGTACGAAAATGGATGAAAATCATTGATCGCTTCTATGGCTGGCTGTCCTCGTTGTTTGTAGCCAAATATTAAATCTACCCATTCATTCAGCATTGAACTAGAAATCGGAGATTCTAAAGCATCTCTGTTAATTCTAATAAAATCAGAAGGGGTTGTGGCCCAGTTTGGTAATATTACATCATCGATTCTCTTATCATTGGCAGTTTTTCCTAAATCAAAACCATTCATGTTTGTTAAAAATGAATCCAAAGAGAAAAACTCTGGTATCAGTTCTCGAAAATCGGAGCCAGTACCTGTAACAGAATTCCAAGTCATTGGAATCGAATAAAACAATCTATCAGTAATATCAAATTTCCCGCTTTGTAATTCAATATGAAGTGTGGTAAAAGGCTCTACCCTGATTAAAAAATTGATAATGGCTCCTGGATTAGAGTAGAAAATTCTAAAGTGGCATTTCATCATTGGATCATCAAACTCGTTGAATAGATTGACAATATCATTAAGTCGACTATGGTTTAAAGTACCAATAGGCTTCGAAAGGTCCCTATATACAGAAGAGTCATATAAATCAATAGATTTGGAAGTATAATCAGATAATATCCATGGAAATATTGGATATTGAGTTAAATCATTGAAAGAACGACCACTAATGATATTTAACCAATATAAATATTCATAGTTGCTTATCTGTCCATTTCTCCACATTTCAACAATTTTAAAATCTTTCAAAACTCTTGAAGGAGAATCGTTTTGGATATAAATCCTGTTTGATTTCATTCTTTTTAGAAAAGAGTCACGCATGGATCCGGGGAATACAAAGAAATAAGAAACCATGCTTTTTGTGAATACTTCACATGCTACAGATTCGTGTGCATAGTTTCTCTTCAAAATAAACATAATCTCATCCCGTTGAATTTCTATAAATGTTCTCTTACATATCTTACTTTGAGAAAATGGAGATATCCTTTCATTTGACTGATATGTAATTGAGCTACTAAAAAGATGAACAATACCTGTATAATTATAACTCAAAGATACCATTTGGCACTCAGAAGAAAAGAATGCCTGTTTTGGGCTACCTATCTCTCTTAAAACAATAGGTTTGGAATTTGGAAGAGGCGAACATGCTTCGATTTGCCCACTATCTCGAGCTATTGAAGCATCAGAATGTGATTGGAAGTGCCTGTTCTTCTTAAGTCTATACCTCCTTCCGGTTTTATCAAGGGTAGGATCGAGCTTTAACTGATGATCAGACTGGGGTTTCGACCAAACTCCGCCATTCTCAGTTATTTTAGCTCTCAAAGCGTTCCATGCTCTTTCATTTTGGATATGAACTTGTTCGTCCCTCAGGGTTTCTTGTTCCAATGCTTCTGAAACAATACTTTGTGCATGAACAAAAGTCTTTGAAGAGATATTTATCGGCTTAACTATGCCATAATGATTTCTGTATATTGTTAAATGTCTATCAATCTGCAAGAAAATTGAACTATAGAAAAGAGGAATAATACAAGCTATTTGGGATTCAACTTTGGTTTTAACTTGATTTGCTGTTAAATCTAGAAATGATGGATCGGCAAGATAATTAGTTTTAATATAAACAGATAGTATTTGTCTTGACGAATTGGATACTGATGGATGGGAATACATATAAAAAAGGGCGTTTTTGGAATCAGAATCAGATGGTTTGGCGGTATCATACAAATGAATTAGTTCGAGAATAAATTGTTGAGCTTGGCTGGATTTTTGTTTTGATAGCAAACATATTAGTAATGCAATAAAAACTACATTTGATACATGTTCATTGTCCTCGATCTTTGTTGTTTTCCATATCATATCATTAGCCATCAAATAAGATATTGTTTTCGTGAGTAATGCTATTACAACAGGAGAGTCATATTCAAGCTCAATACTTGGCTTAAATGATATGTTGGGTCTTTTTTCCGGGAAAACTGATAAAAAGTATTCATTAATTGATATTCCTTTGGGCATTTTCCTTTGTCGAGCAAATGTTGGTTGGATACAAAAGAAAATAAAAATATATCTTAGCATTTCATCAATTGAGTTATCTACAATAAATGCTGTTAAAACCCTACCAATCCATTCATAAAATTGTCCATCAATGGCCGAAAATATTAGAAGAATAAATGAATAATAATATCCAAGATCAAATTTTTGTCGATTAATTTTTAACTCATGAAGCATAATTTCAATTATTAACTGAATTGCCTTTTCTTCTCGCTCAAATCCAATACCAATATATGATATCCAGTAAACCCATGTGTTATTGGAAATAACAATATCTTTTGATTCAGAAAATTCTCGGATGTTATCAAATAATATTTTTATATTATGAAAGGCCTGCTTTGAAGATGCATTTTGCAAAATTGAGCAGAATAGAGGCAAAAACTCAAAATTCTTAGATGGAAGACTATTTGAAAACACAACAGGAACGCTTTGAAATCTCCATTGTACCTGATCATTTATAAAACCGAGAACCACAGATAATAACTTGTCAGCATTTATTGATAATCCTGTTTTCACAATAGATAGTATGGGATTCAATACAGAATCTTTGTTTTGTGTCATCTTATATATCATAAAAGATACATGCAAAGCCCAGAAGCATACCTGTTCGTTATCGGATAATAATAAATTGATAAATGGTTTAACTCCTTTGAACTCCGTCAAAACACCAATAATTGAATCTGGTTTCTTCTGCAGTATATTGTAAATCACCATAAGCAATCCCTCTGTTACAAATGGGCACTGTAAATTTATTGAGCTTGATATGAGCAATGATGAATCTGTTTCTGATAATCCTTGACAACCTAATACAACCAAAACGTTCATAGAATTTGTAAATGAAGCTGGGTTATGATCATTGCTAAAATATCTATAAAATTTCACAAGAAGGGTTACAAAATCTATTGATGCAACATAGCTTGATTCATGATTTTTGAAAAAACTCGATAATGAAGTGCTTATGCCAATATGAATAAACTCTTTGGGGAACTGCTTCCAGTATTCAAAGTCCATCCAAAATGATGTAAAGAACTCTGTGTGAGATTTTTCATCTTTCATTAAAAGCAAAATTGCTAAAAAATCATTGACAGCTTCAAAATCCCATTTATCTGGATGAATTTGATGTAACAAGTGTGACAGGGATCTGAAAAACAATTGATCATGGAACATTGTCTCATCTTTTCGGCAAAGCACCAAAAAAAGTCTCGCCAAATTCTTTAAAATTATCGATGATTGGGGGAACTCATTCACTCTTTCAAAAAAAGGCAAATATGATGAGGGACCTCCCGCCAAAGGTATGATATCATAAAATGAAACTGGGAACGGAACTGAGTGGTCAAAAGATATGGATTTCTCTGTATCATTTTGTTTGATTAATAGTTTCTCAACAGTGATATCACTATGTAATAATAGTTCGAATGTAAGCATAGATGATGATATTTTAAAACCTTTTGGAAGCCTCAATTCGATCATATTATCGTCAGACGATAATAAAACAGAATCAGTCGACAAAGTAAATGAGTATCGATGCCATTTCCCTGTTGGAAGAACTTTGGGATTGGAAAAAACAGAATCTGTGAGAGATTGAATACAAAGACTAAATGATTGTCCTATGTTAAGGGTAAATACATCAGAAAGTGAAGAAATACGTATGATCGAACTAGATAGGGGTTTAGAATGGAATGCAGAAAACGAGACCGTAAACTTATTTAATTTGGTAAAAACAGGATTGATATATCTATTAGGCTCTCCTTCAATTGAAAACCCATGAGAGAAAAGATATGGTTGCTGGAGCCTAATCATATCAGAAGAAATTTGGAGAAAAGTAGATAATAATTCTTCTGTGCCGTCTTTCATTTTTTGAAATAGCATTCCAAGTTCTTTGGCACTAAAGAAATATGATCCGACACATTTTATAATCTCAAATACCTGCGGTGGAGTTGAATGATCAATTTCATTAACAATACTTGAGAAAAAACCACTTTGGTAGCATCTCCAAGAGTTTTCAATAGATCCTTTGAGTAGGCTAAGAATGAAATCCAAGGCTTCACACTGTTTGGGTGTTCTGAACGAGGAATAATACAATATCTTTAGTGCGGAAACATTTCTTAAAACTTTTCTGGTTGCTAAAGGTAGTACAATCTGGTCGTTTACAATTATTGAACAAATTGTACTAAAAATCACATCATCAATTGTTAATTGAGAAAGAGTATCAATAATTTCTCGGGTATTCAATTTATAGTGAATTGAGGATTGTGTTGATCTATAAAAGGAGAAACATAAGCGTAAAAAAGAATTCATCAAATCTTGTCTAAAAATTCTAGATTTTGGATTGTTAACAAACGCATTAATATGATTTGCGATAATGTTGAGAAGATCAAGTTCTTGGAAAATGAAACAATTTATATTAGACGATGAACAGAAAGCGGATTCAATCAAATTGATTAACTGTATTACTATTATCAAGTGATTCTCTGATAATTCAGTTTTTTGTATTTCAGAAAACAAGAGGATAATTTTGGAAAATATTATTCCATCTTCTGATGATGAAATTCCATAACCAAGAAGTTTAATTCCTACGGGGTTAGCTTGCTTTTCAAATAATAAACTAAATAAATAGTTGATCCTTTCTATCTTTGATAAAAAATATCGGGAAAACTCAATACTAGACATTAACTGAAGGAAAAATGTAAAGATATGATTTCTATAAACTAAAGCATATTCCATAAAAACAGAATTATCTAAAATTGCTTGTTTGCATTTTAGATCGTAATCTATCAGTGTATCCACAAGTGATGTAGAAACAATAGACCTGACAATCCTAGTGTGAAATAAAGCCGAAAGTCGTTCTAGTAGAGAAATATTCTCCAAAAAAAGTTCTGGAATTCCAAATGATATATATTTAACCATACAATTAATGAGTTCTATATGATTTGTATCTGATGCTGTAAGAGAGAGGTGCAGCAAGGTGTATGTCAATGACCTTGTTTCTTTATAAAAAATATTGTCTGATCTAATTGCATCAGAAGAAAATGAATAATCATTGATAATCAACCTCCATATTAAATCATCATCTTTGAATATTTTTTTTAAATTCAATGGATTTGACTTAACTAATAATGATAATAAATAGAGTTGGAAAATAGGGTTATATTGTTCTCTTTGATATTTAATAATATGTAGAACATATTCATCAAAAAATGATTGATGAGTGCTACACAACTCCTCAATATACTTTTTTGCTCCAAGAAGAGATTGCTCAATGGTTAAAGAATCATTTATCAGAACTCCCATTTTTGGCCTTTCAAATGGACCTAAATATTGATCTTTTCCGAGGGTTCTTATGTCGATAATCTCAAGTAATGATGTTTCATATAGCCTTTCTGGAACAAATATTATTTCACTATTGTTAAGTATTGGTGGTGTCATACTGTTTTGCAAACATTTTTTGACAAAAGAAAAGATTCTAAATGAATCTGGCAACAAATAAGACGACGAAAAAATTAATTGTATATGAATTGCAATCTCTCCAATCCTTTTCATGGCATCATCATGTTCAATAGATTCTGTAACAAAATCAAGCAATAAATTAGAAATACGAAATATTCTTTTCATAATGTCATCACTGATTGAAATATTGCTCGTTTTGATTTGCAACAATGCTTTGGAAAACTCTGTAATTTCTAAAATAGAATTTGGCCCTAAAATATGGTGCTCAGTGAGAGATTCATATGTACACACTAGAAATTGAATCATTTGATCTGAGTGTTGACGTGATACAGAATATGTGCATAAAACAGATGCAATAGAATGCCCCAAAGCAAGAGTTTCGTGTATAAATCTTAATGGTGGCTTCATAATCATTAGGGCCCCAATGTGTTTCTTTATGGTGTTACAAATTGGAAGGAAAACATCAATAAAATCTTCTCCGATATCATTTGGAAAAGCAAATATACATTTTGCAATGAATTGTAATGCTGGAAAAGCTATATATGCTATTTGAGGACTATCTTGACATTTTGCAAAAATTGGTAAAACTCCTTCAAACTGAAAAGCAAGACAAAACAGAGACCTATATAAATGGGGAGCAATTATAGATACTATATTGTTATTAACTCGCAATTTCCCCTTTTCGTCCATCAAATGAGACCAAAACAAAAAATAAGCTTGGCTTATTGGCCTTCGTAGATTTAAACATTGCGAAATCGTTCCCTCAAGATTTTTTTTCAAGTTATCACCATCTTTAATTACTTGAGAAATCGGGATATCTAATAAATCAAATTGAGCAAACAAATCCATAAGAAAAGGATCTGCTTTTAAAAGAGGATTTTTGGTTGGCGTTTCTTTTGTGAAATAACCAATTGCTGCTTTTGTTTGAGGATCATCAATATTGGCTACAAGGTATAAAAATCTTGCCTTGTCGATCATTATTTCTTATGTTGTTACTAGTACAAAACTCAATCCTGCAAATGAATGATAAATGTGTATAATACATATGATATATTTTGTTTCAAGTACCTAATTTGATTTATTAAGATAGAAACATAAAAGGGCAACACTTCGATGAACTGTTCAGAAGGATTTTGTTCCATTTGATTATAAAAGAGTTTCAAAGAAGGAATATATATGGTTATTTGGATTTTTTCTTCAATTTGGTGCATCCCTCATTCAATGATCAGTGTTAGATTTCCCATTTTTAATGATTATGGTTATAACCTGAGGATAAAATTTATATGAAAAAAAGGAGTGGATGTGATCTATCGAAGCTTCAGAAACCCAAATCAGCCGAGTTTTTTGAAGAAATAGAAAATGTTTATGGAAAATTATTGCCAAATCAAGCTCATGCTTTTTTTGGTTTAATGATTGATCATTTAAATAGTATTTTCTCTCCTTCAATATATAAGGAAATTGTTAATTCAATATCTTCCTTAATGAAAAAAGATGTATTTAGGAAAATATGGATTGCTGGAGGATTTACAAAAAAACTTCCTTTTGGTAATCCTTCAATTCACAAATATATTCTTGATTTTTTGTACCATATTATTACCAAAGATCCTAATTCATTGGATGTTTCTCAGCAATCTGATTTAGAATGCTTGATCACTAATAATCCATCAAAAATGCTTGTTGTTTTCAGTATGTATGGATGTCAATTCAACGATATTGATGATCCAAAACTTATTGTAGATTCTATTTTAGATTTTTCTAGTATATATGTGAATTCTAATGAATCTGAAAACTATATTACCTTATTAACAAATATGGCATTGTGTTTTCCAGATTTATGTAGTGCTTTTAATGATAAGATTAATAATGCTTTTTTTGGATTTTTGGGAGAAAACAATTTAAACATTGTAAAATATACATACGAAAGTATGGCAAATCTGGTTACACATGTGAAATTCTCTGATTTAAATGTGTCTCTATTTCGAAAACAGATTAAAATCTCTGATCTAGCGGATACTATTATCGACTATTTAGTAGTTGATTCCATTAGAATTGAGTTTTACTCTAATCTGAAAGTATTGTCATCTTTATTAAGATGCTCATCCACAAATGTAAAAGCAACGTTGGTTCTGATTAAAGCAACGCATGAGCCTGATGTAGCGTTGCAACTTACCAGACTCTCAAATTGGATGACGAGTAATTTGCCAACACTTCATGACACATTCAGGCTTTTTTTATCTGTTTTCTATCATAAATCTTGTAGAAAACTATTATTTTCTTTTCATGAATTCCCCGGGTTCTGTTATCAAATATCCCATATACAGAGTGTAGGGTATGTCTCAACAATATTGAAAATCTTATCAATGTGTGATATTACTATTGAAATGGTCTCATCATTGTCTGATAATGGCTTTATGATTTCGATACTAGACACCTGTCAGTATATGGATCATATCATTTCATACCAAGCATTACTTGCGTTTTTTTATCATATTGTTAACATGAAGTTTCTTGCGGAGTTTTTGAAACTCTGCCAAATTATACAGATAATATTTTGTTCTCATTTTGATTTAGTTGATTATGCCTCAAAAGTTGCTTTATCCCTTTTGAAATACAAGAAATGTAAGAAGTTTTTTGCTTCTGCTGAATTCCTGGAAATATTAGAGAAAAGCACAAGGTCTAATAAAAGTTCTCGAAAACTTTTATCGAAAATAACATCAAGAATTGATCAAGATTAGTTTATTCAAAGAAAATAGGGGGTACTATCCCACTAGGAGTCAATGTTGGCTTAGGAGATGAAGGCGGGTTTAACAAATCAATGCTTGAACAAGACTTTTGAGTCTTAATCACAGGTGAAGATGCAAAAAAAGTATGACTCATCTTAGGCATTTCTCTATCATTTTGTACAAACCAAAAATGTGGTTGTGCCTGCATTGAAGAAAATCTCCTTACAGGATTTGGGTTTAACATTTTTTCAACTAAAGAGAATGATGTTGTGGTCATTCTCTCAGGCTTTTGGAGGGTACCTGTGGTAATAACTTTATATAAGGCGGAATCTGATACTTTTGACCATGGTATTTCCCCATTAAGCATGAAATATATTGCTAATCCAGCTGCCCAATCATCAAGTTGAACACCATAGCAAACATCACCTTTGATTGCTTCAGGTGGAGCCCATGATTTTGGGCATAGTATACCTTTGATAGCTTCTGTACGACCATTTCTCATAATATTGTTCAAATTATCTAATCTTACAAACTCTTTTCCATTAAAAGTTTTGATTAGAATTGAATCAGGGCTGATACCACAATGCGCAATATTATTTGCGTGAAGATAAACCAAGCCATCAATAATTTGCTTTCCTATTCTTCTGGCCCTATCTTCTGTCATTGATCCCCTGCAGCTTATCTCTGATTGCAAAGATATCCCATCGAAACTATCAGTAATCGTGTAAAAATTTTCTTCATCTTCGAAATTCTCAATAAAAACGCTCACTGATGGATGAGATATTTCCGATATAAGGTCTCTTTCATCTTGAAAACATTTAAATAAGTCTTTATCATTCTTAATACTTTTTGGGGTTTTAAGAACTGATAAATATTGGCCATCTTTCAAAGAGAAGGCAGAATATATATTGCCAAACCGGGTCTTACAAATAATATTAATAAATTTATAGTGCTGTGTCACAGTGATCAATTCCATTTTGGCTTTGAATCCTTTGTAACACCGTTACATTTTTGTATGAATGTAACAAGTCTACAATTTTTTGAATACAAATTAATCGTTAATTTTACATTTTAAAGGGTAATTTTTTCTCACTCAGTACAAGAATGATGAAAATGAAAAATGGACAACTGTGCGCTGCATGTGTAAACTACGCAGATACCAATGGCTATTCGTGGATTATTGCCAGATATGAGCGTAGAAATCACTCTGGTAAAATCATTGTAAGAGATGAGTTTTGTGAGAATCCAGAATTCGAGAGATATTCAATAGAAACAAATCAAATTATTCCATTTCCTATTAATGATGAAGTATACAGCGCTGGAGATCCTGTATTAGCCTTATGGTATGATTCTGAAACGAAAGAATGGTCAACAATGTTTTATGGAGCCGTTGTTGTTGAAGTTAAATCTGGAACTATTTTAACGATTAAATATAAAGGGTCAAATATATTGGTTGATTTAGATAAATCCAAAGTATCCAAATATCCTGAAGGATTTGAAATTATAGCCGAAGAAGAAGATTTATTAGAAGAGGAAACTAGCGTTAGCAAGAGCGAGGATCTGGAGAATGAAAATTCTAAGACATTGAGCGCTGCAAAAATGAATGAACCCACTAAATCTAATCAAAAAGAATCCAAGAAAAGGGCAGAGACTCCACAAGAAGAAAGGAGACTTAATTTTCTATTAGATAGACCTGTGCAAGCAAGAGAGCAAACTGATTATCGTCCCCTTTCTGATGATGATTTTTCCAGACTGGCTGGAAACCTCCCTCCTCATAACAGAATGCATGTTAAGAAAGGAACACCATTAATAGATTTTCTTCAAGATCCTGATATATTCCCAAAAAGCTCTCCTCATGTAACCGGGAATGGTGTTTTAAGGATAAAACAAGTAGAAGAAGAGATACAATCAGAGTTAGTTAAAAATCCAGATGTTAAATGTGGAAGGCTTTCAAAGCTGTTTCACCAATGGAGAGTATAATAAAGATAGTTTTTATTGGAAAGTTTTGTTTATTACTACATCTATTGTGGGATGTTGTTCAGTTTTCAGTGTCAGAAGTTGATTAATTGCGTGTTCGGTTTGAATAAACTGTTGACATATATCTCCTTTCTTAGAAGAGAATCTCTCTTCCAATTGCTTCACCTGTTGTTCAATCAAAATCACCGATTTCTCTTTTGAAAGAACTTGTGATTCATACATTTGAAGCTCGCCTATTACAATATCATTTCTTTCTAGTTTCTCATTATTTGAAATATTCTTAATCCTTAATTGATTCTCTGTATTCCTAACTTTTTCGAGTAATTCAATATTCTCCTTAATCCTATTATCATTATGGAGGCTATCCCGATTGATGTTAGAGAGTCTTCTTTTTAACTGTACAGACACTACATTCAGTTCATCTAATTTGGAATTTAATAAAGATAATGAGTCGTTGGTGTTAATAATCTGTTCGAAAAGCATATTCTTTGTTTGGATGTTACTTTGGAGAACAATAATTTTATTCATTTTTGATCTTAATTGCTTATCATATAATACTCTTTCGTTTTGAAGCTTTTCGAAAAAAATAATATTTTGGTTACTCAGTTCCCTGGTCTTTTTTCTTAATTCATCAATGAACTTCTTGATCATATTAATGGTCTGTGAAACCTTGATTGGTGGTGTCTTTTTAGAATAAATGGAAAATGCTTGTTGATATTTCTTCCTTGATCTTTTTAAAATAGAATCAATATTAGTCCTTTTGGCACTGTACTTCGATATTTCATCCTTTTTCCCGGTTAATTCAATTCTTTTCACCTGATTTCGATTCTCGATCTCAATAATCTCATTAATTTGTTTAAAATCGGTTTCTTTATCATTTTCATCGCTCAACTTATACTGCATCATATTGTTTTTGTTTTCTAAATCCTCAATATCATCATGAAAAAAAATTGGTATTGTCTGTGATAATACAGAGGTCGCTAATATTTCTCTTCTGGATAATTCATCTTGCATTGAATGGATAAAAGTTATTTCTTTTTCTGCTAACTCTAAATCTTCTGAGTAATCATGACTTTGGCGAAGATTTCTTCCAAAAAAGGATGAGTTCTTGTTTAGTTCAACAATTTTCATTCTCATTGTGTTTTGTCGTCTTGTTCTTTCCATTCGTCTCTCAGTTATCTCAAACATTTTTTACCTACAAAAAAATCATCATTCCAAAATATGGAGATTTACTGATAAAATGATTCAACTGGGAGACATCTCCCTTCGGCTCATTATTTAACCCAGAAATCTTATTAAAACATGTGAAAACCTGATTCACTACTGTTCAAAGCGAGATATATTTCATGTTCCTGATGATCTTTAAGTAGTTAAACTACTCTAATTGTTCTTGGTTCATGATTAAAATATCAAATGTAATTAAAAAAGGAATTTGATTTTTCACATTTCAATATACGTGAAAAAGCTTTAATATGTATATAGATTCATTATATTATGGTCATATTCAACTGCATTTAGCATTTATTAAGAATACCAAACTACAGCAATAATTATGGAAAAAATTCAACAATTTCATATACCCACTAATATAACAGCTCAAAAAAACAAAAAATAGATATTTCCTATAAATATTTAGTGAGGTGTGAATGAGCTCTTAATGAGGATAAAAAGGGTATTAACGTTTATATAAATGATAACACAAGAGATTGATCAATATGAGACAAACCTTGAGAAATACTTACAAAATATCAATGACGAGGTAGAAAAGTGTGTTTTATCATTTGAAAATAGAGATTTTGCCTTTTTTAAAGGAAGTTTACCAAATATTAATACTCTTTTGGAATACCGTCAAGAAAGAGAGTCTTTTTTATCCAATATCGAAGAAAATAGTATTGTTCCAAAACCAGACATGTATTATGAAAAGATTATTAATGACATATTATCATTTGACCAAGTCCTTTCTTCTGGAAATTCGTTTTTGGCTGGATTTTATACCAAAGAGATTAGCAGAATTGAAAGAATTAGGAAAAATGTGTTGCAATATAGCCAGTGCAATCCTTCAATCATAACAGAGAAAGGGTTTTTTCCATACATTGAGTCTCTTACCAAATTGCATTCTGAATTCTCTAAATCATTATTTAGGATCTCCTCAACTAATAATGTTTCGAATGATCCCGATGATTTGAGTTATGTAATTGGATCTCTAGTTGTTGATAGGAAGAAATGTCAGTATATAGATTCTATCATAATTATGAGTAAAAGAATTGCATATTCGAGAAGAAAAGATATAATTATTGAGTCATTAGAAAGAGCGGAATCAGATCTCATATCATCTGGTTTGAATAAGCCCCCGAAAGTTCCATATTGTTTATCCGAATCATCACAGATCGATGATTCTTTGACAAACTTGGCGAATTTTTTCGGAATATTTTCGGATATTAATGAGAATGATGGTCAAAGTTTTATTTTTTCTTGTGAGAGAGTTTTCACACAGTTCTGGGAGAAGATTCATACTGATGAGAAGGTATTGGAAAGTGTTTCTGAGCCGAAAGGAAAGCTAAATGAAAATCCAAATGTAGTTGCTGATGAGATTTTGTTATCTCAAGTTCCTATCGATGAAAGGTTTAAAGCATCTTGGAATCTAATCACAAAAGACAATCTTGAACATGTTTTGTTCCATGTAAAAGATCAGATGGCAAACTATGATCAGAATGTTAATGGCAGTAAATACTATTATGGTGGTCTCCTAAGAAGAAGGGAGCCACTTTCAAAAGATAAAATCGGTATATGGTTCAAATTGAGATTACTCAAAGCTAGATACATTTACAAATTGATTTTATCATATTTTAACTATTTTGAAGCAATTAAGCAAAACCTAACAGGGTTAAAATATTCTTTGAATAGTAACCATAAGAATTATGGCTTCCTTGAAGTATTTAATAAGAATCAGGATATTATGTTTTCAACATCAATATCACATGCGAATAATATTCAGAATTTTATCTTGACAATAGCATCACATTATACAAGTATAGCAGAAGCCAAAAACATTGAAGCAAGAGAATCTAGAGAAAAAATCATTGATTGCTCTCAGATTATTGAAGATCTATTGGTTCTAGAACATCGTTTTTTAATTGAAAAGTGTAAAGTAATTGAGTCATTATATGAAATTGCTATTAATACCGGAGATAAAACATGTTTCAGAATTATAAATGAAATAGTTGATCAACGTCCTTTGATTAGAATCAATTTATTTAATAGCTATGATGCTCCATATAATTTGGCAATTGATTCTATGAAGTTTAAAGCAGATTTATATCGATTAATACTTAATAATTGCATCCTTCATGAGAAACATGTTCAATCTTGTTTACCTGAATCAATTTCTTTATTTGAAAGATCTTTTGATACTTCTGATATATTCATAAGAGGAATGTTTCCAAGTTCTTTGCCTGTTAGTCCATTCGATTTTTTTGCTTCGATATCAAAAATTCCTTGTTTGGATACCATTTTTCATGCTATTGCATCGGAATTCTGTGAATGCATTGATCTGAATTCATATAGATTCTTTGAATATATTGAATTTTTCATAATGAAAACTCTTTTAGGAGAAATTAAACGTGTATCTCAAAATGGTGGATTCCCATATTCTATTGCAAGCTATCCTTTTTATTGTGATATCTCTGCCTCTCCTTATTCTTTACTATCATCTCCATATCTTACAGAAATAAATCAGGTATTCAATCTCATAGATTCGATACCAAAAAGCCGAAGATATAGGTTTTCTAACAACTATTTATACATTTTAAGAGTGTGTTGGGAACTTCAAGATTTAATACTTGATTCTGATATTTTGCAAAGTGTTTACTTGGATCAGGGGTCAATTTCGGGTGTTGCTGATCCAAGAATATATTTGTCTCCTTTCCGTGAGATGGCTAGATCTGATATGATAGATATGAATGATGCTCTTTCTAGCGGTAAAATTCTTCACTTTGCTTTAATTGATTATGATCAGGCTGAATTTGATTTTAGTAACCCAACAAGTTTGAAAAAGTTTATTTCCTCGAGTGATTTTTCTTTTATTCAAAGGCTATTTCATTTTCAAAAAATGCATGTATTCATAATGGAAACTGCAGTAAGGTATAATCAACTATTCCTTGATAATGAAATAATCATGGAACATTTTGGCTTTACAGATTCTGATTCTGTTGATGTGTTTTTAACCCAAGCTGCAAATGAAGATTCTTCTGGTGCAAGTACATTTGTTCGCTCTTTTTTATCTTCAACATTATTTTTGGATTCTCAATATTTGATAGAAAATAACAAAAAAGCTCATAGCAAGCGCGAATGGTGCTTTTTAAACATTAAGAGCACCAAACTTCAAACAAGACTGGTTTTAAATGCGCAAGTTAAACAAAAAACTCTTTCTGAGATTGATCTTTATCAAAACTATGTTCGAGATATTGTCGAAGCATTTAGTGCTTCATCTTATAGAGTTGAAATGTCATATATATGCAGGTTTGAGCGGCATTTATTGCTAATGAATACTTTTTCAGATGCATTCATAGTAGATTCTACAAAAATTACTCTTGTGAATGAAGCAGGGAGAGTTCAAAACCATTTTGTTGTTCCCAGTTGGATTGATGTTTTATCTCTTGTTAGAACTGCTCCCATACCTAGACAAGCAGCGATATTGAAAACAGTTTTATCCCATGTATGTTATTTATGTCAAATTCTATACCTAATTCGTTTTGAGTGTGGTATAAACCAATCAAAAGATGTTTCTTTACTATCACTACTGAAAGGGAGTTTTAAAATGGAAACATCTGTACCACAGAAGCTTTTAAATGAACTTGGGAGGCTCCCTGGTGGAAATGAGTTTGATGTGTGTTCAAAATACCTTGAAGATAAGTTCTCTTTCTTACTTAAAAGAATGGAATTGGCTGTATTATCCTCATATGAATATTCATTTGTTTCAATTACTGGAATAGATTCTTCCCTTAGATCATATATGTTATCATTTTATGGACTTATTAAGAATCCACCATGTTCTTATTCCGGTTTCATCAATATTGAAAGGTATGTTCCGTTGTGGAACCAAATGTTTATGTGTAATACATGTGAACAAAATAGATCAGAAACAATACGCCAACTGGCTATCGTTGATCAAAGAGTTGAGAACTCTCTGTCATTACGCAGAATTCATAGTATTTTGGAGAGTTATCAAGCTTTGACAGATTCAATCGACTTTATGTCATTAGCTTTGAAGCATATACGTATTAAATTTGCATATATGTGTCTTCTAGATGGAAAACCCTATAGAACACTCAATAATCCTTTTTCTGAAGTAAGAGATGAGTCCTTTAGTTATGGTATTACAAGTTGGAATGGGGGAATTGTTCCTAAAAGCAGTAAATCACTAATACCTAAGGAAGATACTCCTATATCACATAACTATGAGACAATACCTGAAGATAAAATCCTAAACTCTCAAATAGAGACTGCAAAATATGAATGTAATCGAATTATTCTACATCACCAGGTAGATATCACAAAGCATATATCAGAATCAATACATGGAATGTTGTCTCATGGAGTTAAATCACATGGTGAAATCAAAAAGCCCAATATTGATTCTTTGATATATGGAGACAAACCTTCAAATGTCGATGTGTTTTTCTACAATCAGAATGATTATTCCATTTATTTTGTTATTGAGATGGTTTCGAAATTTCTTAATCAGTTTATTATTGATGGAGTTATTACTGATGAAACTCTGACAAATTTTTCCTATGTATTGTCAGAATTGTTAAACATATATGAAAAAGACTCTATTTCTCAGTCACACCTAACATGGAGTAAAATAATTGGATTTTGGATGAATCTAATTAGAAACAATCATAATAATGATTCCGTACTGGATTTCTTTGGTGAAACAATCAAAAAAAGATATGATAATCAATTACTCTACGAACTACCTCGTCGCTTATCTGATAAATATTTAATAATCAAAAGTCTTGAAGCTTTAACTGAACAACGGAAAAAAGATATTGTTTTTGAGGATACAATATCTGAATCACAGATACATAATGAGTTTTCACTTTTGATAAATGATCTTAATAAGCAGAAAAGGGTTTTTGTTTCAAAATATGTTTTAACAAGGAAATCAGTTTTTGATTCTGTTCTTCAGAAGATTTTACGAGCTAAGAAGGTTAAGCTTGAACCTAGCTCTGCATCATTTTGTCATTCAGAAGAAACTCGGCAAGATAGAACATCCGAAATGAATGATGAAATTTCGGCCTTTAAAAATGACATTAGGAAAATGAGGATTATTAGATGCATGTCAAACATTGCCACAAGAAGATTCTTCACAAAGAGAATGCAATCATACGAAATTGATAGAAAATTTGAGAGCTCAAGACTCTGGGAATCAAAGCATGATTTTGAGGTACTTCAATCTTCCATGCAAGCACAATTACAAAATGCTTATCGTTCTCTAACAGATGCTGAGATAAATATTGAGAAAACAAAGCACTTAATTGAGTCAGAAAAGAAAAGTACAATTCAACTAGTGCATTGGAAAGCCATGAACTCAAAAAGGGAAACACAATTGGAAAAAGAGATTAAAGCTTTGGAAAATATTGAGAATACTAATATTGGTGAATTATTAGAAAAAATTGAAAGATCAACATCTATATTGAATCGCTTAACCGAAGAAACTTCATTCATTGACGAGGTAGCGGAAAGAACAATAAAAACACCAATGAAAGAAGCTGAGAATATTCGTAATAGAATCACATCATCAAGACTTCAGAGGCAATCTGTTCTTCGATCTCATACTGCTTCAAGAGCTGAATCAGGTATGGAAATATCTTCATCTTTGATAAATAGTTATATCGAAGAGAATGAACAAATAAAATCGAGAAATCTATCCCTTAAACAAGAAATCAGATCGCTAGAAATTGCCCAAGGGGCTTTGCCAAGAGATGTTATAACTGTTATGAGCGATGTAACATCATCGCCGAGAATGAACCAAACATTTAAATCATCAAATCGATCTAAAAGTCGGCAAATAACGAAACCCAATACTTCAAATACTCCCAGAAGAGCAGACATAATTAAGACAGGATCTCGACTTGGGTTTTTATAATAAGGTAAAATATGTATTTATCATTTATTGTTTAAATAGTGGGAAAGGATTTGAATTTAGTATTTAAAATATTTAGATGAGAACTCAAGGTGATCCCTTTTAAGTGGTATTTCTTTAATATAGATACTAATACTTGGATTTGATTTCATTGAATTATTCATTAGAGAAATGGTTAACTGTATTAATGATGAAACATTTACTGTTTCAAGGAAACCATCAGTTACACTCATAACGGAACCCAAAGACCCATCAGTATGAATTACAAACTTAGGATAGAGAAGTAATATGGCTGTTGCTAGTAAAAACCGTGAGAATGTATGAGGAAAATCAGCAGAAAATATGGAATCCCACAATCTAAACAAATCTTCAGTCTTAAATTCTCTCTTGAATAACAGTAGTAATGGTCTAAATAAAAAAGATAGTTGATCTAACTCAGAAGATGAGAGTAGCTTCTTAAGTGGGTTATGGATTGAGAATGCAATCTCTGCAGAATTTTTAAGGATAAATGACTGATTTGTAGATAAATCTGCAAAAAGTCTATCATGATGAGTGAGCTTCATCATTCGAGCAAATGACCAAAATACTAATGACTCAATGCCATGTTTTGTGGTTATTGTATTATTAAATAAGATCGCTTCATTGTTTTCCCATCTGTTTGTATAAAGAATGATGAATGGAGATACTAAGTCAGCCATTCCTTGAACATATCCAGCATTGCGATTATATATTGAATAAGAAATAAGAACATTTTTCAAAACTCCAAGATTTGGATTTCCATCTCCAGAAAAGGTTGAAGTCGTTCTATCATTTCTTTTCACATCATTCTCTATAACTCGATATACATCCTGCAAATAATCGGAATTATTGTGTTGGTCCTCTGTAATTAAAAATATTTGATCTTGAATTCTTTGGTATTGTTCTTGAAGGGTAATGAAAGAAGCATCATCTGCCTTAAAATTGTTTCCATAGGGTATTAAACCCAATAAATGTAGCCATATTTGTGGTCTAGCATTATTTTCAACTCCTCTCTTGAATATTTCCGTTTTCAACCCACTAATATCATTCTTCTGGATAAAAGATCTGCATTCATTATGAGATAAGGGAGCTTGAAGCGTCTTTTCAGTCTTGCTATGCAAACTCCTCAATATTTTATTATGTAAAGCAATATCTATTGTCATTTCTGGGTTCAAATGAGCATTGTTAATATGCTCTGATGGAGCAGCATGTGCTTTTTTGGTCTCTTGTGCAACAATATATGTAAATGGTTGACTTTTATGTGATTCTAATATCTTTTTGTGCATTAAAAACTCTATAATATGTTTGACAGATAAACTTGGAGCCTTCCTAAAAGAAAATTTTGGTAATTTCATAGAATCATTATATACAACAATGAATTCCGTAACTTTGAATGATAAATCACGATACATAATTGCCGAAACTTCTTTTAGAGGAATTGTAACATTTGATGGAATGTTATTATCGGAAAGTTCTTTGGGATCTCTTGAAGCATCTGGAACCCACTCAAATCCGTACAATTCGGATCCGTAATTTCTTAAAGAGAAGGTTCCACTATTCTCAAAATGGCTCATCAAGTCAAAACAAACATTATCTGCTGAAAAAACAAGCTTTCCGGTCATTATTTTTATCTTACTGTTAAAGGGTTGCAGAGAGGAAAACAGAGAAGGAGACAAGATTATTGATAACATTCAAGCTAAATATTTTGCTGAGAAGAACTCCAGGATCATTGGATGACAAAAAGCATTCAGTTGGAGATGGATGAACAATGAACTGTTGATCTATTTCAATATAGCATTGTTGTGTGGATAAGTGAGCAATGTTGTGTGAAGGTGTGGCTACATTTGTATTAGTGATATTGTTATAACTGAGATATCCTCGATAGTTGGCAGTTATTGTAAGTAGTGAATATGAGTGGAATAACCATCCCCGAATGAGATTAACATAAACGTTTGTTCCATAGACATAAAACAAAATAATACTATTCTGCATAAAGAAGCAATCATACACATTAGCATGATTCGCAAAGTGTAACACATAATTGGGTGTTGAGTTTCTAATAAAATTGCAATATGAAAAATTACAATTTGTAGTTGTACCAGTTCTCTGAATGATGATGTGGGATGTGGCCTGGCAATCTGCTAATGTACAGAATCTGAAATCAATACTATTTGAAGTTTCGATATACAATCCAGCACCAATGACACCATAATTATAAGATGAATTGGAGAATGAGATGATTTGGCGCCCATTTACAAATCCTTGCCCCCAATTTCGGTTTGTTAAATGTGAAGGGGCGCATTGTGTTATTGTTGAAAGATTCATATAATTCTCCTTGTTATTTCCGACTTGCACATATGAGAACTGATTACTTCCTGACGTTTCAGTATAACAAGAATGAGCGCAAACTCTGCTCATAACATGAGCCCCATATAAACACTTATAAATCAAAGCCCCAGCCGTAATTGAGGAACAATTACTAAATAAGCACTCCTCTACCAAAAGAGCAACAGGATTATTTGTTTCGAAGTACACAGCTCCTCCCATAATCGAAATAAACTTTGAATTCACAATTGCTATCTCATTACCAATATGAACAATATCAAGATCTCTTATCACTTGTGAACTTGAAACACCATAATAATCAGAATATCCGCCCCTTAATGAAAGTCCTATCAACCCACAAGGTATAAGCCAAATCATATAATGTATCTAATTCAATTATTTGTAATTGATGGATAATTGAGAGAAATCTTTCAAATTTTATATTCCGATTTTATAGAATTTGTTTTACACCAATTTACATTTGTTTACACTTCAACAGGTAATATTTATCCCCTTGAGGAGGAGGAAAATCGTATATGAATGTTTTTATTGATGTTTCTCTGACAACAGCCGAGAGAAACATGCTTTTTTCCGATATTGGTCTTGTATTTGGACAATATAATGAGGTTAGATCTGAGGATGATAAACCTGTTGTTCGGATTGTCTCCATGGGCTGTTTTGAAACGATTAAGTCTGATTATTATTGTGTTATTACTCCTAATACTGTTAGATGTATGAAATGCAAGGGTATTAGAGCTAATGGTTTTATTTTTCCAAAAACTGGACTAGCGAATTTGCATTTATATAACAAAAGGATAAGTTTCACCGGTTTCGACTCTTTTCACAAAAAAAAGATGAAATCTTATGTGGAATTTATGGGTGGAATGGTTGATTCTGTTTTAACGAAGTCTTGTGATTACCTAATTGCGAAATCATCTTCTTCAAGAAGAGTCCAATATGCTAAAAACAATGGAATTCCAATAATTTGTGCCTCTTGGATAGATAACTTGTATTTTTCTTCTGATTATATTGTTCATGAGAGCTTTTTTATTAAGCCTTTAACAGGTGTTAGGTTTTCTATATTTGGAAAATTCGATAAAAATCTTCGCGATATCATTACTTCGAATGGGGGGAGGATTTCTGACTCGTTGACTACCAAAACTACACATGTGTTGTTCTCTGAAGGAGGGAATCCTGCTGCATATCGAATTGCTCTTGATAGAAGGATCCCTTTTGTGACAGACTCCATTGTTATGGATTCAATCAAGAAACAGCTCCCTTTATCTGAAGTGATACCTCCGTTAGTAATGACTTCTGTATTCAAAGGTCTTCTGTTCTCTATTCATGAATCTCTATTTGCAGATGTAAAGAAAATGATAACTGAAAATGGAGGAAACGTTGTTTCTGTAGAAAAAAGCAATATATTTATTACCATGGACCCTTATGATGGTCGAGATTGCAGAACTCCAATGTGGATTGAAAGATGTGTTGAATCTGGGAGGATAATTGATCTCGATTCCTTTCCTTTATATATACCCCAAAAACCTTATGGTGGGAAATGCAATAATTTTGTGATTTCTGTGTCAGGTTTCAGAGGTGATGAATATTTAGATATTGTGTCTTCGATTCGATGGCTAGGGGCTGTGTTTTCTCCTCAATTGAGGATGGGGTGTTCTTTTTTGATTTCTTGTGATATGAACAGTAATAAAAGTATTGCAGCTAAAGAAAAAAATATTCCGATTTTCTCTAAAGAAGTGTTAATCTCCTTATATGAGCAAGGCAACAAATGTGATTTATCACAAATTTCAATGATTTCTTCAGAAAAAGCTGAATTTAATAATGCTTTTCTTTCTTCTGATAATGAACCTGTGATTGATGAGCAACCGATTGTGAAAACAAATCAAGAAGCTGTCGTTAATAATCCTGAATCTAACCCAAAGAACAAATTCATTTATTTAAGCGATTCAGATTATGATGATATTGAAATTATTGAAAATGTTTGCGAAATACCTAAGATTTCTAATCCCAAAGAAACTCAGCCAATTTCTAAATTGTCATCCCAATTATCTGCATCTGAAAAACATTTTGCAAATCAGCAACCCAGTGCTGTATCATTTTTATCTTCATCTGATGATGATGAAATTCTGAATGAATCATATGCGAACTCATTTAGCTATGATTCTTTGGCTAACACTAATGATTCTATCGGATCTAATGGTTCTAAATCAATACGAAAAGATGTTAAATCTCCAATTGATAAAATTAAAGCACCAATCAAGCTCCCAAAAAGCAGAACCCGTGTGCATGAAGAAAAAATGCCTTCTGAAGAAGATATCATAACTTTTACACAGACACCGCAAGGTTATATTGATGATGCATATCGAATCAAATATATATCAAATGCATCTTTGGTTGTTAATGAACCAAAATGCCAAAATTTAATTGATCCACTGTTTGCAACAATCACATGTGATAAATGAATTATGTTCTGAATACCCATAATATATATGTTAAATACTATTTGTTCTAGTTTTTGTACTATTTCTCATTGATTGAACACTTTTGTTTGGATACAGTTAGATGGATCTTCAAAAACAATTTGAAATTTTTCGGGTTTATCCAGGTGAAGATCTTTGGGAAAGAATCCAGGAAGAAGCCTTGAAATCGGGTCATGGATCTCATGCTGTTGTTACCTGTGTTGGTTCGCTTAGACAATGTTTTATAAGATTAGCTGGGGCAACCCCTGAAAAACAATTAATAACTGAGATTCCTGGTCCTTTAGAAATTGTCTCACTTACAGGAACTATAATTCAAGATAGGGCCCATTTGCACATTTCTGTTTCTGATTGTAAAGGAACTGTTTTTGGTGGCCATTTAGTTAAAGGATCACTTGTTGATACTACTGCAGAAGTTGTTTTAGCAAATTTAAAGACTTGTGGTTATAATCTAACAAGAGAAATGGATTCAAAAACTGGATTTCGGGAATTAGTTGTTAAATAAATATTAGCTTCAGTAAAAATTTCCATATGCCATCTTTTATTCATATTTTATGTTTCCATTTTTCTATTGTATTCTATCAAATTCTAAATTATGGGCTGTTGATATAACAGGAACTGATATTAAAGTTGGGTTTGCGAAAAATATAAATGATTATGGCTTATTTTGGAAAATACCGAATAGAATTTGCTTTCCATACGGAAATGGCACAAACTTTTCGGATTTTACTCAATATTCCACGGAATATGGCGAAAATAATGACAGCATATGTGTTCATGATATTTTTAATACCGATTCATTTCATGAATTACCAGGTTTATCTCCATACATTGCTTCCGCTTATTTGATTGCTAAAGCAACTCATAATACCAGTATAATACGTGATACATTTGCTTTTATCATTCAACCTTCATTTCCTAATCGAATAGGGTTACGATTTTCTCTTAAATCCCTAGGGTTCATCAATTTCATGCTTCTTGAGACGAATTTTATGTTTTTCGGAACAAATTTTGTTGATTCTACAAAACACAATATTGTCGTTGATATTTCAATGAAAAGCACCACTTTAACTATTTGGGATACATATGTCAGCAACAATCTTCAAGTATCAGATAGAGTTGGCTTTTTTGAATTTCCTGAATTAGACAAAGCTATTAATGAAACGAAATGCCGAATAGAAAAAATGAAAGGATCTTTTTCTATATATTTCACAGGCCGAATTCTAGATTCTAATCATATTTTGTCCTTTAATGTACCAAATTGTGAAATATTATCTAACATTGATATGAATTATATATATTCAGCATCTCAACTATTGTTGCTTTCGATGAATTACTTCCCTAATTATATTGGATCGAAGTTCATGGTTCCATCATCTCTTAGTGTTTATCATGAGGACTCTTGTGTTGTTGCATTAAATGAAAAATTGTTTATCAAGGATCTCTTTTTGAGTTTTCCACAGTCTCTCAATACAAATCTGATTATTGGTAATGGATTTATAAGAGAAAATCTGAGTGTTAATAGTATTCTATTGAATTCCATAAGAAATGAGGAAGATTTGGCTCTAATTTTAAATGGTACCAATGCAAATATCACATTTAGTTTTAAAATATCTGATCAGCTTCTCACTCCTGATATAACGAGCATAAAGGGGATTATTATGAAACCAGAAAAGTCAATTACAATAAAAATAGTTGATTTTCTGATCAATAAGCTTATTGTTGATAAAGAAAATAAATCTACCACAGATAATCAGCACCTAAAGCCGAACCTATTTGAAGCAAGTGGTATCAATGGTATTTTTGATTCGTTTCCTTATCCATCTGATGAAGCAAAGACAATATTGTCCATATCTGATCATTTTTCATATGGAAAAAAACTGAAGATGTTATGTTCAATTATCAACAAAAATTTTTCCAAGATTAAATCCATTCTCTCACATGATCAGTTAAACAGCATTATATTTACAGAATCAGAAATAAGTACTTATAATACTTTGATGAGTAATATACCTTTAGATGACTGCACTAGTTTATCTTTGAATGAAATTGAGAAAAGAGCTTCATTCTTTCGACTAATTCAAGAAGAGATCTCAGATAGATATGAAGGATATCACAAACAAGAGTCATTATTAATATCTATTAATTCTACATTGATTAAATATAAAGAAGCATGTTCAATGAATGAGTTTTGTTCCGAAGATACAAATAGATCAATTGAAACCTGCCAGATTATGTTTGATTCATTTAATAGGATATTGGATAATACTACTCATCATTTTTCTCCCCTTATATCGTTAAAAAATATTACCGAGCTTTACAGACAAATAGAAAGTTTAGACAGTACTATTAAGTATGTTGTAACCCGAAAACTTATTGTTCAAAATCAAATGTTGAGACAAATGAATACTGTATCAAATGGTGATGGTTCGACAACTACAATAAAACAAAACGTTAATGAACAAGAAAAAGTAATTGATAAATCAGATGCTGAAGGCGTCAAAGAATCAATTGAACAAAATAGAACTACTGAAATATAAAATACTATATCATTTGATCTTTTAGATTAATATCTCTTCCATTTCATCATTTGAATAAGATTGAAAAATACCATTTATTGCCAAGTATTAGAGTTCCATGGTGAAAAATGATACGAAAAGAAGGTAACCATTGAATGATTTCATTGATTGGTGTATTGTTGGGCAATCAGAAAAGACACCTGAACAAACAGGCTGAGAATATAGATATGCTTCATAGGTTGGAGGGCTGGTTGAGAACTTAGGGTTAACCATAGTAATCATGTAATTACCTCTACTGCAGCTTGATTCATAGAAACAACAATTGATCAATGAGCATGTGCCTGGCCATCCCCCATTGTTTGAAGTAACGCATCCACTATTTTTAGAAAAAATATAGTTGATCAATAGGTGATTATCTGTGGCATATAGATAAACAAGTCCAATAGAAGCAGTATTATTAACAATATTCACATATGAACTATTTGCATCACTGCTTGGTCCATAAAAACCATAATTAAACTGGCAATTTCTGTGATTTCCAACATGAACGTACTTTACCTTGGCAATCACATCAGATTCGGATAAATGAAACCCAGAATGATGCGTTGCATAGGTATTTGTGGAATTTGAGTTCGCTAGTACTTGAATTCCCCTTCTAAGTGCAAAAACTACATTTGGACATAAATTTCCACATAGATTAATAGATACAAGCTCAACAGTCGGCCTAAGAGCTGTGATTCCCCCAATAGCATGCTCAGCACCTGAATCGCAATTGTAAAAAAGACACTGTGAAATCATACCCTCACTAGCGATATCACTAAAATAAATAGCCCCATATTGTGAAGATGCTGTGCATTCCATAAAAACACATTTCTTACATTTTAATCCAGAATCAGTACCATAAACTCTAATTGCTCCACCATCACCACCCACATGAAACCCAAAAAATAGGCAACATTGTACTTCAAAAATATAACTCATCACAATGAGGATAGGTGACTTTTCCATTATAACAAATAAATAATTATTCTCTCAAATTCTCCATATTGTCCAATTTCACAGTTAATATTTTTTTTGTTGATTTTACTATATAAACTTATGAATAAAAATTGTGATATTTATATTGTCACCTTTTAAAAAAACAAACAACAATGGAATTCTATGTTGATATGGAGCAAAAGCTTGATTCTTATTTCCTTAACTGGCTTACAGACCCTTCACAGCAGAAAATGCTGCTCGCCATCGAAAATATGGCCAATTCACTTGAAAATGGAGGTAGTAATGATTTTGATTTTTCAATTTTTAACGATACACCAAAAGTTCAAAATCATCCTCAGCCTAAACTTCCTGTTTCATCTAATCCTAGCATTCAAAAGCCATCTATTGCGATTACTGACGTTGTCAGTCCCCCATCCTTTACCGAACATAAAGGGGATCATCTAATACCGACCTTCTATGGCATTTTTGAAGATGAAGATCAAAAGAAAGCGGTTTCAAAAATATTTGAAGTCGAAAGCGTGACAATCAGTTCGCTTTTTACCATATTGCAGCAATATCTTCATATCCCCGGGTGCTTTTCTCAGCTGCTGTTTTCTTCGTGCAATTCTGACCCCGAAACAGCCAAAGAATTCATCTTGACAAAACTCTTGGGGCGAGATCCGAATGAGTGTTTCTTTAAGATCATTATTGGACCGAGATCTGAAAGAGATTTTGTTTTTCCATCAGATTTATTGCCGTATGTGCAAGTTATGGTAGAGTCGCATGAATCACTCAAATTTTTGAAGGATGAACCAAATTTCTTGGAGAAATTTGTTGATTTTATTGTTACGAGGTGTTTTTATGTTCTTGATCCGGATTTAAGGGGAACAGCAAGCCTGAGGCAGTTCAGAAGAATAGATATAGCGGCAAAATTCCTCAGGTCTGAAAGAATGCCTGATGTGAATGAGAACCATTTGTTTTTCAACTACCAGCATTTTTATGTTGCTTTTTGTAAGTTTTGGGATCTTGATGTTGACAATGATGGGTTTATTACAAGAGATGAGCTTCTTAAGCACAATGATTCCAGCATTTCTCATATAGTTATTGATAGATTCTTCAACTCCTCATTCTACCCCCGAAGCTCAACTAAGAAATCGCAGATCGATTTTGTTGCATTTGTCTACTTCTTAATAAGCTGTGAAGATAAGACATCAAAAACTGCTATTAACTTTTGGTTTAAGATTTGTGATTTAGACGATGACGGTATTCTATCTGTTCATGAAATTGAACAGCTATATGAGCTTCAATATGAACAAATGAAAATACAGGGCCATGAAATTATTCCATTTGATGATATTTACCGACAATTAGTTGACATGATAAATCCAGAGAATCCCTCTTTCTTCACAATCGAAGACCTTGAAAAGTCGAAGCTTGCAGATGTTTTCTTCAACACCCTATTCGATCTTCCCAAATTCCTCGCACGTGAGTATCAATTCCCGCCGCCCAATCAAAACATGGAAGACTCATCCAAGGGCCTTAGTCCTTGGGAGATCTTTGTTCTCATGGAGTATGACGCACTGGTTAATGATTCTGGGTAAAAACTCAATGCAAAATCTCGATTTTTATTTACCAATGTATGGCTTAACTAACTCGTTAATCTGCATTTTGAGCTGATCTTGCTGGTTGGCAACATATATTCCTGCTTTCTTAATCATTAAAATCTTCTTATCACATAATGCAATATCTTCGCGCAAAGTCTTAAGTGTATTTGGAATATTATCAAGAACAAATGCTTTTCCAATAGGCTTATAAGCTGGTGATTGTGTGTTAATTTTAGAAAGCTCCATTCTAGTTAGAAACTTTGTTCGTCTTGTTCTTAACTCTGCATCTAACTGAGCAGAAACTTTTCCGAGATTCTCTCCCAATCTCTCATCTTCAGTATGCAATTTCATATACTGCTTCATTTGTTCATCAGGAAGACGAATCTGTACTTCTCTTGGTGCCTCACTCTCAGCCATTTAACCCTTAAAACCGCAACGAAACGGTTATTTGGGCCAGAAACAGGTTTTGTAAACTCCAAGTTTATTGAATCAACTTTACGAAGTAGGGTCTGGACACTGTGTAGGAGATTTTCTTGACGAAAACCTTAGGGAAAGCGTATGCTGTTTGGGTGAGTGCCTCTGGGAATCTTTGTCCGGCAATAACAGACTTAATTGGCCATGTAAGAGTATAACAGCCAGCTCCAACGATTGCCGAAACAAGACCCTCGAATGCCCTTTTCTGCCAGAAACCCTGGATCTTTGGTACAAACTCTGGGAATATTTTAGCAGAGCAGAATTCATCGAGGCCATTTTTAACTGTGTAGTATGCTGTATCATCAACTACGGATTTCACAAATCCTTTAAATGGTTGGTTTTCGCCTTTCCTTGCATTCTGCACTGGATTTGCGAACACTCTTGTTATTGCCCACATTGGCAAACCTGTGGCAGCACCAAATAAGAATGGGTTCTCCTTAAGTGTTGTGACCATCGTAGGGATTTGTTTAAGTGTATTTTTCGAGACTTCTTTGGCAACTTGTTGAACACCTGAAAAGACACAGTTATCTCTAAATGATGGGTTGGTTATGTTTAAAGCATTACACTTTCCTTTGATACTCAAAGAAGTAAGCTCACCAAAAATTCCTGCGGTGTACCCAGATAAAAAGGTGCATGAATAGCTTTTCAGTGATGCTGGTGAAATCAAAACATGAAGCCTCTTTCCAAACTCTAATAACTCGTTTTTGGGCTGGATAGGAACTGGTTCTGGTTGCTTCTGGCCTATGAGGCTTTTCATTAATGGCTACTTGTTTTTACATAATCGTTAATTTTTGATGATTTTCCTGTTTTGTTGCATAGGAGTATCACAAGATCTCTGTTTTTATTCAAAAGATGTTAGTAAATGCCCTCGTGAATCGATAAAAATCAGCCCGTCATTTGCAGAGAATTGGACTGATTACCTCACATCTAGCAATACATTCTACTTTGCTGATGATGGATATGACTCGATCGGAATTCCTGTGGTTTTTAGTTTAATTGGAGTTTCTGATGCCGTGGACGAAATATCATTTGTCTCGATGGGATCAATGAAGAAGGTGTTTTTTGACGCTTCATTTGAATATGAAAACCCAAAATCAGTGCATTTTATTGGATTGGAGGTTTTTCTTGTTAATGTTAACTCTTTCTTTAATCAAATAACATTGAACCATACAATGATAGTATGCAAAGGATTCGATGTGTTTACTATTAAATGTTTGTCCATTGAATCTGATCTTTTTTCAATGAATTATGTTCGAAATTCTCTCGATAGCAACAATATTGTTCTTGATGTTTCTCAGGATACAAGTGTTGATATTTTTATCAATAGTACAACAATCACAAATACCAACATCAAAGGAATTAATAAGAATTCTTCACTGTTTTTGTTTGGAAGTACTTATATCTTACAAAGTTCTTTTTCGATTGTTAAATTAATGTTGAATAAGTATGATGGAACACACTCTATATCATTCAATCCCGAAACAGATATTGTTTTTAATGTTGTAAATGTAATGAGCAAAGGTTCAAGCTTATTCCCTTCTCTTCGTATATTTTCTCATCCAAAAGTACTAATTGATATCCCTGAATATGATGGGGAGTTTGAAAAGAAGCCCATTATTGGTGTTGAATCTGTTTTAAACCTTAAACAATCCTCTCCTTCGTCATCGATATTCATTTATCCCATGGGTTTGGTTAACTACTCAATGATTGTCGAAGGAAACGAAATTCAAACGCCTCCTATGATCGCTCAACGAAAACCAAAATACGCAAATATTATCGGATATCCGGAGCATCACTCGATTGAAACCACAACTAGAGTTGTCCTGGAAAGTGGCTCCGAGGATGAAAACTATATCACTGCTAGTGGTGATAGTCTATCTGTATTAGCGCATGGATTTTCCGTTTTGAATAGCAAAAATAATGTTTTTGACGGATCTGCTACTTGGAAACCGATTGATCTCTCTGTGAAAAATGCTGTTGTTCAATTCCAGAATCTTGACTTAAGTGATCAGAATATTGCTTATGTTTTTACAAATCGCCAAATACCTTTAATTAAGGCTACTAATTTGGTTGAGTGTGGTAATAATGTTTTGATAAGTTTTGATCAAAGTTTCAATTCAACAGATTTCTTGAATATGATTGATAGCAGAGTCGACTTAATATGCTCTCCTCCTGTCAGACATTGTAATTGGGGTATCATAGTTGAAAAAACTGAGAGAGTTGGCAGCTTTGTAGAACATGATATTGTTTTTACTCCATCATTTTCAAAAAGAAATAATACTATGTGTTTTGGTTTTGATGTTTCTCCTATCTCTAATGTGAAGTTCACATCGTTTTGTATATCCACCAATTCATCTTTATGTTCCCAAGAATCAAAAGTGATTCAATCAAAAGCTGATCTTAGCATTATTCAAAATATGATTCCCGAAGAACAATGTACTGTAACCATTGATATCTTCGGAGATTTATCACCTGAATCAAGAGTTTTTGACTTTGATTTTTCTCAAACTAGATCTCCAATTGAGCTTCATATTATTAACCAAAACCCTGATATTTTAACCGATCGAACAGCCAATTTTTCGTATGGTTCATTCGGTATGGAACATATTCATTCAATTCGTTCACATGGTATAAATATTTTAATGGAAAACTGTAATGACAAAAGTATAAGGATGAACAATATTATACTTGAGAAGAGTTCAATCAATCCAGAACTTGCATCATCAATTTATAGTGGCACAATTGAGATATGTATTTCGCATATTCTGAAAGGTTCTGTGTTTGGTGTTCCTTTAAGAATTAAATGTTATCAACAAAATTTAAATATCACTTATCAAGCAGATCACATGATAATGTTTGGACCTCTTCTTCAATTTTCTGTCAAAATTATGCTTCCAATTACCATCATTTGTTATCAAAGTTCCTCCATTAGAGTATACGCTGAACCCACAGCAGTTTTTAGTCTTTTAAGTATTGAAGGTGCATATCAAACACAATCTTTGAGTCTTTTCATTGAAAAAGGTTTCCCTATCTCAACTTTTCGTAATCAATTTGCTGTTTCTGCTTTTTCTGATGTAGATGTTACCATTGATGATCCAAGAGTTTCATTTAAGAATGTTTTTTCTCAAGATACCGCATTTCAACAATCATTAACTCTTCGAACCAGTATTTCCAGTATTAATTTATGTAAATCAATGTCAATTCCAAAAAATGGAATCCTGAACTTGATACCATTAAAACCATTAACACTTGATTATCTCTCTTTCCAGCCTGGATCCTCCATACTCACAGTTGGATCTGAAAAAATTCAAGTTATCGATTATCATCTTCAGCAAAATGCTAAGCATTTAATGCCTGAAAACATTCAGCCGATAAACATTCATATTGGAAAACTGGCAGATCTCCATGCCAAAGGAGATTTGAGACAACTGTCTTCAATGTATTTTGATTATTCTATTCCTCAGATCCCAAATATTATAGTAGATGGAATATTTATAAATCCACGATATCTGGAAATGAACTATTTATCTCAATTAGGCTCAAGTTTTCTTAGAAGACACTCTCAGTTCTTCAGCAACCAAACAATAAGTGTAATTTGTGCAAAGGAATTCAACTGTTCACAATTAAAGCCATTTTTCACTTCATCTGACCCTGATTTTAGAGGTGAAACGTCGATTTTGCATGCAGAATGTGTAAATAGCAAAGAAAAGATATGTTTATCCCTTAAGTATGGCAACAACGAACCATCTCCTCACCCTCCTACACCTGAACCTTCTAACATACCAACCCCATCACCTTCAGCAAACACTCCACAAAAATTCTTTATATTCATCGGACTTGGAACTCTCATCATTGTCGTCATTGTGTGTTTAATTATTTGCTCAATTAACAACGAAGAGAATGTCCTTAACACTGTCCCTCTTCTCACCCAAGAGGGGGAGAAAATCCAAAATAAATGATCGTTCCAAATAAATATTGTTTACTTTATTCATATTTATGACGAACTTTTCTAATATCGTGACTGGGATAGAAGATATCATAGCGTTTATTTTGATAATACTGATATTCTTTGCCCTGGTTTTTTATATGTCAACATTTTTCGAAGAAAGAATGAATTCCACAATAAAATTTGCCCGCACTCTTGCACTGTTTGTTCTATTCCTTTCTTTGTTTATTCCGTTTTCCGGTTATAGTTTTCGTCTATTTATTGTGTCATTAGTGTCAAATGCCCTTTGGCTGAGTGTTTTAGGAACAGGATTTCCATTTATTCCAGTTCTCCGCTGGGACCTTGTTTCTTCTTTTATTTTTACCCTTATTACACATGTTTTATGGATGATTGAATTAGCTGACTCCGTAATTTCTGGATTTTTGGCTCTCTACATTTTTGTTTTTATTGTTTGGTCTGTACCATTTGTTGTTGTGATTTCTCTTTCTGCTATAGATGAAGAAGCAGCAGAAGCCCATTCAAAAGCTCATAAAAAGAATCATAACCTGTGGACTGACAAGCTTAAGTCCCTAATATCATGGACCAAGGCTTTCTTACCACATTCTGGTAATAAGTATCAATAAATAAATCTTTAATACAAATTATGAATTTGAAATCTCCGTTCGTTGAGCAAATAAAATCATTCTGTTTGAGATTTTTTAAAAAATATCACTTTGACAAGCATTTGTGTCTCTTTTCTTTCTTCATACAAGTTTCACAATAAAATAAATGGCATAAT
>Ga0074193_1000993_pt1 | contig 39706 bp, 36 predicted proteins | sample EPASupsiteHSE605_FD_64523 | JGI IMG/M metagenome (GOLD analysis project Ga0074193, IMG submission 64523) | Bioremediated contaminated groundwater from EPA Superfund site, New Mexico - Sample HSE6-05 | ecosystem: Environmental > Aquatic > Deep subsurface > Groundwater > Contaminated ...
ACCTGGGGCTGGTATCACTTATAGACCAGCTTCACCGACTTCAACGTACTTCATGAACCGCCGTGTACGGAACCGTACGCACGGTGGTGTGGGAGGACGGCGGGAGCAATCCCGCCTCCTACCCGATTGTGATCGTGGGGGAGATGCAAGAAAGAACTCTACAACCAGCCAGGCAAATGCTATAATCTGTGCATTAATGAAGAAGTCGTGTGAATGTGAAAAGTAATAACGGGGAATGAAAACTGAATGCTTGAAATCGGAAAGTATAATCAACTGGAAGTGAAAAAAATATCCTCCTTTGGCGCGTATCTCGCTTCGGAAGCGGGTGAAATTCTTTTGCCGCAGAAATACGCTCCTGACGGATTGAAGCCGGGCGACGTTGTCAAAGTGTTTATCTACCTGGATTCCGACGACAGGCTGATCGCCACGTCACAAATCCCGAAAGCCCAGGTCGGTGAATTTGCCGTTCTGGAGGTCAAGGATAACAGCCCGATCGGCGCCTTTCTGGATTGGGGGCTGGAAAAAGACCTGTTCGTGCCGTTCAGCGAACAGCCGGTGCCGATGAAAAAAAGGGAGAAATACCTCGTCAGGTTATATCTGGACAGATCAGAGCGGATTGCTGCCTCGGCAAAGATCGGCAAATTTCTCGAAGCGGAATTAATTTCGTTGAAAGTCGGCGAAGAGGTGGACCTGATGATCTACGAATTCACCGACCTCGGAGCAAAGGTCATCATCAACGGCCTCTACGCCGGCCTTTTGTTCAGAAATGAGCTTTACGGCAAGCCGGTGCCGGGTACCCGGCTCAAGGGGTATGTCAACAAAATCCGGGAAGATAAAAAGATCGACGTAACCCTGAGAAGGAGCGGTTACTCGGGGATAGACGTGAGCAAGGAGCGGATCATGAAAACCCTGGAGGCATCCGACGGATTTCTCCCGCTCAGTGATAAAAGCTCACCGGAGTTGATCGGCGAAGTCCTTAAGATGAGCAAAAAGACCTTTAAAAAAGCAATAGGCAGCCTCTATAAGGATGGTTTTATAGAACTGACGGAAGAAAGCATCAAACTGCGAAATAAATAATGTAACAGATTAAATAGCTTGACAATGTTTAAGCAAAGCTGTTACGGTCTTTTAACGTCCGCGGATTTTCCCGGATAAAATTAACAAGAAGTATTAGGAGAAGTAAGCAAATGGCAAACGGAACAGTGAAATGGTTTAATGACAGCAAGGGGTTTGGATTTCTTGAGCAGGAAAATGGCGAAGACGTATTTGTCCATTTCTCCGCTATCACGGGCGACGGCTTTAAATCCCTTGCTGAAGGTGATAGGGTAACGTTCGATGTGACCAATGGTCCGAAGGGCCTTCAGGCAGCCAACGTAACCAGAGTTTAATTACAAAACTCGATTCGACACGAAAAGCCCCGGAGAAATCCGGGGCTTTTTTTTGTCTGCACAGCATTCCGAGGGCGAGGCACAGCCCGGATTGCATGTTATTGATTTCTCCTCAGGCGTTTGCATAAAGGAAAAATGTAGTGACATGCAAGAACAGGGCGTACCCGGGTGTATGGCGCTAGAATAGGGACGCCATCAGGAATCTAAATAGTTTCCATCCGGAAACCCCGGATGAGAAATTAAATATCTTTGGCCACAGGCCGGATTTTTCCTTTATCCCATGCGGGATACTATCTATATCCCCTTCCGTCCCTTTTTATACTTTCTTTACGTTGGCTGCCTGAAGGCCCTTCGGGCCCTTGACCACATCGAACGTTACCGTATCGCCTTCGGCAAGGGTTTTAAATCCTTCACCCGTGATGGCTGAGAAATGGACGAATACATCCTCACCGTTTTCTCTTGCAATAAATCCAAACCCCTTGCTTTCGTTAAACCATTTCACAGTGCCTTTTTCCATTATGTTCGTTCTCCTGACGCGTTAAAATTTTCATCCGCATTATTAATGTTAACTAATTATATTGGTTCTGCTGGCAATGTCAAGTGGTTGAATCAACGTACAACATATTCATGGGCCAATGAAGTTTTAGCTAATGTGTGAAATCCTTAGAATTTTTACACCGTATTTTTGTAAACATTGTTATAAAACTGTGCTATATGTCTGCCTATTCATCAATTCAGCAGTCCTATCTTGTCATTATCAGATAATAAATACAGCAGTCAATTGTTTTGAAAAAGGATATACGTGCGATTTAAAAGCTACAGAAATTGGTCTATTCTCTGGAAAATCATGATGATTCCACTTATCAGTCTCATTCTGATCGTCTTGGGGACTGAACTGATAATCTTGCCGAAGATTGAGGCATGGTTGATGGAACAGGAGAAGCTGAAAGTCCGCAACGTGGTTGAGATTGCCTATCAACAGATCGCCCAAGGGGCGCTGGCAGTGGAGGAGGGGCGTATCTCCCTTGAAGAAGCCCAGAAGGAGGTCATGGGTAAAATCAAGCAGCTGCGTTACGGGGGGACGGAATATTTTTGGATCAATGACCTTGTCCCGCGCATGGTAATGCATCCTACCAAGCCGGAACTTGATGGCATGGACTTGGCAGACTACAAGGACCCCAACGGCAAGCATCTCTTCAAGGAGTTCATAAAAGAATGCGAAGTCAAAGGGGAGGGCTTTGTCGCCTATATGTGGCCAAAGCCGGGCGAGACGCAGCCGGCGCCGAAGATTTCCTATGTGAAACTATACAAGCCGTGGGGCTGGATTGTAGGCAGCGGCCTGTACATTGATGCCTTCAAAGAAAAACTTGAAACGCTCCGTCAATTCATCCTCGCAGCATCGCTTTTCTTTTCCCTTGCCCTTGTCGTTCTTGCCTGGTCAGTCGGCCGGGGGATCAAGCGTTCCATCGACCAGGGATGCACCTTTGCAGCGGCCGTGGCATCGGGGGACCTGACAAGGACACTTGCCATTACCCGCGCCGATGAAATCGGTGATCTCGGAAACTCGCTCAATGCCATGGTCGCAGATTTGAGGTCGATGATCGGCAGAATTACCAACACTGTCCGTGAACTCGGTACAACCTCTACAGAGATCGCCCAGGCCTCGCGTACCATGATCCTGTCGGCCGAGCAGCAGGCGGCAGACGTGGCGGAAACCACAGTTGCCTCCCGAGAGATTCACCAGCTGGTCGGCAAGGTGGCTTACGGTGTAGACGGTCTCAACACCTCGGCATCTGAAAGTTCCTCATCCGTTTTGGAACTCGCTGAAAGCATTGAGACGGTGGCCCGGAACATGGAAAACCTGGCGACTTCCGTTGACGGAATCAGTGTTTCCATTATTCAGATGACCGAATCCATAAAGCAGATTGATGCCGGTGTCCAGGCCCTTACTGACACTTCAGCCAGCACGGCATCGTCGGTACTTGAATTTGATACTTCGATCCGGCAGATCGAGGCATACGCCAAGGAGAGCGCTGCAATTTCGGACGCGGTGCGCAGTGATGCCGAGACCGGCAAAAAAGCGGTCGACGAAACCATTGTCGGGATTGACGGCATCACCCAAGCGTCCCGGGTCGCTGCTGAGGCGATCGGCACTCTTTCGGAGAAGGCGCAGAGCATCGGTTCAATCATCACTGTTATCGACGAGATTGCCCGACAGACCAACCTCCTGGCCCTCAATGCTTCCATCATTGCAGCACAGACGGGAGCGCACGGCAAGGGGTTCGGAGTCGTTGCCGCCGAAATTAAGCAGCTTGCGGAGCGGACTACCCGCTCAACCCGTGAGATTGCCGAGGCGATTACCGGTGTCCAGAGTGAAACAAGCCGAGCTGTGAGCGCCATAGCCGTCGCCGAAAAAAGCATCAAAACCGGTGAGCGGCTCTCTTTGCAAGCGGGGAATACCCTGGGTAAAATTGTGGACGGGGTTGATCGGACGGCCGTACAGATGGCGGAAATCGCACGTGCCACACGGGAACAGGCGAAGGGCAGCGAGTTGATCCGCACTGCAATGGAGCAGGTTGCCACGATGGCGAACAGCATCGCCGATACTACGCGTCAACAGCGCAAGGGGAGCGAATTGATCCATACCGAGGTCGGCAGGGTGCGGGAATTTTCGTCCATGGTGATGCGGTCCATGAAGGAGCAGGCAACAGTCGGCGAATCGATCAGTCGCATGACCCTGCACGTGTCGGAATCGAGCGGCCGCATTCGGGAGGCGTGTGTGGACCAGACCAATGGCAGCCTGCGCATCCAGACGGTGGTGGAGAGCATCCAGCGCTCGACCTCGACAGTCCGGCAGGAAACCCGGGTGGTTGATAACGGCGTATCCAAGCTGGGCGACAACACCGAGTCATTGCAAAAGGAGATGGCTAATTTCAAGCTATGATCAAGTCTCCGCCGTTGCCGCCGGTCTTCAGTGATCCCTGTAACCGAGAACCACGAGTATGCAGCTTCCGTCAGCGATGACGTTGATGCCGTGCTCGCGGCAAAAGTTCACTGCCTGCGGACTCTCCGCTCCCGGCTGCATCCAGACATTTTTAATCCCTTTCCGAGCTGCTTGCTCAACTACCTGCTCGGTAATCGTCGGCGGGGTGATGACCGAGATGCTTGTCACTTCGTCTGGCAGGTCTGGGACCGAGGCGACGCATGTTACACCTTCGATCTCCTTTGTCTTCGGGTTCACCGGGATGGCCTTAAGGCCGTGCTGCTGGTAACAGCGCAAAACCCGGTTGCCATACTTTGAGCGATCTGCGGATGCGCCGACAACGCCGAAAGCCCCTGCCTTGAGAAACTCTTCTATCACTTTTTTCATTTTACGCTCCCTGTCGGTTGTGAGTTGCCATGTCTGCGCCGCCTAGCTGCTCTGGCGCTTCAGCACGGCATGATACTTGGTCTGCCCGGCGGCAGTGCGGTGCGGCAAAAAGCTGATCAACTCCCACCCTTCGCTGCCGAGACGGTTGAGCATCCGCACACTGTCGTGGAGGCGCTGTTCGTATTCCTCTTCATCCGTAAGTTCCATGCTGCTATAGACAATCTTGTATTCCCAGGTCATCGCCATCCCTCCTTCCCTACGAGTTTCCTGATTATTAATAGTAGCAGCAAATCCCTTCCTGTCATTTTTCTGTTTGCCTGTGACGCGGAATCCCGTTGCAGCAAGGTCAGGTAGCGGATGTCATTTTTCCGATAACTTTATAGTTGCCAGGGTCGTCTCCAGGGTTTCGCCGCCGACCGTGAGGTAGAGGGCACCCTCGGTGATGGTGAGATCCCAGGCGATGGAACGCTGCAGTCGGCCGACCAACCTGCCGAGAAATGCCTGATCAATGCCGAGGATCGTGAGGTTGGAGATGCTGCCGAGTTTTGCCAGATGCTGCTCCTCCCAGCGGGGGAGGGCGTGACCTGAGGCGAAAAGGATTACCCTCCCCACATGACGGCTTGCCTTTGCCAACCGCTCGGGATCGGGCAGACCGACTTCGATCCATGTAGTCACGCGACCGTCCGGTCCCTTGACCCAAAGGTCAGGCTCGTCGGCGGCGCTTACTCCCTTGGTGAAGGCAAGTTCCGGCTCATAGCTGAGGGCGTAGGCCAGAAGGCGCGCCACCAGGCGCTCTTCGGTTTCTGACGGATGTTGGGCGACGGTTGCCTGCAATGTCTCGTAAAGATTGCGATCCACATCGGAAAGCTGGATGGTGGCGCGGTAAATAGTCGAGGGGAGAGCCATGGGAAACGATACTCCTTATATTTGTAGTGGCAATCTGAATCGTGTATCGGCGCATAGACCCGGACTTCTTGCCGGGGCGGAAATTACCGTTTCAATTTCACCATACGGGTCAGCGTGCGGTCCAGGGAGGAGGCAAACCGCTTCCGGTCGGTGAGGCCGAACTGGGCCGGGCCCCCAAGAACGAGCCCGGCCGACCGTAGCTCCTGCATCAGGTCGCGGATGGAGAGTCGCTCACCCACGTTCTCTTCAGTGTAAAGTTCTCCCCGCGGGTCAAGGGCGACTCCGCCGTTGGCAACAATCCGCGCTGCCAGGGGGATGTCGGCGGTAATTACCAAGTCCTCCGGTGCCGCGTGCTCGGCAATATAGTCGTCAGCAATGTCAAATCCATCGGCAACCAGGATAGAGGTTATCAGCCGTGAATGGGCCCTGGACAGGTCCTTGTTGGCAACCAGGCAGACCGGCACCTGAAGGCGCTCCGAGGCCCGGAACACCATTTCCTTGATGACCCTGGGGCACGCGTCGGCATCAATCCAGATTTTCATGTCTACTCCTTCGAATTATCAGGCCGGTAAACACTGCGGTGATGATGAATCCCCTGCACAGCGTGAACTCTCCTGGCCTGAGAGGGGGGCGGAGATCAGTAATAAGGATATCCCTTGTCTCGCCGCCGGATGAGGTGCTCCAGGAGAAAGTAGGGACGGATAAAGGGGACCCCTTTGCGAACGAGGTCGAAAAGATCGACGAAGAAATGGAACAGGAGCCCGGCGAGAAGGGGTAGCATGACCGGATAATGGAAGGCGAGAAGGCCGACGGCAAAGAAGAAGTCAAAGGTGTGGAAGATGCAGAGCCCGGCGTAGGGGATAGTCGTCTCAATCTTTGAAAGCTCATCGAAATAGCGGAACATCCCCTTTACATCGAACCGCCTTGTCCGCAGGATATAGAGAAAATAGTGGTCCACGTCGATGAGCACACTGCCGGCGGAAAAGAGGATAATCTCCTCTCCGCTCCGAAAGGGGAAAAGAGCCGCGGCAGCAATGCCGGTAACTGCAAGGTGCTGGGTCAGTTTCATGGGTGCAACCTCCGGGAAACCGATTGTATCTCCCTTGCCGGTGGTTGTAAAGGGTTCGTCTCCATCTCCGGTTTTTACCTTGCCTGGAGAGGAGCTGGCGAAGTCGTCAGCTTGTATCCGTTATGCAATTATGCTGCATGATGTTGATCTTCCCATGTCGAGGGGGCTGGCTATTTGGCTGGCGGGTAGACCGCTGGAACGCAAAGGCGGATGTAAGAAAAAAGGAACGGGTGGGTTAGGCTGATTTTATGAGAGGTATATAACATATCGATTATTAGAATATTCTTGACAATAGATTACGAAATGCTTAAAAATTGCTCTAATTAATGAAATGTATGGTGCCGGAGGGGGTGATGGTTCGCGGCACCTTGGAAACCAGGGAAAAGGTAGCGAAAGTATGAACCTACGGCATTCAATTACTGCGAAATTCATCGCTGTGCTCCTTCTCATCCTTGTGGTGGGGCAGGGGGTCGGCACCTTCCTCTATCTCCAGTATAACCGTTCCATTCTTGTCACGGCACTACACGAAAGAATGCAGCGAACCGCCCGCGAATCGGCTGGTATTACCGCCGAGCCGATCATGAACTATAATTTTGCCCTTATCGATGCGTACCTCACGGAACTCCTCAAGGACAAGGACGTTTCCGCTATGCAGTTCATCGATAAGGAAGGCAAGGTCATCAGAGAGAAGAGGGTGAGCCGCGGCAAGGGGCGGATCTTTACTGTCACCCAGCCGATCATGCTCGCGAATGAGACCATCGGCAAGGTGACGCTCGACTATACGACGACGACCATCGATGACAGCACGGCGCGTAGCCTGGTGCTGATCCCGCTTTACCAGGGGGTGCTCCTCATGGTCGTGGCGCTGGTCCTGATCCGGCTGTTCAACACGTCCGTCAAGAGACCGGTCATGGAGATCAACCGGGCCATTGATCGGATAACTTCAGGAGACCTGCTGGTGAATGTGCCGGTGCTGCAGGACGACGAAATTGGCAGCATTGCGAAGGGGGTCAGTTTCCTGGCTGAAAAGCTAGCCGGGTCCATCACGAAGATCGATTCCATTTCCGCCAATGTGACGCAGGCGGCCCGACAGCTTCAGGAAACCTTCAACAAGGTGCACTCTAACGTTGATAATGAGCAGCGGTTCACGACCGATGTCTCCACTTCAGTGAATGAGGCTACCGAATCGCAGAAGCAGATCGGCAGGGCCGCCGAGAAGTTGCGCTCACTCTCCAGCGACAACGTTTCCGCACTGCTCGAGATGAGCGCCACCTCTGATGAGATCGCCGGGTGTGCCGGCCAACTCAACACTAATTTCCAGAATTCCTATTCGACCTTGACTCAGCTGACCCAGTCAGCGCGTCAGATTGCCACGATGTCAACTGAGGTTTCCCAGGCGGTTGGGCATGCGTCGGATTCAGTGGCGAATGTCTATCGTTCCGTCAAGGAGGTGGAGAATTTCGTGAAGGAGTCGGCGGAGCTTAGCCAGCAGACCACCACGCTCGTCTCCGAACAGGGGATGAGCGCCGTTACGGATGCCAGTGATAGGATGAAAAGCATGCGGGACTTCATGACTTCGCTGACCTCCGTCATTGAAAAACTGAACGCCCGTTCCCGGGATATCGGAAACATCCTGGAGGTGATCGTAGGGGTCACGAAAATGACCAGCCTCCTAAGTCTCAATGCGCAGATAATCGCAGCCCAGTCCGGCGAAGCCGGCAAAGGGTTTGCGGTAGTCGCCAATGAGATGAAAACCCTTTCGGAAAAGACCGCGCTTTCCACGCGGGAAATCGAACTGATTGTGAACGAAATTAATGGTGAAATCGGCGAAGTGGTGACCGGCATCACGGAAACCGTCATCATGATAAACGCTGCCGATACGGTCGTGGACAAGACTGCTAGCGTGCTGAACGATATCCTGATCGCGTCCCGTCAAGCCTCGGAAATGGCGAAGAGCATCGAATATGCGTCGCGCGATCAGACCAGTGGGTTGGAGCTTGTGGTCAGCGCTACTGACCAGATCAAAAAGCGGATTTTCGAGGTCGACCGAGCGGCGGCGGAGCAGGAGAGGAGCACGGAATTCCTTCTCAATAACATCAGTCCCATCAGGGATGCAATGGAGATGACGAGGCGGGCGACTGAGGAGCATGCCGGGAGCACGCGCCTCATTTCCAACAACATAGAGCTGGCCAATCAAAAGACTGGTGAAATCGCCGGTGCTTCTTCAGAACAGCAGAAGTTGAACGAGAGGATCATCGTTTCCCTTTCTGCCGTGATGGGGATAGCCAATGAGACTGTGCGCGAGGTCAACGATATCGCGTCGGTCATCGGCGCGCTGGGTGAAGAGGTTGAAACCTTGCGCAAGGAGATGGAGATATTCAAGGTCGGCCGGACCAATGGAGAGACGACCGGCGAGGCGGCAACTCCGTCGTCCGATTTTGTTCTGCAGGCTGTAGAGTCTTATTGAAAAGCATGGCAGTCTGAGACTATTGAAAGAAAAAGGAGAGAAAAACGTGAAAAACTTTGCTAACAGTCTGGTGTCGTTTGTCGTGCTCTGTCTATTGATGTCGGCCTCCGTTTCCCTGGCTGAAGAGGCGTTTCCGCTCAGGGCAAAATTCCCAATGGTCAAGCATATGACCACCGCAACCCTCAATAAGGAGTATGGCAAAGCCACCATTGTGGATGTCCGCTCTGACCTGGAGTTTGACGTCATCCATATCAACAAGGCCCTCCATATCCCGGTGGCACACGCCGCATTCGCTAAGGAGCTGGAAAAGACGAGGGGCAAGGAGGGCGACAAGCCGCTCGTCTTCTATTGCAACGGTCATACCTGTGCCAAGGCGTATGAAGCGGCTGAACAGGCCATGCAGCTGAGCTTTAAGAACGTGTTCGCCTACGATTCCGGGATTCACGACTGGGTCAAAGCGTATCCTGAAAAAACCACTCTCATGGGGGTCTCTCCTGCCCCCAAGAACAAGCTGATTTCCCACGAGGCACTGGCAAAGAAAAAAATCGGCATTTCAGAGTTTAAGAGGAAGGCGGAGAATGCCAAGGCTGTCGTTATAGACATTAGAGAGCCGTTCCAGCGCAAGGAAATTCCCCAGTTTCCCAAGTTGCGCAATATCCCGTCTGACCGTTTGCTGAAGCTTCTGGAGTCGGGGGAATTCAAGAATAACGAACTGCTGATCTTCGACGCAGTCGGTAAGCAGGTGGAATGGCTGCAGTATTACCTGGAAAAATTCGGTTATACGAATTACAACTTCCTGAAAGATGGTATGCTCAGTGTTAAATGATCGTTTGGCGTGATTAATTATCTCCAGGAAATAATAATATCCACATGAAATAATACTTGCAATCTGGGGAAAAAACTGTAATCTAACAGCAATACAAAAAAATCTTAATAGTTGTAGCCACCGAAAAGGTAAACCCAGGGTAACCTGGCGGCACAAAGCTACCTGCCCAGCGATCTGGAAAGAGGGGCTTGTCGAAGTGGCGGTATCTGGACGTTCCTACGTTCATACACGCCTACCCCTTTCCAGTGGTAGGCGTTTTTTATTGCGGGAGTAATCCCGCATACCCCCGTTATCATGGGGATAACGGGGATGCAATCACAAAGGAGGAGGCTGGTATGAAAGTGTGTAAGCGTGTGATGTCATTGATGTTGATTGGCGGACTGATTGCTTGTGCAGCCCCGGCATTCTGTGAGGACGAAGGGCTCGGTGAGTTCGTGAGTGAGGCTGCGCCGAAGGGGTCGAGCATGGTCATTCCCCCCGGCAACTATGCCATGGTGGCAAAGTATGCAAACAAGTTCCTGAGCACGCCGCCGGGGGGATCACGGACCATTTATGCCGAGACCCTCATGGACGGCATTGACGACCCGAACCTGGCGGACGAATTGAACGACTTTTTCCTGCTGGATGTCCGGCCTGTGGCTGAGTACTGTGCGGATACCGTTCCTGGCGCGATAAACATCCCCATGACCGAGCTGGCCAAGCCGGAGAACCTGGCGAAACTGCCGACCGACAAACCGATCCTCGTCATTTGCAACACCGGCCATACCGCCAGCATCAGCACTGCCGTACTCGGCATGCTCGGGTATGACGCGTGGACTCTCCGCTTCGGCATGATGGGGTGGCGCGCCTCGACCAAAGCCAAGGTATGGTCGCCGAAAAATTCCCAGCAAATTTTTGGCGCCGGTTATGCTGTGCAGAAGTGCCAATAGATTGAACAACGCTCCATTTCCCTGGTAACCGTTATGGTGTGCAAACGGGGCCGCCGCTCAAGCGGTGACCCCGTTTTTTTTTACGGTGTTCTGCGTGCGAGATTGCGCCCACCTTCCGATCGACGCGTGGTATATCTCCTCCTCCTTTTTTAGAAGAGCCCCTTATCCCCTTGCTTTGGGGTGGGCCTTGTCGTAGACCTCCATAAGCCGATCGATGCTCACATGGGTGTATTTCTGGGTAGTGGAGAGCGATGAGTGGCCGAGGAGTTCCTGGATGGCGCGCAGGTCTGCTCCCCCTTCCAGCATATGGGTGGCGAATGTATGGCGCAAGGTATGGGGTGAGATCTTCTTCATGGCGGCGATTTTTATGATGTACTTGTCGATGATGCGGGCCACGCTGCGACTGGTCAGGCGTCCCCCCCTGGCGTTGAGGATCAGCGGGGCGTCCATGGAGGGATTGTGCCGCGAGGCCAGGTAGGCGGCCAATGCGTTGCTTGCATAATCGCCCACCGGCACGATCCGTTCCTTGTTCCCCTTGCCCAGCACCCGCACGAGCCGCTCGTCCATGTCCACTTCTCCCACGTTGAGTCCGGTCAGCTCTGAGACCCTGATGCCGCACGAATAAAGGGTCTCCAGTATGGCACGGTCGCGCAGGCTCAAGCTGTCGGCGCTCTGCGGCGCTTCCACGAGAGCGGTAATCTCGTCGATGTTGAGGTGGAAGGGAACCTTTTTCTCCATTTTTGGTGTGCTGACAAGCTCGGCCGGATTTTTTGCCGCCAGTCCCTCGCGCAGCAGGTATCGGAAAAAGGCGCGGATCGCCGCAAGTTTCCTGCCGATGGAGCTCTTCTGGTGGTCTTTGTGGAGCTGGGCCATGTACCGTCTGATGAGCAAATGGGTTACGCTGTTGACGTCGGCTCCGGGACGCTGCTCCCGGTCGATGAACGCCAGGAACTGCTCCAGGTCGCTCCGATAGGCACCCAGGGTGTGTGGTGAAACATTCCGCTCAGTGGAAAGGTAGCGGCAGAATTGCTCTATTGCCTGTTTCATGGTATGACTTTAACCAATCAGCGCGGATTTTACAATGGTTTTGCCGGCCATGACAGCTTGGGAGGGAAGATGCACCTCGTTGCCATCGAGAGAGCGAATGTCTACGAAAGAGATGCAATAAAGAGCGGCATTATCCGCCTGTTGGCGCCGCTTGGCGGCATGGGTGCATTTGTCGGGCCGGGTGAGCGGGTTCTTCTGAAACCGAACATGCTTTCTGCCAAGCCACCGGAAGCAGCGGTCACCACACATCCCGAAGTCCTGCGGGCGGTCGTCGAGCTGGTGCAGGAGGCGGGCGGGGTGGCTCTCGTGGGGGATTCTCCCGGTATTGGCGGCATTGACCGGGTGGCTGAAAGGTCCGGGATGCTGTCGGTCATCAATGAAACCGGCGCGGAGCTCACGGAGTTTGCCGAGTCGGTGGAGGTTTCCGGGGCAGGCACCTTCAAGCGCTTTGCGCTGGCCCGACCTTATCTGGAGGCGGATAAAATCATCAACCTCCCCAAACTCAAGACTCACGAGATGATGACTATGACCTGCGCCGTGAAAAACCTGTTCGGTGCGGTGGTCGGACATGCAAAGGCGGGTTGGCACCTGAAGGCGGGAGCGGATCGGGAAATGTTCGCCCGGATGCTGGTAGAACTGTATCTCCTCCGCAAACCGGACCTGACCATTGTCGATGCCGTCATTGCCATGGAAGGGAATGGCCCGGGGAGCGGCGATCCCCGCCAGGTCGGACTCCTTCTCGCCGGCGCAAATGCGGTTTCGGTGGACGTCATTGCTGCGGAAATTGCAGGCATACCGAAAAAATTGCTTTATGTGGAGCAGGTTGCTGCGCGGCTCGGCATTGACGGGGCGGACAGAGCGACAATCAGCACGACAGGATTGTCTGTTGACGAAGCGTGTGTGGCGGATTTCCGTCTCCCTCACATTTCCGATGTGCAGTTCGGCCTTCCCCCCTTTCTCAAGAACCGTCTCCGCCATTATCTCACCTCCCGCCCATGCGTCATGCCGGAAAAATGCCGATTGTGCGGAATTTGCCGAGACGCCTGCCCGCCCCACGCCATTGAGATCAGGGATGGAAAGCTTCATTTCGACTACCACGCCTGCATCCGCTGTTTCTGTTGTCGCGAACTCTGTCCGGATGGTGCGCTCGATGTTAAAGATGGGGCACTGTCCAGATTAATCAAGATATTGCTATAATTTAATTTAATGGTGCGGCGGGTTGACATCGCTTTGGGGGAGGATTAATATGTAGACATCCTCCAGAAAATATTGCGAGGGAAGGAAAATTACAGCGAAAGGAGACCTACTGACTTATGTGGACCACAATCTATATGCTTCGCCCGGTAACCCGCTGCAAAGAAGGTTGCCCTAGTTAGCCCGCCGGTTCAACGCGGCGGGCGTTCCCAAGAGGCCCCCTGTTAGTCCTGACAGGGGGCTTTACTTTTGTCGTTTTTTATCCGGCCGACATCTTCGGTACACGTATTTGCCGCTCAGTCGTTATTTTCTAACTCACACTCCATCGCCGCAAAAATCCCTTTAACATTGACAAATCAGTGAAATTCCGCTATTTTGACCCATCCAGGCTGGGGCTGTTTTGCTTGCCTTCGCCAGGTTTCTCCGCAGACGGTTCTTTGTTGTCCTGGCCATGTCCCTACGGGCTTGATATGTGGCGTAATGATGTTGCCTCTGTGCACTCCTTTCATCTCCCTTGCCGGATCAAAAAGAACCTCGTTTTTCATCGGTAATTTGGATGAAACTGATATTCCTGCTTAAGTTCAGCGGAAGGTGTCTGTCAATGAATAAAATACTGCTAATGCTTGTAATGCTTCTGCCGGCGCCTTCGGCCTTCGCTGTGGATCAACCGTTTTTGCAGCAGGAGGCAATGGCGCATGAAGCAAATCTCTCCCTTTCTGATCCGGCAAAGCTTATCGGCAAAACCGAACAGTCCCGCAGCCGGCTTGCCTCCTCCACCAGCGAAGGACACCTGCTCCAGGCGCTTGAACTTCCCCCTTCCGAAATTTTCTCACTTGAAGAGGCCCTGGCCAAGCAGGTAGAAACGGAGTTCGATCTCAAGCTCCCGGAAGAGGAGCTCCCCGAGTCCGACATTCCCCTGACCTTCAACAGCAAGGTAGAATATTTCACCCGCTATTTCCAGACCAGCGGCAGGAAAGCCTTTTCCAAGTGGCTTTCCCGGTCGGAACGCTTTATCCCCATGATGCGGGAAGTACTGAAAAAAGAGGGGCTCCCCGAGGACCTCGTTTATCTGGCCATGATCGAGAGCGGCTTTTCTCCCCACGCCTATTCCGTGGCAAGTGCCGTGGGGCCGTGGCAGTTCATGTCCGCTACCGGCAAGCGTTATTCCCTGCGAATAGATTCGTGGATCGACGAGCGCCGTGATCCCCTCAAATCTACCGTTGCCGCAGCTTTGTACCTCAAGGAGCTCTATGCCATGTTCAACAACGACTGGTATCTGGCTGCCGCAGGTTACAATGCGGGGGAAAACAAGATCCTGCGTGCCATCAACATGTATAACAGCAGGGATTTCTGGCAGCTTTCCAAAGGCGCATACCTTAAGCGCGAGACCAAGGATTATGTGCCGAAACTGCTGGCGGCGGCAATTATTGCCAAGGAACCGGCTAAATACGGTTTTGCCGACGTCGCCTATCTCCCCCCCGTGGAGTTCGATACGGTGACGATTCCCTCCAGGACCGACCTGGAAGTGGTGGCCAAAATCTGTGAAATTCCTTACCAGGCTGTTCGGGACCTGAATCCCGAGCTGCGTCGCTGGTGTACTCCCCCCGATTATCCCGGCTACCAGTTGAAAATTCCCCGGGGAAAGAAGGCGGCGTTCGAGGCGGAGTATGCAAAGATCCCCGAGGACAAGCGTTACACGGAGAAGATCCAGTATGCCCGTTACAGAGCTAAAAAACGCGATACGCTGGCATCTGTGGCAAAGCGCTTCGGCACAACCAGTCAGGTGCTGGCGGAACTGAACAGCCTCGGCAAGGTGAAGCGGCTGCGGGGCAAGGTGCTGATTGTTCCCGTGCAGATAGCCGCCCTGGAAGGTCCGTCTGAAAAAGGTGCTCCGCGCCCTTCGCATGCCGGATCGGATAGTAAATCGTTCAACAAGTACTACACGGTTAAAAAGGGGGATACCTTGGCGGCTCTTGCCAAGCGTTTCAATGTCTCAGCCAGAATCCTCTCCCTCTGGAACAACATCAAAACCAGGGTAGCCTTGCGGCCTGGCAAGCGGATAATCGTTGCCAAGTATGTGGAGAAAAAGGGCGTGATGACGAATGCTGCCGAAGATAATGGCTGAACGCTCGCCTCGGCGAAGTTGCATGTCGTACCCGTTTAACATTACGAGAATTGAAAGGATAGACCTCGATGTACAATCTTCTTATTTCTGCTGGCACGGCAATAGCCATTTTTCTGCTGCTGAAGCTGGCCGTTGGCCTTCCCTGGTGGGGTGCGTTGCTCATCTCCCTGCCGGTTTTTCTTGGTTCGTTCATCCTCATATCCCGCATTATTACAAAGAAGCTGGAAGCGTTGATGGGTACGGCAATGAAGGACATCCAGTCCCAACGCTTTGAAAAGGGTATCCGGGACCTGAAGAGTGCCTTCAAGTACGGCAAGTGGCAGATATATGTCACGGGTCAGATCAATTCCACGATCGGCATGGTTTACTTCGTTAAACGAGACTTTTCCAACGCCTTCCCCTATCTGGAGAAGGGGTTTTTCAAGAACTGGGTCACTATGGGAATGCTTGCCGTTACCTACATGAAGCGCAACAAGAAGGACAAGATGAAGGACACCTTTGAGAAGGCTGTAGTCGGGAGCCCGAAGGAGTCGCTCCTCTGGAGTCTTTATGCCTATTGTCTCAACGATTGCGGTGATACGGGAAAGGCGAAAGAGGTCCTGGAGCGAGGGCTGAAAAAGTTGCCGGGTGATGAACGGATCAAGCAGAACCTGGAGCTTTTAAACGAAGGTAAAAAGATGAAGATGAAGGCTTATGGGGAAATGTGGCTCCAGTTCCACCTGGAGAGCATCGGCACCATACAAAAGCAGCAGATGGCGGCCATGGGCGGGAAAAGACGGATTATCAGAAAATAACTTGTAATTTGTCAGGAAAGCTGTCATAAATAGCTGTTACAAAAGGCGGGCTTAAAGCCCGTCTTTTTCTTTTATGAAGCACATAATAAATAAACTGCGGTTCCCGCCGCAGACAGGAAAGAGGAGCTGTTCGCATATGCAGGAATCAATCAGAAATATCGCCATAATTGCCCACGTTGACCATGGCAAGACCACGCTGGTCGATGCCATGCTCAAGCATGCCGGGGTATTCCGTGAAAACGAAGCCATCACCGAGCGGGTGATGGACTCAAACGATCTGGAGAAAGAACGCGGCATCACCATTCTCTCGAAAAATCTTTCCGTGCATCACGGTCGTTACAAGATCAACATCGTCGATACCCCCGGCCACGCGGACTTCGGCGGCGAGGTGGAGCGGGTGCTGAAGATGGTGGATTCGGTGCTCTTGCTGGTAGACGCACTCGACGGCCCCATGCCGCAGACCAGGTTCGTGCTGAAAAAATCTCTCGACCTGGGGCTGAAGCCGATAGTCGTCATCAACAAGGTCGACCGACCCGGCGCCAGGCCCGCCGAGGTTGTGGATATGGTTTTTGACCTGTTCTGCGAACTTAATGCGAGCGACGAGCAGTTGGACTTCGCCATCGTTTACACGAGCGCCAAGCTCGGTTACGCCATGCTTGACATGAATGCAGCCTCCACCAGCCTGGAGCCGCTTTTTGCAGTGATCGAGTCTAACGTCCGGCCGCCGGCAGGCGACCCGAACGCCCCGTTCCAGCTGCTTGTCACCAACATCGATTACAACGACTACATAGGAAGGATCGCCACCGGCAAGATCTTCAACGGCAAGGTCACGGCCGGTGAGAACATCGCCCTCGTCAAACGCGACGGCAAGGTGGTGAAGGGGCGTATCTCAAAGCTTCTCGGCTACGAGGGGCTGAAGCAGGTGGATATTCCCGAAGCCTGCACCGGTGACATCGTTACCGTAGCCGGTTTCGATGAAGTGGGGATCGGCGAGACCCTGGCCGCGGCCGACAACCCGATCGGACTTCCCTATGTTTCCATCGACGAACCGACCATCGCCATGAACTTCATCGTCAACAACTCTCCTTTTGCCGGCCGGGAAGGGAAGCTCGTTACCTCCCGCAATATCCGTGAGCGACTCGACAGGGAACTGCGTACCAATGTGTCGCTTCGCGTAGAGGATACGGCCAATCCCGATACCTTCAAGGTTTCGGGGCGCGGCGAGCTGCACCTCTCGATCCTGATCGAGAACATGCGCAGGGAAGGTTTTGAGATGGCGGTTTCAAAGCCGGAGGTCATCATTCGCGAGGAAGACGGGAAAAAACTTGAGCCGATGGAGTATCTGGTCGTAGACGTTCCGTCCGAGTATCAGGGGGCCATCATCGAGAAGATGGGACCGCGCAAGGGGGAAATGGTTGCCATGAACCCCATGGGGGAGACGATCCGGCTCGAGTTCGTAATCCCGGCACGGGGACTCATCGGCCTGCGCGGCGAAGTCCTGACCGAAACCCGCGGTACCGCGGTAGTCACCCACACTTTTCATGAATATGCACCCTACAAGGGCGATATCCCCGGTCGCAAGAACGGCGTTCTGATGGCCATGGAGCATGGCGAAACCACTGCCTACTCCCTGGACGGTTTGCAGCCGCGCGGGACCCTCTTTATCGGCGCCGGTGTAGAGGTTTATGGCGGCATGATCATCGGCCAGCACGCCAAGGACAACGATCTGGATGTCAATCCCTGCAAGGGGAAAAAGCTGACCAACGTCCGTGCCTCCGGTTCCGACGATGCCATCAAGCTTACCCCGCCGCGCCTGCTAACCTTGGAGCAGGCACTTGAGTTCATCGACGACGACGAACTGGTCGAGGTGACCCCCCTGTCGATCCGGCTGCGCAAGAAGGAGCTTGATCCGAACAAGCGGAAACGGAAGGGATAGTCGAAACGATCACCATTAGCTGCGGAATCAGAGAGGCGGGGATATCCCCGCCTTTTTTGCGAGCTCCGCCCGTTTATTTTCTGCTGCTGTGCAGGTCGGCAACTTTGCATTGACAATGCACCCTTTTTCCACTAATTTTCTTGTAATAATCCAACTGCTACAGGGGAAACAATGCCTTTTCAGAAACTTAGCAAACATGCCATTAACCTTTTCCTGCTCCTTCTCCTCGCCGGCTGTGCCGGTACCGTTCCGGTCGTCAAGACCGCGGATACCTATTTCAAGGAAGGCGAGGAGTTCTACGCCTCCCATAACTACGAAGATGCCATTGCCCAGTGGAAAAAGGTAAAAGAGACATTTTCCTCCCCGGAGCTGAGCACCCTGGTGGATTTGAAAATTGCCGATGCCCATTTTGATAACCAGAGCTACATAGAAGCAGCCGCTGCCTATGAGGATTTCCGCAAGCTCCACCCGAACCACGAGAAGGCTGCCTATGCTTTGTACCGGTTAGGGCTTTGTAATTACAACCAGATATCAGGGATCGATACCGACCAGACACCCGTCAAGAACGCGGTCAACCTTTTCGAAGCATTTCTCAAACAGTATCCGAAATCCGAATATGTCGCAGAGGTGAAGGACAAACTCGATGTCTGCATTATGAAGCAGATTGAGTATGAGATATATGTGGGGCGATTTTACCTGCGTACTGAAAAGTATGCTGCAGCAACCAAGCGTCTGGAAGAGGCACTACTGAAATATCCCAAGTCTGAGTTCCATGATGAAACCCTCTTTTATCTTGGAAAGGCGTATTTTCTCTCCGGGGATAAGGTCAAGGGACGGGAGACGTTCAACCTTCTTGCCAAGCAGTACGCATCAAGTAAATATATTGAAGAGGCAAAGCAGGTCATGGAAAAGTATTATTGATGCGAGTCATTCTTTCATGTTTGATCTTTATGCTTATGATCGGTTGTGACGGTCAGAGCGCAGATCGGCAGGCGCTCCATTCGGTGGCCCTTCAGCGTCAGCAGGCGCTTCGAAACAAAGATATAAATCTCTATCTCACCCTCCTTTCCCATGATTATCTGGATAAAGGCCAGGATTTTACAGCTAAAAAGAAGGAATTGGAGTCGAACTTTGCCCTGTTCGACCAGATCGATTATCGTTCCGACGGGTTTACGATCGACATAAAAGGGAACAGTGCCGATATTTCCGGGACCTATGGACTGAAGGTCGTTATCAGGGGAAAAACTCTGAAGCTGGAAGGAAAAGAAACGCTACGGCTGAAGAAGGAATCCGGTGGCTGGAAGATAGTAGCCGGATTATAATACCAATTCCAAATCAAGGCGCTTCGTTGGCTCGTCTTCGGCTCCTCAACGTACCCCTCACTCTATCTCTCTCCCAGAGGGAGAGAGGATACTGTTTACCTTCTCCCTCTGGGAGAGGGTGGCCAAAGGCCGGGTGAGGGCCTTCGTCGCCTCAGTCCTCGCCGCCTTGATTTCATCCTTGATTTGAAATTGGAATAAGTCGTGTTGCAAGTTTCGAGGGATCAGGGCTTGGTCTTCCGTGGCGGTTCTGCTTGCGGGCCTTTAGTCGTGCTTCTGCTGGTTCTCGATCGTTTGTCAAGGTACATGCGTGCATCCGCCAATCTCCAGGTATCGATCAGTTTTTCTCCGTTCTCTGCAATGGCTACTCCAACTGACAGGCTCAGGGGAGGGGCAGAGCTTGCGGAACTGGCTTCGTTGTGGTGGGCCAGGCTGTTTTTCAGCCGATTTATGATTTCCTTGACGGCTGCAGCGTCGGTACTGGGGAGTAGCGCGGCAAACTCGTCGCCTCCAATCCTGGCTACTACATCTTCAGCCCGAAAGACTTCCTTCAACGCCTTGGCGGCCTGTTTCAGTAATGCATCTCCATGTGCATGCCCCATCTTGTCATTCACCGCCTTCAAGCCGTCCACGTCCGACATCACGATGCTGATCGGGAACTGTCGCCCCTTTTCAAGCCTCGCCAGTTCTTCATCGAAATAGGCCCGATTGTAGAGGCCGGTGAGTGCATCGTGGGTGCTCATGTATCGGAGCTTCTCTTCTGCCTCCTTCCTCTCGGAAATGTCCCGGACGATGTAGGCAATCCCTCCTCCCTCTATGAGGGCAAGGGATATCTCCTCGGGGAAAGGGGTCCCGTTCCTCTTCTTTCCCGTTGCCTCTCCCCGCCATTTGCCGTTCAGGCATAGGATCGGCAATATCTCGTTTTCAAACCTCCTGACCTCTCTTTCCTCATAGAGGACCTTCCATGTTTTGCCGATGAGTTCCTCCGGGGTGTCGTATCCATGGATTTCGGCATGGGCGTGATTAAGATAGATGAATTCGCCGCTACGGTTGATGGTCGCCATGCCGTCCAGTGAACTTTCCATGGCTGCCAGTTGCTGCCGCAGAATTTCTTCGTCCCGCTTCCTCTCCTGTCGTATCATTGCTTCGACCAGCTCTCGTTTGATGGCGGGTATAAGGCGCGCCAGCTGCCCCTTGACAAAATAATCGTGGGCGCCGCCGCGCATGGCTTCCACCGCTGCTTCTTCGCCGATTTTACCTGAAACGATTATGCAAGGCAGGTCGAGTCCCTTCTCCTGAAGCAGATTCAAGGCGGCCATGCCGTTGAAGTACGGCATGACATAGTCTGCAATGACAATGTCCCACGTCAGATCTTCAAGGGCTGACATCATGCCCTCCGCAGTATCGACCCGCTGGAATGTCGGATCGAATCCACCATGCCGCAATTCCCGCAAGAGGAGTTCCGCATCATCAGGAGAGTCTTCAACAATTAACACCCTTAGTGGTATACTCATACACTTTCCGTTTATTCCGAGGCGCATAAAGGCCGATAATGTTTATGAAATAATAGTTTAAATCATTCGCTCTAAATCGCAATGCCCATGAAAAATAATTATTAAAATCTAATTAGCTACCATTCTGAAGCTCGGGAAGTGACCTGTTGTGACAAACAAAAGCCTCGCACCGATTGACGGGAGCGAGGCTTTTCCGGATGGGTAAGCAGCAACTGTTACGGTTTTTTGGTTTTTTCCTCGATAGCCTTATTCAGAAGTGCTACGGCTTCCTTGGATGCGGTGATGGAGGCTGCCAGGCTATCGCGGGCCAGGTCCGGATTGTGGAATCCATCACTATTCTCGGCGGTCCACCATTCCCAGAGCACATGGGCTTCTTCGTGCTTTTCCCTGGCTTTGGCCAGTGTCGTTTCATCCACGCCAAAACGCTTTGCTTCGGCGTAAGTGTCGATTAACTGTCCCAGCCAGTACTCTGACTTGCGCATCTTCCCTTTGATGTAGTTTTGGATTGCATCGATCTGGTAAAGTTTTTTTTCGACAGTGGAATCGGGATGGCAGCGCAGACAGGCTTCTTTTACATGGTTGCGTGGCTTGATAACCATGTGGGAGGTGAAGAGCTTTCCACTTTTGTCCTTCATTCTTGGCATGTGACAGTCATCGCATTTTATGCCGTTCCGATCATGAACGCTGCCGGAGTAGGTTTCGGCCTCGGGGTGCTGAAGCTTTACCAGCCGTGCACCGGTGACCGCATGCTTGAAGTCGTAGAAGTTGAGCCTCTTGTAGTGCGTCAAAAGATCATTTACCTGCTTGAGGGGCATGTGGTTGGTCCGCTGGTCGTCGTAGCCGATGCCCTTGCCGCTGTCGAACTCGAAACCTTTGCCGCATGCGTATTCCACATGACACTGGGCGCACATCATGCGTGAATCGACTTTCTGCATGACGCCGATCTTGCGAAAGCCCTCGCGGAAGGAGATTACTTTCAGATCGGTTTTGCCGTCCTTTCCGGAGAACATCTTTGCTCCCTTGTCAATTTCGTTTATCAACTCATCCCTGACGATACGCGGTTGGGCGCCGTGGGGGTCGTGGCAGTGGATACACCCCATAATATTGTTGGTATCCTTGGCAACGGCAATGATGTCGGAGGTCCTATCCCACTTGGCCCGCGGATCTTTGTCTCCAAGGAACTTCCACTTCAGGATATGGTCGGAGGTCTTACATTGGATGCAGGTGGGGTTGCCGGCTTTGGCGGTTTCACCCATCTTGAAATCCGGTCCCTTGTCTTCAAGGATATTCCAGGTTTTTCCGACAGCGTCCACGTCCCACCAGCGTTTCTTGTATTGGAACCTGCCGCCGGCAAAGCGGTCGACGACGAACTGGTCGGTAACCATGAAGGCGTGGCCACGCGGCTCATTGTGCTCATATGTGAAGCCATAGGGTGCGAGCAGCTTGTCCATCATGGGGGACCGTCCGGTCGGAACCCCTTTTTCCTTGCGTGCCTGGCCCTCATAATCCACCTTGTAGAAGCTTTCAAACTGATACTTGTGGCATTTGCCGCATACGGTCTGATCGATTCTAGTTACCGGTTTCACCTCGCCGCCACTGTCCAGGTGCTTTTTCAGTTCATCATGACATACGTCACAACCCAGTTTTGCATGCTTCGTCCCTTCCTTGAGCGCCTTGATGTCATCATGGCAGGTGTAACAGGTTTTGCCGTCCCACTTTGTCTTGGCGGCCGGTTTTGCTTTTGCAGCGGTTGATGACGTTGGAAGGGCGATGGCCAGCATTGCCCCTCCGATTGCCGCCAGTACGGCAAGGTTCTTTTTCCACATACGGTTTTTACTCCTTTCTTTGCTATAGATTGTCCGGCTACGTCTCGATACCTGTTATTCCAATTCCAAATCAAGGCGCTATCTTCGTTGGCTCGTCTTCGGCTCCTCAACGTACCCCTCTCTCTATCTCTCTCCCAAAGGGAGAGAGTATACTGTTTACCCTCGCCCTCCGGACCCAAAGGGCCTAAAGGAGAGGGTGGCCAAAGGCCGGGTGAGGGCCTTCGTCGCCTCATTCCTCGCCGCCTTGATTTCATCCTTGATTTGAAATTGGAATTACATTCGCTGAAATTCCCGATCCGCTGGAATAGCGGCTATTTGCATGGCTTTTCACCCATTAGTTCGGTATTACTGCGGCTATTAAACATATGAACGGTAGAGGCTTGCCTCGCCCAATCGGGGCATGGCACGCCGTGCCCCTACATCAGGATTGTGATGTTTAATTGCCGGAGTAATAGCATTGGTAAGATTAGCAAATGTTTGCCAAACATCAATCAGGTCTGGTAATTATGGGCATATTATTAGCCCTGACACAAGAGGTGCTGGATACAAGCTAATGCCGGCATCTCTACCGGTCATTGACTAAAGTCAAATAATGAGAGAATTGATGTTTGCTACAAGAAATATGTATTTCTATCCTCGTTCAATGTAAACATTTACCAGCCGGTCGATTTTCATTATAATAAACAGCCGATTATTTTCGAGAAGCGGGAGCCACCCCGTGCTAAGCAAAGGAGGCGTTGATGGCGGAAGAAAAGAAAGAGTCCTGGCTGAATTATCTTGCCCTTAGTACTGTTATCCTGGCGGTTTGCGCCACGCTCTCAACCTTTAAAGGTGGTGGGTTTTCTACCCGCTCGGTTATGAGTCAGACCCAGGCGTCGGACCAATGGGCATATTTTCAGTCCAAGAGCATCAAGGGGTATCTGTACGAGATGCAGAAAGAAAAGCTGGAGCTTGAGCTGAAAACCCTCGGGACAAAACTCCCCCGAACGGTAGCCGAGGAATATGGGAAAAAGATAGACGTGTACGCCAGGAAAATAGCTAAATATGAAGAGGAAAAGGCTGAAATACAAAAGGCGGCGAAAGGGTACGAGGGTATCCGCGATGATGCCCAGAAACATGTGCAGGCCTTTGGCATTGCGGTAATATTTCTGCAGATAGCCATTCTTCTTTCTTCTATTGCCGCGCTGGTGAAGAAGAAATATATCTGGCTGATCGGCATGGTGGTGGGACTTGTCGGAATCGTCTATTTTATTAACGGGTTTTTTCTTTATTTCTGATGATCGAACGAGCGTTTCCGCACTGCATTGTCCTCACGGGCAGCAGAATTAGAAAAGGCCTTGGATGTTTCCAAGGCCTTTTTTCACGGCATAATTTCCGGTTTGTTATTTGATGCCGGCTTCCAGGGCAGCTTTTTTCTCCAGTTCCGCATGCGGCGCCGTTACCTGGGCTGCGACATCGCTTACCGGTTCAGCCACAAGTTCAAAGTTGAGCAGCTTGCAGGTATCTCCTTCATAGCAGAGGATTTCCTTTACTTCTTTGTAACCCTTGAGTTTTACGGAAACGATCTTCTTTTCCCTTACGAGTTGATTGTTTTCGGGAAAAGGCACCTTGATGGTGGCCGGAGTTTTTCCCATGACCTTGCCGTCAACCAGGATATCCGCTCCGCTCGGGGCGGATTTGACGGTAAAAGAGCTGTAGGTGCCGCAACCGGCGAGAAAAAGAAACAGCGACAGAACTATGAGTGATCGGATATTTATCATTTTGCATCCCCTTTCGTATTTTCATGGTTTAATAGAAACTGGATGGTGGGCATGTCAATGGGATACAGGTCGCGCACTTGGGATTCGTACCCATCCTTTTTAACCTGGATTACCCTTCTGAGAAGGGAGTTGTAGAGTTCATCCTTGTTCCAGGTGAAAAATGTCTGGACTTTCAGCGGCGTTTCGCCGATTTTGTCTCCGTCCAGGAAGACAGTGGCACCAGGCGGTTCGGATGAGATGAGAAGATCCTTGGTGATTTTGTTTGCTGAACTGCAGCCGGCAAGGGCTATACAAGCCAGCAGGCAAAGCGGAACGAGTTTTTTCAGCATTACTGCCTCCTTATTCTGGTGGTGTTTAATGAATCGCTATGGGATAAGTATCGGATTATTTATCATAAACTGTAGTGTTGTTCGAATAATTTTTTAGGAAATCGTCACAAAATGCAAAGCAGCCGGGCTGAGTGCTATTTTGAGAGGTGAACAATGAAGTTAAACATCCGGGAATTGAGGCTTGAAGGTGTGTACGAACAACGGCAGACTGAGGCTTTTATGCTGCGGGTCAAGGTGCCGGGCGGGGTGCTTTCTGCTGAACAGGCGCTCAAGGTCTGTGAGATTGCAGAGCGGTTTGCCGGTGGCGGCATCCACCTGACCTCGCGGGCAAGCATCGAGTTCCACTGGCTGAAAGGCGAATACCTCGCGGAGGTCATGCGCATGCTGGCGGCTGTCGGGCTCACCACGCGTGGCGCATGCGGCGGGGCAGTGCGAGGCATTGTCTGCAGCACCCCCTTTGCAGCCGAGTTCCCGACTGTCCAGGTGCTGGCGAGGAAGCTGCACCACCATTTCACCCTCAACCCCCACTTTGAGGATCTCCCCAAGAAATTCAAGATCGGCGTTGAAGCGGGATACGACGGCTCACGGCACCTGATTCAGGATGCGGGCCTGGTTTATGCGGGGAATGACGGAGACGGGGCTCTCTATGATGTCTGGGGTGCCGGTGGACTCGGTCGCGAACCCCAGCCCGCCTTCCTTCTCGAAGAACGCGTCCCGGAGGCCCGCATTATTCCCCTCCTCGAAGGAATAATACGGATTTACAGGCGTCATACCCCGGCAGGCAAGCGTCTCAAGCACCTGTTGCGTGAAATCGGCAGGGAGGAGTTCATTCGGCGTCTTGGAGAAGAGGTCGACCGGGACGCCACACTGCCGCTTATCGACGGCTGCGACAAGTGTCTCACGCCCGTGGTTGAGAAGGGTCGACCGCAGAGGCTTGAAGTGCACGTATTTGCAGGTGAGCTTGAAGCGGGTCGGCTGCGCGATTTGTGTGGCATTGCAGCGCAGTTTGCCGGAGGCTTCATGGTCTTGACCTGTGATCAAAACGTGGCTTTTCTTCTGGATGAACGGGCCGATATCGGCAAGGCCGAAGCCGCACTCGTTGAAAAAGGGCTAAACGGAGCGGAGCTGGGGGCGCTGGTGAATTTTCGCGTCTGTCCGGGGAGCCACGAGTGCAGGATGGGACTAGGACCCACGCGTGACATCAGCCGTGCAATAATTAAAGCCCTTGGGCCGCAGGGGGAATCGCTCACCTGGGCCATTTCCGGTTGTCCCAATTCCTGTTCCCAGCCCCAGCTGGCGCAGGTGGGGATAATTATTGTGAAAATAGTTGCAGAACCGGGCGGGGAACGTACTCCCCGTTTTGACCTGTACCGAAGGGAAGGTGAAGAGGCTTTTGCTTCGGCAGTTCATCAAGGGATCACCCTTGATGAACTGCTTCAGGCCGTTGCAAAAATAGGGTGAAAGGGAGGGGTCAGCTGGATTTTCCCCTCTTGCCTTTGCCCATCACCGATTGCATCGTTTCACCCATTTTTGTCGGGCTGGTGGAAACGGCAACGCCGCATTCCTGGAGGGTCTTGATTTTGTCTTCCGCTTTTCCCTTGCCGCCGGTGATGATGGCGCCGGCATGTCCCATCCGTTTGCCCGGCGGGGCGGTGACACCGGCGATGAAGGCCGCTACCGGCTTCTTCATGTTTTCTTTTATCCAGTAAGCTGCCTCTTCTTCTGCGCCACCGCCGATCTCGCCGATCATAAAGACCGCTTCGGTCTGTGGATCCTCGTTGAAGAGTTTCAGCACGTCGATGAATTTCAAACCGATGATCGGATCGCCGCCGATTCCCACGCAGGTGGACTGGCCAAGCCCCACATCGGTGAGCTGTTTTACCGCCTCGTAGGTAAGGGTGCCGCTTCTGGAGACCACGCCGATTTTACCCTTTTTGTGAATGTGACCGGGCATTATGCCGACCTTGCACTCTCCCGGGGTGATCACGCCCGGGCAGTTCGGTCCGACCAAGCGCATTTTCTTCCCTTCCAGAACGCGTCGGGCCAGGACCATGTCGCGCACCGGGATTCCCTCGGTGATGCAAACCGCCAGCTCTATGCCTGCATCAGCGGCTTCGAGAATGGCGTCCGCTGCTCCCGGCGGCGGGACGAAGATCATGGAAACATCGGCGTTGGTGTAGTGAACCGCTTCATCTACCGTGTTGAAGACCGGAATTCCCTCAATGTGAATCCCCCCCTTGCCCGGCGTGACCCCCGCCACGATTTTACTTCCGTAATCCCGGCACTGCTGGGTGTGGAACAGACCGCTCCTGCCGGTTATCCCCTGTACGACTATCTTGGAATCCTTATTTAACAGAATAGACATTATGTTATCTCCATTTCGCAGATAGTTATTATCTCAGAAAAACATTTGCCACAGAGTCACAGAGGCACGGAGATTTATTAGTTCGATAAATACGGCTGGTTCCAGTTCTAAGGATTTTATATTTATCGGTTTTTCTCTGTGATTTCCTCTGAGTCTTTGTGTCTCTGTGGCGGAAGAGCCGTTTTAGGATCATTGACCGAGCATCTGGACAATCCGTGCAGCGCCGTCCCCCAGGTTCTCGCCGATCTGGACGTTCAGGCCCGAATCCAGGAGGAGCCTCTTTCCCTCTTCCACCTTGCTGCCGTCCATTCTCACCACGATGGGGAGTGCGCAGTGCACCTCGGAAGCCGCCTCGATGATCCCTTGGGCGATTACATCGCAACGCATGATGCCGCCGAAGATATTGACAAAGACCCCTTTGACGTCAGAGTCCTGGAGGATAATCTTGAATGCTTCGGCTACCTTTTCCCTGGTTGCCCCGCCCCCGACATCGAGGAAGTTGGCCGGTTCGCCTCCGAACTCTTTGAGCACGTCCAGAGTTGCCATGGCCAGACCGGCGCCGTTCACCATACAGCCGATGTTCCCCTGCAGCTTGATGTAGGAGAGGTCGTACTTGCCGGCGTTGATCTCCAGGGTATCGAGCTGCGAGTAGTCGAGCATGTCGGGGTACTCCCGGTGGCGGAACATGGCGTTGTCGTCAAAGTTGATCTTGGCGTCCATGGCCATGAGCCACCCTGCCCTGGTCACTACCAGCGGGTTGATCTCCACCAGGTAGCAGTCCTTTTCCAGGCAGAGACGGTAGAGGTTTAGGATCAGCTCGACGCAGTCCTCGCAGACGCTCCCCTTGAGCCCGAGAGCAAGGGCGATTTTGCGCGCCTGGTAGGGGCGAAGTCCGGTGAACGGGTCGATGGTAAGCATGTGGATCTTCTCCGGCGACTTTTGCGCCACCTCTTCGATCTCTACCCCGCCTTCGGCCGAGGCGATCAGGCAGTAGCGGGACGATTCCCGGTCGAGGGTGATGGAGAGGTAGAACTCGCGAGCGATTTCCACCGCCTCCTCTACCAGAATCCTCCGCACCCTCAGACCCTCCGGGCCGGTCTGCGGTGTGACCAGTTTCCTGGTGAACAGGTCCTTCCCCAGTTCCTGCGCCTGCTCCGGGTGGTGGACCAGCTTGACGCCGCCGGCCTTACCCCTGCCGCCGGCGTATATCTGGGCCTTCACCACGCAACGCCCTCCCATCTCCTTGGCCGCACGTTCCACCTGGTCGGAGGTCAGAGCAACCCTGCCGCGTGGCACCGGAATGCCGAAGGAGCTTAAAATCTCTTTGGCCTGGTACTCGTGAATGTTCATAAACGGCTCCCTTTTTAGTGAAAATAAATTATTTTATCAATACCATTAAAGCGCGCAAAAGCAAGCGGGAAAGTTGAAAATCTGTCAGATCAATAGAAATAGTTCACATAAATAATAAAAAAGGACGTGTCTCGGCTGTCACATTACGGGTGATTATTTAAAAAATATTATTATACCGTTGACATGGTACGGCTACTTGATTATTATTTTAATCCACTTATATAAATATCAGAACATAGGGGGGCGGAATATGAAGAAGATGTTCTTTGTGATAGTTCTCTTTGCCGGTATGGCGGGGGTAACTTTCGCTCAAGTAGGCGTTAAGAAGAAGAGAGTGCCTCCCTATGAGTTCGGTAAAGTCACCATTAACAACTACTCGGAAAAGGTGGGACTCAAGCCTGTTCAGTTTGATCACTGGGTGCACCGGAGTAAATACACATGCAGGCTTTGCCATATGGATATCGGTTTTTCCATGAAGGCCGGCGAAACCCAATTGAAGGCCGCGGACAATATGCGCGGCTACTTCTGCGGCACCTGCCACAACGGTAAAATGGTCTATGGCGACAGGGTGGTGTTTAAGGCATGTTCGAAGGAGTTTACCAAGGAAGAGGTGAAGCGCTGTGAACGGTGCCATCTCTCCGCCCCCAACCCCAAGAAAGAAGCAGAATTTGAGAAGTTTGCGGAAAAAATGCCTAAAGAGCGTTATGGCAACGGCATAAACTGGGAGCAGGCGGAAGTGCTGGGGCTGATCAAGCCGATTGATTTCATCGAGGGGGTATCGATCAAAAAAGCGCCCCTGGCCACGCAAAAGGACTTTGCCCTTACCTCGAAAATCGAAGGAATCCCCGATATAATCTTCTCACATAAGAAACACACTATCTGGAACGGCTGTGAGGTCTGCCATCCGGAAATTTTTATCGGCATGAAGAAGGGCGCCGATAAATACACCATGGTAGATTTATTCCAGGGGAAATACTGCGGCGTCTGCCACGATACGGTAGCGTTCCCCCAGACGGATTGTCAACGATGCCATACAAAACCGGTTTGAGACTGACAATTGTTGTAATGATGTGGGGCCTGCTGTTCTGCTTGTCGTCGGCGTCGGCGTCGGAGTTTTTCGATCTTCCGCCGCTTCCCCCTGCTGAAGAATACGGCAATATTCTCATCAACCGCACTTCCACCAAGAACGGCGTCAAACCGGCCACGTTTTCCCATTGGCAGCACAGGATCAAGTATACCTGCCGCGTCTGCCACTCGGAACTCGAGTTCAACATGAAGGTCAACACGACCGAGATAACCGAGTTTGCCAACAGGAAAGGAAAATATTGCGGCGCCTGTCACAACGGCAAAACGGCTTTCAGGCATAACGGTAACTGCGACAAGTGCCATAATGGCGATATTACCTATGGCAAGCAGAAGTTCGATATATTTTCGAAATTACCGTTTGCCAGAACCTCCTATGGTGATGGCATCAACTGGGTTGAATCGCTGAAGCTGGGGGTAATTTCTCCTGCCCATTATGTTAAAACAAAATCCCAGGATCTCCCCTTTGACAAGATGCTGATACTGGACTCGGAAATGAATATCATTCCGCCGTCCATATTTCCCCATAAAGCCCATACCGCCTGGCTTGATTGCGATAGTTGCCACCCGGATGTGTTCAATATCAAAAAGAAAACCACTAAATTCTTCTCCATGTCGTATATTTTAAAGGGTCAGTTCTGCGGAGTGTGCCATATAAACGTGGCGTTCCCCATGAACGACTGCAAAAGATGCCACCCGGGAATCAAGGAATAACTATGTTGACGAAAAAAAACATCGTGCGTTTATTCACCATCTCTTTGTTGTTATTGCTCCCCCCGGTCATGACTTTTTCGGGCTACAGCCTTGTTCAGCCGGTTTACGGCGAGGAAGGGTGGAAGGAAAAAATCATGGAGTTGTGTGCCAAGACGGACGTGGCGATGACCTTGACGACCGGCGAATTGAAAGAGCTGATTGCCGGGTGTGAAAAACTGAAACCGGTCATAGAATCCCTTGAGGAGACTCCCCGCAAGGTCTACCGCAAGCGACTGCAAATGTGCCGGGACCTCTTTGCCTATGTCCTTGAGTCCAAGGAGAAGGCGGCAAAATAGAATATCAACAACGAATCGCAACCCAATAGCTCAGAGAGGGGGATAATTCCATTATCTCCCTTTCTTTATGTCAGCCCGTAGTGTATCTTACCCAATAAACCTAAAAACGGCAGTTGGACACGGATTAACACGGATACAGGCGGATTAACACTGATAAACCAAGGACATATTCCGGTTTCAGGCCATAATCCATTGAGTCTTTGTTCTTGGTCTTCTAAATCCGTGAAAATCCGTACAGATCAGATTTGATCCGTGTTCAATGCTTTTTCCAGGATAACTGCCGTTTTTAAGATAAATGAAGACGTAGAGGAGAGATTGACGAATATGAAACTGTTCTTTTTTGCCACTACCGCCAAGGGGGTAGAGGATGTCCTGGCGGGAGAGCTGCGGGCACTGGGGATAGAAGAGCTATCTGTAGAAAGCGGTGGAGTCCGGTTTAACGGGGATCTGGCGACGTGTTACCGGACAAATCTTCGGCTGCGCACTGCAAGTCGAATCCTGATGACACTTGCGGAATTTCCTTGCGATACGCCGCAGAGCCTTTATGACGGCGTGCGCGCCATACATTGGAATGATTTTCTCACCCCGGATATGACCCTGGCCGTCGATTGCAATCTTCGCGATTCAGCCATGACCCACTCCGGTTTTGTTGCGCTCAAGACCAAAGATGCCATAGTGGACGAAATACGCGACCGCTGTGGCAGCCGGCCCGATGTTGATACCAGGGATCCTGATCTGCGGGTTAATGTTCACCTGTTCCGAAATCGGTGCACGGTAAGCCTGGATACTTCCGGAACACCCCTGGACAGGCGCGGTTACCGTTTGGACAGGAATGTGGCGCCTTTGAGGGAGACCCTGGCAGCGGCGCTCCTTGATTTAAGCGGTTGGGACGCATCCGTGCCGCTGGTTGACCCAATGTGCGGTTCCGGGACCATACCGATTGAAGCTGCTCTTAAGGCAAGTCGCTGCGCTCCCGGTCTTCTGCGGCAAGAGTTCGGTTTTCAGCGCTGGCCCGGTTTTGATCGCAACAAGTGGAAAGAATTGGTTCGGGCGGCACGAGAAGAGGTCCATGAAACCATTTCGGTGCCGATTATCGGCCATGACATCTCTGCAAAGGCCGTCGAGATTGCGCGCAGTAACAGTATGCGGGCCGATGTGGGGGATATGGTGCAGTTTTCCCAGGGGGATATACGCAACCTTGCCCCTCCGCCTGCACCGGGCGTAATCCTCTTCAATCCGCCCTATGGGCAGCGGCTCGGCGAAGAGGAGGAGCTGAAAGTGCTGTACAAGGAGATCGGCGATGTCATGAAGCAGCGTTGCAAGGGGTACACCGCTTTCCTGTTTACGGGAAATCTGGAACTGACCAAATACGTCGGCTTGAAGGCCACCCGGCGGATTGTTCTCTTCAACGGCCCGATCGAATGCCGCTTGCTGAAATACGACCTCTATTAAATCTAGAAAAAGCATTTGCCACAGAGTCACAGAGGCACAGAGATTTGTTAATTCAATAAATACTGCGAGTTTCAGTTTCAAAGATATTTTTTTGCATTTCACCTGTTTGGTGATCGCCTTTTATCGGTTTTTCTCTGTGATTTCCTCCGTGTCTCTGTGCCTCTGTGGCAGAAGTGCCGTTTTTAGGTTAAACAGTTCCCTGGGGGTGAATGTTACTGGGAGATGATGACGAAACGGTCGTCGAGGCAACTCTCCAAAACCGATTTCACTTCACGCCAGTCAAGGCCGCCGCCACCGCAGCCGGGCCTCGGCACGATCACCAGGCGCCACCCTTCTTTGTCGGCAAGTGTTGCCAACTCCCCGGCTGAGCGCTTGATCAGGCGCAGGTCGGGTGTTTCATACGGGGTATGCTCGACAGGAAAACTGACAATCCCGTTGCCCAGATAAAAAACATGGTTCCCTTGCGTATTGATCAGGGAGCCGAGCCGTGCCGGCAGGTCGGGGAAGCGTTCCTTTGCCTGTCTGGCGCACCCCCGGCCGAAAACAGCAAGCCCGGTTTTCCCCACCAGGCCGTTGGTGGTTATGGCGATGACGGCCTTATCCTGATAATCCCAGATGTTGCCGATGATTTCTTTCATTGCATGACTTTCGTTCGTGATGGATGTTGTGCTGTCCGGTTGTACGGGGTACATCCGGCGGCAATGATTATACATTACATGCAGCCGGTTGTCATGATCCCTTGGACGCATGTACCTCTTTATTACTCCCACCTTTGCTGTAACTCCCCTTACGTTTTAGTCTTTGTCAAATAATTAAATTTAAAAGAGCCGCTCAAAACTCAACGTTTTATATCCTTCCGCGGATTTATATCTAATTAAAAAATTATATTCTCAATGCGCTTGAATACTATGAAGCATTCCCATATATTGCGAAATAATATAGTTAAAACGGAAGGATAAAGTGTAAAAAATTTTTACAGTTGTAAAAATTTTTTACACTTTCGCATCGTTTTTAATTTTATTTATTAGATTGCTTCGGAGGGGAAGATGTTCCGCAAATATTCGAGGACAATAGCGGCTGTTGTTTTGTGCTTTTTCACCTGGACTTCCAGCGGGGTGTTCAGCATCGCCAATGCGGCGCAGGTTGAGGCCGGGAAGGCGAAGACGCAACGTCAGGAGAAAAAGCCGGAAGGGGCGGAGGAGAAATTTTCCAAAGTCACCGAAGAGCTTGAGGAGATCCTTGCCGACCCGAAGGAAAGCGTTGAAACCAAGAAAGGTCGCTTGCGAGCCAAAGAGGCGGAGGTGGAGGCGCTTGACACGGATATCCGCAAGCAGTTTGGCGAGACGGAGAAGCGGCTCAAGGATGCGAAGCTTCCGGCCGAGATATTGGAGCGCCATCGCAAGTTCGTGAAGCATTACGACGACAACCTGGCCGAGTTGAAGGGGAATATCGAACGGGTTGAGAAGGCGAAGGATAGGAAGGAAGCAGAGGCCGAGATCGAGAAGACCCGGAAACACCTGGAAAAGGTGAAGGCCCCGTCGCGACATCAGCCGCTTGATCCGAACAAGCTTCCCCACCGGCAACCGAAGATGCAGAAGCGGGAGCCACGGCTTAAAAAAGAGGAGTTCGAGCGGGATTTAAAGAAGGACAAGAACGCCTGGAGAAATGAAAAGCGGATCATGGTCGCCTCGGCAGGGTCTTTGGCCGGGTTGCTCACCTCCAGCATGGTCAATGCCGTTACGCCACCCTCTGCCGCTGATTTGGCGGAGACTGTTGACGTCCAGTTGACTCCTGAGATCAGGGCCAAGGCTCTGGAGTTGGGGAACAACCCGGTGAAGATTTATGAGTGGGTGCGGAACAACGTTGAATATGAACCGTATTATGGTTCCCTAAAAGGGGCGCAGCAGACGCTGATGGAAAAATCCGGGAATGACTACGACCAGGCCAGCTTGTTGATTGCTCTGTTAAGAGCGGCAAATATCCCAGCCAAATATGTTACAGGAACCATCGAAATACCAATCGAGAGGGTAATGTCGTGGTTTGGAGTCAAGGACCCAACTACTGCGGCAAATATACTGGCAACGGGAGGGATACCTGCAAAAGCAGGCGTGAGCGGTGGGAAGATTACATCCATTCGTCTGGAGCATGTCTGGGTGGAGGCATTTGTCAATATGTACCCATCCTTTGGCGCCAAGAATGGCCCTGGTAACGCATGGACACCCATTGACCCGAGCTTCAAGGAGCATGAACTCAATACCTCCGTGGATATGTCAACGATTGTTAAGTTCAATGAGTCCGACTATCTGCGGGCTCAGAGCAAATTGCCCCCTTCACTTACCTACCTGTTCGCCTTGGAAGACTACCATACTGCCAACTACCAGGGTGGCATGTATGAGATGTTTTACCTGAAAAAGATCAATGAGCAGGAATTCGGTGTCCTTCTCGGGACACTGCCGTACAAAACAGTCGTTGTCGGCAGCAAGTTCGCAAGTATCGATACATCACTGCGGCACAAGATTTCAATAGGACTGCGCGATCCCGCAACAGATGATACAACAGCCATAACGAAAGACGTCTGTGATCTGACAGGACAGCAGATAACTTTATCCTGCATCCCTGCTGCTGATCAAGACAACGCAGTCATGAACAGCTATGGCGGCCTTCTGAAGACACCAGCCTACCTGGTAAAGGTCAAGGCGCGGGTGAAAGTCGGAGACACGGTTGTTCTGGAAGGGCCGCCAATAAGCATGGGAGAGTCGTTGAAACTCAGCCTCCAGTTCACTATACCTGGCAGTTTTGGCGACTCCATTGAAACCGAATTGGCAGCCGGCATTTATTACAACATTGCTCTTTCTGCCCTCAATGTTGCAAGCAAACAGACACTCGGAGGACTCGACAACTCGGAAAACCTTGTCGGCACCTTCTATGACTCAATTAACAGCGGAGATGATCAAGTCGGCAAGGTATTGCACAATATCGGCCTGCAATACTTTACCCACACGAATAATGCCTCAAAGGTGCTCGAAGGTGTGATGCACATTTATAACACGAGAGCGATAAATGCCGGGTTCGTCTCCGTATCGGCAAAATACCAAGACATTTTTGGGATCACAGCTTCGCCACCCATTATTTCGGGACTGGTCATTGATATTCCAAGATACATCCAGTCACCATTTTCCATTACCGGCGACAAAGAACAGGAAAAGGCGTTCACCAAGATTCAAGGGCTCAATACCTCATACTTCGAACATGCCATCTGGGAAAGCTTTTCCGGCATTGATTCCGTTTCAACGGTGAAACTTCTGCAACTGGCAAATGAAGCGGGACTGCCGATTTACACGATCAACAGCGCGAATGTGAACGAAACCCTGCCGTTATTGAACCAAACCCAACAGGTGAGGGACGACATCCGGAATGTGGTTGCCGCAGGAAAAGAGGTAACGATTCCAGGTAGCTATATAACCCGCAATGAATGGACTGGGACTGGTTACATGGTCAGAAAACCGGATACCGGCGAAGGGGCTTACATGATTTCGAGCGGGCTTGCAGGTGGAGGATCGACAAAGTCACCGGCACCGTCAGCGTTGGGCCTGTTGGCGCGTCAGTATGCGGCATTAGCACTGGGAAAACCCGCAAACCAGTTCGCTTTAAATATGGGGATAGGGAGATGGATTGGAGCTGGATATGATGATATTATAATTTGTTTGATCAGTGGCATGTTGCTTTCTAAGGGATTTATTCCAAGACATGAGTACACCTTTTCTAAAGATGAGTTGTTAAATCTAATCAACAGACCAGATAATTGGATTATATATTATAGCGGACATGGAAGTACAAGCTCAGACTATGGCGATATGTTAATACCAGGTTATAAAGACGGTAAACCGGAATATGTTTTTTCTGGCGATATTAATGCTAATGCACGTATTGTTTTCCTTGATAGCTGCCGTTCTGGAGAGCGCGGTAGCTTTATGAATTCATTTGGGATCGATAATCAAATATTCATGGGCTGGTATCACTCTGTAGAATATTTTGAATCAGGAGATTTTGCCTTTGATTGGTGGCGTAGCTTTATTTCAGGTAAATCTGCTGCAATATCAGCTGCAGGCATTGCTGATGGCAAATATGTAACTCCAAGTTCAGACCCTAATGAAGCGTATATAGTTATAAAAGGCGGATCGCTAACTTTGGATTCTTTGCATTGAGGGTAAAAAAACACCACATCTGCATTATACGATCATGGATGAAAATATCTGATGTTGATTTGATTTTTACTGGATGTACTTCCTTGACCCACATGAAAAAATAACACGTTGAATTGATTGGAGGATGTAACTGTATGAAAATAAAAATAAAGCTGTTTATAACAATTTTTATCATTATATCAGCAATAATTTATGTATCAGCTTGTACTAATGATAAACAGTCACGATCCGCAATAACCAAAACTCAACATACTACCATTTCATTACATTTGGATGAGGATATAGGTTTAAGCAACAATTTGCTCTATTGCGCGTCATTCCAGATGGCGTGGAATATTATGCGTGATCAAATCATTAAGGGCGATATTATTCTTGAGCCTGAAACTCTCTTTGTAAGAAATCTGAACCGGCAATTGCTAGGGAAGAAAGACATATCTTCAGACTCATATGTTGCAGTAGCTGGTGAGCTATCGAAAGACCTTGTTGCGCGAACTAACAAGGAACTGCAGGACAAGTTTGGAGATCAGGCGGTACATGGGTTCAATATCCCACAAGGTACCAGCAATGACCGACAACTTATTGCATACGCCTTCCTGTACAAAAACTTAGAGTTTCCTACTGAATTTGAGAAACTGGATGATCCCATCACCTTTACGGCCAATGGAGACAAGACGTTAGTAAAGGGGTTTGGAGTAAAGTCGTTCTCTTCATCAAAACGGCATCACGAAAAACTTTCCCAGCAGGTTGCTGTTTTCGATTACAGGAACGAAAACGACTTTATTCTTTTGCTAACCAGTAAATCCGTTGATGATCAAATAATTCTAGCAAAAGTAGTACCTGATAAAACACTTCTACAGACATATGCAAGTGTGCTGCATAGAGTAGACAAGGTCAAAGCGTCTGAACTTAGAGATGGTGAAACGCTAAGAATACCAAAAATCGATTTCGATATAACCCATAGTTTTAGTGAGTTAGAGAATAAGCGGGTAATGAACAAAGGCTGGGAAGGGTGGTTCATAGCAAAGGCTGCCCAAGATATAAGATTCAAATTGGATGAGAAGGGGGCGGTGCTTAAATCTAGGGGATTCCTCAGTATGATGAAAGCAGAGGCCCCACCAAGTATGAAAAAACCGAGAAACTTTGTTTTCGACAAACCATTCCTGGTTTGCCTCAAACAAAAGAACGGGGATTATCCTTATTTTGCCATGTGGTTGAGTAATCCTGAGTTGTTTATTGCCAAATAGTAATCCGTTTCAAACATGCCATCTGTGAGGAACAATGCAACGAAAAGCATACGCATTATCTATTGTAATTATAGTGTTACTAATTGTTATCGTCAGACAGGTGCTGATGTGCGATCTGCCTGATGAAAAGGCAATAGAAATGTCGGAGACATTTTCCAAACGAGTAGGTGTTGGCATTGGCAGCAATTCTTGGGTGTCAGGGAAACTACTTGAGCGTCTTAAAAGAGTTATGTATCGAAGAAACGGGCACCTTGAAGTATCCGTGGATATTGATTGTGGAAATAAAGAAGTTATTAGCTTTGTAAATCTTAAGCTTCGAGACCAAGTATTCAATAAATATGAAATATCCATGGACAACAGGAAGCCTCGGAACTGGCCAGCAATATTGCCAGAAAATAAAGCGAAGGAAATTGTATTTTCATATGCCAACAGAATAGGCCTGCCCCAAGACGTAAAGTTTTCACATATGAGGCTCGATAAAATCGATAGCGGGACTTGGAATGCCCATTGGAAAAGGATGCACAATGGCTATCCATATGAAGATGGCTCATTATCTATCGGCATCATGGCGATAGATGGTGAGTTTTTTTCATATGGAAAGTTCTTCAGAGGTAAACCGTGCCCAACAGACGTGAAAATTCCTAAGGAAAAGGCCATAGCAGTTGGTCGCAATAAGATTTCAAGTTTGATGAGCGACGAGAAGGCAAAGAGGCATTTGCAAGATTATGTTGTAAGTTCATCAGAGCTGAAAATAGTCCAGCCTAATGCCGTTTTTGGCTTTCTTACACCGTTTCATCGTTCAAATTCGCGGCTTGCATGGGTGGTTACTTATTCACTGCCCAGTAATGACCCTAAATTGGCCGAAGATGTCAATTTTGCGGACAAATTTGTAATTAAAGTCGATGCAGCCACAGGAAAAGTCATTGGAGGGAGTCTCTCAAGATGAAGTTCGAAAGGTGAGTAAAATGCCCATTAGTTCTGCTTTGAAATATGCGAGTCTTACCAGTTTCCTCGCGATTCTCATCGTCATTTGCGGACTGATCTTGCCGAGTAACCTTGTTATTCCAGTGGAGGGCGCTACCAAAGCTGATTGGAATCCAAGATCCTTCTGGTTCAGCCCTTGGGGCAAATCTGGGGTTCATAAGGGGATTGATATTTTTGCCAAAGAAGGAACACCAGTTATATCAGCTTGCTCCGGTTTTGTTGTTTCTGCGGACTCAAATGGCAACGGAGGTAATGTTGTCTCGATACTGGGGCCGAAGTGGCGTATCCATTACTATGCACACTTGAAAAGCATCAAGGTAATAGTAGGAGAGTTTGTCAGGCAAGGATCAGAGGTAGGAACAGTCGGCACGACCGGAAATGCGAGTGGTAAAGCGCCGCACCTGCACTACGCGATAATTACCCAGATCCCCTATATATGGAACTATAGATCAGAGAAGCATGGTTTCGACAGGATGTTCTTTCTTAATCCCCATGAGTTGCTAATTCGGTAAGAGCCCCAGGTTAGTAGGAACACGTGTTGATGAACGTTTTAATGGATTAAAGATTCAGATGGAGAGGGCACATGATGAAGAAAATATTCGGGTATCTCCTGCTAATACTGTTACTTCTACCTCAGGCTGCACAAGCTCAAGGTCCGGCAATATTGAATGGAGAAAACTGGCTGAAGGCTGTTCAGGGGATAGATGGTAGCTGGAGCAATTCTCCATCTTCGTCCACTGACTTTTATACTACTGCCTCGGTTTTGGAGTCATTTGCCGCCTTTGGTGATACTTCGGTTGCCTACACCAACGGCCTGCTATGGCTCCAGGCCGCAGATGCCAAAAGCACCACCTATCTGGCTCCAAGAATCAAGTTATCCGCCGCTTCCGGCGGTGACGCCACCAATGACCAAAATACCCTCCTTTCATACAGAAACAGTGGTCCTGGCTGGGGCGGGTGTCTGAATCAAGAGAGCAGTAACTTCCACACCTCCCTCGCCCTCCAGGCCCTGAAAGCCGCCAACTACACCGACCAGACAGTTATCTTTCCCGCCCTCAACTACCTCCTCTCCACCCAAAACCCCGACGGCGGCTGGGGATTCTATCAGGGAGACGACAGCAACATATACGTAACGGCGCAGGTGCTTTCCACCCTGGCCCGGTTCAGAACCATCT
>Ga0074193_1000994_pt1 | contig 39695 bp, 39 predicted proteins | sample EPASupsiteHSE605_FD_64523 | JGI IMG/M metagenome (GOLD analysis project Ga0074193, IMG submission 64523) | Bioremediated contaminated groundwater from EPA Superfund site, New Mexico - Sample HSE6-05 | ecosystem: Environmental > Aquatic > Deep subsurface > Groundwater > Contaminated ...
CAATTTCCTTCTTCCTGGGCAATCAAAAATTTTGTTCGTAGATAGTTTAAGGCTCCCCATCCAGTATTTCACTGATTGGGGAGCCTTTTGCCACACAAAACTTCCGATTGAACCCTGAACGAACCGTCCCTTGTACTCATTTGAAGTGAAAGTAGTTCCATTTAAGTGTCTAAATTATATATTTTTCATTAACACACAAAATCCCTGCCAAATTAATACACAAATTAACAAAATTTTCTTTTTCAATATGAGCTTTTACTACTTTCCCACTCTTAAATACTTTTTCATTCTCTCGCCAACTAATTTGGGTTATTTTTGTAATCGGGCATGGACGTGTTCTATATGAGAAAAATAAACTCGCACCACACCCTGAATATTTCAGTGCAATAGTACCACTTTATCGGTGAAGTTGAACCATATTCACGGTAAAGCTAATCCATGATATCGGAGTACAGAACCATCGTGCTGATTCCTAGTTTCCTGGATTTTCCCCTGTTAGCTATATTCCATCTCCTGGAGCCATTCAGTCAAGGGCGAGTGCGCTCTTTGCACTCGGCGTAGCATACCCTTGATTGAATGGTGGAAGGAGATACAATTTGCTCTAAGCAGGGAGAAATCCATCTTCTCTGCCATTATTTGCAGGTGGTACTGTGCAGCGTGAAAGTGGTTCAAAATCACCGTGAGACTGGTTCTATTTCTTCGTTAACATGGTATTTGTCAAGTGAAATACTCACACCCCTGTTTATTGCAAAAAAACAACCCTAACATCTAGTGTTAAGGCTCATTTTTGTACGCAATCGCGGATAATTAGCGTATGTGTAAACAAACAATATTCATTGTTTCCCCCGTATATTCGTTTTACAATCTATTTATATGCATATGTGTATAAAAAACATCTAGTTAAGCATAATAAATAACAAAAAAATTAGTCGCCATTGTTGGCAATCTCTTCAAACAACTCTTCTATATGGCAATTCAGTTTTTTAGCTATCTTCCAGCACCATTCTAGTGATGGTTGAAACTCCTGACGCTCCCATCGACTATATTGATCCTTATTGACCCCTAAGAATGTCCTAAACTCCGTCTGATTCATCTCTAATTTATGCCGCCACGATTTTAATTTGTTCTTAAGCATGTTTCACCTACACATTACTATAATATAATCTACTTCTATTCATTCCCATTTAATTCCTGTTTAAAACTAAGAGTAGCGCTAAGAATTTTGAACACGTTATTGATAAATCTGGGGTGAGTTTCAAAAATTATTTTTAAGAGTGGGCACGATTCTCAGTTTCGTAGGTACGGCTTCTTAAAACTGATATACGATGCAATAAATCTACATGTACATGCTTAGCCATACGGCTAAGTGACGGCTTCTAAAAAGCCATGCCGTATATGGCCGAAAAGCAATTTCATATGATTGCGTCGGGTGTGACCAGTTTTTATAGAAAACTGGTTGTGGTAAATAGGGTAGTTTTGCTGGCATTCACTTTTAAGTTATTTAATCGCCTAATATGCATATCTTTCTAAGGACAGGATCGTTCTAAGCTTAACGCATTTGGAAGGAGTGACAACTGTGATTAAACAAGTAGCCATCTATCTGCGTAAATCTAGAGATAAAAAAGAAGATGATGATGTGCTATCTAAACACAGAGACACTTTAGTTGAATTATGCCACTCCAACGAATGGAACTATAAGATATACGAAGAAATAGCCTCTGGCGAGAGGCTAGCCTATCGCCCTATTATTCAAGATATGCTTGAGACTGTCGAGGATGGCGCATATGACGCCGTTTTGGTTATGGATATAGATCGGCTAGGTCGTGGAAACAACAAGGACTGGGGCGTGATTTACGAAAATTTTTGTAATGATCAGCATAACACCCTCATTGTCACCCCCCAAAAAACATATGATTTGACTGTAGATGCCGATGAAATGATGGTTGATTTTCAGTCACTCATTGCCAAGGTTGAATATAAAACGATTAAACGCAGGTTTAAACAGGGTAAAATTGGTGGAGCCAAACAAGGAAAATGGGTATGTGGTAATCCACCATACCCTTACTTTCGTAACAATAAAAAAATCCTTGAAGTGGATACTGAAAAGTCACAGACCTATCGGTTAATGGTAGATAAAGCCATCAGCGGAGAATCTATCGAAAACATTACGTTATTTCTGAATCAAAATCATATACCTGCCCCTAAAGCCGGGCTTTGGTCTTCACGTAGTGTTGTGCGCTTACTGACAAGCGAAATACATTTAGGGTACATGGTTTACGGTAAAACGAAAGGTGACAGTAGGAAAAATAATTTTACTAGAATCGATAAAAGTGATTGGATCATCGCTCCAGCCGAACATGAGCCAGTAAAAACACTGGAAGAACACAATGAAATCTTACGGCAGATAAAAAGCCGCTGTAGTATCCCTGTCGCTGCAAGAGCGAAGAAGCATATGTTGTCTGGAGTTCTATATTGCGCGCAATGTGATTACCGAATGCATTTTAAATGGTCAGGTTCAGGCTACTATGTAGCCACTTGTAGCCATAAGTTTCCCGATGGTAGTCGCTGCAAACAGATAGGGTATAAACTAGAACTACTAAACCAGCTGGTGTCGAAGAACTTGTTTACTTTAGACCCCGAAAGACTTAATCATTTAATTGAAGAATCTAAACAGCAACAAAATAAAATGCTTGTAATTGAAAACTATAAGCAAGACTTACCTAAAATAAATGTATCCTTAGATAAAATTTTTGATGCCTATGAGGATGGTCTTATTAACAAGCAACAGTTTGCCGAACGGAAAAACAAGAAGGAACAACAGAAAAAGGAATTACTTGATAAAATCGCTGAATTAGAATCACAAGTAGTGAATGGCATCGATATTAATAAATATATGAATGTCTTTAACAAATTAAAAGAAACTTGGCATAGTGAACCTCTCGACGAAGCAACCAGAAATCATATCATTCACCTAGTAGCATCGAAAATTGTGTATAATAGAACGAACAAAAAAGAAGAACCCGATATATCCATTACCTATAAGAACACGTAGAGTGTCATTTCTGAGCATGAATAAAAACACGCATCGGTGCACTGGCGTAATTTGCTCCTGCTGCTAAAATGGCTTCAAAGCAAGATTGACAGGCGCCAGCAAAAATAACTAAGTCATCCCGGGCAGGTTCAAAGATTCTAGCATTTTTCACGGCCTCAATAAAATATTTGGAATTGCGATAATTATTAATATCTCCTAGATCTTTTTTCCCGCCGCTCAGCAGTGCATCATGTCCTGTTAAGACTAGAATATCTGGACGATATTCATCGATCAATTCAATGACATGCTTAGCCTGCTCAGATTCATCAATACAACGACCAATGGCTTCAATATTTAGCTGACTATATGTTTTTAAACACATTTTAAGATATTCTTCATCACCATCAAGATGTAGTACCCTGCCCGGTATGTCAAAAAAATCAAACTTTTTTGATGCTTCAGAACGATTCATTTCTGTTTTTTCTCTTTCTACGCCACGTCTCATCATAATTCGTTTTAGACCATCATTATGCACAAATTCAAGATCCACAATCTCTTTACACAATTTAGCTACACCAACTAGTTCTAAGTCATCAATTGGTGCATCGGCCATCAAGCGCAAATACATACCTTTGAGTACACAATCTGTGATTCCTGCATCCTTTTCAACAATGTCTGTTATTTTAAAAACAATATCACCGCCATGAGACTTGCGAATCACTAAATCGCCGATCTCCACATTAGCCACGCTCAATCCCCCCTCTCTTTCACTTACTACATACTATGTAATGTAAGGAGAAACTGTCACATCGGAACATACTATATATGATATGCTAAGAGTTTCACTATAAAATACGTAGTACATCAAAAGGATAAAACTAAATATATTTTCAGACCCCTTATCTGTAGCAAAAAGCAGAAACCTTCAATATAATGTACTACACTTGTGACTACGTAAGGTCACATGCACCGCACTCAAAATATTCGAGGTGATGGCGCGTGATCACTGCGGTTGTTCCAGCAAAAAATGAGGCGGGTCGCATTGCAACAGTACTACAAAATTTGAGTACGCTTGCAATCGATCACATTATTGTAGTTGCTAACGGCTCTAACGATACTACAATGCGAGAAGTATTACGTCTGGGCATCCCAAAACTGCAAATCCTTTACTTTCATGAACGTTTAGGTATTGACATTCCCCGAGCTATAGGAGCTAAGGTAGCTTTAGCCCTAGGTAGCGATGTCGTCGTTTTTGTCGACGGCGATATGGTAGGTACATTTACAGATAATCTCTCACAACTAATTGATCAAGTCTTATTAAAACATTCCGATATGGCATTAACAAACTGTTATCCCTCTCCTCCAAGGCATATTGAACGCTACAACCCAACCTTCCAATGGCGCTTAAATCTTAATAAAGAACTTGGTCTAGAAAAAAAAATCAACTTATCAACCCCTTCTCACGGTCCCCATGCTGTCTCTAGGCGACTACTAGAGACCATATCCGTTCGCGAGCTGGCCATTCCTCCTGTATCAATGGCCCTAGCTAGAATGAATAAGCTAAAAATTGATGTAGCCACGACGATTCCTCATTATCAATTAGGTTCTTCTCTTAAAACCCATATACATTGTGTAAAAATTATTGATACCATTGTTGGTGACTGCCTAGAAGCAATCACCGTGTTTCAAAACGCACCTCGTACTCGTCAATGGCAAAATAAAACCTATCTTGGCTATCATAGCGAACGTCGCTTTGATTTATTAGATGATTTTTTTAGTGAAAAAACGTAAATAAAAAAATCCTGCTCACAATAATGTGAACAGGATTTTTATATGTTACTGTATCCAAGCATTCGCAAGAGCAGCAAATTCATCGATTGATAATGTCTCGCCTCGTCGATTGCCATCAATACCAGCAGCTGCTAGAATCACCTTCAATGTTTCTGCTGGCACACCTGATGTCTTTAAAGTATTGGATAATGTCTTACGCCGTTGAGCAAAAGCAGCCTTGACAACCCTAAAAAATATTTTTTCGTCAACCTGCACGGGCGGTTTTTCACGAACGGTGCAACGAATCACTGCCGAATCAACGGATGGTGGTGGAATAAACGAATCCGGCTTTACGATAAACATAATCTCGGCTTTCGTATAATACTGAACAGCCACTGATAACGCACCATAATCTTTTGTGCCCGGAACGGCTACCATACGCTGCGCCACTTCTTTTTGCACCATTGTTACTAATACATCAATCGGCATTCTCGCTTCTAATAGTCCCATGATAATCGGTGTCGTAATATAATAGGGTAAATTGGCAACGACTTTATATCTCGGCGCTCCGACTGTCTCTGAAATATCGATCTTTAGAATATCCCCATGTACCACTCGAACATTATCATAACCTTCTAGTGTCTTTGCCAGTACATCTAGTAATCTCCGGTCTATTTCTACAGCAGTAACAGTTGCACCTGCTTCTGCTAATCCTTGCGTTAAGGTACCAATACCAGGGCCAATTTCTAGCACAGCATCTCCATGTGCAATACCAGCAGCCTCAACAATATTATTCACTACACTTTCATCAATTAGAAAATTTTGTCCTAATTTTTTACTCATGCGTATACCAAATCTTTTTAAGATATGTAGAGTCACTTCTTTTTGCGCAATAATCGGCTGTGTCATCTAATGGCCCCCCAACTTATTTTTCCCCTTAACATGATACGTTTTCAATTTCTTCTATTGCTTGATCAAATTCAACGCGAGTAACTCCGTAATGATTTAAGCGTTGCAAAAAAGTTTTGGCATTGGCATAACCAATACCAAGTTTAGCTCCTAACAAAGCTCGTTTAGCACCTGCATCACTACTTCCATTTAATCCAGAATATATAAGATCCGCTTGGCTAAATTCTTCACTAGGTTGCCACTCCAAATACCGAACCTTCGATAATGCAGCGCAGATAGCCTGAGCAGAGGCTTGCTCAATACCAATATCATTTTTGGCCGTAGCATCTTCTTTGGGAACAAAAGCATGTTTTGCCTCAGGGAAACGTTTGCTTAAAAATTTCCGTATACGCTCACCAGCACTATCGGGGTCAGTTAAAATTATAATCCCCCGTTTTGTATAGGCTTGCTGGATTTTATCTAAGCTATAGGAAGTCAATCCAAAACCTCCTGTCGTAAGACAATCAGCATCTACAGCCCGCTTCACAGCATGTACATCATTTTTACCCTCGACAACGATTACTTCTTTAATCATCTCTTTACCACTCTCTATCTTTTTTCACTATCTTATCAAAAAAAGAACAGGGAGTATACCCCCTGTTAGTCAAGAACATATACTTTGACTGATCGTCTACCAAATCTCATGGCCTCGTTATAATCTTCCATACACAAGTCAATTTTTTGACCGACAATCGCACCACCAACATCAGCAGCTAGCGCTACACCATAGCCTTGTACATATACCTTGGTTCCCAATGGGATTACATCGGGATCAACCGCTACAATACCACGACGTGCTTCAATACCAGTCGCAGTAATGCCTGCAGCAGAACCATCTGTTGGCAGATAAGCACTTGCCTGCATGACTTCTACGCGACTAAAACGCATTGAGCCCCGAGAAGTTTCCACCATATCACGCGTACCCACTTGTACGATTTGCGGTTTTGGCGCTTCTGTAATAACCTCACTAATTTGCTGAGAACTCACTTCTACCCCATCGGCAAAATTCTGGCGTATCGTGACAGTCTTACTACCATCTTGTCCCTCTTGCATGATTCTTTCCACGCCTTTTTCTAATGTTGGGTCAGGTTGGCGAATCACACTGTATAACTCAGGTACTTGACGTTCCACATTTTTTTCACTTACCGTAATAACCTGAATATGCATATCAGGTTCAATTTTCGTTCTTTCTTCCGGTACAATCTTAGTATCTACTCGTTTCACACCTAAACTTTCAGCCAATTCTGCGACTGTAAGTTTACTCGTTAATATCGTCTCTGTTTTCCCTTGATACGTAATCGTAACTGGTACTGCTCTATGTACCGAGATCACAGTACCATCGATGATTTTAGGTGTCGACATACGATATTCGTCATTCGAATTTAGCTGTACCCCAGCTTGTACTAAAACTTCCTCTGGCTTGCTATGTAATGTGCTAATAACCACCGTAGCGCCGTCAACGGCAATTTGTACTTTTTTGTTAGCAAAAACGAAACCTGTTGCCAACAGCAAAACCATCACTAACGCTAGGATTAAAGGCAGCAATTTCTTTTTAAAAATTAGTTTTTTTAGTTGTTTTTCACTCATATAATTCCTCCTTTTTAAACGTTTGCACATTATACCACAATCATTTTACATTGTCAAATTATCTTTCTATTATTTCCTTATTTTTTTGCCAATAACACCTACTTTATACAGAATAAAAAAAAATGAGCAAATACCTTTTAATAAGATATTCACTCACTATGTAAATTATTCCCACTTTCAGCTAATTTTAAATATTTTTTTTGTATTCTTGCTAGTAATCTCACTTAAAGTCGATAAATCCATGCCTCGGATGCTCGCCACCCGCTCTGCTACTAACTTTACATAAGCCGGTTCATTACGTTTCCCTCTATGGGGATGAGGGGTTAAATACGGACAATCGGTTTCTACTAATAATCGATCTAGTGGTACGTGTGCTATTACTTCTGGCAACTTTGCTGCATTTTTAAAAGTAACAGGCCCCGCAATCGATATATAAAATCCCAGTTTCAGAACTTCTTTCGCCATTTCCAAGCTACCAGAGAAACAGTGAAATACACCTTCTAGCCCTTTTGCTTCTCTTTTGATAATATCTAAAATATCACCATGAGCATCTCGATCATGAATAATAAAGGGCACCTTCATTTGTCGTGCCACATCAATTTGTCTTATCAATACAGCTTTTTGGACCTCCCGTGGCGATAAATCATAATAATAATCCAGACCAATCTCGCCAATCGCTACGACTTTATCGAGTTTAGTCCACTCTGCTAGCTTCTCGTAGTCAAGCTCTTGCGCCGTTTCCGCTTCATGTGGATGAATGCCTACTGCTGCATAGATATTTTCATATCGAGTTGCAAGTTCAACGGAGCGAGCAGAAGAGGCCATACACGCCCCGATGTTGATCATACCAGTTACTCCATTTTGCAATGCTCTATCAATCACATCACTACGATCATCATCAAATTTTTCATCATCAATATGAGCATGAGAGTCAAATAGCATATTACTTCACCCGGCTTCCAGGAGTCATATCAGCAGCGGTAACCAATGTTAGTTTTTCTTCATTGGAAGCAGCAAGTACCATTCCACGAGATTCAATCCCACGGATTTTAGCTGGTTTCAAATTAATAATCATCACTACATTTTTACCAACTAACTCTTCGGGTGCATAATGTTTCGCAATACCAGAAACAATTGTACGTTCTTCATTTCCCAAATCAACCGTCAATTTCAGCAATTTATCAGCCTTTTGCACTTTTTCTGCCGCTAATACTTTCACAACCCGCAAATCCATTTTTGCAAAATCTTCAATGGTAACTGCTTCTTTTTCCGGATTCTTATCATCGTTTATTTTTACTGTTTTTTCAACTTGCACAACAGGTTCAACCTTAGTTTCTACTATCTTATCTTCAATTCGTGGGAAAATAGGTTCTGGCTTGCCGACTACCGTGCCACTAGGCAATTTTCCCCATCCCTTTGCATCCGTAAAAGTTGTGGATGCAAAGTTTTCACCTAAACCTAACTGTTGCCAGATTTTCGGTGCTGTAACAGGCATCAATGGAGAAATTAGAATCGAGATAATCCGCAGTGTTTCTGCCAAATTATACAATACAGTATTGAGTCGTCCTCTCTTTGCTTCCTCTTTCGCCAACGCCCAAGGACCTGTTTCATCAATATATTTGTTGGTGCGACTAATTAACGTCCAGATCACCTTAATCGCAGAATTAATATCCATATCATCCATAAATTTCTCATACTGCATAACAGTATCTTGCGCTAATTGCATCAATTCTTGATCAATCGCTTCTACATCACCAGGCTGCATAATAACGTCATTATTAAAACGACCGATCATACTAAGTGTTCTATGTAATAAGTTGCCCAAATCATTTGCTAAATCAGCGTTAATCCGATTGATTAAAGCCTCACGAGAAAAGTTGCCATCCATCCCCAAATTAATTTCTCGTAATAAAAAGTAACGAATGGAATCCGCACCAAATTCTTCAATGAGGGCTAGAGGATCAATGACATTGCCCTTGGATTTGGACATTTTATCGCCTTCCATAATAAGCCAACCATGCCCATATACTTTCTTAGGTATTTCAATATCTAAAGCCATCAAAATAACAGGCCAAATAATACTATGGAAACGTACAATTTCCTTACCAACTAGATGAATATCAGCTGGCCAAAATTTGTTGAATTTCTCTCGGTCATCTAGATAGCCAGCAGCTGTAATATAGTTCGTCAAAGCATCAAACCATACATATACAACATGCTTGGTATCAAAAGGCACAGGAATACCCCAGTCAAAAGTAGTACGTGAAACACATAAATCCTCTAGACCGCCTTTGATGAAATTAATCATTTCATTTCGGCGCGAAACTGGTTGAATAAAATCAGGATTTTCTTCAATATACGCAAGTAACCGATCTTGATACTTCGACATACGGAAAAAATAACTTTCTTCCTGAACGATTTCCGTAGCACGACCGCAATCAGGACATTTGCCATCTACTAATTGACGTTCTACCCAAAAGGTCTCACAAGGTGTGCAATAATGCCCTTCATAGGATGCCTTATAAATATCACCTTGGTCATAAATTTTTTGAAAAATAGCTTGTACAACCTCATGATGACGTGCCTCTGTTGTGCGAATAAAATCATCATTAGAGATATTCATTTTCTTCCATAAAGCTTGAAAAGAGGCAACGATTTTGTCAACATATTGTATCGGACTGATCTGTTGTTCAGCAGCCTTACGCTGAATTTTTTGCCCATGTTCATCCGACCCTGTCAAAAATAGTACATCATATCCAGCTAATCGCTTATATCTAGCCATTGTATCAGCAATTGTTGTTGTATAAGCATGACCAATATGCAACTTATCACTTGGATAGTAAATTGGTGTTGTAATATAAAATGATTTTTTGTTCATTTGTTGGTATACCCCCTACGCAATTTAATTAATTAAGGATCTAGCGAACTATATTTTCTTCATAATTCTTATTTTATCAACAATATACACCTATGTCGAATCGTTTTCACAAGCACTCTTCGAGTAATTTTGACAAAAGATTTAAAAATGTCCATATTTAGTACCTGTTATGGAAGAAATAGGTTGACACGCTTTGGAATATTTGGTACTATTTAGTTAGATAGTTTTTTGTCGAAAATTGTTGAAATAATAGGAGGATTTATTATCATGAAATCAACTGGTATTGTACGAAAAGTGGACGAGTTAGGCAGGGTTGTTATTCCTATCGAATTACGGAGAACACTAGCAATTGCTGAAAAAGACGCTCTAGAAATATATGTAGACAATGATCGTATCATTTTACGCAAATACGAGCCCGCTTGTTCTTGCGTATTCTGTGGCAATGCAGATGAAGTGATCGTTTTCAAAAATAAAAACATCTGTAAAGAATGCTTAGATGCAATGACTACAAAAGAAAACTAATTCAAAATTGCCTGAACATCTAAAGTATACAAAAGAAATTATATTTCTTTTGTATACTTTTTTTATTTTTTAACGATCCAACCATTATTTCACTACTGCTTGATATACATCACGTTTTGGCAATCCTCTTTGCATAGCAATTACCTTAATCGCATCCTTCTTCGTCGATCCTTTTTCTACTAATGACATAACAGCCTCCAGTAAAGTACCTTCCGCTTCCGGAAATTCTTCACTGCTCTGGCAATCCGTCTGCCCAGCGACGATAACGGTAAATTCCCCTCTAGGTTCATGCTCAGAAAAATGGGTTTCTAAGCTTTCTAACGTGCCACGAACAAACTCTTCAAACTTTTTGGTTAGTTCCCTCGCAACCACCGCTGGTCGCTCACCAAAAGCCTGACGAAATTCCGCCAGTGTCGTTTTTATATGGTGGGGTGATTCATAAAAAAGCATCGTATAAGGATAGTTCGCCAAACCAGCTATTAATTCACGACGTTTCTTTTTGTTTTTAGGTAAAAAACCAATAAACGTAAATAAAGAAGTATCAAGACCTGAACAAATAAGAGCCGATAATGCCGCATTTGCACCGGGCAGCGGCACGACTGTAATACCAGCTTCAGCAGCCAATACGACTAAATCAGCCCCGGGATCAGAAATCCCCGGCAAACCGGCATCACTGACGAGTGCAACATCTTCGCCAGCTAACAATCTCTCAATAATTTGCGGTCCTCGTTCTATTTTATTGTGTTCATGATAACTAATAAGACGGGTATGAATCTCAAAGTGGCTCAATAGCTTTCTCGTATGCCGCGTATCCTCTGCCGCAATCACTGCTACCTCACTCAGAACTCGCACCGCTCGATAGGTCATATCCTCTAAATTACCAATCGGCGTAGCACACATATATAATATACCTTTTTGCTGCGTCAATTCACTTCACCTCTTCTGTATAAATAAAGAGAACGATGAACCGCAACATCGTTTTATCCGATGACTAACCCGTTCTAATACTCTCGCCTCTATAGGCGGCGAGTAAAGAGCGGCTAAGTCCCTGGATAACGTCGACTAAGATTCAGATGGAGTTAAGACTCCATCTGAATCAAGTCTAGTTTATCGATACTCTTTATAATATTGCTGAATCTCATCACTATAACTACCATCAGATTTATATACAATAAGAGGAGGTAATATCTCAAGTCCAGGTTTTGCCCCACGTATCCCTTCTACTAATAACATCTTTGGTTTTTTATCAACGCTAGAATGAACCAATTGTAGTCGTTTTGGCTCAAGATCCGCCTGACTCATAGCCACTAGAATCTCAGACATACGCTCTGGTAAATGCACCATCGCAAAACGTCCACGGGTTTTGACCAAATATTTTGCCGCATTGACTACATCTTGCAATGTAGCAGTGACTTCATGCTTGGCCATAGCAACTTTTTCATTCGGACTGATATACCCACCACCTACTGGGCGATAAGGTGGATTGGATACAACCAAATCACACTCGCCTGCTGGCAACCATTCTTTTACGTTACATAAATCGCCATTGATGATTTCGACGGTATCTTGTAGTGTATTCAGTGCAACACTGCGTTTTGCCATTGCAGCCATGGACTGGCTCATTTCCAAACCAGTAACATGACCTGCACCCCTTGCTGCTAATAGTAGAGCAATAACCCCTGTACCCGTCCCTAAATCCACTACGTTATTTCCTTGCCTCAGAGTAGCAAAGTGAGCTAGCAATATGGCATCTAATGAGAAACAAAATTCTGATTGATTTTGAATGATTTTAAGCTGTCCAATCATCAAATCATCAATCCGTTCCTCATTACTCAGCAGTTTTACATCATCCATTCTTTTATTTTTCCACCACTTCTTCCCATGGGATTACAATAATATTGCTATTATTTAAAAGTACGGCTGCTGTTCTTTTCGCTTGGTTCACAGATGTTACTTTACCATCACCTTCGATCGTAACCACTTCACGCCCAACAACAGGAGCCACTATTTTTTTACAACAAGAGCCATAAGAATCATTTTCGTATTTCAAGCAACACATCAAACGACCACAAATACCCGAAATTTTAGTCGGATTTAATGATAAATTTTGATCTTTTGCCATACGAATGGATACGGGTTCAAAATCCCCCAAAAAAGTAGCGCAACATAAGGATCTGCCGCAACAACCGACCCCACCCATCATCTTCGCTTCATCTCGTACACCGATTTGCCGTAGCTCAATACGCGTACGAAATACCGCTGCTAAGTCCTTTACTAACTCACGGAAATCAATCCGCCCCTCTGCCGTAAAGTAAAAAATGATCTTATTCACATCGAACGTATACTCCACGTCCACTAGCTTCATATCAAGACCATGAGTTTTTATTTTTTGTTCACAAATACCAAAAGCATCTTTTTCTTTATTTCTATTTTCATTTACTTTGATCTCATCTTCCGGCGTAGCCTTCCGTTGCACAGTTTTTAATGGTGCTACAATTTTGTCTTCCGCCACTTCCCGTGGCCCAATGACAACCTCTCCATATTCAAGTCCCCTAGCAGTTTCAACAATTACGCAACTACCTGCCGTTAATGTAAGTTCACCTGGTGCAAAATAATATATCTTACCAGCTTTTTTAAAACGTACTCCTACTACTATTTGCATTCAAACCTCCCTAGCCAAATTATATATTTTTATCAATAAAGCTTCACTCGTAAGCCTTGCATTGGCATTTGCATTCAATGCTTTCCTAGTATCCTCAACTACTCTAAGAGCCTTGAGCAGCCCTTCTTCACTCCATCGATCCGCTTGCCTAGTTAATTGCTCTACTATATCTATATTAAATAACATTGATTGTTCTTGCCTCGTGACAATCATCACCATATCTCGTAGTAGATATGTAATATATGTTAATAATTGCAAAAGATCTTTACGATCCATTTTTTCTAGTATTACGCTAGTATCCCAAACCATCGTGATATTGCCTTCTAATAGATCATCGATTATCTTTGCCGCCTGGTTACGCATCGCAAAACCATCCGGTTCTAACATAAGAATAGCTGCTCCCATACGACCTCGGCTAAGTTTTGCCGCTACCTGCGCCTTCGCAGGCGAAAAGCCTCTATTGGCTAAAGCCTCTGCTAACACATCATCCGTTAGCGGTTGAAATATGAGCATCATACAACGAGATAGAATCGTACTAAGTAGCATCTGCCGATTAGCTGATACTAAAATAAATACAACCTCACCTACTGGTTCTTCTAGTATTTTCAAAAGACTATTTGCGGCCTGAATTGTCATGCACTCCGCGCCATCAATAATATATACCCGGCGCGAACTAATATAAGGCGCAAGCATGACCTCTTGCTGTAAATTCCGGATTTGCTCAATTTTAATAGTAACACCATCAGGAGCAATCACTTTAAAGTCAGGATGTGTACCATAAGACATCTGCAAACAAGATTGACAACTACCACAAGGTCTGTCCTCTAAAGCTTGGCATAAAAGTGCGGCCCCTAGTGCCTTTGCCACTGTAAACTTACCAATACCGCTTGGACCAGTAAATAAAATAGCATGTGGCATGTGCCTACTACTTTCCATATGGCGCAACATTTGTATCGTAGTATTATGTCCAACTATATCGGTCCACTTCATACTCCACCTCTATGTATACAAGTCCACCAGCATCCCACGAATTGCATCATGTTTCGCTAAAATTTCTAATTTACGTTCTTGTCCTTGCCTTACATCTTCACTCAAACTCTCCAATGTGACATCTACTTTCTTAATAATCGTATACACTTTTTGTCGTCCACTGCGATCCCAACCTTGCTGAGAACTCAGGCTATACATACGTCCTACAGCCTCACCAACAAACTGCCGTATCACGTCACGATATTTTTTAAGTTCCATATAAGTCGGTGTTTCACCTAACTGTTTACCTCTTTGATCAATCTCTGTTAGTAGCGCTGTCATGCGCTCACGAGATTGTCCATCTTGATTTTGAAGCAATTCCGATGCAAAGTGACCTAACGATTTATCTACTGTACTGCCCGTCTCTCGTTCTGGAAGTACAGGCAATTGGGCAGGTCCCAAATTATTAATTTTCATACCTGTCACTGCCTTTCGACCTATATTCATATATCATCATAATACATATTGGGTATTATATAAATTATAGTTGTTTTAACTAAAATAAGCAATTTATGCTTTTATAAATCTGTTCTTTTATAAATCGCTGTTTCAAACTTATTATTTTATAGAAGTTGCATGTTACCCCGCGGATGTTACTGTTTTTTGTAGCATACCCAATGCAATCATGATTCAATCATCAAGAAGTAAAAAGTATAAAGAAGCCTTAGCTATTCTGACTTGAAATCCAGAAAGTTTAGACTTTATGTTCTGTACAAATTTTCATAATCTCTGCAACTGCCTGTTCAAGCTGATTATCATAATTAAATACAATGTAATCACACTCAGGTGCACATTTTGAATCGATTTCGATTTGCTCTAATATTTTTATCTTTCGTTCACTATCAAGCTGTGATGGTAGACGTTTTTCTAACTGATAGACCGGACAATCAAGATAGATCGTAATAGCGAAAGGGAATAAACGCTTGATTTGCTGGGCACCATTCCAATCTAGTGTTACTACGCAATCCTGTTCTTCCGCAATTTTCACCTCAGAACGGCTTAACCCAAAAAAGTTATTTTTATATAAAACGCTTTCTACGATATCAGCCTTTTTAAATTCTTCTTTCTTTACAAAATAATAGGCATCGGCAGCCTCACCAAGCTTTTTCGCTCGCGTGGTATGAGACTTCAACCTATGGATTCCATTTGCCTCAAGTTTTTTTTCAATCGTAGTTTTGCCTGAGCCTGATGCCCCAAGTAAAATCATCAGCATTGTGCGATTCTCCCTTTATCTCTAGCTTACTTTTGCAAAAATATGCATTCTTTATATAACTGCAATATTCGCTACTTGTATATATTTCCCCTCTAAAGCGAAAATAGACTCCACCTCTATGATTACACCTCTATTTTGCCTTAGCCATCTCTGTTTTTTTTTCCTGATTTTGAATTGCTAATAGATCCACTTGAATTTGCTGCATACATTGAATTAAATTTTCATTTCGATATTGTTTTATAATGCCACAATCGGCAAGTGTCGCACAATGAAAGTCAATACTATCTGCTAAAAACCGTCTACATAATTCATCATAATTAGGATTTTTCTGTTCCTTTTCTCTTGTCAATGCTCTTTCTAATCGAATTCCATCATCCACTGTGATATAAAAAGGAATGACATTATGATTTCCAAAATATTTTTTCAAATTTTTATATGCTTCCAAGGTAGCAATTAACAGATACAGCACTGGCTGACCTAAGTCAATTTGTCCATCATCGATGGTACAATAAGACCACTGCCCATTTATCGTCTCATAGTCTCTTCGCTCAATAATTTTCCCCATTTCTTCATAATGTGCCAATGTTTTTGTATCAATAAAATGATATTCAATCCCATTCTGTTCATTTTGCCGTATCGGCCTTGTTGTATAAGATATCACTGGCACTAGGTTTAACTCCTGGTCCTCTACCAATTTTTTAAAAATAGTATCCTTACCGGAGCTACTTTTACCAATCAAACAACATATTTTTCCCATCATTCTCTCCGTTTCTTGCCATCAATCCACTACTTTTATTGTTTGTAACGTACAATCCTCTGGCCCCGAAATATGCATTCCACTTTGTTGAAGCAGCTGGCAGCAATCTCGAATTTCCGCTGTAATCACTTCTCCTGGGCACAGTATCGGAATGCCAGGCGGGTAAAACGTCACGATTTCAGCACAAACCATCCCGATTGAGTCCTTAAATGGAACCATACGAGTCTTACCAAATAAAGCATCCCTAGGCGACATTGCCAGCGTAGTTAATGGATACGGACCATCCATGAAATGCTCTATTACCGAAAAATCAGAAGGTTTCGCATATTTTTTCGCCATATCATTAAGAGCAGCAACTAATATTTCGACTTCAGACGTACCATCTCCTAGCGTAATCATAAAAAGAAGATTATAAATATCGGATAATTCTGCCTGTACTTTATATTCATGACGTAAAATTTTTTCCGCCTCAGCTCCTGTTAAGCCGATGCCCCTCACTGTGACAGTCACTTTCGTCGGATCCATCTGAAAAACACCGGGGGTTCCAATTTTTTCTTCACCAAAACAATATAAACCAGCAATCTTGTTAATTTCCTGGCGCGCCCAATTGGCTAGATCAATGGACTTTTCTACCAGCGCTGTTCCTTCTACAGCCATCTGCATCCGTGCTACATCTAGCGATGCAAGCATAATGTAATTGGGACTCGTTGACTGCGTAAGCTGTAACATTGCTTTCAAATGTGGCAAACGAATCCGCCCCTCACGACAATGAACTAGCGAACTCTGCGTTAACGCGCCAATAATTTTATGACTACTTTGCGCACATATATCGGCGCCAGCATCCATCGCCTGAATAGGCAAACGGCTACTAAACTTCAGATGAGGTCCATGAGCCTCATCTACTAACATGACCATATGATGTTCATGGACAATCTCCACAATTTTTTTCAAATCGGTCGCTACACCATAATACGTAGGATTAATAATCAATACAGCCTTGGCATCAGGGTGAAGCGCTATCGCATTTTCTACAGTTTCAGCCGTAACCCCCATAGCCATACCCAATTCATAATCTATTTCCGGTTGTATAAATACAGGGATGGCTCCACTTAAAATAATACCCCCAATAATAGAGCGGTGGGCATTGCGCGGCACGATAATCTTTTCTCCAGGGCCTGCCGTCGCGAGTATCATAGAATAAATGCCGCCAGTCGTACCATTAATCACAAAAAAGCTATGGTCAGCACCATATAATTCAGCCGCTAACTCTTGCGCATCTTTAATACAACCATACGGTTCATGAAAATCATCTAATTCTTCAATTAATGCTAAATCTAAAGCCAAAGTATCTTTACTGATCAAACTTCCTAAAGTAGGATGTATGCCTTTACCCATTTTATGCCCTGGTGTATGAAAAGGAATGGCCTCATCTTGTATATACCGTTGCATGGCAGCTAGCAAAGGCGTCTCTGTTTGCTTAAAACGCAAAAACATTTCCCCCTTTAAGAGTTTTTATATATTGATTATACCCCATTTATAGTTAAAAATGATATAAGAAAAGACTTGGCTTCGACCAAGTCCGCAGACGACGGTCGAAGCCTTAGTCGTTCTTACTTGGAATCGAGAAAGTGATATACTTTCTGATTCCGTAAGAAAAAAGGACGCCCTGCGTCCTACTGCCATTCTAATTGATCGCCTACCGAGCAGGTTGTTATCTCCACAGTACCAACCGGGAGTTCCACAACATAGTGACTACCACTAGCCATACTGGCCTTGCCTGGCAACATATTTTCAACAATCTTTACAATATAGTGATTGCGATCTACAAATAACACATCGATTGGATAACGCATACCAAAAGTATGAACACTACTACATGGCTTAATGATAATTCCCGATCGAGCTGGCAAGGAGCTGGTCCCAAGTAGTCCTTTTAAACGTCGCCAAAACGTAGTAGCTTTTTGGACACGCTCCGCTACCACCGTAGCCTTCGTACTATTTCTGATGCACATTGGCTCACCTACTTCGTTATAAAATTCTTACTAATTTGAATGATCGCCGGTCCAAGGATCACAATGAAAATCGTCGGAAAAATAAAGAGTACCAAAGGAAGCATCATTTTAACAGGTGCCTTCATCGCTTGTTCTTCGGCTCGTTGTTTACGTTTTTCTCGCATACTGACTGACTGCACTTTTAGCACATTCCCAATACTAACCCCTAGTTGATCGGCCTGTATCAGTGCGGTGGTAAATAGTGATAAATCCGCTACATCACAGCGTTTTCCTAGCGCTACTAAGGCCTCACGGCGACTTATACCCATCCGCATTTCTTGTAGCATCCGATTACATTCTTCAACTAGTACGCCTTTCATTTTTTCCGTTAACTTCGCCAAAGCCCCATCAAAACCAAGGCCCGCTTCCACACTAACGGTTAACAAATCGAGTACATCTGGCAGATCCTTTTGAATACTAAGTTTGCGTGCCGCAATTTTTTGATTCAGCATTAAAGTAGGTAGCAGGCAACCAATGACAAAGGCAATCATACTCATCCCCACCACTTTATTCGTCGGTACTTTTGCCACAACAAGCACAAACCCGACGACCGCCGGCAAAGAAAATGCTAAGAAACCGCATAACAGTAAAAATTCATCTATATTAAACTTGCCAAATCCACCAGCCATCGCCATACGTTCTTCCATAATAATGCGGAGAGATTTTGGTGTAAAATGTTTGAAGGTATCAGCTAATCCCTTGGTTATTGGTGATAAAATCCGTTTAGAAAATGGTTTTGCCAGTTCTTCATCTATGTCGCTCCGCACTTGCCTACTACTTTCTAATGCCTTTAACCTCATCTCAATGTCTCCGTGCGTAGGTTGATAGACAGTAAGGAGTATATATAACAATAAAAACACCGTACAAAACAGCAAAATAACAATGAGATGCAACATATCATTCACCACCTTTGTTTATCTCACTTTGACCAAAAAATCTCATTTGATAAATGAATACCATTAGCAATCAGTTTGTCAATGAACTTTGGCCGGATACCTGTTGGTCTAAAATTTCCAATAATTTTATTATTTTCATCCTTTCCCCTTTGTTCAAAGATAAAAATATCCTGCAGAGTAATTACGTCGCCTTCCATCCCCTGTACCTCTGTCAAATGCGTAATACGACGACTGCCATCTTGCAGACGAGACTGTTGCAAAACCAAATCGACAGCAGAAGCAATTTGTTCTCGAATGGCTTTTACCGGAAGATCAAGTCCAGCCATCAATACCATGGTTTCAAGACGACTAATCATATCCCGTGGGCTGTTCGCATGCCCTGTAGTCAGCGATCCATCATGACCTGTATTCATGGCTTGTAGCATATCAAGAGCTTCACCACTTCGCACCTCACCAACTACAATACGATCCGGCCGCATCCGCAAAGAATTTTTCACCAGTTCCCGCATACTAATAGCGCCTTTTCCTTCAATATTTGCAGGGCGCGTTTCCAGCTTTACTACATGTTCCTGGCGAAGTTGCAGCTCTGCTGCATCCTCAATTGTAACAATACGCTCATCATCCGGGATGAAGGATGACAGTATATTAAGCGTAGTAGTCTTACCTGAGCCAGTCCCCCCTGATACTACAATATTAAGCTTACCTTCTACACAAGCCCTTAGAAAATCAGCCATTTCTTGCGTTAATGTTCCAAATTCGATCAGCTGCGCAATTTGCAGAGGGTCTTTTGCAAATTTACGAATAGTAATACATGGTCCTCTAAGTGCAAGAGGGGGAATAATCGCATTCACCCTTGAACCATCAGGTAAACGTGCATCGACCATTGGAGAACTTTCATCGATTCTTCGCCCTAGAGGAGCTACTATTTTTTCAATCACCTGCATGACATGGGCATCATCACGAAAACGAACATCGGTTAGTACTAGTTTTCCTTTGCGTTCCACATAGACCTGATTAGCACTATTGACCATAACCTCTGAAATACTATCATCTTTCAATAGTGGATCAATGGGACCAAATCCTAATACTTCGTCTACTACTTCAATAATCACGCGACTACGATCGCCTCGCATCACAGGCAAAGTTTCCTCATCCATAACGACATTAGCAACTCTGGCAACAAAATCTTCTAATATCTTTTTATCTACATTTTTATCCGTCAGCCCCTTGCTTTCTTCCAGACTCATTTCATCAACAATACGCTTATGAATGCGTCCTTTCAAACTTTGAAAAGGGTCAATCTTAGCCAAAGTGACAGGTTTATTATCCTTTCCTTGGACCGGTTGCTCAATTTTTTTTTGTGCTTCTAAACGCTTTAGCAGCGACACATCGCATCACCTCTCACTCTATCAAACTAGCTCCATACAAGCCATAACTGCTACTCCCACTACCCGTATCTCCAAGTACAACCATCTCCAAAAATCTACCTGTTACATAATTCTTATTCCCCTGTCCGCCCACACCTTCTAAGAAGAAAGCAGCAAAACCTACAATCTGCACTTCACTACGGCCATTTACAGTGAGTGAATCAATGATCGGTACAATCAGAATTCTAGGCGACCCTGTTTGTACCGTCGCAAAAGTTGCCGTTGGATCAAGGCTAATTCGATACTCAACACCCGTACTAGTAGCTCCTGACATATTACCAGGTTCAGTCGATACCCAATCCCCAATACGAAGCTGGCCGCTATAACCATTTTCAATATTTCCCCGATAGATATTCGCCCCATTACCACCTAATGCTAACGCGCCATAGTTCCCATCATATCCGCTGCCTGCACCATCTTTTAACGTATATGTTTGTCCATAGATAAATTGCTGCTTCGCAACACCAAAAGGGACTACATCACTAACTCCTGTAATCGGTTTAATACCTGCAACAGCTCGCGCCGATACATCTGTTGAAATCATCCCAAATATTTTTGCAAAAAAGAATGGTACCGTACGCGTAACATTGACGGTAACAACCGTATCATTCGTACTGAGACTTACTCCAACTACATCGCTATTCGTACCATTTTGTGCAGCATAACGATACGCATTATTGATTGCTAGCTGGGGACTACTAGGCAAATCTTGCACACCGGCTAGCGCTGCTGCATCCGCCATATTCACTAAGCGAATTCGATTTAAATATAAATTACCAATATCAATTACTAAAGCAGCAAACCCCATCATCACCGTAATACTTACTACCATTACCACCATCGCGGATCCTTTTTCTTCACGTAAAATTCTCAGCATTCTTTTCACCTACTCCACTCGCATCGTCGAGATACCTTGTACAGTAAATCCTGCGGGGAAGAATGGACTTAATAGTGTTGTAATTGCCACCGGCTTTTCAACGGTTACCGTCACACTATTACCCCGAACTCTAGTATCCGCTGGCGAAATAGCAACCGTTAGCTCACTTATATCAATTTGACTCGCTGCCGTCTTAGTTACTGAAATGATCGTAGTATTACTATTACCGACTGCTGCCGAGCGCGCCCCTTCGCGGGCGGCTTCCGTTACCACCATATACTGGTGAATAATTAAACCAAACTCCATCATCCCAATTATTAATAGCATTAATACCGGTAGCACGAGAGCAAATTCTACTAATGCCTGTCCGCGATTATTGTTTATCATTTTTCTAATCAATAAAAGCATCTCTGCTACCTCCTCTGTCCACTCTTTATTTCATATATATAGATCACTAAATCTTCTTCATGGCAATCGTCGTGGGTGGGGTATAGGGTTGAGTCATCCACGACAGACTAACAATATAGCTGTCATTTCCTTAGTGCTATATAGCTATAAAAAAAGACTTGGCTTATGCCAAGTCTTTAGTGTAGGCATAAGCCTTAGTTTCACTGGTATGATCATTGTAGACCTGTGACAACCTCGTTAAGCTTCGCTATAAGAGCCGTTCCGATACCAGTCATTGCCACTAATGCTGCTACTGCAACCAGGGCTAGAATCAGTCCATATTCCACCATACCTTGTCCCTTTTCATTACTGAGGATTGCCTTTACCATTTGAATTGTTAACATGACTATTCCTCCCTCTACCTCTTTATTCTGTCGTTCCTTGTCCTTTTTTGTTATGTATTGTCACTTCTTGGTTTAATTATAACAGATTGCATTGACGGTTCAATAGGCACTGCTTCCCATCTTTTTAGGCAAAATAATAGGTCCTAAGTAGTTTATACCTAGGACCTAAGTTGCTATCAAGTTTGTCATTTAATGCTTTGAATTTTCCCCTTCCATAGAGGTCCACTTAATAAACTACGAGTCAGAAAATATATATCTAGCAAGCTGACAGCAATGACTGGAATACCCCATAACAAATGTTCGTTTGATGTAGACATCATCATAAGCGCACTCGTTACCACTGCGATTAAAAACAACGTCACCATACCACTGGCGATAAATCGAAAGCGTTGATGTTTAATCTTTCCTGTCCTCATACCATATCCATCTCCTAACAGAGTCTACTTCAGAGTCACCTTGATCGTGATCTTAGTGCCTGTACCCTTTACTGATCTAATAGTCAATTCTCCATTTAAAAGATGGATTCGCTCACGCATACCAACTAAACCAAAGCTCTCACTACCTACATTTCCTGCAGAGTCAAAACCTATACCATTATCTTCGACACTCACAGCAAGCGTATCTCGACGAAATTCTATCACAACGTTAACAAGACTCGCCTGGGCGTGCTTTTCTATATTATTAACCGCTTCTTGAATGGTTCGAAATATACCTACTTCTACATAAGAATCTAGTCGTCGTTCTTCACCAATTAATCTCACTGCTGTAATTAATCCGCTCCGTTCTTTGGCGATATCTAAAAATCGTTTAATGGTCGGTACTAAGCCTAAATCATCAAGCGTCATCGGCCTTAGATCGAAGATAATCTTACGGGTCTCTTTCAAACAGATTCTCACTTGTTCTCTAAGATCAGCAAGTTCCTTCCTTGCCCTCACCATATCAACGTCAATCAGCCGTTCACAAACTTCTGCTCGAAATACGATATTCGCCATAGCCTGCGCTGGTCCATCATGTATTTCTCGTGATACCCTACGCCGTTCTTCCTCTTGTGCTTTAATAATTTTAGAACCAAATAGCTGACTTTGTTGCATAGACTCAACCTTTAATACTACACCGTCCATTTGATCGCCTAGATAACCAAGTACGGCCCCTACTTGATTTGTTAAATTTTCAGCCTTCGCTACCGTGTCTTTCATCGTACGCAATCTAAGTTCTAGCTCATCACGTTGACGACGTAAATTCTGTTCTTGCGCCCTAGCTACTGCTAAATCTACTTGTATATTGCTAGCATCATCATAAGCACCTTTGATATCCTTTTCTGAATATAGACTGAAATTACGGCTAACCTCTACTAATCGAAGTCGAGAGCGCCGTTCTATCTTTTCTAGTTCATCGACTTTAAAAATAATATCAATCGTCTGTTGCTTGATATGTTCTACATCTTTTTTGATATTTTCCATTTCTTTACGAGCGGCCTCATAAATATCATAAATCTGATTTTTGCTATTTTCGACAGCAGCTATCGTGTCTTTCACAATTTCATCTAGTTTTTTCGTGTCTAAATTTTCCATATAGTCACCTTAACCATAAATTTTATTGGCAACTGGCCATTTGCCAAGTTGCAATATTATACCTACTCACTATTTTCCTCACACGTATCTCATTCACGACTCTTGTACTATATGTCAATATTAATAATTTTACGAATCATCATCATCCCAATAAACTGGCTAACTAAACCCGCTACAAGTAGCCCCTGACCGATTGGATTCGTAAATAATATCTTGATATATGTAGGATTTAAGATATAAATAATACCTCCAATCGCAAAGGGCAATAATCCGATAATGAGTCCAGAAATTCTACCTTGAGCAGTTAGCGTTCGAATCTGGCCTTTAATTTTAATTCTCTCTCGAATGGTTGTAGCAATGCTATCAAGTACCACTGCCAAATTGCCACCGACTTGCCGTTGAATCAGCACAGCAGTAATGACTAAATCCAGATCTTCACTATCCACTCGTTTGGCCATATTATTTAGTGCCTCTTCCGTTAGTACTCCTAAATTCATTTCTTTCAGCACTCTAGCAAATTCTTCACCAATCGGTTTTGCCATTTCTCGCGATACCATTTCAATAGCCTGCATAAAGCTATAGCCTGTACGTAGTGCATTGGCGATCAAAATAATCGTATCACCTAATTGATCATTAAACGCCTTTTTGCGTTGCTTAATCTTACGAAGCAAAACAATCAGAGGAATACCAAACCCGATCATTCCACCCATTAGCCCTAGTACAATGTTGCTACTAATAACCATGGAGATTACAGAACCTATGAGCGCTACCGCTAAACAAATAACCATAAACTCCGCACCACGCATAGGTATAGCAGCTTGGATTAGCTTGCGTTCAATTACGTGGGACCACTGTAAGGATTCAAAATGCTTACTCATATTGCGAATCAACAACTGCCACCCGCTAAACGGGGTGGTGGGCTGAGGCAATATCGGTTCTTGTAATACTTGTTCATTCATGGGGTATTTCTTTACATACCGTTTGATACGACTACTAACGGCTTCTTTATCAGTATTGACATAATTATACCATAGGGCAGTTAGCAACAACAGGGTAATAAATGTTAATAGGGCAATCAAAAAAGCCATCTATCCCACCCCTTTTAACTAAACATTTTCTTAATTCTCTTTACCATACCGATTGGCTTGGCGTTTTCCTCTACCTCTGCATTTGCCTCTACGTCAACAATAGCCGTTGCTAGTTTAAAAATACTTTGAGCTACTACGGTATCAGGATGACTGACCACAAAAGGGATACCTCTATTGACTGCACCCAATACCGTTTTTCCATCACTAGGTAGTGTTGCGATAAATCTGCTATTGAGGCTTTCTTCTACCTCGTAGGTCTGGATACCCCCCTCCGAATTTTCCCGATTCAACACCAATTTGATCTTTTCCTGTGAATAATTGAGAGTCTCTAAAATCTCTAAACATAGCTTCACGTTTTTTATAGCCGGTAAATCTAGCGATGAAACCACCAATATACAATCCGAAGAATCAAGTACACTGAGCATCACCTCATTGAACACTGGAGCCGTGTCGACAATAATATAATCAAACATCGTGACCATGGTGTGCAAAACAGAGACTACATGGTCACCAGTAATCGAATCCGCTTGTTCAGGGCGAAAAGGTGCTGATAACACTTTGACCTTCTCGTTATATTTTGTCAGATAACTTTCTAGCAAATTACTATCTAGATTATCAATGTCGCGCACTAAGTCCCCCATCGTGGCCTTCGGCATGATATTTAGAAATAAAGCTACATCACCAAACTGCAAATCAGCATCCAAAATCCCCACTCGTGCTCCGCACTTATTTGCCAAAGTCACTGCCAAATTTGTAGAAATTGTTGTTTTTCCGACACCACCTTTGGTGCTAAATACCGTAATAATTTTGCCTTTTTGCGGTTGTTTACTATCACTGATCTGTGTATTTCTACGTTTTTTTTCACTACTATATGCTTGTCTCACTGCTTGTACCAGTTCATCACTTGTAAAAGGTTTTGTCAGGTAATTCTTAGCACCGGCAATCATAGCGCGCCGTAAATATTCTTGTTCTCCTTGCACACTCATCATAATGATATTAATGCCAGGCACATCGGCAGCAATGATCTCAGCCGCAGCAATCCCATCCATACCAGGCATATTTACATCCATCAAAATGACGTCTGGTTTTAGCAATTTAGCTTGTTTAATGGCTTCCATAGCACTTTCCGCTTGCGCAATTACGACTACTTCATGATGAAATTCTAGTAATTTTCCGATATTTTCTCGTGTTGCCTCAATATCGTCAACGATTAGAATCTTTATTTTCTCCCCCATTTACATTCCCTCCCATAGGGTCTTCCTTTAAAATTTTTTCCATTTCTGTGGTAACTCCTGGCAAATATTCTGCTGGATTGATAATAGTTGATGTAATAAGAATAATAATTTCAGTCTCCCCTCGGCTATAAGAAGTACTCGTAAATAGTTGCCCTAAAATCGGCAGATCTGCCAACAATGGTATTTTTACAATATCCTTACTAGTTTGATTAGAAATTAATCCGCCAATTGCCATTGTCTGGCCGGAAGACAACGCAATGACCGACTCTGCTTTATTTACTTTAATTGGTGGAATATAGACATTGGTGCCTAATTGAATTTTATGTGTTGAATTCCAGTCCAAAGAACTGACTTCCGCCTTTACTTTGCTATTTATGAGCCCATCAGCACTGACTTCTGGTGCGATATCCAACTTGATGCCATACTCTTTCCATTCTATCGTGATTTGTCCATTTTGATAACTGGCTGGTATCGGAATTTGACCACCAATTACAATACTGGCTTTTTCACCACTTAGCGTAATCATATTAGGCTTAGATAATATTTTTGCCGAACCATTCTTCACCATAGCCGATAACTGTCCGTTAATTGGATTGTATGCGTTTAAACCACCAAGTACAGAATTTTGGACAAAGCTATTACTTGCACTTTGACCAAAGGTGAAAAGACCAGGCGCGCTCACGGCATCCGTCCCCCACTTGATCCCCAAATCTTTCGATTTTTCTCGATCGATCTCAGCAATAACCGCCTCAATTTTCACCTGCACTGGTCTTGTCAGTTCCAAAAGATTCACGACTTTTTCACCATAAGCAGCTGCTACTTTTTCTGCTTTATTCTTTTTATACTGATTGTCAACTGTACCTTCTAGAATGATATTTTTGCCAATTTTACTTACTTTAATCGTATCCAAGCCGATACTTTTTTTTATCTCATTGGCAATCGGCGTATCATCCGTACCAACTTCTACCTGGAAACTTTCACGTTTACCAGCAGACCAAATATGTAGTGTAGTCGTACCTGGAGCCTTGCCCACCAGCAATACTTCAGAACTAGATACCACTACCACATCCGCAATTTCCGGACTGGCAATCGCCACCTTTTCTACATCGAAAAAGTTCATTACTTGTGACTGATTCACAGATACTGCGATCTTTTCCGCTGCAGCTGCGTTGGAAGTTGTTAAAAAACTAAATAGCGCTATCATGAGTATTACATACATATTATATTTACGCAGCATTATTTTCCCCTTCTTTCATATTATTGCGAAAAAAATGCACTTTTAGAATCCACTTTCAATCTTAGTCCCTCGAATCACCTGAATCCCATTATAATTCGAAATGCGTTTTGATTTCACCTCTTGTCGTCCAACTGGAATTGGAGGTGTAGTATAGGAAACAGGTGCAGATTGAACTGGCGGTGCAGTTTGTGCAGGTGTTTTCTCTGGCAATTGTCCACTTTTAATAGGCGTATGCTCTCCGACTAAATCTTTCGGAGTCATTGCCTGAGTAAGCACCATACTACTTTGTGGCAAATAAGGCCTTAAGGCCAACCGCACCTTCCCTTTATCCTCCGCTAATCCAAGCTTGATGGCGTCATCGGGCGTTACCGCGATTGTCACTGTCCCCATTTTATTAATATCTTTCGCATTGTCCTTGACGTCCTTGGCAGTCGTTGGTTCAGCTACGTTCATTTCCATGTCACGATTGACTGCCAGTACTAATATATTTTGCATAATGATATTGCTAACATTATCACCTGCAGCCATTGTATCAAACGTGACAATCACATCAACATAATCACCAGGTTTAATAAATCCAGCCACTCCTGTCATTTCCGTTACTGCCACTGTGACTGCGCGTTTATCATACGGAATGATGCCAGTAAACCCTACCGACTTACCTTCACGCACTAGCCGGCGTTCACTAACTTGTTCACCGCTGACAATTGCCTCCCGAGCCACGATTCCAACCACTTTGTCTAGTGACTGAACAGCACCAGGTTGTACATATTCAGGTGGCACTTTTACCTCACGTACCATTTCAGCGGTTATTTTGGTTTTAGGGGCGATATCAGTTTTGGCTACAATGACTGATACACCATCTTGAAGAGCCATTTTCTTCTCTATCCCTTGTAGATAATTGTATACCAATATCGTTATCATCAAGCTTAAAACCATTACAATAGCCAGCAATTTCTTATTCGATAATTTAGCCATGTACACCCCTCCTAACAATGCCCTTCTTTCTCAATAGCTATTACAACGTACAAACTTTTCATCACGTCTCTGTTTTATTATAAGGGATTCGAGGAAAAGAATCATGAACGTATAGTCTCAATTTTCTCCTTATACAATAGGTCTTTTAGCCTTAAAAAAACAGAACTCCTGCATTAGAGTTCTGCCTTCTTTGTTTTGTTATATTATCTTATGTCTAGGCTATCTCGTACTTCTTCCCATATAACGATTGGCGTCTTAGCAAATCCATTAAACTCTGTTGCCGAAGCAGAAGTATAAGCGCCACAGCTAGGCACGAGAATTAGATCCCCAATACTTAGCGGAGCAGTTAACTTGTCATGAAACATGATATCAAGAGAATCACAACTAGGTCCAGCGAAAGTAGCCGGTATTTGTTCTTTATTTTTGAAAGTTTCTAACTCAAAATCCCAATGATCAAAAATAACCGCTGAGAAAGTTCCATACAAACCATCATCCAAAAAATACCACCGTTTCCCATCTCGTTGTTGTGTGCCAATTACACTCGTAATTAAATTAGCAACTGTCCCACACATAAATCGTCCTGGCTCAGCCCATATTTCAATATCAGAAAAATTCTCCGCTAATTCTTGGCGAATGACTCCAGTCATCGCTACGACATCAATCGTTTCCGTGATCGTTTGAATCGGGAAACCGCCACCAATATCAAGAATACGCAGATCAAACCCCTCTGCTTTTGCTTCATCAAATAGGCGCCGACAAACTTTCAGTGCAGCAATATGAGCCTCTGCACCAGAGGATTGGCTCCCTACATGAAAACATAAGCCAGCTACGTCAAGTCCCTGTTCACGTGCCATTTTTAATAAATGCAAAACATCATCCGGATGAGCACCAAATTTTTTATTCAAATCAACTAATGCCCTTGGGTTATCAACCCTAACACGTAATAATACACTACTACCAGGCATTGCTTTCGCCATTTTATTAATTTCGCTTTCACTATCAAAGGTAAATTTATATACACCGGTTTCTTTAGCTACCTTAAGTCCGTTTGGAGTTTTGACAGGATTCGCATACACCATTCGTTCTGGAGCAATCCCCATTGCAGTCAAAAACCGCATCTCCCCATCGGAGGCTACATCAAAATACGAACCTAATTCAGCTAATTTCCGAACAATCTTCTCATTAGGGTTGGCCTTTATCGCATAATAGAGCTTTACCCCTGGCAAATTTTCAGCTAAAAAAGCATAGTTACGTTCTACTTGCTCTAATGATAACACCAATAGTGGTGAACCATATTGCTGTGCCAATTTTTCAACCGCCATTTTTGTTAATTTAAAATAACTCTTCATATCCCTCTCCCATCCTCATTGTTATTTTACATAAAAACCATATTACTTATACTACCCATTTCATAAAAAAGTAACGATATGATTGTACCATACACTGCAAAAAGTGCAATAAAAAATTGAAATTATAGCAGAAAAAACTTGGTTTTGACCAAGTCCTCAGACGCAGGTAGAATCGTTGATTCCATAAAAAGACTCCCATACAAGAGTATGCGAGTCTTTATTTTCCAGTCATCAAGCGATAACCTACGCCTGATTCTGTAATAATATATTTAGGTTGGGCCGGGTTTTCTTCCACCTTACGGCGTAATTGCCCAATATACACTCGAATATAATGAGTATCTTCATTATACGCATTTCCCCATACCGATTTTAATAAATATTTATGAGTTAATACCTTACCAATATTTTGTGCTAATACTTTCAATATTTCATATTCGGTAGGCGTCAGCTTGATTTCCTTATCATTTTTCATTACATGACGACCAACTAAATCAACTACTAGATCACCGCAATTTACGATCGGTGACTGTTCAGTTGTTACAGCGTGACGCAATGCAACTCGCAGTCTTGCCAGTAACTCTCCCATACTAAAAGGCTTGGTGACATAATCATCGGCCCCAACGTCAAGAGCCTCTATTTTTTCACTTTCCTGATCACGCGCAGTCAAGATAAGAATGGGGACCTTGGACCATTCACGGATTGCTGCTACCACTGCTTTTCCATCAATATCTGGCAGTCCTAAATCTAACAAAATCAAATCAGGAGTGAATATCGCCGCTCGGTTAATTCCCTCTTGCCCTGTTTTGGCTTCATCAATTTCATAACCATGGGCAGTGAGGGATACTTTGAGTAGCCGCCTGATTTGCGGTTCATCATCAATAATTAAAATTCGTGCCCCTTTTTCCATTGTTTACACCACCTGTTTTTGCCTACACTATTGGCTATCATTATATCACACCTTACTTCTCACCAAAAGGAATCGTAAAGGTCATGATTGTGCCACCATCTACTCTATTCTCAGCATAAATCCGCCCGCCATGGGCTTCTACAATGCCTTTACAAATCGAAAGTCCAAGCCCCGTACCACTAACGCTCTTTGGTTGTTCTACTCGATAAAATTTATCAAATACCTGACTTAGATATTCGAGCGGAATACCTACGCCCCGATCAGCCACTGAGACCAATACTACACTGTCCTTTTGACTTGCAGTAATTGAAATTTCACTGTTATTCAGAGAATATTTGCACGCATTATCTAGTAAATTAATCAAAACCTGTTCGAGCAATACACAATCTGCTTTCACTAGTGGTAAATCTTCGGGAATATTAATATGAAGGGGTCTGCCGTCAATACATTCAGCAACCCTTCTAAGAGCAATACCGATAATATCTTCTATATCAGACCAATCTTTTTTTAGTTTCATCATACCGCTTTCTAGCCTAGCAGTATCCAAAAGATTAGCAATCAAGCGATCCATCCGTGCCGCCCCTTCTTGCACGGTTTCCAATAATTCGTTTCTATCATGAGTTGAGTATAGACCCTCGGTATCTAGTAGTCCTGAAATAGCCCCTATAATAGATGCCAGCGGTGTTCGTAGTTCATGGGAAATGGAGTTAAACAGTGCTGTTCTCAACTGATCAGAGGCCACAAGTAGTGATGCTTGCCGAGCCTGCTCAGCTAGCTTTACACGTTCTACAGCAATCGCTGCCAATCCCGCCCACGCTTCAATAAGCCGCCTCTGAAAAGGAGTGAGCATCTTCCCTTGAATATGGATGCCTAAAACCCCCACTGTATTACCACTCGTTTTTAATGGAACATACATATACTGAGCTAGTGGCATCGTTTCCGTGCAATGTCCCGCAATTTCGCTATGTTCATATACCCATTTGGCTACTGATAGTTCTAAATCGTCAATACCAGTTACCGTTGTTCCTGCTTCAGCTGCCAATACTAATGTATCATTTTTCTGTGGCAAAAACACTGCGACTGGTCGTTCTAATGTCTGCAGTGCTTGATCGACTAAAATACGTACAATGACATCAACATCAACAACGGCTGCAATCTCACGACTAAAAGCATATAACGCCCTTGTGGACTTTTCTCGTTGTCTGGCAAGCATTGCTTCCATTCGTAGTTTCTCGGTCTGCTCACCAGTAATAAATGCAACCAATAGAAAAATCGGTACATTCCAGATATAACGTAAATCGGCGATATTAAAACTAAAAATCGGTGGAATCAATAAAAAATCAAACACCAGTACGCTTGATAACGCTGTCACATAGGACGGTCCTTTGCCCCACCACACTGCAGATAAAAGCACCGGCAATAAGTATAGCATAATCATATGGATAGGCTCAACATAATCATACCACCACCAATTTGCGATGGTTACTAAAAATACCATTAATATTCCTGCCATATAGTCGTGCCATGGCACTAATGCACTCGCGGGCAGGGTTTTTATATTTGGCTCATCCTTGACCTCTGTTTTCCCTTGGATGACATGAATATTCATGCCACCACTATCAGAGATCAGTTTGTCGACTACTGCACCACCGCTTAGCCACTCTCGAACACGCCCCTGTACTGGTTTACCAACAACCAGATGAGTCACATTATATTCGCGAGCAATGGATAAAATTTCCTCGCTCAAGTCATTACCTGCTACATTCAAGGTTGTTGCGCCTAGTTCTTCTGCTAATCTCATATTATTAAAAATACGATCGCGTTCTTTCTCACTAAGACCAAGTCGCTGCGGTATATCAATATGCACCGCCAATAATTCAGCTTGAAGTCCACGCGCTAATCGCCGTGCCGCCCGAATCAATTGCGCCGAAAAGGGACTCGTACTCACACAAACCATAACCCGTTCTCCAGCTGGCCACGGCCCTGCAATATCATGTTGTTGCATATATTCATGCAAATCTTTATCTACACGATTGGCTGTAAAACGAAGTGCGAGTTCCCGTAACGCATTAATATTCCCTGGTCGAAAAAATTTATTCAATGCAAAATCCGTCTGCATTGGTATATAGACTTTGCCTTCTTTTAGCCTCTTGATTAGTTCATTCGGCGGAATATCGATTAGTTGCACTTGATCGGCTTGTTCTACAATACTATCAGGTACTGTCTCTCGTACCGTCAAACCAGTAATTTGGGCCACAATATCATTTAAGCTTTCGATATGCTGAATATTTAAAGTAGTATACACATGAATACCAGCACTTAACATTTCCTCTACATCTTGAAACCGACGAACATGCCGCGAGCCCGGTCCATTCCGATGAGCTAATTCATCAATTAATATAACCTCAGGTCTACGTAGCAAGATGGCATCAATATCTATATCTTGTATGATTTTACCCCGACACTCCACTGTCTTGACGGGTAACTTAGGTAAGCATTCTAGCATTTTTTCCATATCTGGCCGCTGATGAATATCCACCCAACCAACAGCAACATCTACACCATCATTGAACATTTCATTTGCGACCTCTAGCATCGTATATGTTTTGCCAACGCCAGCTGCTGCCCCTAAAAAAACGGTCAACTTGCCTCGTTCTTTTTTCGTTTCTTTTTCCAATAAAATATCCGAATGATGATGTTTTGGTTCTTGCATATATAGGCCTCCATACTGCTCATAGGTTACATACAAATAGCACAAAGAAAAGCACCAAACCTCCCTTTGTGCACCTATAGTATCACTAGATCGTCTTCATGGCAATCGTCGTGGCTGGGAAGCAGCCCAACCACGGCAGACTAACAATACAACTATCATTTTCTTAGTGCTACATATATTTATTATTCTATATTTTTTCTATTATAACATTTAAATTTATTTTCGACACATTTTCTATCATTTTTCTTCTTCCTTATATAACATCTTTTTACTGTCTAACCCATTATCTTATGATATCCTATTGGTATCTAGAATTTTATGGGGTGATATTATCAACATTTTAGAATGTAAAAACATGAATCTCGTAAAAAACAATCAACATATCTTACATCATATTTCTTTCAGCGTAGAACGCGGCGATCGTATCGGTATTATAGGTCCCTCAGGCTCAGGTAAATCTTCACTATTTCGTCTATTAAATCTACTCATTAGTCCTACTGATGGTCAAATTCTATATCACAATAAAAATATACAAGAGTATGCACCGACCGAGCTTAGACGTAGCATTGGCTATATATTACAGAAACCTTATTTATTTGGCACCATGGTAGAAGAAAACCTACTCTATCCCTATCAACTCTTAGGAAAAAAACCTGACTACAATGAACTGGGCAGCTATCTAGATAAGGTACAACTACCCAAAAACATCATAGAAAAAAAGAATACCGCCCTCTCAGGCGGTGAGCAGCAACGCGTCGCTCTCATTCGTTCCCTATTAATGAAACCTCAAATCATCCTACTCGATGAAGTGACAGCTGCACTAGATGAAACCAATACATTACTCTTAGAAAAATTGATCATTGATGAACAAACCCTTCATCAGGCAACACTTTTATTTATTACCCACAACCTAGAGCAAGCAAAACGTCTAGCCCAGAAAATCATGTATCTAGAAGCAGGTCATATCACTTTCCTAGGATCCGTAGCGACCTTTTTCGGCGAGAAAGGAGAACAATATGAGTAATCTATCACTGGCTCTAACCTGTAGTCTCATTCTAATCCCTCTCGTGTTATCTTATAAAGAAAAGCTTGGTCTGGAAAAAGACATGCTCATTAGCAGCGTACGAGCCGTTATCCAATTGACGATTATCGGTTTTATTCTCAAATTTGTTTTTAATCTTGATAATGTCCTATTTACCACCATCATTTTACTATTGATGGTTTATAATGCCTCAACCGTCACAGCCAAGCGTGGGGATGGCATCGAGAACGCCCTGTGGATTGGCTTCATTTCCATTCTCAGTGGCCTTATCGTGACGTTAGGCGGCCTCATAGCCTTCGAAGCCATTACCTACCAGCCTAGTCAAGTCATCCCCGTCAGCGGTATGGTAGTGGGCAATTCCATGGTCGCCACCAGCCTATTATTTAAAAGTTTACTCCATAACTTCCAGACAAAACAAGAAGAAATTGAAGTAAAACTCTGTCTTGGAGCTACGCCCAAAGAAGCTTCCCGTAATCTCCTTAGAGACAGCATTAAAACCGCAATGCTGCCTACGTTTGATTCAATGAAAACACTAGGAATTGTACAGCTCCCCGGCATGATGACAGGTCTGATTTTGGCTGGAGTCGCACCGGACTCCGCCATTAAATATCAAATCATGGTCGCCTTCATGCTGGCTGGCGCTGTAAGCATTTCTTCCTTCGTTGCTAGTTACTGGGCCTATCAAAGATTTTTCAATAAACTCTCCCAGCTCAAAGAGCTATAAACCTATCCCTATTTATAGGCAAAAATGCCGAAGTCCCTGCTACTAACAGGAACTTCGGCATACTATTTTTTATCTACAAATTTTCCCCTCAACATACTGAGGCACTACCTGCAGAGCATCAACACGGAAACAATTTTCAATATCATCCATACGATTCAAATCACACAAGCGTTTGCCATTGCGACTCTTTGCAGCAGTCTCAACTAAATTTCCCTGCGCATTTGTATACATCAATGACGCCCCATAAGCGGCATCCGTCAGCATATCACCTTCCGACTGTAATAACTGAACCATAAATCCTGCACAAAGAGCATCCTCTAATGAGAAAAATCCATCTGTCCCAGCACATACAATTAAAACATCTTTTCCATACTGCTTAGCTTGCTTACAAACAGCCCTCGCATTCAAAAATGAACCGATCAACGTACGATGCGCTGTAGAAGTTGCATGGATCGCAACCGTTCCATTGGTCGTAGTCATAATAATGGTCTTGTCTTTCACTTTCTCTTGCGAAAATTCAAACGGTGAATTTCCAAAATCAAAACCATCAATTCGTATAGATTGCCGCTCACCTGCAAATAAAGCATTTTCCACTTTTTCAGCAGCCAAACGAGCATCTTCCACTGATAAGACAGGAATTATTGCCCTACATCCGTTAGCCATTGCCGTCGTGATCGATGTAGTGGCTCGAAATATATCTAATACGATACAAACGGTCTCACAAAGATTGATTCCCTTAGCATCATTCGGTAATAATGCAACATCCAGTTTCATTCGTTCTACCTCCTTGTACATTGATGGATTGATCGCTATGCCTGGTTATACAATACCAATTTCCTCGTCTGTCAAATAACAAGCGGGATCCGATTCCCAAAAATCACCGGTCGTGGCCTCTGCCCGCGCACGGAAATTACCATTACAAACAGCAAGCCATTTACACTTACTACAGCGACCTTTTAATAGACTTTTACGATCTTTCAGCCCCGCAAGGATTGGATTGGATTCATCCATCCAAATATCACCAATCGCACGATCACGAACATTGCCAAATGTATAATTTTGTGTAAACTGATCCGAATGCACGTTTCCTAATGGATCTACATTAGCAAAAGCAATCCCCGAACGATTACCACCATTTCGCATCATCAAATTCCATATTTTTTCAGCACGAACAGGATCTTTTTTCAGATATTGCAAATACAGATACACAATATCCGCGTGATTATCTACCGTTAGAATCTCACATTTATTTCCAAACTCTTCGGTTTTACGAATAATCAGATCCATTACACGGCGAGATTCTTCGTGACTGATGTCATGTTGCATCATCTCTGAACCCCGGCCGGAATATACTAAATGATAAAAGCATACCCGTGGAATTTTTTCTTCTTCAATTAGATTAAAAATATTTTCTAGATCGTGAATGTTATGACGGTTAATCGTAAAGCGCAAACCAACGCGTTGCCCGACTTCCATACAATTGCGAATACCCTGCAACGCTTTTTCAAAAGCGCCCTCCTTGCCACGAAACTTGTCATTCGCTTCCCCTAGACCATCAAGGCTAATTCCTACATAGCCGATATCTAATGCTTTAATATCCTTAGCCACTTGCTTGTCAATCAATGTACCATTCGTAGAAAAAGTAGCGCGGATACCTCGTTCACTAGCATATTTAACCAATTCAAAAACATCAGGACGAATGAGGGGTTCTCCACCTGACAGTAACAATACCGGAACTTTAAACGCAGCGCAATCATCAATAAATTTTTTAGCCTCGAGTGTTGTTAACTCACCATCGTATTTTTTCCCATCTGAACTAGAATAACAATGTGCACATTTTAAGTTGCAAGTTCTGGTAATATTCCAAGAAATAACCGGTCCCATACCAGCAGCAGCACCATGCCGTTGCCCATGAACGCCTTTAGCGTAACGTAGACTATCACCAAAATTTTCTGTATCGCAAAGCAATTTGCTTACACCAATCATATTTTCACTCTTTTCATTATAAATTTTACAAAACAACAACCATAACCCATTTTACCATTGTAACAGTGCCCTATAGCAACTGTCTATACTAAATTAGACGATCGATAATCACTATGATTTTAATACCACTTTACTGCCAATATTCCCACATATTCTTTTAATGCTAAGCTAACGTTTACTAATGCACCCGCCGATGGCCATAACTGATGTGGCTGAAATTTCATCTCAATATTAGTCTGATAATCTGTTGGATAAGGAATTACTGCCACATTGAATTTATTAAACTGTAAAATAGATCGTTCCATATGGAAAGCGGATGTAACCAAAATCGGTTCTGAAAACCCACGTTCTACCAGTATTTTTTTAGTAAACCTCGCATTGTCGGTTGTGTTTAAACTCTGATTTTCTGAAATAATTTTATCTGCAGGGACACCTAGTCCCATTAAAATCACTTTCGCAATATCAGCCTCTAATCCTGTAGTTTCTAGCACCTTGCCACCCGACACCAAGATCGGAACGTGCAAACTGTGGTATAACTGGGCCGAAGTCAATAACCGATTGGCAGCAAAGCCTGATAAATGTCCAAGGCCAGATACATTGGGAGTATCAAGGGTAGCCCCACCACCTAACATCACGATTACATCCCCTTGCACCAGAGTGGGTGGCTGATGCCTTCTCTCTAAAGAACCAATCAGCATATCACCAACTAAAGAAGTTGTAGATAAATAGAATAACAATGTAATCATACTCAGTATTTTTGCCAAACCCCGTTGTCGACGATATAAATAAAAGCATAGTAAGACTAAAGCTAAAAGGATAATCCCAGGGGGAAACAAAAATGTACTATACAGAAATCTAACATAATATACCAACGTTTTTTCCTCCATATCACGATGATTTTATCAACTACTCCCTCTATTATAAACGGATTGCGTCGTAACGTAAAATAAAGGGGCTGTCCCATTACACATTTTTTACAAATCAATCTGCGATTTATCCTTTGAGAGGCATAAATTTTCACCTCAAATGAATGAACTTTGCATATGGATTCGAATTATGTGTTTTGACAGCCCCTTGTAAATATTTTTATGTATCGTATCACTTATGGTAATACATTCTTAATCATAGCTCTAATATTATCAGGTAAATCGACCGCGGTTGTAAAATTTATAAATCCTTTTTCAGGTACTGCCTCATAAATAGTCAAAGCATCCAGCGGCTTATAACCCATAAGCTCAATACTACCTATCTTTGATGAATATAGTGCTTGATGAAAATCAATGGTTACCTGATTACCGAAAATTCCCACTGCCAAACCATTACCCGGATCGATATTCCCTACTAGTTTCGTAACCATCGCTAAGCTAACTTTAGAAAAAATCCAGGATATAATCGGCTTATCTGGCAATTTTTTGTCGACTACTTTTAACTTTATGCTGGAATGGTCTTTATCATGTACAAACTGTTCTATCTTACATACCAACACTACATGCCCAGCCTGTTTTGTCAGTGCTGTAATTTTTAATTTATGATCTTCCAGCGATGTAATGGATAACTCTTTTACTTGTTCATTATCAGCAATAGCAGCGGCTAACGATTGATTGATGATATCATCCGCAACGGCAATTTTCCCTTGTTCCAAATTAGTAAAAGTTTGCAGATCCCAAGTTTCTTTTAATACTGCAATTACATTGGATAAGTCAGGTATTTTTATATCATGACTCCATCCTTTTATATTTTCCATAAAACCTTCTGCTATAACAATTGGCATATCCATCTTTTGTCTTGTCCTCCATATTCATAGTAATAAAAGCAGTAAACAGTGTTTTATGCTGTCTACTGCCACTTTTATTTTTTACGAGTAATAATACGTACTACCCGTTCGTACACCAGATAATCCCACACCCATTTTGCAAATACGACCGCCCGATTACGAAAATCAATCAAACGTAAAATATGCACAAATGACCATATTACCCACGCAAAAAATCCATGTGTTTTGAAGTTCCCCATCTGCACAACTGCTGCATTACGTCCGATGGTCGCCATGCTTCCCATATCTTTATAGAAGAATTTCTTCAGTTCCTTACCGTTAATTAAACTCTTTATATTTTTAGCAACTATATCCGCTTGTTGCGTAGCGACTGGTGCAACCATTGGTAATGGACGACCATTTTGTATAAAATGTGCAGCATCACCAATCGCAAAAACCTCCGGCTGATTCGGAAGTTGCAAATGTTCATTGACTACAGCCCGGCGCATACTCCCCTGCTCGATACCCAAATGATCCAATAACTCAGTAGCTTTTGCCCCTGCAGCCCAAATAACGGTCTGGGTAGGAATGACTTCGCCACCTTTAAGAGTCAGTAATTCACCATCATAGTCTATTACCTGTATACACATCCGCACTTCTACATGTTTTCTAA
>Ga0074193_1000995_pt1 | contig 39679 bp, 35 predicted proteins | sample EPASupsiteHSE605_FD_64523 | JGI IMG/M metagenome (GOLD analysis project Ga0074193, IMG submission 64523) | Bioremediated contaminated groundwater from EPA Superfund site, New Mexico - Sample HSE6-05 | ecosystem: Environmental > Aquatic > Deep subsurface > Groundwater > Contaminated ...
GTTGATGTTAAAATATGCAAGGAGAGAACTCTTTAAATTTGTTCATCCTCGACTCGTCAGGCCCATAAGGTTTAATAGTAAAGCAGTACCGGATGACATTTTGCAGTCAATTCTTTCTTTTGTTGTGCTTTATATAGGCGTTTTTGTCGTAGGTACGGTGCTTCTAACACTGCTGGGAGTTGACATAATAAGCTCGGTTACAGCTTCGATAACGACTCTCGGAAACATAGGTCCTGGTTTTAACATTGTCGGGCCTATGGCAAACTTTGAATCAGTTCCTCCACTTGGCAAAATTATTCTTATCAATAATATGTGGGTAGGCAGGCTTGAAGTTTATACCGTGCTTGTACTCTTTACAAGGGAATTCTGGCATTCCTGAAGAAAATTGTAGAAAACAAAAAGGAGTATTATAATGCTGTTTTATCCTGAAATAATTTCGAGAATTTTGAAAAAAAGATACCGTGCAATCTTCGAGGACTGTCCATTTGACTGGTTTCAGTGCATGCTGAAAATTTATCTTAGCCCCTGTACACTACCCAGAGCAGAAAAGTCCTTAACTTTGAGACCCTATCTGAAAATTCTAGATCTCTCTTTTGATTCTTCATAAACTTCAATTCATGGTGAAACTAAAGATTGCTTTTTTATTAGTAAAATTAATTTTCTAGCTTAAAGCTGATCAAACCAAAGTGATAAGTATATTCTGAATGTTATCTTCCACACTCAATTTTTTCAGGTGTCTTGTACTTTATTTGTAAAACGACTTTAAATTATTCACTCAAATTAGAAAGGATTAGACTTATTGTATAGCTAGATATATGAAGTAGACACCGATTAATGTAATTGATACTCCTATTGCTTTGTCCATGAAGTCACCACTTATTCTGGTAGTTTCTTTGATTTTTTTACCTATCGAACCACCTATAGAGCTGATCACCATAAGAGGAATACTCAGACCAACAGCGTATATTAACATAGTAAGTATCCCTTGAAGCGGCGTTTGATACAATCCTATATAAGTTAATACAATTATCAGCATCGGAGCACCTCTACCTATTGTAATTGCCCCAAAAGAAAGCCCAAGTAAGAATGCTCCCATTATTGTATAAGAGTTAGGTAATTTAAAAAAATTGTATATGCTTCTTATTGGTGGTTTGTAAACATGTAATAGTTGTAATCCCATTGCAATCATTAACATACCGCCAATTGTCCAGGCGATTGCACTGTTAAAAAACAACATATATTTACCAATGTATCCGGCAATAAATCCAAGTGGCAATAGTACTAGCACAGTGCCTATTGAAAATGAGAAAACTAGTTTAAGTATGTTGGAAAGTGATAAGTTTGTTTTTCCGCTTGTAAGGTAACCTATTAATCCTAAGCATAACACGCTATTACATGGGCAGATACCTGCTAGTAGCCCAAAAACAAATATACCAGTTACAGAAGGGTCAAATGTTGCTGTCATAAGCTTCATCCTATTAGATTAATTAATTCCGCATTCAACTGTAAATCTATCTCATCCAGGGCAACCAGAAAATCCTAAATTTTGTACTTGTTTAGATTTCAGATGGTAAAGTCTTAGTACGATATTTTGGATCTGATGGCAGCATCTCGTTTAGAACCTGCATAATTTAAATATTCAATTGATCAATTGAATATTTAAATTATATGGTAAAATTGTATTTTAACATAAAGACGAATTGCGATTTAGAATAGATAAAAAACGAGATGAATCAGGAAGTTTTTATGGAAAAAGAAACCCGTGTGTTTAAAGATAGCGTTTATGCGCAGCTCGCCAGAATCGGAAAGGCTATTTCAAGTCCTAGAAGGCTGGAGATATTGGACATTTTGATGCAGGGATCCAAAACGGTCGAAACAATCGCCCGTGAAACGGATATGAGTGTTGCAAATACATCCCAGCATCTGCAAACTCTGCTTGAATCCAGGCTGGTAGAGTATGAGAAGCGTGGAGTTTACTCATATTACAAATTGGCGGATCGAACGGTGGCGAATTTCATCATATCTTTACAGCTTTTAGCCGAAAAGCGTATTACGGAACTTCAAAAGCTTCGGGAGGAAATTTACACTAACAGAGATAATATCGAACAAATAAAAATGAGTGAACTCATTGTCAGAATGAAAAAAGGCAATGTGACTTTAATTGATGTAAGGCCGAAAGAAGAATATGAGATGATGCACATTCCAGGAGCTAATTCTATTCCTATAGAAGATTTGGAAAAACATTTAGCTACTTTACCTATAAATCAGGAAATTGTTGCTTATTGCCGTGGACGTTGCTGCTTACTCTCTGTAGAGGCAGTGGAGATATTAAGAGCTCATGGCTTTAAAGCTGTGCGTTTGGAGGCAAGCGTTCAGGAGTGGCTTTCACAAAATGATGAATATAGTAACGCTCATGATTGCTGCAACAAAAAAAACAACAATATCTCATGAAATGTTACATTAATTAACCTCATGAAATATTGCATTAATTAACCTCATGAAATATTGCATTAATTAACCTCATGACTATAGATAATTACGGATATTTATATGAAGGGTTTGCATAAAATCTGAATTTTTTACAAAATCAGTTAAAATCTTCACGATTAGAAAAGGTAACCGTTCTCAGCACCTGGCCTAAACACTTATTTGAATCGATGTTTGCAGATTCTAAGAAAAGTGCCTATGTGTTTATCATAGATTTTTTGCATTTGATGAAAGTTTCGAAGGAATCAAGAAAATTCTGATATGATGTGTACAGCCGGGTTTACACTTTTATAGCCGAAATACGAACATTTTGTCGATAAAAATTCACATTTCAATTTTTATAGAATACGAAACCATTTCAGGATAGAACAGGAATATTACAATGCAGAAAAAATATCTACTGTGGGATTTTGATAACACTCTTGCATATCGGGACGGAATGTGGAGTCAAACTATATACGACCTGTTACAGGAATATGGATACAGTAGCATTAAACTTGAGGATATCCGTCCGCTTCTTACCAGAGGGTTTCCCTGGCATATCCCTGAAATATCTCACGAAGAGTTTTTTGGAGGTATCCAATGGTGGAATTACATGACACTGCACTTCTCAAAAATAATACATCAATTTGGGATTAATGAGACACTATCAGCTGAAATTGCAGGTCAAATAAAGATAAAATACTTAGATATTACAAAATGGCATCTTTATGATGACACAGTTCCCTGTTTAGAAAGAGCGATAAACACAGGTTATGAAAATATAATAGTTTCAAACCACGTACCCGAATTATCCGGTCTGGTAAGAGACTTAGGAATAAGTAAATATTTCATCCAGGTATACTCGTCAGCACAGCTAGGCTATGAAAAGCCTAATATCCAGATTTACAGGGGAGTGCTTGACAAACTCGAAGATACCAGTGAAGTAACAATGATTGGTGACAGTTACATTGCAGATATTGAAGGGGCAATAAACGCAGGAATTAAAGCCATACTGGTAAGAAAAGAAAACACTCACAACTATCAAAACTACTGTAAAAGTTTGGATGAGATCTATAATATCTTGCTATAGGGGAATGCGGAAATAAATTTCTTAAGTTTACTTTTACCTTTATGTATCTTATCAACAGATACTATGTTTTTCTGGAATTTCAAAAGATCACAAAACTGTATCATATATTAGAACATATTTGATTATGTCTATACAAATCCTTGTTCTTTCAAATTTCTTTACACAGTTTGTTATTTTAAGCGGTGAGCAATGTATTTATAGCCCTTCCGCACTATGCATTCCATTTGTTATCTATCTGAGTGAAGGTTCTTGTTTCAATCTGAATTCAACAGCAGTGAACCTTAAATGTCTCTGTTTCAAACTGAATTCAACAGCAGTGAACCTTAAATGTCTCTGTTTCAAGCTGAACTCAACAGTAATGAACCAGAAAAAGTTCTTGCTTCAAATTGAGTAAAACAGTCGTGAACCAAATGGTAACAGAAGATTTAACCGTAGAAGGTTTAATGCTCATCCTCTTTTTGGTCATTGTTACCGGGGTGGCATTACCTTTAAGCAGTTTTTTCGTCCGGGTCTTTTCCGGAGAATTATCCCGAGGAATACCGGGTCGTATAGAAAAAACAATTTACAGATTTATTGAGACCAATCCGGATACGGAAAATAGTTGGAAGGGCTATGCCCGCGATATGCTCATTTTCAATGGTATAGGTTTTGTAATTCTCTTCGCACTACTTCTTCTTCAAGGTTTTCTTCCTTTCAACCCACAAAATTTCGGGGCTTTTGATCTTTTCACTGCAATTAACACTGCTACCAGTTTTGTCACCAACACAAACTGGCAGGTCTACAGCGGTGAGACGACAGCAAGCTATCTTACCCAGATGGCCGGTTTTACAGTTCAGAACTTTCTCTCCTCTGCTACAGGCATCTGTATAGCAATTGCAGTGATGAGGGGGATAACCCGTCATTCTACAGACAAAATAGGCAACTTCTGGGTGGACATGACTCGTTGTACCCTTTATATTCTTTTGCCGATAGCTTTCATTTTTGCCTTAATTCTGACTTCTCAGGGTGTCATCCAGAATCTGGACCCTTATGTCCAGGCTAACGGATATGGCTCTACAGGGCAGCAAACAATCGCGATGGGGCCTGTTGCGTCTCAGGAAGCAATAAAAGAACTGGGTACCAATGGAGGAGGATTTTTTAATGCAAACTCTGCACACCCATATGAAAATCCAACACCTTTGACTAATTTGATTGAGATTTTCCTTATTCTCATTATACCTGCAGCCATGCCTCTGGTCTTTGGAAAAATGACCGGCAAAATTCGGCAGGGATGGATGATTTACAGTGTTATGTTGTTATTGTTTTTGTTAGGTTTCTGTACACTCTACGCTGCAGAACTGGCAGGAAACCCTCTTTTAAAAGAACTGAATGTTTCAGGAATATCCATGGAGGGAAAAGAAGTCAGGTTCGGACTCTTAGGCTCATCACTTTTTGCCACATCCACCACAGCTACCTCCTGCGGTGCAGTCAACACCATGCATGATTCACTCACTCCACTTGGTGGTCTGGTGACTATGTTCATGATTCTTCTTGGTGAGGTTGCCTTTGGAGGAGTAGGATCCGGTTTCTACACTATGATCGGATTTATAGTGCTTTCAGTCTTCATTGCAGGACTGATGATAGGAAGAACTCCCGAATATCTAGGAAAAAAGATCGAAATCTTAGAGATGAGAGCAGCTGTGATAACCGTCCTGGTTCCTGGTATTCTTGTTCTTCTGCTTTCGGGTATTGCGCTGGTTCTTCCAAATGTTACGGAATTAATGAAAAATCCCGGTCCTCATGGACTATCTGAACTGATATACGCTTTTGCATCAATGGCTAATAACAATGGTAGTGCCTTTGCCGGGTTTGATGCATCGAAACCTTTCTATACACTCACAGGCAGCCTGGCAATGTTGATAGGCAGATTTGTACCGGCAGTCTCTATGCTGGCCATGGCTGGATCTCTAGCACAAAAGAAAAAAGTTCCACCTAGCTCAGGAACTCTTCCCACAGACTCCGTTACATTTTCAATATGGACAATTCTAGTGATCCTTATTATTGGAGCTCTTACATTCTTCCCGCTCTTTGCAATGGGGCCAATCGCTGAACATCTTTCTATGGTAGGAGGGATTTAATAATGTCAAGAAAGCGATTCCCTCGTTTAGGTGCTTTTGAGCCTAAACTTATCCGCGAAGCTCTCGTTAGTTCGGTGCTGAAACTTGATCTGCGCCAGCAGAAAGAAAATCCGGTTATGCTACTTGTGGAAATCGGAGGTATCCTGACCACAATTAGTTCTGTAATTGAGATTTCTACTCAAAAATCTCCCTTCTTTACAATCTTTGTATCTTTCTGGCTATGGTTGACAGTTTTATTTTCAAACTTTGCAGAAGCCTTATCTGAAGGTCGTGGAAAAGCCAGGGCAGCATCCCTTCGCCAGTCAAGAACCAGTGTTCCGGCAAGAAAGCTCAAAGAAGAATCTTTTGATGCTACTTTTACCGAAATATCTTCTTCCGATCTCCGAAAAGGTGATCTTGTCCTTGTAAAGGCAAATGAAATAATCCCTGGAGACGGGGAAGTTGTAAAAGGAGCTGCACTGGTTAACGAAGCAGCAATTACCGGAGAATCAGCGCCTGTCGTGCGTGAGTCCGGTGGAGACCGAAGTGCTGTTACCGGAGGAACAACCGTTATTGCCAATGAGATTATTCTCAAAATCACTACTGATCCAGGGCAAACTTTCCTTGACCGCATGATCTCAATGGTGGAAGGCGCTGAGCGGCGGAAGACTCCTAACGAAATAGCTCTTGAAATACTTCTCATTGCACTTACTGGCGTATTTTTAGCAGTTGTAGCCAACACTTACTCAGTTTCTGCATATAGCGCCGCTTCAAGTGGCAGAGGTTCACCAGCAAGTCTTACTATACTCATTGCGCTTTTTGTTTGTTTAGCTCCCACAACTATTGCAGCTCTGCTTCCAGCGATAGGAATAGCTGGAATGGATCGTTTATTCCAGTTAAACGTCATAGCTCTCTCAGGAAGGGCCATTGAGGCTGCAGGAGACGTAAATGTCTTGCTTCTGGATAAAACAGGCACAATCACCTTAGGTAACCGACAAGCAGCTGAGTTTTTAACAGTAGATGGCAGATCAAATGAAGAATTGATGGAAGCTGCCCTTCTCTCTTCATTTGCAGACGATACTCCTGAAGGCAAAAGCATTATTGCTCTAATTCAGGAAAAAACAGGAAAAGCTCCGTTTTCTCCCGAAAATGTAACATTTATGCCATTTTCGGCCGCAACAAGAGTTAGTGGCGCACAATGCGGCGAAATAACTTACCTGAAGGGCGCTTACGATGCAGTAACGAAATCGGTCTTGGAACGTGGAGGAACCATTCCTTCGGATCTTAAAGGGAAAGTGGACGGAGTTGCAACTGCAGGTGGCACACCCCTTGTAGTAGCTCGTAACGAGACAATTCTCGGTGTTATATTCCTCAAAGATATCTTAAAAACAGGTATTAAAGAGAGATTTGCGGATCTTCGTCGGATAGGTATAAAAACGATTATGATTACAGGAGACAATCATCTCACTGCTGCCACTATTGCAGCAGAAGCCGGAGTAGATGATTACCTGGCAGAAGCTAAACCTGACGATAAACTTAGAATGATCAGGGAATACCAGAATGAAGGGTACATGGTTGCCATGACAGGGGATGGAACAAATGATGCTCCTGCTCTTGCTCAAGCCGATGTAGCCGTGGCAATGAATAATGGAACACAGCCTGCAAGGGAAGCTGCAAACATAATTGACCTTGACAGCGACCCTACGAAACTGCTAGATATTGTAGAGATTGGAAAACAAATCCTGATGACAAGGGGAGCTCTGACAACGTTCTCCATTTCCAATGATATAGCCAAATATTTTGCAATTATCCCTGCTGCTCTTATCGGAATTTATCCGCAGCTCAAAATCCTGAATATCATGGGCCTTGCAACTCCCGAATCGGCTATTCTTTCTGCAGTTATATTTAATGCTCTGGTAATTCCAATGCTGATTCCGCTTGCACTCTCCGGGGTAAAGTTCAAGAGTATGCCGGCGTCGAAACTCTTTGCCTACAACCTGACTATTTTTGGCCTTGGAGGAGTAATCGCTCCGTTCATTGGAATCAAAATCATCGATCTGGTGTTGGCCGGATTAATGCATACCTGAGGAGGTATTGGTGTGACATCGATTAAAAAAGCCATATTCCTATTTGCAGTGTTGTTTATTGTTACAGGTTTAGTCTATCCCATGACAGTGACACTTGTTTCTGGTTTACTTTTTCCGGATCAAGCTCATGGAAGCCTGATTGTTGATAATGACAACCGGATTATTGGGTCAACTCTTATTGGTCAAAATTTCACTGCACCTCAATACTTCCAGAGCAGGCCTTCAGCAAGCGGATACGATGCAACCGCTTCAGGAGGGTCTAACCTCGGCCCGACAAATGCGGTTCTCCTGGAATCGATCGCCAACAGGAAAATTGAACTCCAAAAATCCGGTGTAACTGGCTCTATACCTTCCGATCTGGTTACGGCTTCAGGTAGTGGGCTTGATCCTCACATCAGCCTGGAATCAGCACTGATACAGGTACCTGTTGTAGCAAAGGCACGAAATCTTCCGGAAGAAAAACTCAAATCGCTCGTACTTGCAGAATCTGTTGATTCTCCTTTTACAGGAGCTTACGTAAATGTGCTGTCGCTCAACAGAGCACTTGATCAAATAAATCAATCCAGTTGAAGGAGGAAATTGTGGCATCTAACCGTTTCGATGACGAAGAAAGACCTCGGGCCGAAGACCTGCTTTTCATTGCTCGTAGTGATGAAAAAAAGGCTAATGAAGGAATGTTGACAGTTTACCTTGGTTACGCCGCAGGTGTTGGAAAAACATATTCAATGCTTGAAGATTCCCTTCAGCGGAAACGGGAAGGAAAAGATGTTGTAATCGGATATATAGAGACTCACGATAGACCTGAGACTAATGCTCTGGTTGAGAACTTTGAGGTCATTCCAACACTTTCTATCGAACATCAGAACCTTTCTCTCAGGGAAATCGATCTTGACGCAGTCATCCGACGTCATCCGCAAATTGTTCTTATAGACGAGTTAGCTCATACTAACGCTTCTGGTAGCAGGCATTTGAAACGGTACCAGGATGTAGAAGAACTTCTGCAAGCAGGGATCTCAGTTTATACAACTGTCAATATTCAGCATATTGAGAGCCAGAATGATGCAGTTGCCCAGATAATTGGCATTAGAGTTTCTGAAATTGTACCGGATGCTTTCCTTTCTAATGCAGATGAGATTCGATTAATTGACGTCACTCCAGAAGAGCTAAATCTTCGTCTCAAAGCCGGAAAAGTTTATGTAAAAGATATGGCTGAGGCAGCTGTTCAAAGTTTTTTCAGGACGGGGAATCTTCTTGCACTCAGGCAGCTTGCTCTACGATATATGGCTGAATCCACAGACAAGAAGATGATAGGTTATATGAGGACCCGGGCTATTCTGGGTCCCTGGCCGGCAGCAGAAAGGCTTCTTGTCTGTATCCGTCCAGGTCCAACAGCTGAACATATGGTCAGGGCAGCATACAGGCTTGCAACCAGATTCGATGCTGATTTGATTGTGTTTTCGGTAGATGTCAATGATGAAAGAGCATTATCTCCTCAGGAGCGTTCCTGGATAAATCAAGCTCTTGAAACAGGGAGACGGCTGGGTGGAAAGATAGTGCGTTACCGTGGAAATGATGTTGCTGATGAAATTCTACGTTATGCCCGAAGGAGCAATGTCAGCATGATCATGTTAGGAAAACCCCATGGGCTGGATATATTTTCCTCTCCGGTATACAGGGTCATAAGACAATCACACGGCATTGATGTTCATCTATACGAACCAAAAGGAAAAAGCGTATACATACCTCTCAAAAAGCAAATTCCACTTTTCTTTACAGCTGAATATGTAATTAGCCTTGTCATCATTGCAGCTGTGGTGGGAATCAATTTCTTTCTTAGAGAGTATATTGGCCCTTCAAATCTGCTGATAATTCAACTCATTCCGGTTTTGGTATCTGCGTTCTTTTTTAGACGCAGAGTGGCTCTGTTTACGGCAGGCTTGAGTATTTTAATTTTCGATTTCCTCTTTGTCGAGCCTTATTATACGTTTACTATTCATGACTGGGAATACTTCATTGCTTTTGTAGGATACATTACTATTGCCTTCATAATCAGCAATCTTGCCACAAGGCTACGTCATCTGTTGCCTCAGATCTTGAAAAGTGAAGCTGAGGTGGAAGCAACATCAGGTCTTTCCCGTGAACTTGTGGAGGCAAAAACACAACAAGACATCTTCAAAACCCTCGCCAATCAAATGCATAACTTTGGACCAGGACTTTTCGCAGTACTTACACCCAGTCCTTCTGGGCTTCAGATAGGCGCTGGTGATGCTGATTATCCTCTCCATGATAAAGAAAAAGCTATTGCTCAATGGGCCTATGAAAATGGTCAGATAGCTGGAGCTGGAACAGATAATCTTCCCGCAGGAAAAGGATACTATATTCCTATCAAGACCCATAGAATGATTTTTGGCATTATGGCTTTTACCTTTGATAAACCTGATGAGGCTTTAATTCCGGAAAATAAAGAAATATTTGAAACGATGGCTTTCCTTGGGGCTCTTGCACTCGAACGTTTATAATAAAGTTGAACTCTAAAACTCAAAGTTGCTACTTTGAATCCTATATTCCAAACTGCATGTAATTACGACAAAAAATTAAAAATTTAATGAAAATGAGTTTAAAGTTTTAGTTCTTTAGCAATCCCATGAAAAATCTTTCCTTTATCCGTGGTAATGAAAAATCCGTTTTCATGTTTGATAAGTTCTTTTTCGTTCAGCATTTCCAGATACCTTGAAGCAATATTAAAGTTAATATTTGCCTCGTTTACAATGTGAGTTTTATTCGCTCCATTCATTGCTACTTTTAAAATTTCTTCGGCAATATCAGTCTTGCTTCTTCTTTTTATATTTATTCCCCCCACGATGGATCAACAACATAACCTTTAAATAGTCTCATTTTTTAAAAAATATATCATAATGTGTTTTATAAAGACAGTACTAATTATTATGTGTATTATTTTTCTTCCTATATGAAAATGTTTATTTTATATAAAAGTCAAGTTATAACCGGACTTTGATAGTATACCGGTTGATTCAAAGCAGAAACTCAATTGATTACTAAAAACAACGTTCAGAAGCGTAACATTGAGTTTTAGGATCAACTACTGTAAAATATTGGAAGCTGTTGGAAGTCAGCTTCACCTGTAAACTTATATTATACTATTTTTCTAATTTTTTACACCTTTATTGGCAAAACTACGAAAGGAATACCGTCTGCATATAGTTTTCTCTGTGATGCGAAGACAGTATAGTTGTGTAGCCACCTTGTAAGTCTCGAATCATTCGGGAAGACTATCTGTCCGCCAAAGAATACGGCATTAGGAAACTTCTTTAAGATCTCCGGAGCCAGTTTTGTAATCTCTTCAACAACATCAGTGCCGACTGCAGTGAAACCTTCGGCATAGTAACCGTGTGATGAAATTAATTTTACGTACTCATCTACGTCTTTACATATTTCGGTCTGGAGTTCTTTAATTTCTTCTACTCCTTTGAACACACCAGCATCGATTACACCAATTTGTATAAATACAAAATTCTTGTACATTCCACCGAATAATTTGAATATCGTGGATAATGCCTGCATTCCTAAACCGTTAAAACCGTTCACAAGAAGCACTGCGGTCTTATCTTGCATGTTAGCCTTATCAGGCACATCATTCTTAATCAGATTCATACCTTCAGCAGAATTGATCGCCTTTGCATTAAGTTCTTTAATAAGCTCTGAGGTATTGTCATAATGGCGTCTTATGAGAATAACAACTCCAGCAAAGGCTCCTATAATAAGCAGTGTTACCCATCCGCCTTCACCGAACTTAACAGCTATTACTGACATCAATATCATAATTGTCATAAACAGTCCGGTACCATTGATGATTAATTTCTTCTTCCAGTCTTTAACCTTCGTTTTAACTTTCCACCAGTGACGAACCATTCCTGCCTGGGACAGAATAAACGTTATGAAAACCGCTATGCTGTAAAGTACTATTAAGAGTTTGACCGATCCCTGGGTAAGAAAGACCACAATTAAGGCTGATATACCCATTATTAATATTCCGTTTTGTGTTACAAGTCTATCACTCAACGTTGCGAACCTTGTTGGAACCCATCTATCCAGCGCCATGTTTGCAAGAACCCTTGGGCCATCCAAAAAACCTGTCTGTGCAGCTACAAACAAGAGTCCTGCTTCAGATATGAGAGTTGCTATTACGAAATAGTGACCTAAAGGTCCCCAGGACCTGGTAATATTCTCAAAAAGAATGGCATTCAGAGTTTTCCCGGATTCCGGAGAAACATGGTAAAATATATATGTAAGCATCAGCCCTGCTGCCATGAATGCCAGCGAAATAGCCATGAGATGCATGGTTCTCTTTGCTGTTTTTACCCTGGGTTCTCTCATTACTGGAACTGCATTGCTTACGGCTTCAATTCCTGTATATGTTCCTGCACCCATGCTGTATGAATGTAGAATTATAAAAAGCAACGCTGAAAGCCCTGCACCGGATACTATAGTATGGACATTAGTTGCAGTATTACTCATTACTGTTGGCACATTTGCTGCATGGAAATAAAGAGCATATAGTATTAGGGTAACGTGGGCAATTATGAACAGTGCGAATATAGGTATTAAAAATAAAACTGATTCTTTAATTCCTCTTAAATTCAGTACTATAATTGTCATAATTACAAAAAATGCAAACCCTAATTTGAACACCTGCCAGCTTGCTGGTAGGAAGCTTAGCATGGCGTCTACACCACTTGATATAGAAATAGCAATCGTAAGTACATAATCTATAAGGAGTGCACAGCCAGAAAGCATTCCAAGAGACGGAGATAGCAACTTGCTGGCAACCAGATACCCACCACCACCAGTAGGGAATAATTCAATTATCTGTGAATAGCTAGTACTTATTACAAAAATTGTTAGTATAATACTCAGTGCTACAAATATGGCAAGGTAGATATTATCTCCTAATGCCAGGTATGCTTCTTCTGGACCATATGATGCAGAAGACATTGCATCAGATCCAAGACCAACCCATGCGAAGAGCGCTATTAAAGAAACTTTATGAAAAATATCAGTATCAAAAGGGTTACGTGGCTCTCCAATAATTAAAGTTTTTAGAGACTTTAACTTCTTATTAGTTGTTCCGTTATCTTGCATTCTTATTAGCCTTCGTTTTATTCTTGATCATGTCCGTGAGTAATTGATCATTTCCGAAAAAACGAGTACCTCTTCATCACTTACCAGAAATTTATAGAGGTGCTTATGCTTACGTTTTTCAATAACTCACGCCTGTTACTGATTTTTTTAATCATTACTAACAAAATTTAAAGACCTCAAACTCACACAAGATTATTCAACTCACAATCTGAGTTCTAGTATTTGGACTTGTTCAGTGTCTATAAATTTTTAAAAATGTTTCAAAAAACAATGGTGATTTATCTGATACTGTTTTTGGGACATTACTCAAAAATTATATAATCACATATTGAATGACTCTGTTCCAAAATCCAGTGATTTTTGCATTTTTGATAGAAAATCTTAATTAGCAAGAAGAATCTAGTTTTTATCAAAATCGATATTCGTTATCTAAAGACTTGAATCACTAAGTTGTATTACATGGATGGTGGCCACTTGTGAAATCTAGTGATTGAGTTTTACATTCATCACTAGATTTTGGTACTGAGTCCGGGTGTTGTCATCGTAAAATAAAATACATATCTTAAACACTCTGAATCTTTAGCTATTCTTCTACAGAAAGTGTGTTTCATAGAATATACCCGTTTAAGTTCTCTTTCCCAAAGAATACTTAAGCACGCAGGTTAATTTATTTGGAATCAAGCTTTTTTTCGAGGATTTTTATGAAAACAATAGTGATAGGGGCAGGTGAGGTTGGATATCATATTGCAAAGTTTCTTTCCGCCACACACGACGTAACTGTTGTTGAAAAAGACGAGGACGTCGCACAAAGGGCAGATGAACTCGATGTTCAGGTTCTTGAGGGAAATGGTGCAAATGCTGATATTCTCGCCAGTATCATTCACGATGCGGACATTTTAGTGGCTGTCACAGGATTTGATGAAGTCAACATTGTTGCCTGTATGACTGCAAAGCTGATCATAAGATCCCATCCAGGATGGAAAGAAACAAAGACAATTGCAAGAGTTAGCAATCCTGATTATATCGATGTACCTGTAACCTCAAGGTCTCAGGTTGGAGTCGATATAATGATCTGTCCTGAACTTGCGCTCGCCTCGGAGGTTGCCGAGGTCCTTTCAAGCCCTTCAGCTATAGATACTGAACTATTTGCGGGAGGAAAAGTTCAGATGATGGAGTTTGCCATCCGTCCCGATAGCAAGCTTGTAGGAAAGCAGATTCAGGATCTCAAGCTTGATGATTGCTGCATTGTAAGTGCAATCTTTAGGAAGCAGGAAATCGTTATTCCTCATGGGAATGACACTATTAACGCAAACGACCATATGGTAATTGTAGGCAATCCCAGAGCTCTGGAAGAACTTGGTCGTGTTTTTGGGGATGTGGAACAACACAGAAATCGAATTCTCCTCATAGGCTGCGGCATTGTAGGATTCTACCTTGCCAAACTGATAGACAAAGACGAGAGTGCCGACCTTAAGATTATCGAGTATAAGAAGAACCGTTGCATAGAAGTGGCCGAAACGCTGGAAAATGCCCTCATTTTAAACGGAGATGGTACTGACGTTAATCTTCTGAGGGAAGAAAACATCGAAGATATGGACGTAGTGCTTGCAGTTACGGACAATGATGAAAAAAATCTTCTGTGCTCGCTTCTAGCAAAGCAAATGGGAGCAAAGAAGGTGATTGCAAGAGCTGATCGCCCTGATTATGTGCCTCTTTTTGAAATGATCGGAATTGATATGGCAGTAAGTCCAAGGGAGGCAACTGTAAACGAAGTCCTTAAGCTTACAATGGGAAAAGGTATCGAAAAGCTTACCATGCTGGAAGGCGAAAAGGCAGAAATTATAGAGTACACGACTTCACGGTACTCAAAAATCATAGGAAAGTCTCTCGAAAAGGTCAAATTCCCTAAAGACGCGCTCGTTACTACAATAGTTCATAACGATGAGATTATCATACCTAGAGGAGATTCGGTAATTCGAGAAGGAGATAGAGTAATAGTTTTTGCGCTTTCTTCTTCAGTTTCGGCAGTGGAGAAATTTTTTAAGTAAAAGATATATACGAAAAATTCAAAAGGGTCTATCAGTTTTAAAATCGAGGACCTCCAATGAACTTTAGAGTTATTTTATATGCACTTGGTGGTTTGCTCCGACTCCTGGGACTGTTCATGCTAGTCCCTCTTGGAGTTGCATACTATTATGGAGAAAGTTTAACTCCTTTTCTGGTTTCGATTTTTGTAACTATCATTACAGGTCTTCTCCTGCTTTATTATAAAACCAACGAAGAATGGATGCGCAAAGAAGGCTTTGCAATAGTTGCCCTGGGCTGGCTTGCAGCTGCATTTTTCGGGTCAATTCCTTTCATGCTGGACGGGTTTTCTCCCTTAAACGCTGTCTTTGAGTCCATGTCCGGATTTACAACTACAGGTTCAACAATTCTTACTGATATAGAAAGTCATCCAAAAGGCATCCTTTTCTGGAGGGGCATGATTCAGTGGCTTGGAGGCATGGGTATTATTGTGCTTTTCATTGCAATCCTGCCCAAACTCGGGGTTGCAGGCCGCCAGCTTTTCCGGGCTGAAGCACCTGGACCTACTGAGGACAAGCTAAAGCCAAGAATAAAGGAGACTGCAAGAATTCTGTGGATGGTCTACTTTGCGATCTCCTTTCTTCAGGTTGTTGTCCTCCTGCTTGCAGGAGTCTCACTTTATGACTCTATTAACCATACTTTTACTACAATGGCATGTGGAGGTTTTTCCAATTACGCTCTGAGTGTTGAAGCTTTTAACAGCCCTCTGATTGAGTTCATAATAACTTTTTTTATGTTCATTGCAGGTGCAAACTTTGCACTTCACTATCGGGCAATTTATATAGACAAAAAGTTTCTTATTAAAGACGACGAATTTCGTTTCTATACAGGACTGATTCTTTTAGCAACAGGGCTTCTTGCTTTTCTGCTCTGGCGAGATATGGAAACAGGACTTTTTAACTCCTTCAGATTTGCCATTTTTCAGATAGTTTCTATCATGACAAGTACAGGGTTCGCTACAGCAGATTTTAATTTCTGGTCCGATTCTGCTAAAATGGTACTTATATTTGTGATGTTTATCGGAGGCTGCGCCGGTTCTACAGGTGGAGGCATGAAGGTTGTGCGTATCCTTATTCTCCTCAGGCGCAGTCGAGTGGAATTGTTTAAGGCCATTCATCCGAGAGCCATAAGAGCTATTAAATTTAACAATAAAAATGTACCCGATGAAATTGTCAATTCCATTGTTTCATTTGTTGTTATATATCTGCTTATTTTTCTCTTAAGCACTCTGATTCTCTCGGTTCTGGGCATGGACATTATATCTTCATTTACTGCGTCCATAGCCACTCTTGGTAACATAGGGCCAGGTCTGAATGTCGTAGGCCCAATGGACAGTTTTGATCCTGTCCCCGCTCTTGGTAAACTAGTCCTGATTGCAAATATGTGGATTGGTAGGCTTGAAGTCTATACTGTAATTTTACTCTTTACGCCTGAGTTCTGGAAAAAGTAACCACCTGGTTCTACTTCCTGAGTTCCGTCACCCGAGTCCCGTCTCGGGAGGACGGGTCCGTTTCGCTCACTTCGTTCGCTCAAGCGGATTAACTTATGAACAAATAGGTTTCACTTGCCGAGTTCCGTCACCCGAGTCCCGTCTCGGGAGGACGGGTCCGTTTCGCTTCGCTCAAGAGGGCTGAAATGCAAATTAAGGTATAATTCACAGCAATTTATTTTTATGGAAAGAGGAATTGCCAAGGAAAAGGTTGGATAACTTCTGATATGGAAATTTCCTTTAAGACATAATAAAAAAGTCTAATAAATGACAGTTGCCTGGATTTCCAGGCGTTACGTCTTACTTTACGTTACATTTTGCTCTTTACAACTTCTTTTGCGGCATCTTTGAAAAGTACTCGAAGGTCCCAGAGAAGTTTTTTATCGGCTTTAAAGAGAGCCTGTAACAGGTCAAGAAGGCTCATTCTCTCAAATTTCATGCCCTCTAGAGAATGAGCAAGCGAATTCAGGTCTTCATCGCTTAGATTGATAAAACAATTCTTTACGATAAGGCTCATATCAATGTCGTGTCCCAGGGTTGCTCTCCATGGCTTTTCATAAATTTCTTCGAGTTTTTCGAAGGAGACATCTCCTTCAGATATAGCTGCATATGCAGCTTCTCCTGCTATCTTTCCAGCATCCATTGCATTAAGAATTCCACCACCTGTAACAGGATCGGATTGGCGGGCAGCGTCTCCGATTAGCATCAGCCCGTTAGTGGAAGTTTTTTCAATGCTGCCTGAAACCGGAACTCCTCCGAAAACCATTTCGACTATCCTGGCATCGGGAAATTTTTTTTCAAGAAATCTGTCAAGATAATCTACAGGCCTTGGCTTGAATTTTCCAGCCTTACTCCCGAGAACTCCGATTCCTACATTGGCTTTTCCACCGCCTTTCGGAAAGACCCATATATAGCCGCCTGGTGCAATTTCATTACCTACGTAAAATTCACAGTGGTGCTGGTCTATGTTCGCTCCAGCTATCAGGTATTGGGCACATGTTTCTATATCTATTGGCTTTAAGGAAGTGTCGATACCTGCCCATCTGCCTACCTTTGATTCGACTCCGTCAGCGCCTATTACTATCTTGGCCCGCACATCATATTCTTTTCCTAGATGCATGAGCCTGGCTCCCTTGACAAAACCGTCTTCAATGATAAGGCCAGTTGCTCTGGTTTTTACTCTAACTTCCGCTCCGGCTTCGGCAGCCTGTTCAGCAAGAGCCCGGTCAAACACTTTTCTCTCAAGGACGTAACCTACTTCTCCACCAGCGATTTCTTCTGCCATCTCTATCTTTGTACCGTCCGGCGCGTAGATATGAGAAGCATTAAGGTCAGCGCAAATCCATCTTTTGTCAATTTCCACGTGTTTTTTAAGATATGCTTTGTTCACACCTTCGGCACAGCGTACAGGGTCACCTATCTCCTGGCGTTTCTCGATCAGGAGTACGTCCAGCCCTTTTTCAGCTGCGGTTCTGGCGGCAATGGAACCTGCAGGACCGGCACCTATCACTAAAACATCATACGTGTCCTTCATTTCATTACCTCAATTGCCCCTACAGGGCAGATGCGATCGCATATCCCGCATGTAATGCACGTACTTTCGTCTACTTCGACCCAGGTCTCTACAAGTTCGAGTGCTCCCTTAGGGCAGACTCCCACACAGGCACCACAGTATCCACACTTATATCTATTTATCTTAATGCTCACCAGCTCACCTGTACCTTTTAAACTTAATTTATAATGCTTAACCAGCAGATATCCTCTTTCTTGCAAATAGTGTGATATGGACCGAAAAGCATGACAGTATAATGCCACATTATTTCTACTGATTACTTCAATAGAGTCCTGAAAGTTCTACTTTAATCACTATATTTTTAAACTTTTATTTTTTCGGTCAATGAATCTTTTTTCGGCTTTCTGAGGTCTAGTTTTCATCTCCGAATTCTTCCTCAGAAAGATCAGATTCAAATTAAGATTTACCCATTTTATATGGTTACTCTTCCGAATAGTTTTCACAATTAATGTATTTGTCCAGTTAAAGTTATTGGCTCTATTGGACCAATGTATTCGGTATAAAAATTTCTTTCAGTTATTTTTTCTCGAATATAAATATTTTGTATGGCACCTCTCTAAATTATATTTTTTCATTTTAATAATTATTGTCATGCTTTCCTTTGTAGGAGAAATCAAGCTGCTTCTCTTTCCTGAACTTCCAGGGTTTTCTTCTCAAACTCCATATTTTTCCTATATTGATTTGAATACCTTGCTTCTACTCCTTCTCTGTGAAAATTGTTATAAGTACAGAAGGGAATTATCCTGCCATCAGGGGTAGCATAGTGGATTCCGCAGTGTTCAACCCTTTCCAGATCCAGGTTGTAGAGGTCCTGAAAGTGCATAGCTCCGAGGAAAAGTGATTTTCGATGGAACTGAGCAGCATGTTCTCTTGTACCGTTTTTAAGAAAATTAGTTATCAGGGGGACTATCTTAAGATCCTTTGGGCTTCTGGCATCATCGATGTAGCGCGGAATATTATAGAGAACTTTTGCAAGTTTCGTTACGTTAGAACCTTGCCCTTCAAATTCTGGAGTAACGCTCTCAAGGAACTCAAGGAACCCATCCACGTCCACAAACTCAGTTATCGGAATTAGCCTTCCCTCGTTCTCAAAGATATAAGTGGCAGCTCCACAGAGAGGGTGAATTGTAAACTCAGGGAGCGGAACCTTTCGCACCGCACTCACGAATCGGATGATGGGAACTGCAGCAGATGCAGGATACCAGGCTGAACTGGGAATTTCTCCTTCGGTTTGTTCTTCCAGGAGTGATACTAGATCGGGAATTGTTATTCTCTGTTCTTTTCGTAGGGCCTGATCAATGCGGCCTGCGAACGCTACTGGCTGGAAGTTTACACCTCTCACTACGTCCTCATTTCTAGCTGCAAAGCGGACAATATCTCCAACCTGATGATCATTAACACCTTTTATCAGGGTGGGCACGAGCACAACACTATTCAGGCCGGTCTGCCTGCAGTTTTCAAGAGCTTTTTGTTTTACAGGAAGGGCATTAAATCCTCGGTTCTCCATGTATGGTTCCTCTGAGACTCCGTCAAAGGATAGATATACAGTATGGAGCCCTGCGGTCTTTAAAGCTTCGCAGTATTCCTGGCTTTTTGCGAGCCTGACACCATTAGTTGCAATCTGGATCTGTGAAAACCCAAGTTCTTGAGCTGTTTCGATAATTTCCGGAAGGTCTTCCCGGACCGTAGGCTCTCCTCCAGCAAATTGGACAGCATAGCAGGGAACAGGTTCTTGATTTCGGAGAGTCAGCATCATTTCTCTTATCTGTTCAAAGTCCGGTTCGTATATAAAGCCACTTGCTTTGGCATTAGCAAAGCACACCGGACAATTGAGATTACAACGATTGGTAACGTCGATGTTTGCAAGCAGAGTCCCGGTTTTGTGCCTGGAGCAAATTCCGCAGTCCCAGGGACAGCCACCGGAAGAAATAGTCTCATTATTGGTTGAAACTCCACTACCGACGTAAGAATAGCGCCTGAACCTGTCGTATAGTTTGCTGTCCGACCAGTAGACATCTGTGAAGGTCCCGTGTTCTGGGCAAGTTTTTTTCAGCATTATCTTGCCGCTTTCTTCAAATATAGTGGAATCAATAACTTTTTTGCATTCTGGACAAACAGATTTTATCTGTTTCATTAATACACTCCCACTAAATATATTATATAAGTAATTTACTTTTTTAAAAAGGTCACCCTTCTAAGGTAACCTTTCGCGATTTAATTCTAACAATAATTTTATATTTTTTTTATTATATTTTCGGCCAGAAGGTCGATAAGAATATCCATTATTTCCTGAAAATCCTCGTCCTCAATTTCATTCCTGCAATGAACGAGAGAAAGAACCGCATATGTGGTTTCAGCAAGAATCCTGGTATTTTTGCCTATTAGAAGACCTGCAGCCGCCCATTCTTCAAAAAAAGGCAGAATCATTTCCACGTTTTCTCTACGAATATTTTTAATTTCTTCCTCTGAAGATCGGGAAATTGTCAGCTCAAGGTGCTCTTTTTCAATGTAAACTTTTCTCCAGACCGGGTGGCTATTCGCAATATCCAGTACATAATGAAGATAAGCCCTAATCGCTTTATCAGGTTCCTTCCTGTATTTCAGGAAGGAATTTTCTAATAAGTTGTCCTTTAAGGCTTCCCGCTCTTTCTTATATATATGTAGAAAAAGATCCTCTTTGCTATTGAAAAAAGAGTAAAAAGAACTTTTTGCAATTCCAAGGTCTCTGGTAAGATCTTCAATGCTCGTTTTCTTTATTCCATATATGGCAAAGCATTCTTTACCCCGATCTATGATTTTGTTTCTTATGATCTCTCTTTCTTCAGATGTAAAAGATCTCACAGGCTCGCCTCTTCTGAAAATAGCCCATCCACATTTTTGCTGATTCTGTATATCCTTACTTCACTACCCAAAATCAAAAATATTAATCTCAATGAATCATTGGGTTTTTTATTCATAGCATAATAGGCATATTACTTATTTAAATTTACTGATTGATTAGTCAATCTTGAATTTACAGACAAACATATGTGATTCTGGTCAAGAAGATTGTTCCTAAATATGAACCAATCTGACCCTTCCCCTGCTCATCTCAAACCTGAACTTTTTACTTATATATTCTTTCGCAGCTCCGCTTCCGTGTATAAGCAGTTCAACCAGATCTTCAGGCTCATCAATATCAGTGCCCGCAAAAAGAGAATCGTAGACCTCAACACTCTGTCCTGTTTCTTCTGCAATTGAGCAATGCGTCAAAAAACTCGAACCGTAATACCTGACAGTGTACCTTGAAGGGTTTTTTATGAAAAGTGAATTTGTACCTCCGCCTTTCCCAGGAACGACACATACATCTTTTTTAGTCGAAATAATCTCTTTTACGTGCTTGGAGGATAGAAGTGGAAGATCTGCCATAACAATAATAACCGGTTCCTCAGCTTGCTTAAGGTACCTGTTAAGGGCCTCATTCAGGTCGCTTTTATCCAGAAGCACATTAGCTTTCGTCATATTCTCAAGCCCGTACGTCGAAGGACTGAGAATATCGATTGTTCCTATTCCGGCTTCTTTAAGGGTGTCTATTACCTGATTCAGCATCAGTTCCACAAACTCTTCTCTCTCTTCCCGAGTCAGAACAGGAGACAATCTGGATTTTGCGCTGGCTTTTTTATAGGGAATTACGGCTTTCATCTGAACTCCTGAAAATCTAAGTAGGATATAAATATAAATATAAATATAAATATAAATGAGTATTATACTAATTACCTGAAATTATATAATTAATTAAAACCTTTCCGGCCCGGAAAGAAAACTCGTTTTTCCTCAGTTCCGACTTGCAGGCACTTTCCACGTCTCTGGGTTATTCTATAGCATTAACCACACTGAGAAAGGCACACAGGAAATAAGTAACTTTGTAAAACTCGCCCTCTCAGCCAAAGTTCAGTTTCTATTTTATAAATTAGTCCGCTTGAGCGAACGAAGTGAGCGAAACGGACAACGCTCCCGAGTCTAAACTCGGGAGCTACAACGCTATCCGGACCGAATTCATTCCTTCCTCAAACCTAAACGTTAATCGGGGTTTTCTCTCAAGCCTTTTTTTAAAAGGCTTGCTACCAAGCCATCATGATATTTTAGATTTATCAGTGTTTTTTGCTCAAGCCTTCATTCTATCTGATCTTTGACAGTGTTTTTCGCTCAAGCCTTTTTTTAAAAGGCTTGCGGTCAAACAGTTTTTTTAAAAGGCTTGCTGTCAAGCCATCATTCTATCTGATCTTTGACAGTGTTTTTCGCTCAAGCCTTTTTTTAAAAGGCTTGCGACTCGGAAGTTTACTCTCTGCTACCTATCTTTGTCTTTTCTAAACCGGGAAGGGAGCCCATCCTGCCAGGAAAATCTCGCTCCACTTTCCGGTACAGGGTGTCCCTCTGCACAGGTGTTCTTCCTGCCCCTTTTATCATCCATTCGAACTCGGCAGGCGATACATATTCCCCATTACTGCCCCCTGAAGCTGTAGAGATCTGGTCTTCCATAAGCGTGCCTCCAAGGTCGTTTGCTCCGCACTGCAAAGCTACTTGAGCGAGTTTCTTCCCTAACTTTACCCATGTAGCCTGAATATTTTTAACATAAGTATGCAAAATTACTCGGGAAATAGCTATGAGCTGAAGGTCTTCAAGCCCTGTGGTCGAGAATTTTCCGGATGCAAGCATCTTTTCCCCTATAGGGTTATTGTAAGGCAAAAAGGCCATAGGGATTAGTTCGGTAAACCCACCTGTCTCTTTCTGGATTTCACGGATAATAAATACATGATCCAGGCGCTCTTCAAGGGTTTCGACATGTCCGTACATGATAGTGGAATTGGTGGAAATTCCTGCTTTATGTGCTGCAGTTACGGTATCAATCCACTGCTGGGTGTTGATTTTCCCAGGACAGATAATCTTTCTTACCCTGTCGGAAAGAATCTCGGCCGAAGTCCCGGTAAGGGAATCAAGCCCACTTTTTTTAAGTCTGCTCAGGGCTTCTTCAACCGACATGCCTGAGATTCCTGCTGCGTAATTTACTTCCATAGGGGACAGGGCATGAATACACATGTCAGGGAATTCGCCTTTTACTGATTCTATTATCTCAAGATAAAACTCCATGTCAGCTTCCGGAATGTATCCACCCTGGATGCATACCTCCACAGCTCCGGCTTTTTTCGCTTCTCCCACTTTTTCCAGGATTTCTTCAACACTCAGGATAAATCCTTTCTCTGTCCTGTAAGCACAGAACCCGCAGTTTCCAACACATTTGTTTGTGATATAGATATTCCTGTTCACCACATAGCTGACTACATCACCTACTGTACTGGCGCGCAGATTATTGGCGAGTTCAAAAAGCTCAAAAGGGTTTCCTTCAAGCAGGAGGAGGGCATCCTCTTTAGTACATTTTCCCTTATATGCCCTTTCAATTACGTCTTCTGGAGTTGTCGGTTTTTTCGTGTACATCCGATCATCCTTTTTAAAATTCCATAATTTCCCTGACTGTTGTTTAACTATCCAGCTTATTCTGAGACTCCGCATCCGTTAGTTCTTCCAGGGTTCCTGGAAGCCAGTTCACGTACTCCTTTGTAAAGGGTTGTCCTCTCTTTAGGGACCCTGCCGGCTCCGTAGATCATCCATTCCAGTTCTTCAACGGAAATGCTTTCTCCATTAGGGGCTCCTGCCAACCTGGAAATGCTCTCTTCCATAAGTGTGCCTCCGAGGTCGTTTGCACCACAACTGAGAGCAAACTGGGAAAGTTTCTTCCCCAGTTTTACCCAGCTTGCCTGAATATTATCTACATGCCCGTGAAGAAGGATACGTGAGATAGCATAGATTTTCAGATCCTCAAGGCCCGGAGTAGCGTACCTTCCCTCTCGAATCATTTTCTCTCCAACAGGATTATTATAAGGCATAAAAGGCAAAGGCACAAACTCGGTAATTCCTCCAGTCTCTTTCTGAATCTCTCTGATAGTCAGGATGTGTTCTATTCTTTCTTCAGGAGTTTCGACATGCCCGTACATCATGGTTGCAGTCGTAGGAATTCCTGCAGCATGTGCCTGTGTAACTACTTTAATCCATTCCTCTGTACTGAGTTTTGAAGGGCAGATAATTTCTCTAACACGGTCAGAGAGAATTTCGGCTGCAGTTCCCGGCATTGTATCAAGCCCGCTTCGTTTCAGTTTTGAAAGGGCTTCACTCACCTTCATACCACTGATACGAGAAGCATGGTAAACCTCCATCGGGGAGAAAGCGTGAATATGCATTTCAGGAAACTCGGCTTTTATGGCTTCTGTAATTTCCTGGTAAAAGTCCAGGCCCACATCCGGTAGAAGCCCTCCCTGAATACAGACTTCGGTAGCTTTTGCTCTCTCAGCTTCTCTAACCTTTTCAATAATTTCTTCTATGCTGAGGACTTTACCATTGTTCGTTCTGAATGCGCAAAACCCGCAGGTTCCCACACATCTGCTAGTAAAGTTAATATTCCTGTTCACGACGTAAGTAACCGTATCTCCTGTCGTAAGGGAGCGAAGTTCGTCCGCAAATCTGAAGAGTTCGAAAGGAGGTGTTTCCAGAAGCAGGAGCCCATCTTCCTTTGTGCTCCTTCCCTTGCATGCGCGTTCCATAAGATCTTCGGGAATCTCAGTATTCATTTTTTAATTCCTCTTCGTGCCCTCTGTTCAGGGCTTTTTCCTGTAACCGTCAGTATCCGAGAGTTGTTCTATAAGTTCGCTTATCCGGTCCGAGTACCACATTTTTTTTACATACCCAGGGTAAATTGGCAGGCGTTCTCTGAGCAAAATAGGATTCAATTTCCTCTGTAAGTCCTTTACATCAGGCCATTCTGCTTCAGGGTTAATCCAGTCAATTGTCAATGGTGATATGCCTCCCAGGTCAGTCACTCCTTTTGCGATAAGGGCTTTAGGGTCTACAAGGTTTGGGGCAACCTGTACTGCTATGTCAGAAGGAAGGATCTGTCTGGCCAGGCATATGGTATCAATCATTTCTTCTATTGAGGGTGCAGGAAAGTTTTCCATGGGTGTTCCGGGTTTCGGGGCAAAGTTCTGAACAATAACTTCCTGGATGTGCCCGTATTCTTTATGGAGACTGGCAATAGCCTCAAGGGATTCGATTCTGTCTTTTCTTTTCTCTCCGATTCCTACAAGGAGGCCTGTAGTATAGGGAATCCGGAGTTTTCCTGCCTCCCGAATGGTATTAAGCCTGAGTTCAGGAAGTTTTCCCGGACAGTCCTTATGGGCCTCCAGGGTTGCCGTGCTCTCAAGCATAAGCCCCATGCTTGCGTTCAAGGGCTTTAAAGCCTTCAGCTCCGAGCGCGTCATAATCCCTGCATTCGTATGAGGAAGGATTCCAGCATCGATTGCAGTCTCACAGAGAAATAGAAGATATTCAAGCGTGGAAGAATAACCAAGTTCTTTAAGCCATTTCCTGTACTCCGAAACCTCTTCTGCGTACTCCCCGAATGTAAAAAGGGCTTCGGTACACCCTGCCTTTACCCCTTTTTCAAGTACAGAAAGAATTTCTTCGGGCCTCATCAGTCTGGCACCTGGTTGTCCGGGCTCCCGCCGAAAACCGCAGTAACCACAACGGTTCCTGCAAATATTGGTAACAGGAACGAAAACGTTTTTCGAATAGGTCACAAGGTTGGGATTTTTTGGTGGAATGATAAAACACCTGATGGGTTTGTTTTCTGAAATTCAGCCTATGATTTTCTTCATGGTTGCAGCTACACCGAGAGCTACGCCTTCAACTTCAATGCCGCCTTTTCCTTTGGCTCCGTCTCCTACAACGTAAAGTCCGGGAATAGGAGTCTCGTTACCAGGGTCCGTACCTGAGGCTGCCCTGTTTACCGGCCAGTTGTCATGGTATGACTGGGTAAGAAGGACTTCATATTTTTTATTGGGAAAGATTTCTTTAAGGTCCTGAAGTCCCAGTTCAATTTCAGCTTCGAGATTCTTCACGTTCTCAGGGGCTACGTACTGATGGGACATTGTAAGGTGCTTGCCAGGTGGAGCGAGTCCAGGATCGATCTGCGTAACTTCATTTATCCCATTTACCCTTTTTGCATATGGGGTTAGAAGGACACCCGAATGCCCTACAAGCGGCTCGTCTGCAGCAAGACAAATTTTTATGCCGGCAGAAGGCTTCAGGGTTTCAAGTATTTTCAGGTATCCTGAGTCTTTTTCTCCTGACAGGACCTCCTCGCAAAGGCATGCGGTTGCAGCATGTCCCAAATTGCTGATGACCAGGTCTGCTTTATAAGCTTCCTCACCAACAAGTACGCCTACTGCTTTTCCGTTTTCCACAAAAATTTTTGAAACCTCGGTCTCGGTATGGATCTTTCCATCGTGTGCAGCAATCACACTTTCCAGAGCATCGATTACTCCTTTGCATCCTCCGATAGGAACACCTGGACCGCCGAATCTGTACATGTTTTCAATTATTTCGAAAATTTCTTCCACAGGAACTTCGTTACTTTTCATGCTCAATGACCAGCCGCAGAAAGCATCGGCAAATTTCACAAGCCACTCATCCTTAAACTGGGACCTGATCCATGCCTGCAAACTGCTTCCTGTCGGGCGGTTTTTTCGCGTACTTACTATAAGGAGAGCGATTTTCAATCGGTCTTTATGCGAGAGAAGTGTGGAAAAATCAGTAAACGAAATGTCTTTGAAGCCTTTCTCATAATCCTGGCTGCCTTTTTTCAGGGGTATACGAACAGTTGTAATATCCGATCTCACTATCTTTACATCGGCACCGACTTCTTTAAGTAAATGAGCTAGAGGGCCTGCAGGTCCATGGGGCAGGATATGGAAAGCTCCGCTCGAAAGCTGGAATCCTTTGTAACGGAGATTTGTAAACCTTCCTCCTGTGATAGGAAGCCTTTCAAAAACATCTACCTGGTATCCTGCCTTTGAAAGCCTGGCCGCACTTAAGAGTCCTCCAAGTCCCGCACCAATTACAATCGCTTTCATACCAGCACCTCTATGGCCTTAACAGGGCAATAGAGAACGCAGATGCCGCAGTCTATGCAGGCGTCAGTAGCTCTTGCCTTTCCTTTTACCTCTATTGCCCCTTTTTTGCAAAAAGAAGCACACTGGCCGCACCCTACACAATTGTCATTAATCTTCATGCGATTCCACCAGTTTTCTATCATGAAAAGACTTATTATAATGTATTGGTACAATGAGTTCTCAGGATCGTACTTTATATTGCCAAACTGATGATTCTGCTGTTGATTTCATTCAAATCTCGCTAAATATACAGATTGACTTCTATTCAAGATTTTGCAGCAGGATACCCGAGTTTTATTAACCTTTTAGTATTTTTATTTTCGGCGAGGAAGAAAAAAATTTTTAGAATAAAAATTTTCAAGATTGTTTATATTATTATATATGAATATTTTATTCAATCTAGAATAATTAAAGTCTATATATACTTATTGTGCTTATATGGAGCTTACTTATATATATTATAAATAATATTATTTATGTTTGGGGAACTGGAAAGGAATAACATATACATAATTTATATAACTCCGTAAACAGAATATGATTTTATTCCAATTTTCAAACATGTTCATATTCTAAAGACAGATTTTATTTATTTAAACTTAATATTTATATAATATTAATTATCTAGCAAATAACAATAAGTAACTTCTCATTCATTTGCAGAGATTAATATGGGGCACTGTAATTTAATCAATTTTAACTGTAATCATTAATCCTCACTTAATTGGACCTGTGCTACCTGGAGCGGGAACCATCCTGAACTTCTGGCAATTTATGGTACCATTCAGGGTAAAGAAATCTAAACATTCAGACAATTCATAATCCATTCAGGGTAAAGAAACCTAAACTTTCAGACAATTTATAACATATTCAGGGTAAAGAAATCTAAATTTTCAAGGTCAGGAAGAAAATGCTCCTGTGTTCAGGGCTCTTTTTACTGAAATTAAAGATCTCTGTGGACTCAAGCATTTATAAAAGGACCTGTGTCTGGACCGAAAACAATTCCATAAACACGGTTGTTCGGACGCGATTTTGTGTACAAAAATCCAAAATTCATGTCATTTAATGCTGCAATTCAGGTTGCTGCACTTTAATAGGTGATATTAATGTCTGGAATAATTGATAGCTACATACCAGTTGCAATATTCCTCGTCATGGCACTTGTTATGCCTCCGATGACAATGTTTATGGTAAAGCAACTGAGCCCGAGGAGCAAGGCAGCCGGCAAATACACTACATACGAATCGGGTTCGGTTCCTACAGGAACTGCAAGGATCCAGTTCAATGTTGAGTATTATCTTTATGCGATAGCTTTTGTACTCTTTGATATAGAGGTGCTCTTCCTTTACCCATGGATTACAGTCTATAAGGGTCATGGGATCACCTCAATTGCAGTGGTTGAGATGTTTGCCTTTATTTTTATACTGCTCTTCGGATACGTTTATCTCTGGAAGAAGGGGGCCCTTACATGGGTGAAGTGAAGGAAAAAAAAGCGAGTAAACCCGATGAGACATCGGAAGAAGGAATTCCCGGAGTTATCACAACAACAACCAGTGCGATAAGTGACTTACTCAAGAAAACTAAGGTTCAGGATTTGATCAACTGGGGAAGGAAAAACTCTTTGTGGTTTATGACTCAGCCAATGGGATGTTGCGGAGTTGAGATGATCGCTATGGGTTGTGCCCACTATGATACGGATCGCTTTGGGATCATTCCGAGAAACTCCCCCAGACAGGCTGACGTCATGCTCATCAGTGGCTACGTGACAAAGAAATACCTGCCTGCTTTAAAAAGACTCTGGGAACAGATGCCTTCTCCGAAATGGGTTATGTGTATTGGAGACTGTTCAATTAGTGGCGGCCCTTTCTATGAATCATATAGTACGGTCCAGAATATTGATGAAATATTTCCAATCGATGTCTTCGTTCCAGGGTGTCCTCCAAGACCCGAGGCAATGCTTCAGGGATTTGTGGAGCTGCAGGAAAAAATCAAAGCCAAGAAAGACCTGGGTTCGGAGTACTAAGCTTACTGAGGTTATTCTGAAATTTCAGAGTTATTCGAGGAAAAATTATGGATGTCGCAGAAATTCTCAAGTCACTAACAGATGCTTTTCCTGAGGCAATCTCCGAAGCAACAGCCGAATCCGAAATCCGTGCAGGGTCATATGTGGATAAGGATAAGGTAAAAAAAGTTTGTCAGTATCTTAAGGATTCTCTTCAGTTCGACCACCTCTGCTCAGTCTGCGGAGTGGACTACATAAAAAGGAATGAGCTTGAAGTAGTCTATCATATAGCATCATATAATCATCCTGTAGTTCTGACGCTTAAGGCCAGGCTTCCCAGGGAAAACCCGGAAATCGAGTCCATCGTATCGGTGTACTGGAATGCAAACTGGTATGAAAGGGAAACTTACGAGCTTTTCGGAATTTTATTTAAAAATCACCCGAACCTGAAATCACTTGTACTTCCCGAAGATATGCTTGGAGAATGGCCCCTCAGGAAAGATTACGAGGGCTTTCCGAATAAAACTGCCAGAAATCTGGTGTGAGGGTGAAAAATGGAAGAACAGCTTGAACCAAACGAGATGATCGTACACCTGGGCCCTCAGCATCCCATGCAGCCAGGTCCCTTCAGGCTAAACCTGAGGTTGAAAGGGGAAACAGTCGTGGATGCTGACATAGAACTCGGTTTCATTCACAAAGGTATTGAAAAGATTCTGGAGAATAAGACTTATCTCCAGGGAATCACAATCGTGGACAGGATCTGCTATCTTGTGGCTCTTGTAAACGAAGAATGTTTTGTAGGCTGTACTGAGAAACTACTGGGCATCAAACCGCCTGAAAGGTCTCAATATATCAGGGTTATTCTTGACGAGCTTACAAGAATTCAGAGTCATTTGTTGGGTATGGGTGAGTTTGGAGAATTCATTGGTTTTGTCTCCATGTTCATGTATGCGATCAGGGAAAGAGAAGAGGTTCTGGGCCTGATTGACATGGTTACGGGAGCCAGAGTTACTCACAGCTATCTCAAGTTCGGAGGAGTAAGGGACGACCTACCGGATGGATTTAAAGAAAAAGCACTATCTGTTTTCAATAATCTCAAAAAATCAGTAGACGACTTTGAAGAAATGTTTCATACGGACAGGATCTTCAGGGAAAGAACTGTCGGAGTTGGTGTCCTGACTGCTGATGTCGCAAAGAACCTTGGAGTCTCAGGACCTGTTTTGCGTGCAACCGGTGTCCCTTTCGATATCCGGAAAAACGAGCCTTATCTGGTATATAAGGACCTTGACTTCAAAGTCTGCACTGAAACCGCAGGAGACTGTTTTGCAAGAGTGCAGGTCAGGATTAACGAGATCAGGGAAAGTATCTATATTTTGGAACAGTGCCTCGATCAAATTCCAGGCGGCCCGCTCTTTCCTGAAGGTACTATGTATGGCAGGAGAACTCCTGTAATGAGAGTTCCTGCCGGTGAGGTATTCCACAGGGTGGAAGATCCCAGAGGGGAAATGGGAATGTACATGATCTCCGATGGTTCGGACAAGCCGTACAGAGTAAAGATTAGAGGCCCTTACTATCCTACCCTGCAAGCTCTCCCTCCTCTAATAATCGGCACGACTGTTGCGGACGTAGCATCAATTTCGGGCAGCATGGACGGGTGTACCAGTGAAGCGGACAGGTGATTCTGATGACAATAGTAGTTCCTGAATACCTAGCTCCTTTAATTCCCTGGGTCCGTGGAATAGTTGGCCTTGTTCTTATAGGATTTATTTTTGTCGGAGCAATGGGAGCTGTGTGGCTTGAAAGGAAGCTTTCTGCTGATATCCAGACAAGGATGGGACCCTGTCGCGTGGGAAAATATGGGCTTCTGCAGCTTGTAGCCGATGCAATCAAACTTTTTACGAAAGAAGACTTAAAGCCGCTAAATGCTGACAGTTTACTTTTTAATAATGCTAATATTTTCATGCTTGGTTCGGTTTTTCTTATGCTTGTTGCCCTTCCTGTGGGTGCAGTTTTTATTAATGGGGTCGAATACCCGCTTGCGGTTACCCAGATGGACATCAGTGTACTTTACATTGAAGCAGTATCCGCATTATCTATTTTTGGAATATTTATGGTGGCTTACGGCTCAAATAACAAATACTCCCTGCTAGGGGCTTTTCGAAATTTTGCCCGAATGGTAGGATATGAAGTACCTCTCGGAATATCTGTCATAAGTGTAGCTGCTATGACAGGTTCGCTTAATATAGTAGACATTTCGAGTGCTCAGGGTCTGCACTGGAATATTTTCCTGCAGCCTCTGGGATGTTTTGTATTCTTTGTATCACTTATGGCTGATATGGGAAGACTTCCCTTTGACCAGAACGAGTCCGAAGAAGAATTGATAGCAGGGTGGATTACGGAATACTGTGGAATGCGTTTCGGGCTCGGTTTCTTTGCCGAGTACATCCACATGATCCTTGGTTCTTTCCTTGTCGCCCTTCTCTTCCTTGGCGGCTGGAACGTGCCAGGTTTTATTGCAAACAATTCCGTGCTTGGCCTTATTGCTCCAACAGGCTTCCTGATTGTAAAAGTTGTCTTTGTACTTATGGTAATTATAGGGCTCAGATGGGCTGTCCCGAGGTTCAGGATTGACCAGGTTGTTGACCTGAGCTGGAAAAAACTGCTTCCTCTTGCCCTTCTAAACCTTGTCTGGGCTGTAGGGCTCGGACTCTACCTGGGGGCGTGAATCATGGTCCTTAAAAACATTAAATATGCAATTAGAAACATCACAAGACCTCCCGTAACCAGGATGTACCCGGAAAAACCCAGCGAACTTTCCGACCGGTTCAGGGGACTTCAGATACTTGATAAAAGTAAATGCATAGGTTGTGGCATCTGTGCCAATACTTGCCCCAATGCCGCAATTAAGATCGTAAAAGCTCCAATTGCACCAGGCAGCTCAAAACAACGCTGGTTCCCCCAAATTGACATAGGGCACTGCCTTTTCTGCGGACTCTGCATCGATCAGTGTCCTAAAGGTGCGCTTTCAAGCGGCAAAGAATACGCTAAAGGTCTTGTTAAATGGCATCACAAAGACCTGCTCATGACTCCTGAAAAACTTGCAAGGGAAGTCGATCTTGAAAAAGGTGATGAGAGATGATAGGGCTCGAAACAATAGGATCAGCCCTGGAAATGGCCGTCTTCGTGATTCTTGCTATCGCTACAGTATTCTTTGCAGTCTTCGTGGTAACTGCAAAGAATATTGTCCGGGCCGGGCTTGCTCTGATCATGTGCATGTTCGGAATTGCAGTTCTCTATATCCTTTTGAATGCCCAGTTCCTGGGAATCATTCAGATTCTGGTCTACATCGGAGCAATAGGAGTTCTCATTCTCTTTGCGGTTATGTTGACAAAGCACGAGATCGGAGGTGAGCCAGGTGAGGATTAATCGCCTTTTATCATTTCTCGTAGTTTTGCTTTTTACAGCTATTGTGATGGTCGGGACTTTCGGAACCTCCTGGAACACGGTTTCCGAACTTCCACAAAATCCGGCTGACCAGAGTAATATAGAGGGCATTGGCATGCTGATATTTACTCACTATGTGGCGCCTTTTGAAGTCCTTTCAATTGTCCTGCTCGCCTCTCTCATAGGGGCAATTTACCTGGCAAAAGGGGAGGGCAACAGATGATCTTTTTAATCTTTTACCCGGCAAAAGGGGAGATCAACCGATGATTCCTTTATACTTTTACCTGGGGCTCGCAGCCTTGCTGTTTTCAATCGGACTCTATGGTGTAATGACACATAAAAACGGCATCAGGATGATTATGTGCATCGAGCTCATGCTCAACTCTGCAAACCTGAACCTTGTAGCTTTCTCAAGTTACACGGATACCCTGAACGGACAGGTCTTCGCCATCTTCTCAATTGCTCTTGCAGCTGCCGAAGCAGCAGTAGGGTTTGCAATTTTCATGGCAATATACAGAATGCATGATAAGATCAACCTTGATGAGCTCAACATTCTGAGGTGGTAAAAACGGCTCTGGAAGAATTCGCATTTTTAATTCCCCTGCTTCCTGCACTGGCTTTTGTTATCACCTTTTTCTTCGGCAGGAAAATGTCCTCCGGCGGGGCAATAGTCCCTATACTGGCAATTGCTGCCTCCTTCGTAATCTCTTTAATAATTACTCTCAGGTTGCTGGCAAACCCCGGCGAGGTTATAAGCCAGTCCCATTCCTGGTTTGCAGTGCTTAATATAGGAGTGTTGATCGATCCTCTGGCTGCAGTAATGCTGTCAATGGTCTCCTTTGTAAGCCTGTTGATCCACATCTATGCAGTTAGCTATATGGCCGGTGATCCGGGAGAGGCAAGGTATTTTGCAGAAACCGCTCTCTTTACCGCAGCAATGCTTTCCCTGGTGCTTTCGGACAACATCCTTCAGCTTTTTGTTTCCTGGGAACTTGTAGGGCTGTGTTCCTATCTCTTGATTGGCTTCTGGTTCGAAAGGCCGTCAGCTGCAGCGGCTGCCAAGAAAGCTTTTCTGACAACCAGGGTCGGAGACGTGATGTTTCTTACAGGAATAATTATACTGACTTCCGATCTACTGAAACTTGCAGGAGGATTCCAGGACGGGACATACCTGCTCCGTTTTGACGAAATTTTCAGTTATATCCCTCAGCTGTCTGCACTTCATTCAAACATTTTCGGCTTTGAAGTAAGCCACCTTACCATTATCACCCTGCTCTTCTTCGGAGGAGCCATAGGAAAATCCGGTCAGTTTCCTCTGCATGTATGGCTGCCTGACGCAATGGAAGGCCCGACAACCGTTTCAGCTCTTATCCACGCTGCAACAATGGTTACTGCCGGTGTCTACCTGGTCGCAAGGACCTTCCCCATGTTTATTGCAGCTCCTGACTCCCTCATGGTAGTTGCCTATCTCGGAGGCTTTACTGCGCTCTTTGCAGGCACGATGGGCATTGTGATGAATGACCTCAAGCGTGTGCTTGCCTACTCAACCATAAGCCAGCTTGGATACATGATGCTTGGTCTTGGCTTAGGCTCGGCAATAGGGCTTGAAGCAGTCGGCATTTCTCTTTTCCACCTTATCAACCATGCTTTCTTTAAGGCCCTTCTTTTCCTCTGTGCAGGCAGCGTAATCCACGCAGTCGGTACCCAGGACATGAGAGAACTCGGAGGCGTAAGAAAGGTAATGCCAATTACAGCTGCTACTATGACAATTGCAGCTCTGGCTCTGGCAGGTTTCGGAATACCCGGAACCTCAATAGGGACAAGCGGTTTCTTCTCAAAGGATGCAATTATCGAGGCTGCTTACCTCTTTGGAGAACACAGTAACAACTGGATTCCCTATGCGTTCTCAATTGCGGCTGCACTCCTCACTTCGATTTATATCTTCAGGCTGATCTTCATGACCTTTACAGGGAAGCCAAGAAGCAACTACCATGGACACGAGTCCCCGGCTAGTATGACAATTCCCCTTTCAATTCTGGCAATTTTTGCCCTCGTATTCGGTGGGCTGACAAAAACAGGGTTCATGGATTTCCTCAAAGAAACATTTGCAAACAGCTTCGTGAATCTTAACATCGGAAGCCTTGCAGCCTTAGGCCGAAATCAGATCGTAGAGGCAGCCGGACATGAGTCTCTCTTTGTCCAGTGGCTTCCGATGATAGTAGCCATTGCAGGTCTTGCAGTTGCTTTTATAATCTATTATCTCAGGATAATCAAACTCGGGCCGCTTGCTTCTATGAAGAACCCTGTTTACAGGCTGCTTTACAAGCGCTATTACCAGCATGAAATCTATACCGAGTTTTTCTCACTCGGAATCGTATACGGAATCATTGCTTTTCTTTCACAGGTGCTTGATGTGATTATTGACAGCATCGTGGAAGGAATCGGAATTCTTACAGTCGGTGTAAGTGAGGAGCTCCGGAAAGTTCAGACCGGAGTTATCCAGACTTATGCAACTGCAGTAATTTTAGGTTTAAGCCTGCTAATAATACTTGTTAAGTTAATAACGGAGGTACTCTGATGCTGCCTGTCGCATCACTGTTGATTCTGGTGCCGCTAATTTTTGCAGCAGTGACCTTTTTCACAAAAACGAAAGAACAGGCTGCAGGACTGGCCTTTTTAGGGTCCCTTGCGACTCTTGGCCTTACCCTGTATGCCTACCTGAACTTTGACAGTAATACGGCTGCCATGCAGTTCTTTGAGTCAATAGAATGGATTCCCTTGTTAGGAGTCAGATATTCAGTTGGGATTGATGGCGTTTCCATGCCTCTTATCCTCCTGAATGCAATAGTTATCCCGTTCCTGATCCTTTACAGCTGGAAGGAAGAAAGAGAAGCCCCTAACAGGTTTTACGGGTTGATCCTCACCATGCAGGCTGCGGTTATAGGAGTCTTTGTAGCCCTCGATTTCATGGTTTTCTATATATTTTGGGAGCTTACCCTGATTCCTCTCTTTTTCATGGTGAACATCTGGGGAGGAGAAAAGCGGGCACATGCGTCTTATAAATTCTTTATCTACACACATGTTGCCTCTCTGGTAATGCTTCTTGGGATCTTCGGGCTCTTCTATGCCTCCTGGCAGCAGACAGGGGTTCCTACCTTTGACATAAGGGAACTGATTGGACAGTTCCAGTTCTTAGGGTCCGGCATGTTAAGGAATGCAATCTTTCTCTCAATAATTTTCGGATTCCTTGCAAAACTGCCGATTTTCCCCTTTCACTCCTGGCTTCCGGATGCTTATACCGAAGCCCCGACCGCAGGCAGTGTACTCTTTATTCTGCTCAAAATAGGAGGATACGGGCTTTTCAGGATCTCACTTCCCATGCTCCCTAATACCGGTAACCCTGAGCTTATGATTACCGTTCTGGGTTTGCTTGGAGCTTTCAGCATAGTTTACGGGGCACTTGTGGCTCTAAGGCAGAAAGACCTCAAGCGTATGATCGCTTATTCCAGTTTAAGCCACATGGGTTATGTTTTACTGGGTTCGGCAGGTTTTGTTGCCCTTTCGGTTTCAGGAGCTATGTTCCAGCAGTTTTCCCATGGGCTTATAATGAGTATTATGTTTATGTCCGCAGGAGCGATCCAGACAGGTACGGGAACAAGGATAATCAACAACCTTGGCGGGCTTGCAAAGAAGATGCCAATGCTGGCTGTACTTATGATGGTCGGGTTTATGGCATCCCTCGGCCTGCCAGGATTGACTGGCTTTATTGCCGAGTTCCTGGTGCTGGCCTTCAGCTACGTAAACCTTCCTGGTTTTGTCTTGCTTGCCCTTCTGGCAATAGTGATTACTGCAGGTTACCACCTCTGGGCAATGCAGCGGGCAATGTTCGGAGTTTATAACGAGAAGCTTGGAGATGTCAGGGACATCAATTCTCTTCAGGTCTTTTCCATGGCAGTAATTGCCTTGCTTGTGATCTATTTTGGCTGGAACCCGAATCCCGTGCTTAATATGATGATTACGAATTCGGAAGCAATAGTAAGCCTTGTAGCTGCCCTGGGGGTATAAAAAATGGAAAATTTAATGTTTCTTGCACCCGAAATCGCAGTCGCTGCAACAGGTCTGATAATACTGCTTATAGGGGTCTTCATGTCCCCTCGGACCAAGAATGTGCTGGGTTACCTGGCAACCCTGGGAGTACTTGCAGCTCTGGTCCTGACAGTCCGGAGTTTCGGGACCGAAGCTACAATGTTTTCGGGCACAGTCAGCATTGATGCTCTTTCCCAGTTCTTCAAACTGGTCTTCCTTGTAGTTTCCCTGATTGTTTCGCTTGCTTCAATCAAGTATAATGAAAACAGTGACCATACCGAAGAGTTTTATGCCCTGGTGCTTTTCGCAACCCTCGGGATGATGGTTGTTGCTTCCTCAAATGACTTTATCCTGCTCTTCTGTGCTTTTGAGCTGGCAAGTTTTGCTACCTATGCCCTTGCAGGCTTTGAGAAACAGAACCCAGGGTCCCTCGAAGGAGCCATGAAGTACTTTATAATAGGCGCAGTTTCTTCAGCGCTTATGCTCTTTGGGATTTCTTTTGTATACGGAGCAACAGGCACTACCAGCATTCCAATGATTGCTGAAAACGTCTCCCTCCTGGCAGAAAGCCCTATCGGGATAGTTGCCGTTGTACTGCTCATTGCAGGCTTTGGCTTCAAGATGGCTCTTGTACCTTTCCATATGTGGGCTCCCGATGCCTATCAGGGTTCCCCTTCAGTTGTCTCTTCCCTTCTTTCAGCAGGGTCGAAGAAAATGGGTTTTGTGGCAGCTTTCAGGGTTTTCATCCTGGCTCTTGCAGCCCTCCAGCCTGATTGGCAGTTCGCTTTTACAATTCTTGCAGTCGTAACCATGACCTTTGGAAATGTGGTTGCAGTGTCTCAGACAAGCGTAAAACGCATGCTTGCCTACTCTTCACTGGCTCAGGCAGGATATATTGCAATGGCTTTTGCGGTAATGACCCCTATGGCTCTTACAGGTGGAATCTTCTATACCCTTGCCCACGCCTTTATGAAAGGAGGAGCCTTTATTGCAGCAGCTGCAGTTGTCTGGATGATAACTACTCAAAGAACAGGAGACCTGCAGGTTCCCGACCACCTGGACAACTTCAGGGGCCTTGGAAAGAGAATGCCTCTGGCAGCCCTTTGCATGACGGTTTTCGTCTTTGCCCTTGCAGGGATCCCCCTTACTTCCGGTTTCATGGCCAAGGTCGTGCTCTTTTCTTCAGCCATTCAGGCAGGCATGGCATGGCTTGCTGTTATTGCAATCCTGAACAGCGCCCTTTCACTGTTCTACTATGCAAGGCTTGTAAGGTATATGTACTTCCTTCCCCCCGAAGGCAAAAAGATCGGCTTGCCTTTCCCATATGCAGCAGCTCTCCTGCTTGCAACTGCAGGCGTGCTTGTAATGGGACTCTGGCCTGAACCTTTCTTGCAGTGGGCAATGGAAGCAGCAAAGGTACTGATCTAAGGAGATATGAGAAATGACAGATTGTGATCTTTGCGGACGTGCACTCCCGAACGTTATTCCTGTCCGGGTTTTCCGTTCCCGCCTCAAATTCGCCTATCCTGAGGGTATCTGGAAAGGGCTCTGTGAGACCTGCCTCGATTCCGCCCAGAAAACCTATTTAAGCATTAATAAAGACGAAATCTCCTGCAGGAGAAACAAATGCGTTCTGTGCGGTAAAAAAGGCAGGGTTTATCCTGTGGAAGTCCAGATTCCCGATTTCTCAAAGGGAGTCGTAATAAAAAAGGTAAACGTCTGCACAAAGTGCCTGGATTCTATCAATGAGACTTATATCAGGTTCAAAAGAGAGCAGACTATGGGTTCGGCTTGTGAACACGGTCATGAGCACTGAATTTGAGTAAAACTGCATTTTGTGACTTTGTTTTTTTATTTTTTGATCTGGGTGCTTCTATGAAGACATTTCATTGAATTTACTCTTTCCGGTCACTATTTTTGTCTTCTATATCGAGATAGTTACTTCACTAATTTTTTTACAAAAATTTTTTATCATATCAATCTTTACGTTATTATTATAAAAGGTTTATTTTTACACGACTTATAAAAAAATTTTCAGAAACTTCGATTTTTTAAAGAATTATAATAAAAAAATCGAAATCTTTATTTATTTTTCTTATATCCTAACTGTAAGAAATTTTTTGCCGATTTATATACATCTTTTTATATTTATACTGTATGGTGGACTCACAAAAATAACAGGATCCAAGGCAGGAGTATATAATTAATGAAAATAAGTAAACAAATAATTTGTTTATCTATATTTGTTATTTTTTTGATAATGACCACAGAGACAGCAATAGCTGAAGAAGTAAATGTGGAATTAGTTAGTCATTTTGAAGGAGAGGTTGACAATGTTGCAATAGCAGGGGACTATGCATATTTCGGTACAAATTATGTATATCCCGAACATCAGGATCTTGTTATACTGGACACCAGTGATGCAGTCAATCTGTTAGAAGTAGGAAGGCTGAATCTACTATTATTGGCAAATGATATTGCTGTTGCAGGCAATTATGCCTACCTTGCCTCTAACAATGGTCTTGTGATTGTTGATATCAGCAATTCAAAATCACCAACATTTGCAGGCAGTTACGATACTGTTGATGGTGCAGCAGATGTCGCTGTTGCAGGCAATTATGCCTACCTTGCCTCTGGCAAAGGCCTTATGATTGTTGATATCAGCAATCCAACATTACCAACACTTGCAGGCAATTATGATACTACTGATTATCCAAGTAGTGTTGCTGTAGCAGGCAATTATGCCTACCTTGCTTCTGGCAATAGTCTTGTGATCGTTGATATCAGCAATCCAAAATCACCAATACTTGCAAGCAATTATGATACTGCTAGTTATGCAATGGTTGTTACTGTAGCAGGCAATTATGCTTACGTAGCCGATGAATCTAATGGTCTTGTGATTGTTGATATTAACAATCCAACATCCCCCATATTTGCAGGCAGCTATGATACTGCTGGTTATGCAATAGATGTTGCTGTAGCAGGCAACTATGTATACATAGCCGATTATCACAATGGACTTGTTATTTTAAAGACATCTATCCAAAATCCATAGCCAGT
>Ga0074193_1000996_pt1 | contig 39646 bp, 41 predicted proteins | sample EPASupsiteHSE605_FD_64523 | JGI IMG/M metagenome (GOLD analysis project Ga0074193, IMG submission 64523) | Bioremediated contaminated groundwater from EPA Superfund site, New Mexico - Sample HSE6-05 | ecosystem: Environmental > Aquatic > Deep subsurface > Groundwater > Contaminated ...
CCATCAATTCTGTCCTTTTCGTGTATGATGAAGCCGGGCATCTTATCGGTGAGTACGATGGAACCGGCGCGGTCATCCAGGAGACGGTGTGGCTGGGTGATTTGCCGGTTGGGGTGCTGAAGCCGGGAGCGGTGTATAACGTCAATCCCGACCACCTCGGCGCGCCGTTGACGGTGTCGGACGCCACCGGACAGATCGTCTGGCGATGGGACCGTGATCCGTACGGAAACGGCAAGCCCAACGAGAACCCGAGTGGTCTCGGGGCGTTCACGTATAATCTACGCTTTCCAGGGCAGTATTACGACAGGGAGACGGAGCTTCATTATAACTACTTCAGAGATTATAACCCGAAGACGGGGAGGTATGTACAGGCTGATCCGATTGGGTTGGAAAGTGGTGATATGAACCTTTACGCATATGTGCAAAATAATCCACTTTCTTTTATTGATGATTTCGGACTAGCAAAATTGATTACAAAAGGTCAATATGCTATAATAGGTCCTGAGTCTCATGAAGGTCAGAGTCACGTTCATTGGGGAACTAAATCTAATCCACGAAGTGGAGGTGCAGTATATGAGGATGGAACATGTCGGCACGGTGATGATCCTCCTAAGAAAGTCGTTGACATGATAAGAAAGTTGACAGGATGGCCTCTTAGTAATTTTGATTCATTTGTCCCATTCATAGTTTTTGATTGGCAACTGCAATGGCTTAAAAAACCTGGATATAACCATGATCTGATACTTGATCCGGTTACGGGGCTACCTGTTATGTAGGTAGGAGGGCGTCATGCTGTACATCCAGGGAAAATTTACAAAAAATTTTTTTAGGCGCATGCTAAATGTAGCTGTGTTTATCGGAGGAACTAGATTTGTTTTGTGGGATGATATAGTTTCTGTAGAAAAGAGAAGGCGCACTCTCCGTAGTAAATTGCAACGATATTCTATAGGGCAAGATGAATTTGAAATAGTAACCCGTAGTGGCCAAAATGAAAGCTGTATGCAGTCCGCTGAGTGCTATGTTCTTTCTAAAGAATCAATCGATGCTTTGGTCGATAGAATCAATATCGTTTTGTTCCCGTTTCGGGACGTGTCAATATATGATGCAACTTCGGGGCGATGGATTGTGGGTATGGTATTTCATGAAGAGATGGTTTTGGTGCGAGGTAAAGATAGAGTGATGGAGTCATTGGATGTTATGGGGATTGATTATTCTCAGAAAGCTCCTTCTTGGTGGTAGGGGAGCGTCCCCCAGTATGCCATCAACGGACTTGGGCAGCGGGTAGCGAAAACGACGACGACGACTGCGGGTATGCCGACTTCCCCGGATGATGCGACGACCGTCAATTCCATCCTTTTCGTGTATGACGAGGCCGGGTATCTGCTCGGTGAATACGATGGAACCGGTGCGGTCATCCAGGAGACGGTGTGGCTGGGTGATTTGCCGGTTGGGGTGCTGAAGCCGGGAGCGTTGTATAACGTCAATCCCGACCACCTCGGCGCGCCGTTGACGGTGACGGATGTCACGGGGCAGATCGTCTGGCGCTGGGACCGCGATCCGTACGGTAACGGAAAACCCAACGAGAATCCGAGTGGTCTTGGGACATTCACGTACAATTTACGCTTTCCTGGACAGTATTACGACAAGGAAACAGAGCTTCATTACAACTACTTCAGGGATTATAATCCGAAGACGGGGAGGTATGTCCAGACTGATCCGATTGGGTTGGCGGGTGGAGAGAATGTTTATGCCTACGTCGGGGGGAACCCCTTGCGGTACACAGACCCCAATGGTTTGAACCCAGTGGCTGGAGCAGAAGCGGGTTTCTGGGGTGGAACCTTTGTTTGTGGTCCGGTGTGCGGTGTAGTCGGTGGCGTAGTTGGCGCGGTGGGTGGTGCGTGGCTTGGTTGGAATGTAGTCGAACCAATGCTGAGCGAGTCCAAGACCCCGAATAAGGGTGAGCCTGGTTCGTGCCATGTGAACCCTGGCAGTGGTCAGGAGCGTCAATACGGTAGTGACGGCAAACCGGATTATGACATTGATTGGGACCATGATCATGGCCCAGGTGTTCCACACGCGCATAACTGGGGCCGTGGTCCGAACGGAGAGCCGATTCGGGGGCCTGGTGTGCCGGTCAGTTCGTGGCCACGCGGCCGTGGTCCGGGAGGCTAAAGATGCGAGGGCAAGAGAATCTTGGACTTCATGATGCTGAAGTCATTGCTGTTGCTGTTGACCGGCTTAGTGGTATCGCACGACTTGACTTACGACAGGAGGACGGCGTTTTGCGATGCGTTGAGTTGCAAGGGTTGAAGGCATTTCGTAGCGAGGATCTGACGTTGCAGAACGTAATTAGCCGCGTTATGCGAGCATCGACGGATCAGCTTTCGGAGAAAGAGTTGGAGCGCTGGCTTGTATGGATGACAAGTCTGTCCGATGCTAGCTCATGGTTAAGCGCGGAGCGAATGCACGAATGGCGTGCTGCGTGTGAAGCGGGCAGTTTGGAGTTGATTGTTGTTGAACCTTCTGCTGGTGCACAAATAGCCGCACTATGCGAACGAGTGGTAATGAAGCTGTTGCCACAAAGCGTGGCGTCATAGCCTTGTTCCTTAAACGGACCGCGCAACAATTCCCTGCTATAAAGACAACATTCATGTTCTTGCCCGGGGCATTCGCTTTGAAGTAGCGCAAGACGTGCTGGGCGCGTTGATTGCAAATTTGGCCGAAGCGACGGCAGAGGCACTGGATATTTTGCAAATCCCGATACTTCCCGCTTGGCCGCTATCCAGCACGGGTGGGATGACGAAGACCAACACCTATGATGCCACTGGAAACATCACTGGGGACGGTTCGGCCACGTTTACCTATGATGCGCGTGGGCGACTGACGCAAGTGGCAAAGGGGAGCGTCACCCAGTATGCCATCAACGGACTGGGGCAGCGGGTGGCGAAAACGACAACGACTGCGGGTATTATGGGTAGTGCCAATACCATCAGTGCGGTCTATTTCGTCTACGACGAGGCCGGCCATCTTATCGGTGAGTATGATGGGACTGGAGCGGTCATCCAGGAGACGGTCTGGCTCGATGACTTGCCCGTTGGGGTGCTGACGTCTGGAGGCCAGTATTACGTCAATCCCGACCACCTTGGTGCGCCATTGACGGTGACGGATGCCACTGGGCAGATCGTCTGGCGCTGGGACCGCGATCCGTACGGAAATGGCAAGCCCAATGAGAATCCGAATGGGGTTGGGGCGTTCACGTACAATTTACGCTTCCCTGGGCAGTATTACGACAAGGAGACGGAGCTTCATTACAACTACTTCAGGGATTATAACCCGAAGACGGGGAGATATGCTCAGACTGATCCGATTGGGTTGGACGGGGGTGTGAATTTGTATGGATATGTTGAAGGAAATCCTATCCCTTTTGATGATAAATCAGGGCTGGATACGGTGGTCATTATTGGGAGCTGGGTTCTAACCAATCCATTTGGACACGTGGAAATAGGATTTACTGGCCAGGGTGTTTATAGTTATGGAAGTGGTACGCCGACTGGAAGTAGTTTTACTGATTATGCTGCCAAACAAGCGCAGTATCGATCGTCAGTTCTTTATATTTTGCGGACTACTCCACAGCAGGAATCTCAAATGAAAGACGAGATCATGAAATATGAAAATATTAATTTGCCGGCCCCTTCTCGGAATCCTATTGGGGCATGGAATGATACCTGTGCGACACGAACCCAAAATGCGTTGGAAGCTGGTGGAATCAAATCGACACTATTCCCTTTTACTAGTCCTTTTCCGATGGATCTCAGAGCCGTAGGCTTGCTCAATCCTTCCTCTTACATAATTATTCCCAAAGGGGGGACAGTCCCAGATAGCTTGTCCGTCTTTAACAGATGAGAATTCGATGTTAAAATATGTTGTATTATTTGCGATAGTGGTCGGATGTTTCTATGTTTTTCGAGGATTTGATAACGAAGGTCTCAATATACATGAGTATTCGATACTTCAATCGTGCGAGCATAGATTTAGGAATGCCCCGAACGCTGATCAGTATATAATAATAAAAAAAGCACTTGAAACACCGCATACCGTTGTTGCTTTCCCGATCAAAGGGAAAGAAGCAGGGTATGTTGTTATGTTGGCTCAAGCGGAAGGGGATCCGAAAACAAAGTCCCTTCCTGAAGTTGATTTTGTTGTCACGGAGAGTGCGTTTGAAGCTGTAAAAGCAAGGACAAAATTGTCGCCTGAAATTGAACAATTTATTGCTGCTCATATTAAATAGTTGTTGGTGAATGAATTGTTCGCCAGCCTTTACGGCCAAAACCGTGGGAAACCGCGTTTTTGGTCCTTCCCTATGGTCAAATTCGCATGACTCTGGTGCGCCAGGCAAAGCCTGGAGGAGGGGGACGCATGGAGTGCTGAAACCTTCTTTGGAACCCTGCGGGTAATCAATCCCGTCCGGCTAAGTGTGCTGACAGCCGGAACCGAGTGTTGCGCGGACTGGAGCAATCCTGGACGTGAAGCGTACACAGGGAGTTTGTAGGCCTTGCTATTGAGCCCCGAAATGGCGTTCCCGCGGGAGCTGACGACTTCAGAGTATCGGAAGGCAACATCTGGGGGGAAAACAGCATCACCCTTAGGTTCCGCCGGGGTCGAAGAACAAGGCATGCAGACAGTGGGTTCCCCAGGAACCTGGGAGACCCTGCCACCTCCGCTTGAAAATCCGGAAGGGAAGAGCCGGTGATCACTTCCAGGCCTGTCCCGGATTCGTCTGTCCGGGAACAAGGAACGAATACTCAGACGACAAGCGGTATCCGAAGGCGAAGGAAACGAAGCCGGAGGAGACGGGTGGCAGGGAGTCGGAACGCCCCATAGTACCGGTGATTCAGGGGAACCCGCCCAGGGGACCCTGAGGAGGGAAGGGGGTGTCTGTTTATGGAACTTCTGGAGGGAAAGATGAAAGGGACATCGAGCCCGGACAACATCTCAACGAGACTGCGGAAGGTAGCAGAGCAGGCCAAGCAAGCGCCGGATATGGTCTTTACAACGTTGGCTCACCATATTGATGTTATCCTTCTGAAGGAGGCATTTCACCTCACCAGGAAAGATGCGGCGTCAGGCGTGGACCAACAGACAGCAGCGGAGTACGAAGAGCAACTGGATAACAACCTGACGTCCCTTTTGGATCGGTTCAAGAGCGGAACGTACAAGGCCCCTCCCGTCAAGCGGGTGTACATCCCCAAGTTAAACGGGGCTGTCCGTCCGATAGGCGTCCCGACCATTGAGGACAAGGTGTTGCAGCGCGCGGTAGCCATGATGCTGGGAGCGGTGTATGAGCAGGATTTTCTCACCTGCTCTTATGGCTTCCGTCCCGGCCGGTCATGTCACCAAGCGCTGGAGACGCTTTGGCGCGGCATCATGGGCATGGGAGGCAGGTACGTCTACGAAGTGGACATCAGGAAGTTCTTCGATACGCTGGACCATGGACATCTCCGGAGCTTTCTGGACCTACGGGTGCGCGATGGTGTGATACGACGGGTAATTGATAAGTGGCTCAAGGCGGGGGTCTTCGAAGCAGGACAGCTATCGTATCTTGACGCCGGCACGCCACAAGGAGGGGTGATCTCGCCCCTTCTGGCAAACATCTATCTCCATGAAGTTCTGGACAAATGGTTTGAGCACGTCGTCAGACCGCGTATGCGGGGCGAGGCATTCCTTATCCGCTATGCCGATGACTTTGTCATGGTCTTCAGCAATGAGATGGATTCCCGGAAGGTCGAAGAGGTACTGCCGAAACGACTTGGTCGGTTCGGTCTTGCCGTCCACCCGGAGAAGACTCGCCTGATACGATTCCTGCCACCTAGTGGAGGATCGGGAGGTAGCGTGACCTCCGCGATTCAGTTTCGACCTATTGGGGTTCACCCACTATTGGGGTAAGTCGCTGAAGGGAAACTGGGTTGTCAAACGCAAGACGGCAAAAGATCGTCTTGCCAGATCCTTGAAAACGATAGGGGAGTGGTGCCGGGTCAATCGGCATAATGCTGTCGTAGATCAGTACCGGACTCTCGTACTCAAAATCAAGGGTCACTGCCAGTACTATGGAATCACCGGTAACGCCAGCATGCTCAACGCATTCCGGGATGGAGTGCAAAAGCTGTGGTGGAAGTGGCTTAACCGGCGTTCGCAAAGGAACAGCATGACATGGCAGGACTTCAACCTCATGAAGAAGGCTTATCCATTGCCAAGTCCCATTGCAGTGCATTCGATCTGCAGTCGCGTAGCAAGACCATAAACAGAGGAGCCGGATGCCTTAAAGGGGCACGTCCGGATCTGTGGGGGGCGGGGGAAGGAAATCCTTCCCTCGTCTACCCGACCGAATTTTCAGTCCCGATCAGTGCTAACGTAGCTGGAATTACACGATTTCTTGCCATGGTGAAGAGTAGGGCAGGCAAATCGACGTATCTGGCTGTAACAGCGTTGCTATTTAAAATACGCGTTTTGCCGCGTTTTTGACTTATTCGTATTATTGGGCATTAGCCTTTAAGCACCTTTTGCCGTTAAAAATGATTAATCAGCTTTTGCGCAACTTTTGTTGACATCCTTTGCTTTTGAGGTACGGTTTGTCTTGATAACCTTACCACCAAAAACGAAGGAGAGAAAATATGGCTCGTGGAGAATCCAAATTCGATGCGGTGAAGCTTCGTGACCTGATCAAAGAAGGCAAAAACGCCCAGCAGATCATGGACGCTTTTGGGGTTAAGAAACCGCAGCTGAAAACCTACCTGGCCAAGCTGATCCAGCTGGATGAGCAGTTCTATAAGATTGCCGGCATGGAGGAGCGCGCTGTCGGTGGAGCTCCGAAGTTCGGGAAGAACGGACTCCACTTGAGCGCAGCCCTGTTGAAGTCCTACGGGTTCAATGAAGGGGATAGCTTTAAGTTCTCTGCTCCTGAAGCTGAGAAGATAGTGCTGGAGAAGAAGTAGCAATATTTCAGATAGTTGAGCAAAAAGGCCCGCGTCGTCCAGGAAAATCGGTTGGCGTGGGTCTTTATTTGTTTTAGGGAATGCGATATCGATGAAGTGTAGTTTTCGCAGGGTTTTGAATTTTGGTGAGTTTGTAGGCAATTGCAATGGACGAGTTCCTCTATCATTAGTGAAGGATTTTCTGAATGGCAAAAGATAACAAGAGAGCAAAGCGGTTTTTATTTTTGCGTGCTACATTCGAGGAGTCAACTGATTTGGATAAGTCAACTACTCTTGAAGAGTATATAGTCCAAGCATACTCAAACTTGAAAACTGCGAAAGAAAGAATTGTGAGCTATGCTGGCCAGACATGGGTCGGTACCTTTTATAAAAAGAACAGTGATTGTCTTTTCTTTCAGTTTTCCGTAGCGACTTTTGGTGAAAATGCAACTACTCTTCCGACTGACGATCTTGATAAAGAAAGTATAGAATTAGATACAACAGCTCCTCCGAATGGAAGAGAGTTTTCAGAAGGAGATGTGATCTGTTGTGTTGCGCAAAATAATATTTTTACTTGCCAGTCTCTCGTAAGAGACGGTAAGATAGGATTGTATTTGCGTGCACTGTTTGATCGAGCTGGACTTTCTAGCCGATCCCAGACATTGCATGTAGATAAACCCGCTAATTTTGACAAGATTCGTATGATAAAAGCTGTCGGGGTAAAAAGTATCAGGTTAAAAGCATCGCTCTCAGATGCACAATTTATGCGGCTTGATGATATTCATGGAAAAGGTCCACTCAAGAAACTCCTTCGTGGTTTGGTTTGTGAAGATAAAAAACTTGTTGAGGCAGCAAGAGATTCCGAGACACAGCTTAAAATCGAATTTAGTGTGCCAAAAAAGACGATCGCTTCAGGGGCGCAAGAGTGGATTGAAACGGAAGCTCTAGACGCAGTGGAAGAAGGCGATTCTTATCAAATAATAACAAATGATGGAAAAATAATAACGTCTGAAGAGATAACTATTTCAAAAAGAGAGCGACTTGAACGGTTCGGAAAATCTGTATTTGTTGATGAGGCAATGAGAAAGTTAGAGATATTTAAGAATGAATTTGGATTAAGTTATGGTACAAGGAAAAGTTAAGTTCGCCTGGGCGCGGATTTTATATGTTTCTTTGTGTGTACTGGTCAGCGCGGCAGCTGCTTATTGTACACCTGTTGAGCCAGATCAGTTAGAAAAAATGGCTAATATTGCTGCGGCAGTATTTTCGATCCTGTTTGGATTTTCCATGACCATAATAGCCGTTGTCGGTGGTCTTGATACCGTTCTCGGATCTTTTTCTTGGGAGTCATTACAGAGGTATCGGGATACTTTTAGTGCTAAAATTTTTAGACAATCATTGCTTTGTCTTATGTATTTTGTGTCAATTATTGCCTCTTTGCTGGTGGTGGTGATAGATACATCGACTGTGTATTATAAAGTCGTGTCTGGTTTTTTTTATTTTTATGGTCAGTTTTTCTTTCTTTTGCTCTCTTTCAATGCCTTTTAGTTTGCATCGCTTGTGCTGCGAACGCTATGAATTTCTTATGAAGGACAAGGGTGCTCCTAAGTAATTATTGGCTAGATATCTTTAAATGTTTCGTGAGGTTGTAAGATATATTTTTATTTTAGTAGTGCTTGCGTATTTTTTTATCCCGGCTATATTCCATCCCAAAGTTTAGCAATATAAGCCAATTCAGCATCAATTAGCACCTCAAGTGTATTGTCGGGCAATGGTTCCTCGATTATTTTTGAATTCCTTGTGTCGAGAATAGACATAGTTGTTTCTTTTGGGGATGTATTTTTTAGGCAATTCGTCATCAAGTAAGTAATGATATCTACCCTGTTTTTGGTGAGCTTTTCAGGTTTGAAATATAACTTAACCAAGTATGGACGACCGTTTATTTTTAAACCGAGTTCCGGGTTAACACTTACTGATATCCCGGAGCGTTCGTAGAGATAGGTAGGAGGGTCAAACCAAATTAACTCTTTTTTTCTGCACCATTTGTCGTAACCAGCTTTTATAGCAGCGTAATTTTCGCGCTTTTTCGCTGAAATGTTCATTATTACGCCATCCAGGAAATCAGCCCCCATATCCTCTTTATTCATTTGTACAATTGCTTCCCGGATCTGTTTGTAATAATCTAAAGAAGGATTGTAGTCAGGTCTGTCTTTTATCTGACGTACTTTAGTTGCTTTTGGAGTACCACTTTTGGAAACAATTTCAACAAAATCAGTTAATGACAAGCGACGCATGTTTTTTCTCCAAATAAAGTAGGGAATTGGGTTGTCGTGCTATACCCTCTAGCTCCGCCTACCATCATTCTCTTTTGCTACGCCTTTAAACGGCTCATCCTTTTTAACATCCATAAACTTGCCAGTCTCAGTATCACGCTTTACCCATGTATCATTCGCTGGGTTATGGACCTGAGTTCTATCGTTAACCGAACCCTTACGATATCCTGCCCCAGTGTTCTTAGCCATATTCACTCCGTAAAGTATCTTGTAAAATTTACTTCTTTATAAACGGCTTCAATTTTTCTGGCAATAGGATATCGTGAAGCTCATCGAATGTTGGGTAAATTCAATTATTTTGGCAAGATGCAATTCTAGTCTAGATATCATCGGCTGCTTAGAAAATCAGTACTTTATAAGACGCAGCTTCCTGCATCACCACGTAACACCTCACTATTTCTGCTTAACATATTGGAATAATTAACTATTTATAATTTCAATCCCTCCCCATCCTCCTTTTCTCCACCTCCCCGCGAAAAATTTCTTGACCTCCCCAGCCAGAAACCGTACTTACCCACCTCGCCAACACGGTGCCAACAAGCGCCAACGGGTTGGTCCCCGAAAAAATCTGGGAAACGGAAAATTTGGGGTTGACTTCGGGAAGAGTTCTGAGTAGATAAACCCTTCCCTGAATTTGAATCTAGGAGCGTAGCTCAGGGGGAGAGCACTTGCTTGACACACCACAAGCGGGTTGTAACCCCTTAAAATATTTAAAGAAGCCCCTGTGAAAATGTGATCTCGTTGGCGAGTAGCCAACGGGATTTTTTGTTTTTATTAGGTCTACTTTCGACCTCGTTGGCGCATCTGTGGTCGGACTGTGGCGGTCCAGCCAACACGGTTTCACAATCCCTTTGATTCTCCTGATCCGTCCCGATTCTCCAGGTCCATCTCATGGCCAGCTGGTCAAATACGCGGTTTCCTTCGTATTTGGTGGTGTCGATGGGGAAGAACCGCAGAGTTTGATTTTGTTAGGGGGTTAAAACTTTGATTTGAATATATAATCAGTAATTTCGGATTCATCGTCTGTTTTTCCCCAAGCTCTAGTCGCACAAATGTCTTTACATATATCAGGTATGTAAACTTCTTTGCCTACTATCTCGGCATTTTTATTGTCGCTCGAAAGATGGAATGCCATAAGTCTCTGGCCAGTATAGCCACCAACACTATTTTTAGCATTTACTATGGCGCATGCTGCGTGTGGACTTTTGTGGTAATGTACTGATGTGGTATAATTTTCCGCATAACACAAGAAGTCAATCTGTGCAGATTCCGGGTCAACAAGGCGAGTCCGAAGTTCTTTAACGATTGCCTGTTGCCACGCATGATTCTTGTGCCAGTGAAGAAATAGAAAAATAACAGAAATTGCTAAAATAGATAAGATCACAGTTATTTTGCTTTTCATGCATACTTCCTTTGGCATACCTTGGTGGCAACGACACTCGGACCAGCCCGGGACAACTTCTGTCGCGGGATACCACGCCGTTAAAAAAAGGTGAACCACCGGGGCGGGAGGTCCACCTTCAGGAGACGAGCAAAACCAAGATACTATACGAGATTATTCTCAACTAGATCAATTTTCACAAGGGTATCGAACCCAAGAGTTTTGACAATCCATGCTTCACCTTCAGTCCATTTTAGTTGTATGGTGAGTTTTCTTTGCTTCTTTATCTTGTCAATGATTTATTTGAACGGTTCTGGTTCGTACGACGTGTTGTTTTAGTGCCTGCTTGCTTATTTTAGGTATGAAACGGAGTGGTGATGGACGCGAAAAATAATTTATTCACTGGATTTTGGAGATTGTATTTTGAAAATGAATCTGTTGTCCTTTCAGGAACTCTCGATGTAGATAGTAGGTCTTTGCATTGCTATTGCGACATTCCATACTATCTTGAAAATGAACAAAAATTTACGCGCGGTGATATAGACAATATAACAGGACAGACCGTTGATAGCTATCATTGTACACTCTATGGGTGTTTTTTTAAAAACATAACTATACAAGGTTCAAATATAGCTGTGTTTGAGGTCTCTTTGAATTTTGTTTTTATTGGTGGACATCTTCAGTCAAAGTCGCAGCAACTTTTTGATTCTGTTGGTATTGAGTTGTCATCATTTGACAATCTTTCTGTTGATGTTATGGATGAATTGGAGCATGTCGAACAATATGGAGACGTTTGTTTCGTAAAACGAGTTTTGCCTAGTGGGAAAAAAAGAACGCTGTGCCGAATACGTTTTTTGGAGAAGTGCGATATAGATGCTGTTTTAATGGTTGTTTATGAAGTGCGTTGTCTATTTACATTCGTTCGGTGCAAAGCAATCAATGTGTTGTTTTTGGAAGTTGGGGCTGTCGGTTTTGATAATTTTATATTTCTTGATAATAAAATGTTCAGAATGTCAACTTGTTCAAATTATTTTCATGAGTCTTGGCCTGTGCATGTTGGCAATGAGGCTATTGGGTATAATTTGTTTTCTAGGTGGGCATCTTTTTTTAGAAAACATAAAAATCAAATCGAATGTATGGAGACAATCCTTTCATCGCCAAGTGTTTCCTGTGAAGATGACTTGGCGAAATGTTTACATGCCATTGAAGGTTTTTATGGTTTTTTATTGGGTGCTGGCGTTGAATTTCAACCAGTTGAGATTCATGAGGGCCTCTTCGTTTACTTGTGCAGCCACCTTCGTCTTTATGTCCAGTGGTTCTGCTTAGATAAAAGTTTTTTGGATTTGTTTAGAAAAACTATAAGTCATGTTCGTAATAAAACCTTGCGGTGTAAATTGATTGATTTGATTGATAGCCATCTCGATGCTGAATATGCTCAAAATTTTGTCACAGAGCGTAATGGACATGGTCAGCTTGATGCCAAAAAATATTCTCAGATTATGGTTGGTATTAGAAATCACGCTTCGCATTTAGATGGTCCTGTGTCAGAGGAGGTTAGATATGTTTTAAATTCCCCTGTCGTTGTTTATAACTATAAAGTTTCTGCCTTTTCTTTTTTGTATACATTACTCTGTAAAAATTTTTTTGAAATAGATTCTCATGCAAAATATCGATTGTCTAGAGTTGTTACACTGCCGTATACAGGTAAATTTTATGCTGAAAAAATTAGACCCTAAAAGTGTCCATTTTTGTTTTCATTATATAGCTGTTTGTATTCGGAACTTTTTTATTTAAGTATTTCATGATGATCGATGATAATTGCGAAGATGTAAAGAGTTGTAACGCATGTCTGGAAGAGGGTGCCTCTGCATAGGCAGGAGCTATCCTGGGGTAAAAACGTGGGGAAACGCGCTTTTGGTCCCTCCCCATGGTCAAAAAACCGCAGAACTCTGCCAGTGGAACGACCTAATCCATCCAAATCAGCATTTTCTGTGTATTTTTAGCTTGTTCCCGTTTCAAATCGCCCAGGGGCAGGTAGAACTCGCAGAATCCTGTGAATTTCAGTGACAAAAAATCGCTAAATTCCGGTTTTTTAAAAAGTCCAGTAAACTGGAATCCTGGAGCATCTGTTTCACGGTGATTTTTACGGCAAGTTCACAGGACCCTTATCTCCTGTAATTCTTGAATTTTACTCCACCAACGGCAACACTAAGTAAACTTCCCGAGTGCTAAACAAGGGGATAGACTCCCCCTCATCTAGGCGGCAACAAAACCACTATGACCGATCAAAGTATGAACACTAGACGTTGCGTTCAGTCCGAGATTGGATTTGTGTTCTGACAAGTTGTTTTATAGCTTCTATCTGTTTAATTTTGTCTAATCTGCGATATACTGATGTGTGTAGAGGGTGATGTTTGTGTTGAATATTGATTGGTGATGCATCTTTATGCTTTGTCTGAATAGAGAGTGCTGCGGTATGTTGAGTAGATAGTCTTCGAAGTTTTGGGACGCATGGTTTTTGTCTTCATAAAATGACTGTGTTATTATTTTTTTTTGCCAATTTGGAATAATATTAGTGGCCCCAATCTTGATTGAATTTCCGGATTGGTCAAGTAGTTTAAGTTTGTTGTTTTGAAAATAGAATATCAGCGCGCTATCGTCAATTACTATTGTATTGCTCATCTTCGTACCGGAGTGTTCGTACTGGTTCGTTATTACTAAAGTATTTATAGAAGATATTTTTTCCCCAGAAAAATAAGATAACGTAAATTCGTCTATGTTAGTTTGTACAAATTTTTGTTTTCTTTCTATCTGGGAAACGGCTTCAGTTATTGTTTTGTCGTAGTAATGTCTTTCAGATGAAACTGTTGGGAATAATGAACATTTGATCTCGCATAGATAGAGTTTGTCTCCAAATATGAACGCGCAATCTATCTGCTCAGATGCTTTTTTTGTTTTAAATTTGATAGATGTGTGATATATTTTTATATCAAAACCAATGCTTGATTCTTGTAGTTTAGCCCTAAAGAATCTTTCATATGGCCCTCCTCTTTTGTCCAGGGGTGCTTCTCCTATTTTCAGCCAGTGTTCTGCGATAAATCTCATATTCGGGTCAAAAGTAGGAGTAAGAGGGTATAGTCGGCCTTTGTGACGGATGAAAAACTTAGTTGCAATATCGTCATTCTTTTTGTTGTTGTAACTTAATAGGTTAAGAATTTCTTCTGATTGTTCTTTTGAAAAGTTTAGATTGCTTGTTAATAATGTTATGAAATCATTTTCTTCAAAGTCTATTTTGTACTTAAGGATGTCTTCGTACGTCATGCAGCCAGAGTCTATTTCTTGCAGATGGTCATTATAGGTTGATGGCAAGAAAGAGATGAAAGACAAAACGTTCCATAAGTCGTAGATTGTGAAATTGAAAAGCTTCTTTAGCTTGTGGTTAATGAAATAATGTGAATTGTGTGAAAATGCAATAAATCTTGCGCGGTTGACGGCTTCTTGTTCGAAGGACATTTGTTCTACATAAAGGGATTTTGTTTGTACGTCATATTTTAGATATTTTTTAAGGTTTTGGAATGTCTCGTCGTGTTGAGGGCGTTCCAGAGCTAGTCGTAAATAGTCATATTTTCTTCTTGCTAGTGCTGCTTCTCTTCGTATGGATACTTCCGTATTTGATGGATAAATTATTATTTTATTTTCTTGGATTGCTATCGAAAGATAGCCGTGGCAAACTCTGTGCCATAGTTCTACGTAAATGTCGTAGATATTTGATAATCCTATTAGTGCTCTCAGCAGATATATCTTGTCCCCAGTGTAAGAGTTGTTCTCTGGAAAAGTCGAAGCCATCTGGAGTGCATAGCGACCTAAAGATATGATGGACTCGAGCAAACTGTCATGGTCAGCTTCTCCGCATATTAATTTTATCGGCTTATGTAAAATCAAATTTTCAGCAGAAACATCCCCTTTGGGGTATTTGCTGATTGAGCTGATATAGTGTTTGCAAAGTAGACTGTATTCTCTGTTGAGAGTGCAAACTATCCCTAAAACAGCTTCTTCTTGCGTGAGATTGTTTGCCCCGTGTTCGTAGACTTGTCGTCTTGCGAGGGTTAGCGTTCTGTTTAGGTAGAGGCCTGCATGGTAGATTTCAATGTCTTTTTTGTCAGAATTAAAGAGCCTAAATGATTTTTTCCATTTTTTGTAAGTAAATTTTCTGGAGTTTGGTTGGTGGATTTCCCCGCTGATTATCTTGTCCTGGAAACGACCCATGCTTTACTCCTTAGAAGTATTAATTTTCATGCGCACTTGTCTTGATCTGCTTAGTGTTTCATGGCTGTTGGCGAAGTGGCTTTGTATAAGGTACAGACAAAATAGTTTTCCTTCAAGGCGCGTTACTTCAAAGTGTTTTGGGGAGCACTGTTTAACTATGTATGTGTGTCTTTTGGTGGGTCATGGAATTGTTTTTTATTTTTATACCAGATTAAGAAAATAAATAAATATTTACTGAGGGACAAAAGCTGCTAGGCTACAGTCGTCAGTTTCAGCTCCATGCATATGCATATACGACGACACTCATGGATTCACGAAAGCTCCACGCCAAACTTCTTTTGGTAATTATGCAGGAATGTTATATTTTGATCAAGTGTTTAGTGAATTTTAACGATTTCTTAGAAAATGGTCCTGTCGTCGGTATTTGCCAGGACCTGCCCTGGGCAAATACGAAAGAAACCGCGTTTTTGAAGATACTTAGGAGGCAGAATCGCAGAGTGCTGCCATCGGTGCAGTGGAGATACCGTTAAAGCCAGCCTTACACTCGAAATAGTAGTACGTTGGGCACATTGGTCGTTCAGTCAGAATAGCATTCGCAGGATCCTGTGAATCTCAGCGCCGAAAAATCGGCAAAAACTGAATTTCCAAAAGTCCAGTAAACTGGAATCCTGGAACATCGGTCAAGAGGTGAGTTTCGAAGCGACCACAGCAACATCTCGCCCAGCTGTAGTTCTTGGACTTTTCTCCGACAATGGCAACGGCAACACCAAGTGAACTTCCCAAGCTACTGCCGATGGGATATACTAACCGCAACTGGTCCAGCTGGACGGCAACGACACTGGGACCAGCCCAGGACTGATCCTGGCCCAGCATACCACGCCGTTAAAAAAAGGTGAACCACCGGAGTAGGGCGGTCCACCTTCTGGCGACGAGCTAAACCAGGATATTACACGAGATTATTTTCAAACAAATCAATCTTTACAAGGGTATCAAATCCAAGGGCTCTGACAATCAGTGCTTCACCTGCCGTCCATTTACGGGTTCTAGAGTTTTTCATCTGTGCTTTAATAGTTTCAAGTTTTTCTTCGAATTGTTTCAGTGAGAACAGTGCTGCATATGGTTTGTAAATTACTTCGTAGCATTCATCGCATAGAAAGTTGCATTTTCTGAATCTATCGGGACTGAACCAATGTGATTCGTCCCATAAACATTGAACTTTCATAAATTTCTCCGTGTTTGATCTTTGACAAAAGAAAGACGAGGAGTCTGGGCTAAAGATTCCTCGTCTTTCCATAGCGTTATTGAATAATATGCTGTTTTCTAATCTTCTTTAGCGATTTCAATAAGTTTTTCAATGATGGTGTTCGTGTCGTCAGTCTTCGACTTGAGGTTGAGAATAATATTTCTAATTTCTTCTCCACTGCGATTTTGTTTCAACTGTAAATAACACTTCTTGTAGCAAACGGGGCACAGGTATCTCCAGGTTTCTTTTGGTTTGACAGGGTATTTCGTGTCGCAGATCAAGCAGGACATTTCAATGGCTTCTTCTTCTGGATTTGATGTGGCCAGCTTCATAATGTTGTTTTTATAGTATGTGTCAATTGCCATAACGTGCTTGTGAGTTTTTTTAATGTTTTCAATGTCTTTTTCGAAATCATCCCAGGTCATCACTTTCTTATAAGTGTCTGTAAAAATATTAAAATAGCACTTTTTACACAACGATTTGAATTCTTCGTTTTCATTTACTTCAAATACGTGGGACTCGTCCCACAAACACTTCTTAGTAACCATAATAATTTCTCTTTTTTTGTTAAAAGTTGTCAAAAATAGAAAGACGGAGTATCTTTTTCAAGACGCCCCGTCTTCCTGGACTATGCCACTTCTAGTGCTGGTAACAGATTGACTGCTCTTTCCTTTTCTCCTTCCATGTAGTGATAATAAGTATCTGCCGTCATCTTCACCGTTGAATGTCCCATCATCTTGGAAACGGCAGCTAAGTCAGCACCTTTGCACAGTAATGTGGTCGCAAACAGGTGCCGAAGATCGTACATACGTGTCGGGTAGGTTATCCCGGCCCGGGTGCAGGCATTTCTAAAGGATTTCACAATCCGAGTGACCGATTTGCCGTTGTACTCGATAATGAACCCAGACTGCGAAGTTGCACGAACTTGTTCCATACGTTTCAAGAAGTTAGCGTTGATCGGAACTATCCGATAGGTCTTGGTTTTCGTCGCATAAATGCGGACAGTTCCTGCACCGAAGTCAACATGCTCCCATTTCAGCGCCAGGAGTTCGGATTCCCCTGGACGTGCACCGATGTTGAAGCAGACTTCCATAGCCCATTTGAGATGGGGTTCGGCACAGGCCATGATCTTCTTGGCGTCCTCCAGGGTCAGCTTCATTTCCCTTGGTTGAGTCTTCGCTTTCTTCCAGTTTTTCAGGGGATTGACCTTGGTGAAATCGTTGGCAATCCCGAAGTGGAAGATGAAGTTCAAGTAATCGCAGTACTTATTGATCGTTACCTGGGAGCGTTCCTTCTTGGTGGTGTCGCTTATCCCCTTGAAATGTAATATAAACGGGACCATGTCTCCCTGGTAGGTCATCGAGTCCACCGGTTTGTCTCCAAGGACCGGGATGAACTTGTTTGCCAGCAAGCGCTCGATGTTGCGGATATGGTTATCCGTACGCCCTGATGCTCGCATGTGATCCAGGTATCTGGCTCCAAGATCGGACAACGTCATCCCTGCCGGTTGCTGGCCTAAGACTTGGCTACTCGGTTCATTCGTCATGCTAACGGTTTTCACCACTTGCACTGGTGCCGTCAGCAATGCCGGGTCTGGGATTGGAAGTCCTTTTGCCAATGCATCTTGGACAGCTTTGTCGAAGACCTGTGCTTTTGCTTGACCAAGTTCACCACGACCAAACGATTTGTCATGTCTTTTGCCGTTGGAATGCCAATAGACCATCCATCGGCTATCACGTTGATAGACGCCCATAAAAACCTCTTCTGTTTCAGGTTGATGTGTGAATTGTGATGCTGGACTCGGAAATTTAAGACGTGCTACAAATAAAGGGGATTTTACTCCCCTCGTTAGAAATCTAAATCGATTTCATCAGAACTTCTTCGACTTCTTCCTCCTTCACGCCGATATATCTTCTTGTGATACTCGGGCTACTGTGGTTAAGTCTTTTTGCTATGACCTCCCATGAGGTGCCGTAAGTTTTTCGTTGGTGATAACACCAAGTCTTCCTAAGACTATGCGCCCCGTAGTTTCCTGGAAGGTGGATCGCATCGCACCATTGCTGCACATACATTGTCACAGCGTAAGTCGTTAACGGTGCATTCGAGCCTTTTCTGCTTTTGAATAGAAAATGCTCGTCCTTTGCTTCAACAGTTTTCAAGTAGTCGTCGAGAGCATCTTTGATGTCCTTGTTGACCATGAAAACATTCTCTTTGCCTGTCTTTTTCTCCTTGATGACAATGCGATCACCAACCTTGGCGTGCTTTATGTCCGAAATTCTGAGTGCAAGGATGTCCTGTACACGCAATCCACTATTGCAACCGAGAACGAACAACAGCCTGTTACGTGGTTGATCTGCCAAGAGCTTTTTAATGCTCTTGATGTCCTTCGCATTAGTTATGGGTTCGACCTTCATAAATTCCTCCAATCTGGTTTTTACTTTTGGGAAGACCAGAAACGAATATTGAAAACTGCTGGTCCAAGGGCTTGGCCCTGGGGCTTGCCGTTAACGCCTTGTGATTCTTTGGAATCTTCAACTTTCTAGGTCGAATGTACGTTAATAGGTAAAACCGTCCTTCGACGATGTGCAGTAGGTTTCAATTTTGAATACTTATATCTATAGTTTTGTGGCATAAATCGTAAATACAATGCGAAGAATCGTACGGTGACTATCTGACAAGGTTTGCCAGTAGCTCGTGCAGTAGAGGTGAAGTATTTTGAATTATAAAATTTGTATGAAAAACTTATCCGAGTTAAAAAATAAGAAATGCCACGCAGACGAATCCGCATGACATTTCAGTTGGAGGTTATGGGAGAATCTTGTTCAAGATGATCTTGCCATCGATGACTTCGATTGTGAACTCGTCGCCTTCGTTGACTTCAAGATCACCGAAATCGTGGGCTTTCAGATTGACCTTCAGGAAACCGAATTGGTTTACTTTCGGTCTCTTCGAGTCCTTGAGATAAAGTCCCTTGATATCGTAGAGCTCACGGTCCATGCTGATTAATTTGCCAACATGTTGCTTGAGCGTTTGGCGGTGTCTTATCTGCAACCGCTCCATTATCGTAGCAGCATCCAGACCTTCTTTGATAAGGCTACGAAGAGTCTTCGGATCATACTTCGATTCGATCTTCTTCTTCGCCGTCCCGTTTTGAACGTCAGTTGAATTACCATTCTTGGCTCCCATAACGCCTCCTTTGCATAGAAATGTTACTTTATCTGGTATATCTCTATGAATTGCTGAAAAATGCATGAAAATGCGCATTTCTTGAGCAAAAGTGCATCAAATATCTCGTGCTTCTAGGATGGAAATCGTAATTTGGGCGTAGGGCGCTGTTCTTGGGGTTTTTGCTGTCCAGGTAGGGTTTGCTATGGGACAAGCCCCGAAAACCCAGGAGAATGGATTTTACAGGGGGTGTGCCCGGGGCCAGGACAAGTTCAACCAGCCCCATCGAGGTAATTGACGCCGGGTGGACCAGGAGATGCGTAAAACCGACCGTTAAAAAAAAGAAAAAGGCCCTCACGAATGAAAGCCTTTGTAAAGAATCTACTTTGCAGCTTACGGAATCCACGACCATCTAAATTTCTTCAGATGGAAGCAGAACTCCTAAGAGTCGAAAGGAACGTCACCGGTCCTAGCACTCTGTTGCAACCGTACAAGCGGTTTTCCCGCATACGGCTACGTCAATTGGTATTCGATGTATCATAAGTGTCTAATATTTTGAAGTAGTTCTTAATGACGCTGTACTACTGAAGAACAGCGGCTTCGAGTTTATACCCAAAGCAAGGGTTTTGTTGTTTTTGTTTAAGTGACATCTCGTGCTACATCGAATACCGTTCGATAGTTTCTTACAAACTTCAGCCACCCTTATGAAAATCGAGCTTTCCATCTCCGTGAAAATCTTTTCACAAGGGCTTCCTTTGGTCTATTGCAATCCTTTAAATCCATCCCGCGTCTAATCGCATCCATATGTCCAAACGTAATTTCACTTGAGCTATCACGCTTTTAGAAGATTAGTAAAAATCAACGGATTTCAGTTTGCCATGAACTTCATCCGACATATGGGCCACCTTGACTTCTTTGAGTTATCAAATACGGGCTGATTTTCGTCTCAACTTCTTCCCCGTCTAGATTGCTCCATAACGGGTAAGTCATTCTTAGGTAGATCTGGTTCGAGGAGAGTACGACCGATCTGGTTTATCTTAAGTAATGTTTATTTTTTGACTTGATGCCTTTTCAAGAGAAGACACCTCCTAGCTTTTGCTAGACCAGGATTTGGAATATACAAAGCACCCATGGCGTTTGTAAACCGCAAGGTAGACTTCTAAACAATTTGCTGGATATTAATATCTGTAGTAAATGGTTATTACTAGGATGCTTTCCTTGGTGTTGCCTACAATGAGCTGATAGTTAAATTTCCCAAATGGGTTATTAGATTATGGCTATGGGGAGCGGTTAAGGACTGGTGGCTATAGAGATTTCCCATTTAAGGGGTATAAGGGGCTATAGGGGTTAAAGAAACCAAAGTAAACTTTGTATATTGAAAAGAAAATTATTTACGTTATATCCAAGGAGTCTATTAGCTTCTGATACCGATACAAAGAGCTTTTACTTTTTCCTGTCAGTTCTGATAGTTTGGCAATGGATACTTGAATTTTATTTGACACAAGGTAATTCATTGCGGTTTTTATTTTATCTTCAGTTTCAGAAGTTCTTTTCTGGTGTGTATACTGCGCTCCTTGCTGTTGGCAGGACTTTATTTCTGCTAAGTGTTCTGGTGAGTTTTTGTCATGGAAATTTCTTTCAATTTTCATTGCTCCTCTGTTTTTCGTAAAGTTGCTAAAGTTTGGATCATTTCTTCTGGCCCAAGTCCATGTTGAAATAGATCGAGCAATTGATTTAATTTCAGAAAGTGGAAAGTCATGGGGTTTTTTAATGTGCGCTAAATGCTTGCTATAAAAATCGGTGCAAAGTTTAAGGACTTCTGCATCAAACTGGGCGTCTTTGGAAAAATTCTTAACAATCATGTAGGCTTGTTTTCTGCAGGAATCAAACATAGTCATGTGTCTGCTTGTTGGGTCAATTTCTAGTATTTCTCTTTCTGGTCTATTCAGGCAGCCAAATTCGTTTAAGTAATGTAAATCATATTTGTTGTCTGACCAAGAAACTCTCCATTCTTTTGCCGTTAATGGATTAGACTTCAGAAAAGGATTTTTAGTACTATAGCCGGCGTATCCCCTGTCGCCATCCATTTTACACCGTAAACCTTCCCGAACGAAATTGTAAAACCGAATAGCTTTGAAACTGATGTTGTTATCCCTCCCTTTTATGGGCAGAAGAATTGGAGTTTCAAGTTCGTAGTGTAAGGTGGCGTGAGAGTTTTCAGTATTTATGATGGTTATAGTTGGTTCAGGTAAACCTTCTTCAGCCCAAACGGTAGCGGCGCATTCATAGTCAAGGTCGAAGCTTAGATAGTAACGGCGATGGTTTGGAAGCTCGATATAGCTGGCCTTGTCTATGATTTTCTCTTTTTTGTTTATGTGAACAAGCTCTTTGTCATTTCCCCATCTTGGTCTATTGGACAGGTAGTTATAGAATCTAAGTGCTGGTGGCGGTAAGTTTTCAAGCATGACGATGCTCCTTGTTTTAACTCCTTTTATATCTTTAAACTTTTGTGCATATGGGAAATTGAAAATTTGTTATGCATAACATCTGCCGTTGAATTTTTACCATAAACGTGCATTAGTTAGTATTTATTGAAAAAGCGCTACAAGAAATTGCATGCTTGATGCCGTTAAGGGAAAACACATCACAGAAGTATCAGGTTGTGGGTGCGTGTTGTGACTGAGGAAATGACAAATCTTAGTTAAAACCGTTGAGGTAGTTAAGCCGTTAGGTAAAGTTAAAGACGGTTTAACTGAAAAATTCGTAAAAAATTGGGTAGTTACGCAAAGTTGGGTAGTTAAAGTTATTTTAACTCTAACTGCGGTAACTGCTTGAAATCTTTTGGAAGTTAAAGTTAAAAGGGGTATATATGTTATAGGGGGTTGCTTTCGCTCCCCCTTCTGTCTCACAATGGTTAGCAATGTTGATGGCGAAGAAACTTTTCTTTTAAAAAAACGAAAAGGAACTTCCAGCAACTTTTGAAACAAACTTTGCTAATTTTATCCAAGTTCAAAACAAATTGTGGGAAGTTTTAATTTCTATGGCTTCTTAAGTTTCGCTGGAGCTGTTAGCGATCAATGCCACAGGGCTTTCTTCGCCATGATCTTGAATATTCTCATTCTATATGGAACCAATATAGTTTAAATTAGTGTCAATGAGTTGGTTTTCTTTTCGGGATTCAACCGTCGAAGAAGATGTTAAAGATATTATTTACTCACCGTTCTTTTTCAATCAAATTGTCCGGGATGGGGGTAACCAAGTTTTTCACTATGCTTTTGGTTCGTCACTGCCATATTCTGACGGCGTAGGTCGGCTGAAGAAGTCCAAACAGTCTCATGGGTTTTCCAGGGCCAGTCCAGGGCATGGCAACTGGTCGCAGGGTTGGCTGAGAACACTCCATAACCGGCGCAGGGATGCACATTGATGCCCGATAGTGACAGAGCAGCGGGGTAGAAAGTGGGGCGCTCGTGCCAACCTGCTTAAGACACTCGATTATCATAGGGCAAGTTCTCATTCTTGGTGTCGCTGGCCGCTGGCCCGTGTGCAAGCAATTTTTTTGAATTTCCATGCTTTTGGTCTCTCCAAAAACGAAAGAAAATTCGTTTTTATAACTTACTGATTTTATTGACTTATTTTACTAGGGGGTGGCCGTTTTTTCCGACCACCCCGGTGCCTATCGCGTAACCTGCTGATTTTAAACGGTGAAGAGTGGATTCTTCCGATGCAGTTCCGTTACCACGTCTTCCAGGGTCCGGTAATACATCATCCCGAGGAACTGACGGTACAGACCTCCTTTTAATCCTGCAAGTTGATATACAGTCAAACCGTAATTCCCGACAAACCGTTTGAATTTGTCAAGGTACTCGTATTCCCATAAGAGTGTCATTCCTGACTTCATCTTGCCATGTTCGTTAGGGACATAGAGAACATCGGTTTTGTTCTCTCCTTGTTTTGCAGGGTTCCAGTAACGAACAACGCCGGTATTGCCATCATCTAGCCATGATTTTGAATCACACGATGTTGCAGGGCAGCCAACCAGTAAGGGGAACTCCGTAATGCCGAAAAGGTGTACGTTGACGCAGTAGGCAATTAATTGGAAAACTCTGGGGAAAAGCAATTTTGGGTCGGTCTTGCCTTCCTGTCTTCCGATGGCAACAGAAGTGTGCCCTTTTCGAATAAAAGCGTTGACTTCGAAATTTCTTAAGTTGTGCACAACAGGCGTGATGTTTTCAATTCCAAGGTTTTCGAGCCTCGCTAGATGGGCGTGATTGATTTCGAACCCATCAGGTTCAAAGCTCTCGTCAAAGCTGAATGCTAATTTATATCGCTCCCGATTGTACTTTAGGTGGATAGCATGTTTTGCGGATAGTTGCTGCGTTGTTATGTTCAGTTTTGAATTATTATCACTGAACTTCCCGCAGTCAAGTGCTACTTGGTTTATGATGCTGCCGTAACGAGTGAAGTATGCATCAAGGTCTGAAGGCATGTCGGCTATTGTAAGCAAAACGTTGAGTTTTGTGCCCGGTGCCCGTTCTAGCACTTCATCTAGGGCGGCTTCAACGGGTGATGACAGGTATATGTCCATGTATCCTCCTAGGGCGGCCCCCCCGGTGATGTACCAGGGGAGCCGTGGATGAATGATTAGTTAAGACGGGAAGACGGTTTCACCGAACGTCTTCAGCGTGGTCATCAGCGTGTGGTAGAGTTCCCGATCCACCTTCAGCTTTGAGGGGTCGAGGTTCTCGAGTGCCAGCTGGACCGTTTCGCGCGTTTTTTCAAAGGTGGAGTTGATTTCCGGGATGGTCGGAGTCTTGGGCTTGCCCTTTCCATTGCCCTTTTTCTCGTTGGGATCGGTGAGTTCAAAAACGCGTTTTCCGTCGTTTTTGAGGGTGGCGCTGAGAAAATCGGTCGGCGTCAGTTCGCTTTCACCGTTCTCGTGCCGCTCCTTCCAGGCAAGCATTTCCGCGATGTCCTTGTCAGTGATTTCTTCACCGTATTCGTAAATATCCCGGAGGACGTGCTGGTCGATAAACAGCCCCAGCTTTTTCAGATTGCTATTAGAAATTGCGGCGAGTGAAAGCCGTTCGTACTCTTCCGGGAGGATATGTTGATGCCCCTGGACGTCGATAAGCACCTTGCCAATGGGATCATCCTCGCTGTTGAACGGTGATTTAGATGCGATGGCGGCCAAATGAGACAGCTTGGTTTTGCCCAGGTGGCAGTAGCGGGCAGCTTGTCTTACGTTAGCCAGCCGCATACACTGTTGAAGGTCACGCGGTTCGATTTGGGGGAAATATTTACGAGACATGTCCGTCCAATCGCCGTGAGGAACATCCTTTTTTAAGTTGTTGGCGAGTTCACCGATCATGATCGCGCAAAGACACTGGAAGGCGTCAGCTTTCATCATCAGGGGGTTGATTATGCCAACAGTCGCAGAAACGATCTTTGCTCGTTGTTCCAGGGTCTTCCCGAGCATTGATTTCTTGAATTCGTCTAGACCTGAAGTGAACTGTGCAAGCGCCCGATTCTTGATCACCGCAGGGCCGTCCTCCGTCAACACCCGAAACAGCGATACCCACCACTGCCCTTGCTCCTGCAGTGTTTTGGTGGGCAGGGTTTGCTTGACAGCTTCCTTGACCACTTCGGACTCGGCCACTTTCTTTTTCGCTGAGTCAGGTTCGACGGTGTTTTGGGGATTGTCTCCTTCTGGAGCGGCAGCGGGTATGACCTCGGCATCGGCGATCTTCTTCTCCGCCGTGGAGTCCACACCTGCATCGTTATTAATGGCCGGTTCTGTGTGGGTGATCTCCTGGTCATCATCTTGGGTAGCCGGCGCGGAGACTTGTGGTTCTTCCCGCTGATCCTCTTCCTCGTGCGTGGTCAGCGGAGCCAAATACTCGGTCATGGTGGCATATTCATCCTGAGTGGTGTCCAGGTCAGCCGCCGGGGCAGTTGTTGGCATAACCGGGATGGTGCCTTCCTGTTCATCGTCCTGGGCGGTTTGCGCGCCAGCTTGAGGTTCTTCCCGGTACCCCTCGGCATCATGCGTGGTCAGCGGAGTCGAATCCTCGGACACGGTGACGTCAATTACCGGGGGGGTGCCCAGGTCAGCCGCCAGATTAACATTCGGCATAACCGTGATTGTGCCTTCCTGGTCATCATCCTGGGCGGTTTGCGCGCCAGCTTGGGGTTCTCCCTGGTGGATTTCAGCATCGAATGGGGGCAGCGGAGCCGAATTCTCGGTCATGGTGGCGTCAACTACCGGGGTGGTGTCCAGGTCAGCCGCCGGGGTTGCAACCGATTGTTTGGCCGTGGTAATGCTTTCCCATTCATCATCCTGGGTGGCCGGTGCGTCCACCTGGGGTGCTTCCTGCTGCACACCTGGATCGAGTGTGGGCAGTAGAGCCGAATCCTCGGACACGGTGGCGTCAATTACCGGGTTGGTATCAAGGCTAACCACCGGGGATGCAACCGATTCTTCAGTTTTGTTGTTGGTGGGGTTGTAATTGTCGTTGGCCTTGTCCGACGTTTCAACCGGGCGGGAAGTCCCGGGGTCGAACTGGGGATCGGTTTCAGCCGCTGGCCAGGCAGGAATCTGTTGAGCCTTAGGTGGTGCTGGTTCGATAATGCGGACCTTGGGTGTGTCCGGTACCTGAGACGACGGGTTGTCACGCTTCATGGTGACCTCCTTGGTTTGTCTAATGAAGGTCTTAGAACCGTTTTTTGGGGGCAAATCTGCTCGCATTTAGCCTAAAGTGGGGGTGTCAATGACCTCAGAGAGTGCTAAAATAAGTGGGGACCCTAAACTATTCGGGTGCAGGTAGGTCTGACGCAGGAGAGGTGTCATGAACGAAGATGCTGATTTTGATGAATACGCAAAACGTATTCAAACTATGCTCGAAAACGATAAGTTTAAAAAATTCAATTATTATTTTCGTTTCTATGAGCAAAGAAGTCGTGAAATGCTTGATCAGGCCTATGAATTTCTATGGGGTGGGGATATCGAAGATCTTTTGGATGTTATTGTTGAAAAATATTATGAGTTGGTAGAGCCTCGTGCGAAAGATGTGATGTTTAAAATAAGATTTAACATTCCTTATTATGAAGGTGGATCAGTCAGGATGAATTTAATGAGCTTGAAAAATATGTTCAATATGATGAATTCATTGGTTCCTGATGGTAGGAATTTGTATCTCAAAGAGGTCGTGTTCGATTGGATTGAAGATCTAGTGTGTGACACTGAAAACTTGACCAGTCGGTATTTGTTGCATCATAAATTTAATAAGTTTAAAGCAGCTTATACGGTTTTGGAAATCGAACAGTTTATGTCTGACGAAAACAGCTATCCTTTTAGTGGACGGTATTATCGGGCAATGTCATTAGCTTTTGGTTATGCAGTCGCGCATTTGGATTGTTTTCTTGAATTTGATTTAGAACATAAAAATGATGCATACCATAGTATTGGTCAGGCTTTTATCCAGAAATATAGTGCTCATTATATTCAATTTATGGGCGACTACAAAAGAGCTTTGAAAATGGCATTGACTAAATGGAAAAAGGGTGACCCTAGCGATCATGCAGAAATGGCAACTTTTTTAGTGAATAGGCCCGAGTTTGCCCATTTAAAAAAGAATAAGGTTCTTGAAATTCTTAAGCCGTTTGCGAAGAGACGGAAAAAATTACGCGGGGTCAAAAAGGAAACGAAAAAAATGGAGACGAAAGAGTAAGCGTGATCATGGAAAAACGTTGTAAATAATACAGAATATAGTTGAGATGGAAGATTTGTTGTTTGTGCTAATGTGAAAAACGAAGGAAATTTCGTTTTTGATGAAGCTAAAAGGCGGGGTAGGGGGGTGTGAGATATTGGAAGTTTTTTCCACTTTGCCACTGTTTTAGACCAGCCAGTGCTTCAAAACGCGGGCTGAGACTTTTATGGTTACCACTAGCGGCCAATTTTTAGCACTTCGGTGTCATTACTTCGCCATTTTTGTTCGAAACGTCACTCAGCTATTTCACCTGAAAATCGTATGGAATTCGTGCGTTTCCCCCTAAGCCTATTTCACTCGTAAAAATAATCTTTTCGCTAGGTTGGGTTGATTTTGCCTGAATCTCGCTTTTGAAAAACGAAAGAAAATTCGTTTTTGAAGATGGGCAAGGGGGCTTATGTATAATCTGGGTTCGAAATGTCACGCAGCTATTTCACCTGGAAATAGTATGAAATTAGTGCGTTTCACTTCAAGTCTATTTTACTCGTAAAGATAATCTTTTCGCTAGGTTACTCACATTCTGTAAAAGCTTCAGTTCTGTCGTTGGCATTTCCCGCACCACGTCAATGACCTGCCCCTGGAGCAGTTCCCTTTCCTGCTCCGGTTCCTCCACGGCCAGAAGCTGCGAAACGGTCACGCCTAATCCCTTGGAAAGCCGCTCCAGACTCTGAAGAGTCGGGTTCCCATCACCTCGTTCGATCTCGCCCACATGCTGGACGGAAACTTTGGCCTGCTCGGCCAAATTTTCCTGGGTCCAACCGCGCAGTTTTCTTAGGGTCTTTACCCGGTCACCAAGAGCTTTTTCCAAATTTTCCATGGAGTTACCTCACCGTATTTCCTTTACGGGGAGGTAGTCCTTTGCAAAAGCAGTCAGGGTATAGATTTTGAATTAATAACTTTACGACGGTAAAGATTTCCGGTTGTGCCAGTGGCTTAGCTTGCCCAGCCGGTTTCGAGATGTTCCAGATAAAAACTGTTATTTTAGAAAGTTAAGTGACTGACGCATGCTTTTTGGAATAAATCACAACCTGATGGCTATGAACGTGTCCCGGAACCTGGGTAATCACTACCAGGAACTCGGAGTATCGACACGGCGGCTGTCATCTGGCCTAAGGATCGGCACCGCTGCTGATGATGCAGCTGGTTTGGCCGTTCGGGAACTCATGCGGTCGGATGTGACCACCCTGAACCAAGGGGTAAGGAATGCCAATGACGCGATCTCGATGATCCAGACGGCAGATGGAGCACTTGAAGTTATCGATGAAAAGCTTATACGGATGAAAGAACTGGCTGAGCAAGCTGCAACAGGAACATACACTTCTGACCAGAGAATGATCATAGACAGTGAATTTCAGGCAATGTCTAGCGAAATAAGTCGAATAGCTAATTCTACTAACTTTAACGGGATACATTTGTTGAATTCTATTAATCCAAACTTAAACCCAATGTCGGTTCAGAATTGGGAGCAAGTTAATCAAGATGGTTTTGGCAATCCAACAACAAGTGCTATAGAAAGTTTTTCAGAATTCAATGGTAAGCTTATAGCGGGGACGGCCAGCGGAGTAACTGGTGGTCGGGTGTACTCATATGATGGAAGTGCATGGGATCCAATCAGTTCGTATGGATTCGGAAATGCAAACAATGTTGACATGACAAGCATGACTACTTTTGATGGTTCATTATATGCAGGGACTTGGAATGATGCGAATGGTGCTCAGTATTGGAAATATGATGGTAACGCTTGGGCCCAGGTAAATACGAATGGTTTTGGTGATCCAGCGAATACTAGGATATATGGTACTGCTGTGTACGAGGGGTCAATTTATCTTGGAGTGACAAATACTAGTACTGGAGCTCAAATTTGGAAGTATGATGGAAACAATTGGGATCAAATTTCTACAAATGGCATAGATGATAGTAGCAATATCCACATATCTGCAATGCAAGTGTATGACGGTAATCTGTATTTTGGCTCATGGAATACGACAAATGGCACGCAGGTGTATAAATACGACGGTTCGAAGATTGAAAATATTATGAATGACGGCTTCGGTAATGTCAACAATTTTGACATACGAGATATGGCCGTGTACCAAAACAAACTAGTTTCTTGCACGCATAATCAAGTAACGGGTACGCAGGTTTGGGCGTATGATGGCAACGATTGGGCTCAAATCAATGAGAGTGGATTTGGAGATCCTGATAAAACTTATGCGCATAGCATGACTGTTTATAATAATCGGTTGTATATGGATGCATCAAATAGGCTGGCAACGGGCCACGAAGCAGTGATGGCATATGATGGGGAGAAATGGGCGCAAATAAATACTGACAGTTTCGGCGACGTTCACAACGACTTGGGTTTTTTGACAACTTACAAAGATAATGTATACATTGGCACGATGAATCAAAGTACTGGAGCTGAAGTTTGGAGGATGGATGCTCCAGAGTCAAGTGATATAAAAATTCACTTTGGAACTGGTAATTCATCGGCTGAAGATTATTATTATGTAAATAGGTCGAATGTGACATCTGGCATTGATGGTCTTAATGTTGGATATTTAAATACTAAGACGCAAGATTGGGCGCAATATTCTCTTGGGGAAATAGATCGAGCGGTAGTTCAGAAAGACAAGATAAGAGCAAACTTAGGGGCGACTCAAAATAGGCTAGAAAATACAATTTCCAATCTTCAGATTCAAGCTGAAAATTTACAAGATGCCGAATCGCAGATATCTGACGTGGATGTGGCGGATGAAATGACAAACTTCGTCAAGGAACAAATACTAAGTCAAGCAGCTACGGCGATGCTGGCACAAGCCAATTCGATACCAAAGATGGCAATCCAGTTGATTAGTGGTGGATAGTATCTATTGGCACTTTTGAAAAACGAAGGAAACCGCGTTTTTGAGGAAGACAGGGTTAGAAATGTCACGCAGCTATTTCATCTGGAAATCGTATGGAATTCGTGCGTTGCAAATCGAAGAACCGAGTTCAATCACTCCTGAGCATCGACGACGACGCCTATTTGACCCTATTTGGAACTTTTGTCAGTAAATTTGGTGGGTTCAGTACTTATGGAAAATTCCAGTTTACTGGACTTTTCAAACCACAGTGCGAAGGCTCGGAAATAGGATCAGGAGGGGAGTGAGGTAAATGAGTCCAGATTTAGCGTAATAATCTGTTTTTACAGAGAATTTTTCACATGGCAGACGGTGCCCTGTTCTGGTAAATCCACGGCATGGAATGGTTTATAGGAGCAGCCCTGGTCATGGGCATAATCGTCGTACTCGGGCTGTTTCTTGGGAAGAAGAAAGGTCATAAGAAACGTTCTGTCCCTGGATTCTTCAGCTTTGACCAATACAAAGAGCGAGAACTTTCCCAACGTGGTGTCTTCGATAAAACGAGATGGAAATAATACGGGCGGTATAGCGGCTTAATATGGGTCTTTTTTGCCAGCCGATTTTTCTTTTAGGTATCGCTTGTATTCGTTTTCTGTCAGCTTGTAGGTGTAGGTAATCTCAGTATAAGAATTTTCCATATCGATGGCGTATTCGAGTTTGACTCGCTTCCAGTCCCAGGTGCAGATGAAGTTGTCTAGCGAATCCTCAACCTTGGTGCACTCGCCGTATTTTTGTTTGAACATGTTGAAGACTTGTGTAGTGGGGCATTCTGGAAGGCGCATGTAGGCTTTAAAGATTCTGCCGTTAAATCCTTCGTAGAACAAATCTTTCACGTCACATGGTCCAAGTTTCATGTCTTCGTTCTGTTTCTTGAAAATTTCAATTTTCTCGTTCCTGGCACCAGACTTAACCATCCCAGGAATGGCAGCATAATGAGTGTCCCATTCAATCCCTCGGAAATCCCTTGGTTCTTTTGATGGTTGCCCAAAACAAGTTGAGCTAAGGGACAGGAACAGAAGTGCAAAAGTATATTTACGCATTTACTGTAACCTCTTTGCCAGAATCTTTCTACCAACCCCACTGATAAGAATGTAGTTGTATCTTCCCTTCTTCAAGATGCTGCATACAGGGCCAGTCAAATCAGTTTCAAAATTGAAGGAACTTTCAAGGGTTTCAAAGACATCGCCAGTCATTGTTTTGATGATTGTTCCTGTCTGTATCCCGTCCTTCGCCTTGAAGCTGTTGATGCATTGGGTGTACTTGATCGCATCTTCACCGTGTCCGAGGGTAGGGGAGAGGAGAACACACGCGCCAAAGGCGATGCCGATCAGCCTGGTTTTCATGGTGAACCTCCGAGGGGCTGTTGGTTTGGATTATCTTCGGTTAGGAACGATGGCAACTTTAATTGTTTAAATTGGCAAATTAAACCTCCTATCGTCTGTTATGTAACTTAAATCATTGCCATATCCTCTGTTGTTCTGGAGGACTGGCATGGACACCGTTCAAGATATTTTTGGGAAGAAAATCAAGTCGATACGTCGGGCCAGGGATATCACCCAGGAAAAGCTGGCCGATCTCTCTGGTCTTTCCCTCCAGTACATTGGGGAGATCGAACGTGGGCGGCGGAATCCATCCCTGACCAGCATCGAGCAACTATCCAAAGCCCTGGACATTCCCATGGCCGAGCTATTCAGTCTCGAGGAGTTCCGGTTGTCACTGGATGAGCTTCGGACGATCCTGGCCCGACAAATAGAATCAGCGGATGAAGACCGGTTGCGGATATTTTTCAGCATGGCCCAGGTCATCTTTCGATAAGAATTTCAGTCATCCTCGGGCAACATAAGCGTCAGGACTGGTTCTCCATGGTCACCAGGGCCGATATGGGCGATAATATTTGCTTCTTCTAATCGTCCTGGCTCCATCAGGAAATCAACTTTGAAGTACACCCGATCTGTCCCTTTGCTGGCTCGGGCCGCGAACAGTGCCAGTGTCAGCAGATCATGGAGCCGGCCCGCCGTACTTTGACCCTCGGCTTGTAATCCGGTAGGAACCTCGACATAGCCGTGGAAGAGGTTATCGGTAATTACCGTAGGGACTTTGAACCCGGTAGCTTTGGCATCGGCAGTAATGTCAATTAGGACTCCGTCCTCGATAGCCTGTGCCCTGGTGTAGCTGTAGATGACGTTCCAATCTTTATCGGTGGTCATTTTCGGTATCTCCAGATTTGTCAGTTAAAATAGCATCGAGACGTTGACGGAAGTTTTTACACAGTGTTATGCCAACATCAGCGTATGAGCGCGTTAGTTCCCCATAGATTTCAACAGAACTCGTATCCATTATTTTAAAAAGCTGTTGAATCGGACGAAAAGCATTGAATATTTCGTCCTTACTTTGAAGAAGATCATGATCTTTCTGACTCATATGGCCTCCTTTGCTTTTTAAGCAGAAGGATAGCCTGGACCAGTGGGGCGGTCACGGGGCAGGATAGTTTAAGCTGGACAAAGCCCTATGGAAATCGGACGTTGGGCCGAGGCTGGGATTTGCTGGGATTTTGTCCCAGGGGAAGCCCAACCTGGGGGACGATTGGAAAAGCCCCAGGAAAGGCCCGTAGAGAGGGTTGGGGAGGGGTGTCCGAAGAAAAGCCCAAGCCCAGATTTCCCCAAGGGAAGGGCTTGAGCTGTTTGCTGAGAGAAAAAATACGATATTGCAGACCTTTGAAAAGTCCAGTTTACTGGAACTTTTGATTTTCAGCGGGTAGGTAGAATGCTGACCATTTGGGGCTGGATCGGCAAGAAAAAAGTACAAGAAACATGTTATGTTGCATTGAAATTGTTCAAATTGAATAACAGTTGCCGTTCTCTAGGATGTTGTGCTTTTCGTCGTGCAAAATTCTTGAGGGAATTATGGAAAGATTTAAAAATGCACTAAAAGTAGCATTGTTGATTGCATTCATATTTTTAATAGCAGTGCCGCAGTGCATGGCTTCTGATGAAAATTCTCTTGAAGATGCATGGAATGTTATAAAAGAGAAGAAATTTGTCGATCTTACCCATGCGTTTTCTCCAGGTGTTCCGCATTGGAAGGGTTTTCCAGATGAGAAATTGGAGACTTTGTATTGGTACGAACCTGGGGTAGGGAAGTTAGGAAACGGGTTTTATGCTCAATCTTTCACGCATGTAGGGCAGTGGGGAACCCATGTCGATCCCCCTGCACATTTTGTAAAAGGGATGCGTACCGTAGATCAAATTGATGTCAAGGAAATGATCCTTCCGCTAATTGTCATAGATGTCCATGAAACCGTGGCAAGAAATCCTGATTATACCATCACGATGGATGATGTTAAAAATTGGGAAAAGAAGCATGGGAAGATACCAGAAGGGGCATTTGTGGCAATGCGTACTGACTGGTCGAAGCGGTGGCCGGATATGGACGCTATGCAAAACAATGACGGCAATGGGATAGCGCACTATCCTGGTTGGAGCATGGAGGTGCTAAAGTATCTCTATGAGAACCGAAAAATTACTGCATCTGGTCACGAAACAACCGATACTGATCCAGGTGTCGCCACTTCCAAGGACGATTATTCCCTGGAAGCCTACATATTGAAGAGCAATCATTATCAAATTGAACTTTTAGCGCATTTGGATGAAGTCCCGGAAGCTGGCGCTTTGGTTGTTTCGACATTTCCAAAACCAAAGGATGGATCTGGTTTTCCTGCTCGAGTGTTTGCCATCCTTCCCTAATGGTATTGGGGTTGCGTAATTTGCGGAAATCACCAAGGAAACGATGGTGCCGGTTCGCAGGAGTCTGCGATTTTTCAGCCCCCGTTGGTGCCAATGTTCCTGAACTCGCTCTGTTCCTTGTCCAGGAGTGAGGGGTAGGGCAGGGCTGGTAAGTTATGCGTCTGTAATGCTTCAGTTTCCCAAAAACGAAATTTCTTTCGTTTTTGGCAGCTTCAATTTTCACTTATTCGGATGAAGTGCATCTTTTGCCGTTAATCCCCTAGTTGAGTTGACATATCTCCTTTTTAAGGTACTCTCGATCAATCAAATCAGAAATAACTTTTAAGGAGCAACACCTATGCCCCCAGTCTCTAAATTCGACGCGATGAAACTTCGCACTATGATCACCGAAGGGAAGAATGCCCAGCAAATCATCAGCGCGTTTGATATTGATAAGGTGACTTTGAAAAACCATCTCCTGAAGCTGATGCAGATGGATGAGAAGTTTTATAAGATTGAAGGGATGGATACTCGGGCGGTTTCCGGGAATGCCAAGTTTTCGAAAAACGGTCTTCGCCTGTCCCCGACCCTGCTCACCAACTACGGGTTCACCGTGGGCGACGAGTTCAAGGTGTCGTGCCTGGAAGAAGGGAAGATAGTGCTGGAAAAGAAGTAGCAATATTTCATGTGGTTGAGCAGAAAGGACCACGTCGTCCAGGAAAATTGGTCGGCGTGGGTCTTTCTTGGTATTTGAAAGTACGATATAGAGAGCAAGCAAAATCGTTGGGGGCTGTAGTCACTGCGCTCAAAAATATTGACAATTCAATCCGTGAAATTCATGATAACGTCAATCTATCTAAACTCTATACCACAAGGGACATTGCCATGGAAGAACAAGTTTTTTTTGACAATGGCGACGTGACAGTAACAAACGCTCGCTTTATTTCGAGTGGTCAGACGTATGTAATGAGCAACATCACATCCGTTAAAAGCCTCGTTGAAGACCCATCAAAAACTGGTCCTGTAGTATTTATTGTTATTGGTGGGATCATGGCGCTTGCTGGCTTAGGGAATGCCAGTTTTGGTGCTATTTTAACCGGGGCAATTATCGTTGCAATAGGCATTCTTTGGTTTAAAGGACTCAAGTCTAAGTTCTATGTTGCTTTGGCGACTGCTTCTGGAGAAACAAGAGCTCTTTCAAGCGAGGATAAATCGTTTATTGATACAATTGTAAAAGCTCTTAATGATGCTATTGTACACAGGGGATAAGTTCTGCATAGACGCAAACTGGGTGATGGTTGAATCTTTTAATGGAGTCTTGTGACTAATTCTGTGCATTCAAAATGATTCTCCTGGTCGTTGCGCTGGAACTATCTTTAGTGTCTGGGCGCTTTTGAGTTCAAGGTTTCCTGTCTGGAAGAAGGGAAGATTGTGCTGGAGCAGAAGTAGCAATATTTCGGTTCGTTATGCAGATAGGCCCACGTCGTCCTGGAAAATTGGTTGGCGTGGGTCTTTACTTGGCTATAGGTGATATCGAGCTTATAGTGAGTGGCGTCCAATGAGTATATTGTTAAATATCATCTTGGTAGGGATGGTTATATTTATCCTGATAGAGACTTGTAAATTCAAATGGTTGGTTACAAAAAAGATGTACAAATTGATGGAGAAGCCTAAAGTTGAAATGATTTTTAAAAGAAAGTCAAACGATAATGGCAAAGACAATGAAAACGAATGAGCGCAGCCCTGTTGGGCAACTACGGTTTCAGCCAAGGTGACGAATTTAAAATCTCGAGCTTGGAAGAGGGTAAGATCGTGTTGGAGAAGAAGTAGCTATATTTCGGGTATATGAAAGTAAAAGCCCACGTCGTCCAGGAAAATTGGTTGGCGTGGGTCTTTAGCCGATAAAACCTTATCCAGTTTGCATACACCTCCTCCGATAATAGTGCTAACAGCGAGGATGATAGATGAAAATCTTGCGTAGCATTGTCAATAAAATTTTTAAGAATCTTGCTAGCAATTCGTCGGTAAAAGTAAAAAATTTTGATTTATCAGTTTTGAAAATACTGTCTAAAATTGGAGTCTTTCTTGGAATTAGACAAGCACAAATCCTGTCTGAAGAGTGGTTTTATAATTATTTACAAATCATCATGAAGGCTATTGCTGATAGCAAATATGGAGAAGAAATATCTTTTCCTTGCCCCTTGGTAGTGTCTTTGTCGGTGCATGATTTGTGCAACTTTGAGTGTGGTAATTGCTATGCTGATTCGTCTGGCCATGGGGATGCGACGGTTCTCAATCATGATATAACGCTAGAACTTTCAAAATCTTTGACTCCTATTTTTATAATAACTGGTGGAGAACCTTTTCAGCGCCAAGACCTCTTTGAATTGCTCGAGCCTTTGCTGAAAAATAAAAAAGAATTAATTATCGCTACTCATTGTCCCTGCTATAAAACTCTTGATAAAATGCTGCCCTATGCCAAACAAATAACGATACTTGTTTCTGTATGGTGTTCTGGTTCGGCCGATAACATTGAAGCATTTGACAGTTTTTGCTCAGGGAGCAGCTTTGACAGGATACTAAATATGAGATTTTCGGTTTCGTTAAACTATATTTGTAGTTTTCCAACAGAGGAAGATTTTTCCAGAATCGAGACGTATTTGGATAAGTATACCAGATTGCACCGCGTGTATTTTTCAAGAAAAATTCTAGTTGGAAGGTTTCAACCCGATCGAAATTGTAACAAGAATGAAATAACTGACGAACATTATTGTAAGATTCGAGAGTTGCAAAAAAAGTACCCACAGAAATTTATACCTACGTTGCCGGAGCTTAACGCAATTGTTGGTAAAATATCCAATTCAGTGGTATGTAATTTGTTGGGGATAAAAATACATTCTGGATGTGGGGCCGGAGTGTGGACTTTTCATATCGGTCCTGATGGTTTTTCTTATCCTTGTTTTGCTTGTGAAAAAGATACTCAATTAATTAAATTTAAACACTTCTCGTTAACTGAAACATGGTCATCAGTGAAGGCTAGCGGGAAAATATCTTGTTCAGGTCATAGCTGTATGGCAGAGTATTTATTCAAAAACCAATAATAAGCGGAGTTAATAATGATTGTTTTTCGAGTAATTCAATGGATTGTTGCTATACCAATTGTCATCGTTATTCTGCCTATCGCTCTTTCTGTCTGCTCCGGTGCCTTTATTGTAATGTCACAAACTGAAGGCGGTGACCGGTCTGGGCGGAATGGCCTGTTTTCACTAATTTGCGTATGTTTTATTCCTCTTGGACTTTACTTAGAGTACCTTTTGTGGAAATTATTTTTTTAGGGAAAGGGAGTTATTGTGAACGGAGCACAACAAAACAAAATTATGGTACATGAACTAAATTCAAGCTATCCAATCACTTTAGAGCTTGTTGATGAATCTACTCAGGGATCGCCGAGGAGCAGCGATAGGTTGATAACCCTTTCAGTAGTTAATAAATCTGAGTTTGATTTGCGTATTGCTTCAATCAGTACGTTGATACCAAGGGGAGTCAAATTAATATCCCAAGGAAAATCAACATATGTCCGTCGTGAAGAATTATATAAAATACTCTGTAAGGAGATAAGGATACTTGTTCAGGATGAGTTTTTTTTCTCTAGCCAAGAAGTGCAAAACATTCGGCGCAAGCAGATAATTAATTGGATTAACAGTGCGATATTATCTTCTCAGAGTTCGAGTTTTTTGCAAAAAGTTGTTAAAATTTTGCAAATATTGTTATCCCCCCTAACTCAAATTCTTGTTCATAAAAGGTGGAATGAAAGGTTTAATGCAAGTCAGGTTTTGATTGATAACTACGACGATGCAAAAAAAGTCTGGGATTATGTTTCAGCGCTTCCTTGCCCTAATGGTGATAGTGGTCTTAGACTTCGTAGCCTGATAGAGCTTAAACTTTCACAGCTCAAAATGATGGAGGAAGGACAAAATCCTTCTTCGCAAAAAACAGAGAACTGGGTATTGGCTAAAAACCAAGCTTATACTGAACAGTTTATTTTGGAATGCCAAGAAAATTCGCTTTCTACAAGGAGGCTTCCTGTTGGTGTAGAAATAGTTTTAGAATTAATTCCCTCTACTAAGATACTGACTATGCGTGCCGCTACCTCTTTTCAGATACCTCCGAATGAAACCGTGTTAGCTATTGTCGCAGCTTTATCTGCGCCATTCGGAGTCATTATAAAAACAATAGTTAGAGACCAAAATGTTGATTTGTTGAATCTTCTATCCAGGATTAATTCATCTCAATTTTTTTTATCGATGATTCTCGGAGCCGCATTGTATTTACTTTACGACATGATTAAATGGGGTAAGACCGCTCAATTAGTCCCAAATTGGAGAACTTCAATTTTTCTTGGTCTTGGAGCAGGCCTGGGTGCAGAATCATTGCTGGTAGCTATACGTGCTTTTTTTGGGATTACGGCTTAACTTTCGCAAATACTTTCCAGCATTTTCATCCCTTTGTCAGTGAGTCGCAACCCGTGCCTTTCTGCGCGATACTCGGTTGTGAATGTTTCCCAGGATATTAACCCAATTTGTTCTGCTGCTCGGATGTCCTCATCGGTAAAAATGCTTGCGACATGCTTTGGCATGAGTCCATGGTAGCGTTTGATAAGGGAAAAGGCATGCACAGCAGTAATCAGATCTTTCTGGGTGGATGGTAGAGATTTTAACTGGGGCATGTTCCGCCTCCGAGTTGGTTGATGCGTATGGAGCTACAGGTGATTTGTAGGGATGAAATTATTGCTAGTGCAATCAAAGCACTTTTTGAAGCTGGCCAGATTTTGCCACAGGTCAGACGATTTGGCTATACCCTAGTGCGGTAAAATCCCCGGATGGTTGGTTCTCTCTAAGTATTTAGTTGAGTTAGCGGTTTTCTCTGGTTGCTATTTACAATCGTACGCATCTCGTTAAAGTCTATGGGTTTAAGAACCACCCTGTCGATGTCACTCATTAATATGTCCGAAATCAAGCTGTCATTGCTGTCTAGGGCAGTTGTCATAACCAAAAAAACAACTTGTTTGCGTCCATCTGATATATTTCGAACTTTTTGTGCCACCTCAATCCCGTTCATCATCGGCATAAAATAATCAACAAAAACTATGTCAAATTGGTTAGCCTCAAAAAGTTTAAGAGCTTCATATCCATTTTCGGCTGAAAGAACATTACAACCAATTTTTTCGAGCATATAAGTCAAAATATATCTGTTGACACTTTCGTCGTCAACAATTAATATTTTCTTAGCAGCCGTCATTTTAAGTTTCTCCCTCCCCCTATTCCTTTCTGTTTCTTGTAGCCAGATATTTTTACAACTTCGCGACAACACTGGTTTCTGTGGAGAAATACGGTCAGTATTGTATCAGTTTTGGCATATGTCAAATTTAACATAAGTGCCTACAGAACTTTCCTCTTGACCTCCCAGCCCGTGGGAGTGTAGTCCCCTCCGACCAACGACGAGCCAACACGCGCCAACGGGTTGGTCCCCAAAAATTTCTGGGGAATGGAAAATTTAGGGTTGACTTCGGGAAGAGTTCGGAATAGATATCCCCTTCCCTGATTCTGTTTATAGGAGCGTAGCTCAGGGGGAGAGCACTTGCTTGACACGCAAGGGGTCGGGAGTTCAAATCTCCCCGTTCCTACCATGAACCTACAGGGAGGCTTCGGCCTCCCTTTTTTTAGATGTATGGGGGAGGCTCCCCCGGAGAAGGCGACGTGCAGGTCACAATCGAGGATCAATCCCTGGAGGCGGCGGCCGGCGAAACGTGCGGCCAGGTTCTGTCACGAGCCCTTTCCGGCAAGCGTCTGAAGAACACGGTCGCCTGTCTGGTCGACGGCCAGGCCCGCGATCTCGCCTC
>Ga0074193_1000997_pt1 | contig 39569 bp, 39 predicted proteins | sample EPASupsiteHSE605_FD_64523 | JGI IMG/M metagenome (GOLD analysis project Ga0074193, IMG submission 64523) | Bioremediated contaminated groundwater from EPA Superfund site, New Mexico - Sample HSE6-05 | ecosystem: Environmental > Aquatic > Deep subsurface > Groundwater > Contaminated ...
AAAATCTTTGGATCTTGGGCACTAATTGCTCCATGGGGGCACTTAATATTAATTCTTTTAGCAGCAGTAAGCGTCCAGATTATGCCATATCAAAAATGGCTTCCAGTTTTACTTATCATGGGAAGCTTAGTATATATTGTCGTAGTAGGTAGATTATTGAAAAAACAATTAAAGATGGAAGAAGAAATAGGTGAAGAAGATAGTAAAGATCTATAGATAAATTAGAAATTGTAAATGACTTAATAAAACCGTATTATGATATATTATTAACTAATTTTCTTAAACATATGACGGAATATTCTAATTATATGAATAACATATAAAGGTGTGCGTTTGCGAATTAAATGTAGAAATTAAATATGGAGAAATATTATATTTATGGGGGGATTTATGAAAAATTCAATTGAAAGTAACAATAGAATTAATAAAAAAAGTATACTAATTGTATTATTAATAATTATTACGCTTTTTCTTTCGTTAAAATTCACATCAATTAATATAGCAATTGCAACAAAGGTAGAAGAAACTATAATATATCCCAAAGATAAAGAGTTAAAAGAGATAATTGATAGGGGATTTTTTTTACTACGAAACGGATACGACAATAAAGAAATGAGGGATATAGTTGGTGCATATGTAGATTTATTGGAAAATATGTTAGGATACCCAGATGAAAAATATGTTAAATATGCAAAAGTAAAACAGCATTACATTTACAACACAAAATATGGATGGATACCTTATAAAATGCCCCAAATAGAAGTTTTTTATTAATTTATATGGGCTATTGGTTAATTAGAATTGAATTGTTTTCATTATGTCGCTATATTCAAATGTTCCGTCATAAATTTAGTAACTATCTATGAAATTTGAAAAAGTAATATATTATATATATATAATATATAAATGCCCATATTTTTAAATATATTTTTAAAATAGGTATTGATAAGCTTATGTTAAAGTTTCATACATTGACATAGGCTTCACCTCCCCTTCAAAAGAGTTTCCTCCTTTCATTGGGATGTATCAGCCGTACCCTATTCTACCTATTATTACAATATTTTACAATATTAAATTTATTAATACAAGTCATTATTATACAAATTATGATAGTATTTTAACTGCATACGTTGTATAATTATGGTAATTGTTTCGTAAGTTATAATAATGTAACTTAATATTTTCTAATAACATAAAAAATGTGGATTTATGTAGAATGTATTTTAATGAATAAATAATAGGGATGATTAAAATTATGATAAATAATAAAAAAATTTTAAAGAAATTATCATTGCCGTTATTATTAATATCTTTGCCTTTAACTGTAATGAATGTTTTATTGCCAATGTATACCTCTGCCTTGGGGTTAACTCCATTGCAGGTAACGGGACTTTTTACTGTGTTTTCACTTGGACTTGTTATTATGCGTCTTTTAATAGGCTATATAGCTGATAAAGCAGGTAGAAAACCTGTATTTGTTTTTGGCTTAATATTTTATACATTGTCATATTTCATTTATTCTAATGCTAAAATAATATCATTGATTTATATTGGCAGAGGCCTGCAAGCTATAGCCTCTGCTTTTATTAGCATTTCTACATACAGCATGATTGCAGACTTAAATATGAAAAATAATGCACATAATTTTGGTAAAGTAGATAGCTATTCTGAAAAGGGAGGTTTATTAGGAATAATATTGTGCTTTTTTGTCCTTAATACTCCAAAATTAGTTGATGGCTGGTCAAATTTATTTATGGTATGTGCAATAATTGCAATAATAGCTGTCATTTATTCTATACTTATTTTAAATGAAACAAAACCAATTAGCAATAATGATTTTTCAAACATTTCTTTACCTTATAAAAAAAACAATATAATATTATTCAATTTAATTATTAGAATTTTTACAAGTATCGTTTCTGCAATCTTTGTTTTATATTTACAAAGCAGATTTAATTCAAATTTATTGGAGATTGGTGTCGCATTTTTATTTCCTACAGTAATAATTGCATTTGCTTCTCCTAAACTTGGAAAAATCAGTGATAGTATTGGAAGTTAGCAATAGTAATACGCATTATTCATATAAAAGAAATTAAAATAGTTCTATAGCAATACATGTATTTGATTAGATTTTTGAAATTTAATATTAATACAATTAAAAACACAAGGTTTAAAATTAAACCTTGTGTTTTTCACATGTAAAATATATTTTTTTATTTTAAAGAATCCAATGGAGCTTTTATATTACTTATTTTTTCTTTTAAAGCAGCCAATTCCTGAGGATAATTATTTTTAACTATACTATCCCAAATTTCTGCATCTTTAATTCCACATCTCTCCGGAATAAATACCGGGTCCAAACCCATTTTCTTTTGTTCTTCATAATCTTTTAATGTTGCTAATGCTGGTTTAGTCAATAATATTATAGCAATTATATTAAGCCATGCCATCATACCAACACCAATATCTCCGAGATTCCAAGCAAGTTCTGAAGTTCTAATCGTTCCAACAAATGTTAATATTACAATTGCAACTCTTACTATGTTAATAACTGGTTTAAGGTTTTTACTATTTTTGAACAGATATGCAACATTAGATTCAGCATAAAATGCAAAAGCTAATAATGTAGTGAAGGCAAAGAAAAATACAGATATAGCTATAAATGGTGCTCCTAAACCTGGTATTAAAGTGCTGATAGCAGTTTGTGTGTAAGCAGTTCCAACACCGACTCCTGGAAGATTTTCAACCAAGAACCCACCAGCAGGATTTGCTACATTGTACGCCCCTGTAGAAAGTATCATAATTGCAGTTGCAGTACAAACAAATAAAGTATCTACATATACCGAGAATGCTTGAACAAGCCCTTGCTTTGCAGGGTGGGATACTTCAGCAGCACCAGCAGCTTGAGCACCAGTACCTTGACCAGCTTCATTAGAATAAATACCCCTTTTTACTCCCCACAAAATAGCATTTCCAAATACAGCTCCAAACCCAGCATTTAGATTAAAAGCTGATGTGAATATCAACGAAAACATTGCTGGTATTTTTTCTATATTTACTACTAAAACAACTAAGGCAACAAAGATATAAGCAATTGCCATAAATGGTACTACTAATTCTGCAAATTTACCAACTCTCTTTACACCGCCAAATATGACTATACAAAGTAATCCAGCAACGAAAATGCCTGTAATTGCAGGATTGATACCAAAAGCATTTTTAATTGAATCCCCTATATTAAATGCTTGGACGCCAGGGCCTGTAAAACCATTTGCTATTATTATAGCTACAGCAAGGATTACTGCAAATGGTTTATTTTTTAGTCCTTTTTCAATATAATATGAAGGTCCGCCACGGTAACTATCTCCAATATCTTGTTTATAAACCTGAGCTAGAGCTGACTCCGCATAGGCAGAACCTGCACCTAAGAATGCAATTACCCACATCCAGAAAATAGCACCTGGACCACCATAAAAAATTGCAGTTGCAACTCCGGCAATATTACCTATACCTACTCGTCCGCCTAAGGCCATTGCAAAACCTTGTAAAGAAGAAACTCCCTTATCAGAACTTTTACCTCCAATAAGTAGCTTAACCATATCCTTGAATAATCGAACTTGTGGAAATTTAAGAATAGTTGAAAAATAAATTCCAGCTCCTAAGCAAAGAAAAATCAATCCTTTGCTCCAAATCAATCCTACAATTTTTCCTGTAATTAATGTTAAATCCATATTAGAATCTCCTCATTAGTATTGATTTTTTAAAATATAAAAATATGCAAATATTTTATAATTAATCCTCTATAACAGTACCACATTTGCCTTCTAAAGCTTCTGTAGCTTTATAAAGAGATGTAATTATCGCTCTTCTTCCTGGTCTTGATTTTGCAAAATTTACTGCTGCCATTACTTTTGGTAGCATACTGCCTGGTGCAAAATGACCTTCTTCTATATATTTCTCTGCTTGTTTTATTGTTAATTTTGATAAATTCTCTTGGTTTGATTTATTGAAGTTTATTGACACTTTTTCTACTTCTGTAAGTATCATCAATATATCTGCATCCATATCTTCTGCTAATCTTTCTGCAGCAAAATCCTTGTCTATTACTGCTGCTATTCCTTCTAATGAACCATCTTCTTTTTCTATTACTGGTATTCCACCACCACCGCATGCTATTGATATTGTTGTGTTCCACAACGTTTTTATTGTGTCTATTTCTACTATTCTCTTCGGCATTGGTGAAGGTACTACTCTTCTCCATCCTCTTCCAGCATCTTCTTTTACTGTATAACCTTTTTCTTCAGATAGTTTCTTTGCTTCTTCTTCTGTATAAAATGGTCCTATTGGTTTTGTAGGACTTTGAAATGCTTTATCTTCTTTATCTACTACCATCTGTGTTATTATGCTTACTACTGGCAATATTCTATTTCTTTTTGCTAATGCAAGCTTTAGTCCCTGCTGTATGTGGTATCCTATATATCCTTGGCTCATTGCTCCACATACATCAAATGGCATTGCAGGTGTTACATTTGCAGCTGCTTCTGATGCTAACAGTATTCTTCCTACTTGTGGTCCATTTCCATGTACTATTGCTATTTCATATCCTGCACAGCTTATTTCTGCTATATATACGCTTGTTTTTTTTACTACCTCTAGTTGTGATTCCGCTGTTGACGGAAGATTTTTATCTTCTAATGCGTTTCCGCCTAATGCTATTACTACTCTTGCTGGTCTCATATTATTTATCCCTTCAAAATCTCTGAATTTGTATTATATTGTAGCTACCATCACAGCTTTAATTGTATGCATTCTGTTTTCAGCTTCATCAAATACTACTGAATGTCTGCTTCTGAATACTTCGTCTGTAACTTCTCTTATATCAAACCCTAATTCCATTTGTGATTTTGCCATCTTTGTTTCAAAATCATGGAATGCTGGTAGACAGTGCATGAATATTACATCATCATTTTCTGTTGCTTTTAGCAAATCCATTGTTACTTTAAATGGTGTCAGCATTTTTACTTTTTCTGGTATTTGTGCTTCTTCTCCCATTGATGCCCATACATCGGTATATATAACATCAGCACCTTTTACTGACTCCACACTATCTGATATTTCGATTGTTGCTCCTGTATATTGAGCTACTTCATTTGCTCTTCTTAACACATCTTTATCTACTTGATTCATTAATTCTTTTGGTCCAAATGCTACAAAATGCATTCCCATTTTTGCACAGCCATACATCCATGCATATGACATGTTGTTCCTAATATCTCCTGCGAATACTACTTTTATTTTGTTTAATGGTTTTGCAACATGTTCTTCTATTGTTAATAAATCAGCTAGTATTTGTGTTGGATGATCAATATCAGTTAAACCGTTAAATACAGGTACTCCAGAATACTTTGCTAAATCTTCAACTACTTGCTGTTTGTATCCTCTATATTCAATTCCATCATAGAATCTCCCGAGTACTTTTGCTGTATCTTCCAAAGTTTCCTTTTTACCCATTTGTGAGCTGTTTGAATCCAAGAATGTAACGTGAGCTCCTTCTTCTAATGCTGCAACTTCAAATGCGCATCTTGTTCTTGTTGACGTTTTCTCAAACAGAAGAACAATATTTTTGCCTCTTAAACCATAATTAAATATTCCCGATCTTTTTTTTGCTTTTAAATCACGTGATAAATCCAACATATACCTAATTTCTTCCGGTGTAAAATCCATTAATGTTAAAAAACTTCTTCCTTTCAAATTCACTGCCATTTTTAATTCTCCTTTAGTTTGTTTTATTTTAAAGTTGTTAACACAACTTTCCTACTTATAAATGATAATTACTTCTTTTCAATTTCTCATACAGCAACAACAATCTCATTGCTAAATCAATATAAATATCGTTTTCAAAAAAAATCAATAAAAATCAATAAAAAAAAGATAAAAAATAAAATATTTTTTATCTTTTTTTTATTCAGTTATTTCTATAAATAGTGCCACATTCATAATAACCTTTACTTGACATTGGAGCTCTTTTAAAATCAATAATTTTCAACTTTAATTAATCAAATTACTCTGTCTGGCATATATAAATAAGTCCTTCAAAAAATTTATTAAGAGAAACTTTCCCTCCGTTACTATTTTTACCATGAATAAAATCCATTTCAGCTTTAACATTAGAAAAATCAAAAAGAATGCCACCATACATATGAAAAATATCATTGCTGTAGTCTTGGACTCCCAAATTTGCAATATTAGTCAGCCCACTTTTTATTGCTCTACGCATTCTCTGTTTTACAATTTGAGCATTATCACCAAGTTTGTTTTCTAAAGAAGCAAAATCATAATCTGCAAAGCTATTATTTTTTTCAAGAAGGTAAAGAGTTATTTCAATGATATCATTTGTACCCTTTTCCCCAAGCATTCCTAAAGTACCTAAAATATTTTTTATTTTACTTATATATTGTATATTTTGGTCTTTACTTTGATTGTCGGTAGTTTGAAATATTTTTTTAATACTAGATAAAGTATTATTTAATTCAATTTGTTTTGCAACTTTTGTAATTACTTTTTCAACTTCAATTTTATTAATTGGCTTTGTGATAAAAAACTCAATACCAGCCTCATATGATTCTGAACGAAGCTGATTGTCCATTACTTGAGATATCATAATAATGGGAAGTTGTGGTTGAATTTCTTTAAGATTCTTAACAAGAATATTTCCATCCATGATTGGCATCAACAAATCTACGAGTACTATATCTGGTTTCATAATCATGATTTCATGAAAAGCAATTTCTCCGTTAACGGCATCTCCGATTACTTCAAAAGAATTATTTTTTTCAATAATATTGCTCAATATTCTAATTACATTTCTATCATCATCAACGATATAAAATTTCATTTTAAATCACGCTCCATATCTTCTTCAATTAGTTTAACAGTAAATTTTGTACCTATTCCAACTTCAGATTCAACTGCAATTGTACCTCCAAATATTTCTTCAACGATACCTTTAACATGAGCTAAACCTATTCCTCGGCAGATATCTCCCGTTTCTTCTTTAAACTTTGTAGAAAACCCAGCATTAAATATATAATCCATATTCTCTGTATTAATTCCTGTTCCATTATCAGATATTGATAATATACAAACCTCACGTTGCTTTTGAATATCAATACATATATATCCGTTCTTATTATTTCCAATTGCTTCAATACTGTTATATATTAAATTCCTTAAGATAGTAACAAGATAATAATGATTTGTAACATTAAAATTTACATGGATTTTAAAATCAACATGAATTTTCAACTTGTTACACCTAATAAATTCTTTAACTTCATCAACTACAATATTAATCAAATCTTTAATATTCATTTGAACATTATCTGTTTTGTCATTAAATAGTTCTTCTAATCCTCTTATTATGCTTATATAATCTTTTTTTATTTCGTGTACTTCCTTAGCTACATCCAAGGAAGTTTCTCTTAACTTTTCAGTGTATTCTTCAGCTAACAATGATTTATACAAATAATATGCTTTTTTCATGACATCTTCGATTTGAATATTATTCTTATTCATAAAATAAATTTCACTTTTAACATTTGAGTTAATCACAATAAGTTTTCTATATCGTTCTTCATGTTCTTCACGTCTAAGCAAAAAATTATAATATCTAAATAAAAGGATTACGCAAATTACAATAGTCGCTCGTATAAATGCAACAATAATCAGAGTTTGAAAAATTTCATATTTAAAATTCATAAAATGAAGTTTTACGCTGATTTCAGTAATATTTGAAAAATAGTCACTGATAACTATTGCTGCAAATAAATTTGCAAGTGTTGATTTAGATTTGTTCGAATATAGAAAAAGAAACAAAATTCCATAAGTAAAATAAAACAGTGCCTCAGAATAAATAAGCTCAGAAATATTACCTGTATTACTGGTTAGATATATTATAAAACTTCGGAACAAAGGAGAAATAATTCCTACAGAGAATGTTATTATTAGCGGATTATAATCTCTGTTAAAATACAACATTATAGGTAATATAATAGGAGCTAATGATATGATGAATCCTGGGGTAAATAATTGAAAACTTATTTGTGATGCAAGTGCTACACATATAGCCACTGTCAACATTACCTTTAACTGTTTAATAAAAACCACTCCTTATTATTAAGTCAATGTTTTCCTACTCTAATCGTTATTATATCATTTGAACTGATATTATTCAATAATGTTAATATAAGAATATTGTGTCATATCTATCTATTAATGCTTAATGCTTTATTTATGCTCTCTTTAATATACGGGCTACAGCATTTGCCTAAAGGGTTGTTAATTTCACATTTTCCATTCTTCATTGCTCCTGTAATTCTTATAATATCATTTATATCTTTTGCTCCACTTACTAGTACTGCATCTGTTATTTGTTGCTCTGTAACTCGGTTACAATAACATATATATTTAGGATTAGCATCTTTTTTAAACCATATTGGTACCTTTATTTGCTCTTTACTGTATGATATTCCTATGCTTGGGCTATAATAGACAACATTGCATTCCTCATTCATACATACAAAATAATTATAATCTTTCACCTGGTCTTCTAATTCATTTACAATTAAATGCTTAATAGTATTATTTTTCACTTCAATTCCTTTACTTTTACATAAAGGACAAATGTTATTATTCCCTACTGCACGAATAGGGGTATTTTCATCTGCTCAACATGATTTTTTTACATTTTGTTCATTCATAACACATTATCCCTTCTTAAATTATTTTTTTATTTATATAATTTTTTATCGTTTTCAAATTATTTTCTTCTTTGAAGTTTAAATTGATTTCTTTTATTATTTTAGTCTCATTTCAATCGTATTTGCTTTAAATCCTAAAGTCTTATAAAACTCTATTGTATCCGTATTTTCGAAAGCTACTGTTATGGTAATATTTTTACAGCCATTATTTTGTAACCATTTTATATGACTATCCATTAAGCTTTTGCCAATTCCAGCTCCTCTAATCTCTTCATCTACGTGTAGTGTTTGAGTTTCTCCTTCAATTCCTTCAAATGTAGAAATGCAATATCCTAATATATTTCTGTTTAAAGTGTCTTCAGCTAATGTAATCTTAATATGATCTTTATCGAACAAACCAAAAGGATTAATTCGTTCTTCAAAAACTAAATCCGAATAAAGATCTCCAAAAAATTCTGACAAGTTCTCATGGTATTTTCTGTTCTTTTCCCATAAATCTTTAATAACTGAAACTTGGTTAAATGATATGTCTCTAAAGCAAACCATATTTTTCTTCCTCCCCTTAATTTAAAATAAATTATAATAATTTATATTTTCTTTAGATCCGTATAGTAATTAATATTAATAACATTATATAACAGTTACAGTTAATCATCTACAATATTATAAAAAGAAATTGAATTTTATTTCATCTAACTAACATAAAAAGAACTGAGGATATCTTGCAAAAGACTCCCCAGTTTTTTAAGTGTATTATTGTCCTTTATATAAATGAATTAAGCTTTGATTTTGTCCTCTTGCAAATACATCTGTACGATTTGGTCCCCAAGATACTGCTGCTGGTTCTGAGTCTATATTTCCTCCAAGGTTTTGCCAACCTGACCAATTAGATCCATTCCAAGTTTTTAAATATAGTTCATTATTTGATCCTCTTACAAAAACGTCAAGGTGATTTAGACGTTGAGATGATACAGCTGGACCACTTGTCAATGTGCCTCCAAGGCTTTCCCATCCGCTCCAATTAGAGCCATCCCACCACTTGTGAACCAATTCTTGATTTTGTCCTCTTGCAAATACATCTATTCTATTTGGTCCCCAGGAAATAGCTGCAGGAGCTGATGTTAATGTGCCACCTAAGTCTTGCCATTCTTCCCAACGAGAACCATTCCATGATTTCTTATATAGCTTTTGATTTGTTCCTCTTACGAAAACATCAAGCTGATTTGGACGTTGTGATGATACTGCTGGTGCACTTGTCAATACGCCTCCAAGGCTTTCCCAGCCACTCCAACTTGAGCCATCCCACCATTTGTGTATTAAATCTTGGTTTTGTCCTCTTGCAAATACATCAATACGGTTTGGACCCCAAGATACTGCTGCAGGAGATGATGTTAAAACACCCCCAAGATTCTCCCAACCGCTCCATGACCTTCCATCCCACCATTTGTGGTAAAGACTGTGATCTGTTCCTTCAACAAAAGTATCTAAACGATTTGGTTGCCATGAAGCTACTGTTGGAGCTGAATTTAATACGCCACCTAAGTCTTCCCAACCAATCCATCCTTGACCTGGCTGGCCACCGCCACCACCTATGGCATCTAAAGTTATTTGGATTACGTTAACTAATACTCTATCTATTAAATTTTGTGGTATGTTAAATTGTCTTAATAATATATTAAGCCATGGAAATTGTCTTTTAAATTGTTCATATATTTGTTCTGCAGTAAGGTTTTTATTAGTTTGACTTAATGTATAACTAACAACTAGATTAAATACATAATCTATGATTGATCTACCCATTTGAGCTCTCATTAATTGAGAGTACAAATTATTGTGCTGCGAACGTAGAACTTGCATTACTTCTTGCACTTTTGACTGTTGAAGAGCAAACATATTTTGTTGTTCATAATCATTCATTGGAAAAAACGGATGTTCTTGATTTGAAAATATGTTCATATAAATACCTCCTTTTAGATTATATGTTAGTATATGCAATCTTTAGCTGAGTGGCACATCTTTATATGTGACCTAATCACATTGGGAAAAATGGTATTTCTGTTTTAAAATTACTATTGTATAATTTTTTTTACCATTTATATGCATTAACTATTGTATAAACGTTCTTATTATGTTATAATAATTTTATAAATAAAATAATTATAAACTCTTCTAGTAGGCAGGTTATTATGGATGTTGAAGTTAGATTGTTTGCTTCTTTTAGAAAGAACAGATGGAATTGCAAACGTTTATCCATCAAAGAAAAATCTACTGTGAAAAAAATAATTAAACAATTAGATATTAAAGAAGAAGAGCTCGGAATAGTATTAGTTAATGGAGTATATTCTGATGTAAATACAATATTGAACAATGATGATGTGTTAGCTATATTTCCACCTATTGGGGGAGGCTAATTTTTAAAATTAAATTTAATAAAAGTATTCCGATTCATAATTGACCTCAAAGGGCCTTTATGAACGATAGGGTGCAAAAAGTAATTTTTACGCCTGCCATGCGCAAAGGGATACATATCTATCAATAACAGTTGATAGATATGTATCCCTTTGCTTTTAATCATAGAAGTTTATTATATATTAAGCTTCTACATATTTAGTAAACGATTGCAAGTTGCAATTGAAATAAAGGAGGTGGAATCTGGCACCTATTGGTGACCAGAGTTAAAATGTCTAAAGGTATAGTAATTTCGCCAGAAAAATGTACTGGTTGTAGAACTTGTGAGCTTGTATGCTCCTTCTACAAAATTGATACATTTAATCCAAAGGATGCTGCTATTTCGGTATTGTCTTATGATGAAGCAGGTTTACAAGTTCCTATGGTATGCATGCAGTGTGATGAACCTCATTGCATGACAGTTTGTACGGTAAATGCAATTACAAAAGATAGTAAGACAGGGACAGTCAATGTAGACAGTGATAAGTGTATTGGCTGTAAGATGTGCGTAAGTGCTTGCCCATTTGGAAATATGACTTATAGTTCTAGGCTCAAAAAAGTAATAAAATGCGATTTATGTGATGGATATCCTCAATGTGTTAGATTGTGTCCTAGTGGAGCGTTAGAATATAAGGAATTAGATAGCACTTTACAAAAAAGGAAGAACATTGCTAGCCAATTCGTAGAAACTCTAAGAGAGGGGGCCAAATAAATGAACGGTTGGACAGAAAAATTAATAAGAGTTAATTTAAGTGACAAAACAATTAAAGTTGAAAAATTAAATATGGAAGATGCTAAACTTTATCTCGGAGGCAGAGGTTTAGGGTCAAAGTATCTTTATGATGAAATAGATCCAGAAATTGAACCATTAAGTCCTGAAAATAAACTTATATTTATGACAGGACCAATGACAGGAACATATGCAACTTGTGCTGGAAGATTTAATGTAGTTGCTAAGGCTCCTTTAACTGGTACAATTGGTGCTGCAAATTCAGGTGGACACTTTGGACCCGAATTAAAATTTGCAGGTTATGACGGTATTATATTTGAGGGGAAATCTGAAGAGCCAGTTTACTTACATATAAACGACGATAAAATAGAACTTAAATGTGCAAAACATCTTTGGGGCAAAAATGTTACAGAAACAACTGACATCCTCTTACAAGAAAATGAAGAAGATGCAAAAGTATCTTGTATAGGACCTGCTGGTGAAAAATTAGTTTTATTTGCTACAGTTATGAACGAAAAAGATAGAGCTGCTGGCAGATCTGGTATTGGTGCTGTAATGGGTTCGAAAAATCTAAAAGCTGTTGTAGTTAAAGGTACTAACGGCATTGGCGTAGCTAATAAAACAGAGTTTATGAAAGCTACAATGGAATCAAGAGATAAAATATTGGCTAACCCTGTATCTGGAAAAGGTGGAGGTCTAGCAACTTATGGTACTCAAGTTCTAGTAAATATTTTAAATGAATCTCATGCATTACCTACAAACAATTGGCAAACTTCTAGATTTGAAGATGCTGATAAAATTAGTGGTGAATTTTTAACTGAAAATTATTTAGTTAGAAACAAAGCTTGCTTTGCATGCCCTATTGGATGTGGAAGGGTAATAAAAATTCCTGATGGAAAATATAAAGGAATTGTAGCAGGACCTGAATATGAAGCAGGATGGTCTTTTGGCGCATCTAGTGGTATCAATGATATGAATGCTATTGATAAAGCAAACCACGTATGCAATTTGTTGGGTATGGACCCAATTACAATGGGTTCTACAATAGCATGTGCAATGGAACTTTATGAAAAAGGAATAATTACTAAAAAAGATTTAGATGGTAAAGAACTGAAATTTGGGGATGCAGAAAGTATTATTGAATGGACTGAAAAAACAGGTAACAGAGAAGGTTTTGGAGATATAATGGCTTTAGGTTCTTATAGAATGGCAGAAAAATATGGTCATCCTGAATATTCTATGACTGTTAAAAAACAAGAAATGCCAGCATATGATGGAAGAGCAATTCAAGGTATGGCGTTAGAATATGCAACTAGCAACCGTGGTGGCTGCCATGTAAGAGGATATTTAACTTCTCCTGAAGTATTAGGAATTCCAATAAAAACAGATCCTTTAGTAACTGAAGGTAAAGCAGCATTATTAAAATTGTTCCAAGACTTAACTGCTATGATAGATTCATCAGATATTTGTTTATTTACTACATTTGCATTAGGCTTGCCAGAAATTTCTGCAATGCTTAGAAATACAATAGGTATTAATATGACAGATGAAGAAATTTTATTAGCTGGTGAAAGGATTTGGAATCTAGAAAGGTTATTTAATATTGAAGCTGGATTTAATAGAAATGATGACACATTACCTCCTAGACTTCTTAATGAAACTTTAACTACTGGACCAGCAAAAGGAAGAGTAGCTGATTTAGATGTAATGCTTGATGAATATTATAAATTAAGAGGCTGGGATGAATATGGCGTTCCAACTGAAGAAAAAGTTGAAGCACTTTCAATAAGCACAAAAGCAACTGAAGCAAGCTTTTAATCTAGTTTATAACATATGGAGCATCCATTATTAAATAATGGATGTTCTAAATATTTTTATGAAGGTGATTTATATGAATGTTGAATCCAATATAGATGTTAGAAAAGCAATTGAAATAATTAATAAGTATCCAAATGAAAAGAGATATACATTAGCTATACTCCAAGATGTTCAAAAGGAGTTTGGATTCATACCAAGTGAAATTATGGGTGTTGTTTCAGAATATTTAAGTTTGCCATTAAGTGACATTTACAGTATTGCAACTTTTTATAAAGCATTAAGTTTAAAAGCAAAAGGAAAAAATATAATTAAAGTATGCAATGGGACTGCATGTCACATAAGAGGTTCTAATAAATTAATGGAAGAAGTAACAGAACTATTAAATATAAGCCCTGGAGAAACAACTGATGATGGTTTATTTTCAATTGAAATTGTTAACTGCCTAGGTGCTTGTGCCCTTGCCCCTGTTATGGTAATAAACGGAAAATATTATGGTAGTATGACTAAGGAAAAGGCTAAAACTATAATAGATGAATATAAGGGGGCATCAGTAAATGAGTAATGATAACGAAAGCAGAAAAAAGATATTAGTTTGCTGTGGAACTGGTTGTATAGCTAATAACAGTTATGATGTGTACTTGAAATTTAAAGATAAATTAAAAGATACAGAAATTTCAGTTGAGCCATTAATAAAAGCAACAGGATGCAACGGTTTATGTGAAAAGGGTCCTGTTGTAAAAATTATGCCTGATGAAATTTCTTATTTCAAAGTTTCTGTGAACGATGTTGATGAAATTGTAGAAAAGACAATAATAAATGGCGAAACGATTGAAAAATTGTTGTACTTTGATACAAATGAAAAGAAAAGAATAAGATTCCACAAGGATGCTACTTTTTATAAACATCAGCATAAAATTGCTTTGCGAAACATTGGTGAAATAGATCCTTTAAGTATAGAAGATTATACGGAAAGAGAAGGTTATGAAGCATTAAAAAAAGTTTTATTCCAAATGAAGCCAGAAGAAGTTATAAAAGAAATAGAATTGTCAGAACTTCGTGGAAGGGGTGGCGCAGGCTTCCCTACAGGCAGCAAATGGAGAACCTGTTCAAGATATGATAACTTTCCTAAGTATGTAGTCTGCAATGGTGATGAAGGCGATCCTGGTGCTTTTATGGACAGAAGCGTAATGGAAGGTGACCCAAACACTGTAATTGAAGGAATGGTCATTTGTGGATATGCTATTGATTCTCACAGAGGGTTTCTTTATATAAGAGATGAATATGAACTTGCAAGAAAAAACATGCAAATGGCTATTGATAATGCAAGGAAAAATGGATACTTAGGCAACAACATACTAAATAGTGGTTTTGATTTTGATTTAGAAATTGTAAGAGGCGGAGGTGCTTTTGTTTGCGGCGAATCAAGTGCACTCATGGCATCTATTGAAGGAAATGTTGGAGAACCTAGAGCTAAATACATTAGGAGTGTTGAAAAAGGTTTGTGGAATCAGCCTACTGTTTTAAACAATGTTGAAACATGGGCAAATATACCACCTATTATATTGCACGGTTCTAATTGGTTTAAAACTATTGGTATTGAAAAAAATTCAGGAACTAAAGTTTTTTCTTTAGTAGGAAAAGTAAAAAATACTGGACTTGTTGAAGTGCCAATGGGAACGAAATTAAGCACTTTGGTATTTGATATAGGTGGAGGCATCATAAAAGACAGACCATTTAAAGCTGTTCAAACAGGTGGACCGTCTGGAGGATGCATTCCAAAAGAACATTTAGATATTTCCCTTGACTTTGATTCTTTAAGCAACATTGGTTCAATGATGGGTTCTGGCGGTGTTATTGTAATGGATGACACAACATGTATGGTCGATTTAGCAAGATATTATATGGAATTTCTTTCAGAAGAATCATGTGGAAAATGTACAACTTGCAGAGAAGGCATTAATACAATGCTTAAAATATTAACAAATATTACTGAAGGAAAAGGTGAACTAGATGATTTAGATTTACTGATTAATTTAGGTGAAACTATTACAGATGCTTCATTGTGCGGTTTAGGTAAAACTGCTCCTAATCCTGTTTTAACAACTATACAATATTTTAAAGATGAATACATAGACCATATTGTAAATAAAAAATGTACTGCTGGTGTATGTAAAAATTTAACTAGTTATTATATAGAAAAGGATATTTGTATAGGCTGTGGATTGTGCAAGAGAAAATGTCCAGCAGATGCTATTCAAGGTACTGCCAAAGAACCTCACTTTATTAATATGGAAAAGTGCGTTAAATGCGGTACTTGTTACAATCTTTGTCCTACTGGTGCCATAAAAATCGGAGGTGCTAAATAATGAAACTGAAAATAGATGGAAATTATTATGAAGGTAACTCTGGTGAAACTTTGATGGAATTAGCTAAAAGAAATAATATAAATATTCCTAACCTCTGTCATAAAAAAGGATTTGAAGGTCAAGGCAGATGCAGGTTATGCATGGTTGAAGTTAAGGAAGGCAAAAAAACTAAAATAGTTTCTTCCTGTGTATTTCCAATTAAGGATGGAATAGAAGTTTCAACAAACTCAGACAATATATTAAAAATGAGAAAAAATATAATACTACTTTTACTTTTAAGAACCCCAAACAATGATTATGTTAAAGCATTAGCTAATGAGTATAATGTTGTGCCTCCAAAAAGATATCTTGATATAAATTTAAAAGAAGACTGCATTTTATGTGGTTTATGCGTCAAAGCCTGTGAGATGATTGGCACTAATGCAATTTCATTAGTTAATAGAGGAACGACTAAAAAAGTATCCACTCCTTATGATGATGCTTCAAAAGACTGCATAGGCTGCGGTGCATGTGCTGATGTTTGTCCTACTGATGCTATAAGTTTAAAAGATGAAAACGGAAAAAGAATTATTTGGAATAAAACTTTTGACTTAGTTTCATGCTCTAGATGTGGTAAGCATTACACTACAAAAGAAGCAATAAATTATGTTAATGATAAATTTAATCTGCAAGAAGAAACAATTTGTGAAGATTGCAAAAGAAAACTTATAGGTGAAAAATTTAAAGAATCTTATCAAAATATATATTAATTAATCAAATTTTGATGTAACACTTTTTAATTAGTAGAATAAAATACTAATGAGCTTGACTCAAAATTTAAATAAAAAAGGTGTTATTAATGTGTTGCAATAGAACAAATAATAATGTATTAGGTGCAGAAGGCAGAAGAAGATGCAGAAAAGACAACGACGATGTATTAGGTATTACACGTATCGCCTTAAGAGGCCCTGGATGCATAAGTGGAACAGGCCGTTGCGGAAGATTTACAGCTGATTTTGTAGAAGGCACCGGCGATTTTGAAGACGAATGCTTTAGAGTAAGCCCAGAAAGAGGTTCAAGGAGATGCAATCGTAGAGATTGTGAATGTACTTTTAGATGTTTGTTTGATTTACTTTCAGATGCAGATTCTCCTACTTGTCCAAGATAGCTAATTAAATAATTAATATTGAAAACCGCAGAGTTAATTTAATTTTGCGGTTTTATAAATTAATATAAAATGTAAAACTTTTATTTTTTTGTAAAATTTTAAATTACTATAATTTTTTAATTTGGTTAAAATGTTTGTATAGCTTTTTTTATAAATGAAAGGAGCTGTATAAAATGAGCAATAGAAATAAATTAGTAGTACCAGAAGCTAAGCAAGCCTTAAACAATTTAAAAATGGAAATTGCCCAGGAAATTGGTTATCCGACATTTAACGGCATGACATCAGAAATGTATCCTGCATTAGTTAATGGCTTAAGCGTAAGGGAAATGATTCGTATGGGTGAAAAAATGTTAGTAAACAACACTCCTAACGACCAACAAATTTTTTAGTTCTTTAAGAAAAAAGCTATCTCGTTAATCGGGATAGCTTTTTTCATTTGCTTATCTATAAATTATAATTTTCAAATAATTCCTTTTCGTTTTTACAAATTTTTACACCTAGATATTTGTGAGCCTTTATAAGAAATGGTTCTTCTAATGAAGCTTCATCAAGAATTTCCTTTTTTAAGAATATATTTTGTACTTCTCCTTCTGCTATAACAAAACCTTTATTTAATACATAAATATAATCACACATTTCATATATAAAATTCATATCATGGCTTGAGACGACGATAGATTTATTTTCATCTTCGACTAAATTATTAAGTATATTTTTTATATTTTCTCTTGAAGAATAATCAAGCCCAGCAGTAGGTTCATCAAAAAACATCAACTTGTTGTCCATAGCCACAGTACCTGCTATTGATACGTTTTTTTTCTGTCCATAGCTTAAAAAATGAACTGGCTTATTTTTAAGATCTGTTATATTTGTTTTAGACATAGCCATAGAAACTCTTTCTTTTATTTCATTTTCATTATATTTTAAATTTCTAAGGGCAAAAGCAATATCATCATAAACATTTGAAAAAAATATTTGTTTATCGGGATCTTGAAATACTATTCCAACATTTTTTCTTAAATCCCTCAAAGTTTTTTTATCATATTTAAGGTCCTCGCCCATATAAATTATTTTTCCTTTTGTTGGTTTTAATAGTCCTAAGAAGTTCATGAACAAAGTTGACTTCCCTGCTCCATTTGACCCAACTATGCCTATTTTTTTGCCTTTGCTTAAGTCTATATTCACATTGTTAAGAGCAATTGTTTTGTCCTCATATATGTATGTCACATTTTCCATTTTCAACATAATTATTTACCTGCTTTTTTGTATTTCCAATTATTATTATTCTTTTAATCAATGTAAAAATTTCCATCAAAGTGCTTTATCTCCAATATCGACTCCATATCTTTATACCTTATCATAACTCTCACAAACAATGATTTTGCCAACATTGCCAGGGAATTCATTGAATTTTTATAATTGTTATATCCAAATTTCATTTTTTGAGCTGTATGTATTTCTGTAGCTTCTTCAAAAAATATAGCAATAAATCTATATGTCAATACATACAGTTCGATAAAAACATTAGGCAATTTAACTCTCTTCATAACTTTAATCTGTTGATTGATTGGTGTAGTAAGTATAAGAAAATACATGCTCACTATAGAGCTAACAGCTCTAAAAGAAATAATAAGACCATTTTCTATTGAACCAGATGCAACTCCAATATAAAAATTCATAAAATCAAATGTCTTTATGTAAATGAATTTAGATACGTCTGTGATTTCGGAAAAACCAAAAGAAAATATTATTGTTAAAATGCTTATTGAAAGATAAACTACAGGTGCTAAAATCATTTTTGCATAAGATTTTGCTGGTATTTGTGCTCCTGAAACTGTAATTATAATTACAATTGTTATTATTGCACATGCTAAGTAAATATTTGAATTAATTGCAGATGTTAAAATCAACATTAATGAAAATATTACTTTCTTGTATGGATTAAATTCTGCAAATCTGTTGGTATAAGCAAACCTATCTATTATAAGCATTTTACATTCCTTCTTTCTAAATGAATAACCAACTATTAGTTTTTTTCATTTTTTGACTTTGATTCTGACTCTGTAGATTTTTTCCCTTTAACAAATCCAAAGAAATATCCTATAAAACCTGCGCCTATTGCAGCTTGGACTGAGAAAAGCAAGCTTTCTATTTCTCCACTAGCTGGCTCTATGAGAGGATTAAACCAAGGTACATAATTTGGATTTATTTCTTCAATCACTTCTTCTGCCTGTCCATCTGCACCACTAAATTCTGCTTCTTTCAAAAATAATAAAGGTGAAACAATTAAAATTATTACTACTGCAAATAATAATAAGTTTCTAGTTGTTCTTTTCAAGTTCATATCCTCCTTCTTTTTGATAGCTCACTATTAAATCATATATTATTACAGTTAATATCCCTTCAGCTATTGCAAGAGGAATTTGTGTTATAGCGAAAATGCTCAAAAACTTTGTCAAAGAAATCATAACTCCTCCCACTGCATCAGGATGTGCTAATGCAAGCTGCACTGAAGTTATAATATAAGTAAATAAATCTCCTGAAGCAGCAGCTAAAAATACTGCGACTTTTTTATTTTTATTTTTTAAAACTTTAAAAACAAAATACGAAACAAAAGGTCCTGCTATAGCCATAGAAAATACATTTGCTCCTAATGTTGTAATTCCACCATGAGCCAATAGCAATGCTTGAAATAAAAGTACAATAAGCCCGGAAACAGCCATAGGAAGAGGTCCAAACATAATTGCTCCTAGTCCAGTTCCTGTAGGATGAGATGTACTTCCTGTTACAGATGGCATTTTTAACGCTGACAATATAAACACAAATGCTGTTACTAGAGCAAATAATAATTTTTGATTTGGATTATTCTTAAATGTTTTTGATATGGTCCTTCCACCTACAATTACAAATGGTAAACTTAAAGCAAACCAAAATATTGCCCATGGCAAAGGCAAAAATCCTTCCATTATGTGCATTCCAAATACATAGTTTGGTGATAACAGCATTACTGATATCAATGACGTTATTAAATATATTCTTTTTTTCATATTCCTCTCCTAAGCTAATAATTAAAAGAATTAATTATATACATCTCTTAATCTATCAACAAATAAATCTTTAATTAAATCATTTGCTCCTAATCCATTTATAAAAGCTTCGACTCTAAAACCATTTTTAATGAAATATGATTTAATTGAATCATCTTCATTCGATGTTATATCATTTAACGCATGATCCCCTGCAACAATTAAAAATGGATATAAATATATTTTATTAATTGACCTTTCTTTTAGTTCTTTTATTACTTCATATTTATAAGTATTTCCTTCTATATTAATAATGAAAGAATTATTTACATCCTTTTTTAAAAGTTCTTCAAATTGTTTATAATATTTATGAGAAATATGCTCTGTTCCATGTCCAACTAAAACTACTGCTTCATCATTTTTTAAATCGGTTTTTATATATGATTTAACTGCACTTTTTTCTTTGTCACCCATTTTATTATCTAATAATGTTCTTGAAATTCTTATTTCCTCAAAATCATTTTGATATTCATTAGCTGCTTTTAAAATCTTATCATATTCAAAACCTGGTATTATATGAGTTGCTGCCACATAAACATGTGTATATCCGTTTGCTTTCAATTTTTTCAAGCATGAATCCATGTTATCTATTTCTATATTTTCTTCTCTTTTCATTTTCTTCCTGATTATTTCAGATGTAAACACTCTGAAGCAATCAATATTTTTATAATTATCTTTAATTGCACTTTCAATTGTTTCAATATACTTTTCTCTAGAATCTAAAATTGAACATCCAAAACTCGCAATAATAATAGCTTTTTTCATAAGTACCTCTAATTAGTTTTATTGATTTCCATTAACGCTTTTAAATTAGCTTTTATTGTATAATCTAAATCTTCATCTTTTAATGTTGCATTCATAAACATTACTTCATATTGAGCAGGCGGAAGCAATATTTCACTTTGCAACATGCTTTGAAAATATTTAGCATACATAGCCGTATCTGAAGTCATAACATCTGAATAATATTTTATATCTTTATCTGTAAAAAACAAACTAATCATAGATTTAAATCTGCTGACAACAGCCCTTGTACCAGTTTTTTCTATATTAGCATTAAATCCTTCTTCTAATTTCTTTGCCTTATTTTCTAGTTCTTCATATATTTGTCGATTGTTTTTAAGTCTATTTAAAACTGCTATTCCCATAGACATTGCAAGAGGGTTTCCAGAAAGAGTTCCTGCTTGATATACCTTTCCTACAGGTGATACAACACTCATTATTTCCTTTTTACCTCCATAAGCACCGACAGGAAGGCCGCCTCCTATGATTTTACCAAAGCAAACCATGTCAGGAACTATATCAAATATTTCTGCTGCTCCGCCATAAGACAATCTAAAACCTGTAATTACTTCATCATATATTAATATTATATTATTTTCTTCTGTTATTTTCCTAAGTTCTTTCATGAACTCTAAATTTGGTTTTACAACTCCCATATTGCCAGGAACTGGCTCGATAATAATGCATGCAATTTCATCTTTATTTTTTTCTATTATTTCTTTTACAGAATTAATATTATTGTATTCACATACAAGAGTGTGCTTAACAGTATCAACTGGAACTCCAGGACTTGTAGGGACATTAAATGTCAGTGTTCCTGAACCTGATTTAACTAATAAACAATCTGAATGACCATGATAGCATCCTTCAAACTTAATTATTTTATCTTTGCCCGTATAACCTCTTGCTACTCTAATAGCGCTCATTGTAGCTTCTGTTCCTGAGTTAACCATTCTTATCATTTCACAACCTTTGTATGCAGATGTTAAAATTTCCGCCATTTCAACTTCTACCTCTGAAGGTACACCGTAAGATATTCCCTTCTCCAGTGCTTCAATTGCTACTTTATTTAATTCTTCATCACCATGACCAAAAATCATAGGTCCCCATGAAGATATGTAATCTAAATATTTTTTTCCATCTACGTCATATATAAACGAACCTTTTGCTTTTTTAACAAATATAGGATCCATATTAACTGAACCAAAAGCTCTAACAGGACTATTTACTCCACCAGGTATAATTTGTTTCGCCTTTTCAAATAATTCTTTTGATTTATTCATTTTTATCTCCCGTTGTTTAAAATTTTGGCTATATCTTTTGCAAAATATGTAATTATTATATCAGCTCCTGCTCTTTTAATAGCTAATACAGCTTCATAAATTGCTTTTTCTTCTAAAAGTCCATTTATAATTGCAGATTTAATCATTGAGTATTCACCACTTACATTGTATGCTGCTAATGGCATGTTAAAATTATCTCTTGCTCTTCTTATAACATCCAAATATGTTAGAGCAGGTTTAACCATAATTATATCTGCGCCTTCTTCTATATCAAGTTCTATTTCCCTCATAGCTTCATCAGTATTAGCAATATCCATTTGATAGCTCTTTCTATCTCCAAATTGAGGAGCTGAACCTGCTGCACTTCTAAATGGTCCATAAAAAGAAGATGCATATTTAGCACTGTATGCCATTATTGGTATGTTAGAAAATCCATTGTCATCAAGGGTTTGTCTCATATGAGCTATGCGAAAATCCATCATATCTGATGGAGCTACCATATCTGCACCTGCCACAACATGGCTCAGAGCTATTTTAGATAAGTATTTAAGTGTTTCATCATTTAATACATGTCCATTTTCATCTAAAATTCCACAGTGTCCATGAGAAGTGTATTGACACATGCATACATCAGTTATTACATACATATTTGGATTTATTCTTTTTATTTCTCTAATAGCTTTTTGAACTATTCCATTTTCATCGTAAGCAGAACTTCCTAACTCATCTTTGAAATCAGGTACACCAAATAATAATACATAATTAATTCCAAGTGACATAAGCTCTTCTATTTCTTCATTTATTCTATCTATTGAATAATGATAGCAATCAAACATAGATGGTATCTCTCTTTTTATGTTTGTCCCTTCTACTGCAAAAATAGGATAAATTAAATCGTCCTTTGACAAATGTGTTTCTCTTATTAAATTTCTAGTTAATGCATTTTCTCTCAATCTTCTCATTCTCATAATTATGCTCCTACTTTTCTATTATTGTCTTTATCATATTTTCAATATTATATATTTTTGCTTCTTTATATATTTTAAGCCCATGTTTTTCTATAGTTTTACTTGTAATTGGCCCTATAGATATTATTTTTGAATTTTTTATATTTTCTAAAACTTGACTATCTACACTTTCTACAAAATTATCAACTGTTGATGAGCTTGTAAATGTTATATAATCTATTTTTGTATCTTTTAAAGTTTCTATATCTTCATCTATAATTTCTGCAACAGTATCATATACTGGAATTTCACATAATTCGCATATTTCAGAAAGTTTGTCACTTAAATACGTTCTTGCTTTCAATGCTCTTGGTAATAAAATTCTATCTGATGGTTTAATTTTATTTTTTATTTCTTCAAAAAATGCTTCAGCTATAAATTGTGATGGGGTAAAATCAGATTTAACACTGTAATTTGATAATTCATTTGCTGTTCCATCACCCATTGTATAAATTTTAATATTTCCTAAAGCCCTAACATCTTTATTTTCCAGCAAAGCTTCCATAAATATTTTCACAGCATTTGCACTTGTAAATATTATATGTGTATATTTTTCTAAATTATTTTGTTCTGATTTCAATTTATCTTGATTAATATTCTTTATAGCTATTGTAGGCAGCTCAATTACATTAGCTCCTAGTTCCTCTAATTTTTGAACTAACGTGCTTGCTTGATTTCTAGCTCTTGTAACAACAATATTCTTGCCAAACAAAGGTCTGTTTTCAAAAAAGTTTAACTTTTCTCTTAACTTAACTACATCTCCTACAACTATAAGGCTTGGACTTTTAATATTTTCAAATTCAATATCCTTTGCCATATTAATTAAATTTGATGTTACAACTTTTTGATCTGGATATCCTCCATGGCTTATAACAGCACATGAAGTTTCTTTGTCCTTGCCGCTTTTTACAAGTCCACTACAAATATTTGATAAATTTTCAAGTCCCATGTAAAAAACCATAGTTCCATGTAATTTAGCTAAAGTATCAAAATCTAAATCTTCTTCACTTTTTCTATGTCCTGTTATTAAATGAAGTGATGAACCATAATCTCTATGAGTAATAGGTATGCCTGCAAAGCATAACCCTGCGATTCCGGAAGTTATACCTGGAACGACTTCAACTTCTATACCTCTTTCAACTAAATATAATGCCTCTTCTCCACCTCTTCCAAACACATAGGGATCTCCTCCCTTTAATCTTACTACCATCTTTCCTTCCAATGATTTCTTTAATAAAATATCATTTATTTCATCTTGAGAAAAAATATGATTTGAAGATTGTTTTCCAACATTAATAAATTCTTTTGTCAAATCACTTTTATTAACTAATTTCATATTAAGCAGCCTGTCATATACTACGACATCAGCTTTTTCTAACAGTTTTCTACCTCTTACAGTTATGTTTTCTTCACTGCCAATACCAGCTCCAACTAAATATACCTTACCAAAATTACTCATAATTTTTTAGCTCCATTTTTAATTTTTTCGCTATATCTGTACCTAGTTTTTCAGCATCATCCAGTTTTGCTGTACCTTCTTCATACACTAAATATTTGCAATCATCATCACCATATATAGCATACATAGTTATTTTATCTCCCATAATTTCAGTGTATGCCCCAACAGGAAGGTGACAACCTCCACCTATTGCTTTTAAATATGCTCTTTCAGCTTTTGCTCTTATGGTTGTTTCACTATGCTCTATTGTTTTTAAAATGTCTTTTATCATTTCATCATCTTCTCTAATCTGCAAAGCCAAAATTCCTTGGCATGGCGATGGAACAAATACTTTAGGATCAAAATAATAGCTTATCCTATTTTCATAATTTGCCCTTTTTAATCCTGCAGCTGCCAAAATTACACCATCAAGGTTTTCAATTTCAATTTTTTTCATCCTTGTTTCTATATTCCCTCTAATATCATTTATAAAAATATTGCTTATAAGTTTTTGAAGTTGAAATTTACGACTTATGCTTCCAGTTCCTATTAAACAACCTTCCAAATCAGACAAAGAATTAATTGTTTTATTTGATACTATTACATCTCTAGGATCTTCCCCTTTTGGTACAGCTCCAAACATAAGACCAGGTGTATGTACAGAAGGCATATCCTTCATAGAATGAATAGCTAAGTCTATTTCATGATTTAACAGTTCATGTTCTATTTCTTTTGTAAAAATTCCTTTGTCATTCATTTTATGCAATGGAACATCAAGTACAATATCACCTTTTGTTTTAATAACTTTTATTTCAAATTCAACATCTGGATTTTTTTCTTTTAGCTGTTTAACAATTAAATTTGTTTGAATTAAAGCTAGATTGCTGCCTCTTGTTCCAACAGTTATTTTCATTTTATTCTCCTGCATTATTTATTTCTTTCATAATTTTTATTTTAGTTTTTAAATCTTTATTGTCATATAAAATTAAACTTTCCATTATGGAACTTATATTCTCTTTAGACTTATTTTTTTCATTTAATAACAATTCTCTTATTTCACATAACAAATTTATTTTTTCCATAAATTCATCATTTAAAATTTTTTCTATTTCACTCAACATTAATTTAGAAGCTGTGGGACTTCTTCCTTCAGTACTTACAGATACAGTTGTATTTTCTTTCTCCATTGTTGACATTGTTATGAAATCCGAATTTTCTCTGTTGTTTGACATCATGGATAAAACATTTCTGTCACTAAAATATTTGTAAATTTCAAGATTAAGTTCTTTACTATCTGTACATATAAAAACTAAATTATATTCAGTTTCAATATCAATGTTATTTATTTCAATAACTTTTGTTTGAAGTATTAAATTTTTACTGAATACTTTGTTAAGCTCAATTACTTCCTCGCAAAATTGTTTAGAAATTACAGTGACGCAAGCCCACGTATAAACTAACTGCTTAATTTTCAAATATGCAGCTCTGCCTCCACCAACAACTAATATTTTTTTATCTTTTGTATCAATACCTACCGGATAATATCTCATTATAATTCAAATAGTTCATGGAGTACTTTTACATACGCATCTAACTTTTCTTCCTCCTTTGTCATCTTCAAATTCAAAATTGCTTCTCTTAAGAGTCTTTTCATAGATGATTCCACCATTTTTTCAATTATCTTTTTATCTTTATGATTTAAGTTAACTTTCCTATATATGTATGAAAGAGAATCTGCTTTAATATTTTGACACTTATTATTTATAGACTCTAGCACAGAATCTACCTTAATGCTGTTCTTCCAATTATTAAACTCACTTATACTCTCATTAATTATATTCATGCTGCTATCCATTAAAGTTTTTCTCAATCTTTGATTTTCCTCAGCTTCATATTTCAAAGAGTCTACATCAAATAAAACAACATTGTTTACACTTCTAACATTCTCATCTACATCTCTTGGCAATGCTAAATCAAGTATATAAATTGGAGTATTTCTATTTGAATTTATATCTTCTGATTTAATGATAGTATGAGGTGATGAAGTTGCACAAATTATTATATCTACCATATTAATAACGCTTTTTAAGTTTTCATATTTTATCACTTCAATATTATCAATACTTTCTGATATTTCTAGTGATTTTGAATAATTTCTATTTGAAACATATATTTTTCCTATATCAAATTCTCTTAGATGGGTTAAAGCTAAAATCCCCATTTTACCAAGACCTACTAATAGAACTTTTTTATCTGATAAATCACCAATGTTTTCTTTCAATTTCTTTACACCTATATAACTAATAGATAAAGGTTTTTCAGATAATTTTGTCTCTGTTTTTATTTTTTTTGAAACTGTAATAGCTTCTCTAAAAAGTTTATTTAATATCTTACTACTGCTTTTAAGTTCTATAGCAGTTAAAAGTGCATCTTTTACTTGTCCTAATATTTGATCTTCTCCAATTACTATTGAATCAAAACCACAACATACTTCAAAAATGTGAGAAACTGCATTATTTCCCTTTTTTTCAAAAATAAAACTTTCTAAACTTTTTTCATTAAAAAATGATATATAAAAGTTCTTTACTATATTAATTGCTATATCAACATCTCTTGAGACTACATAAATTTCACTTCTATTACAAGTAGATAATATTATAATTTCCTCAATTCCATCTTCCATCAATATTGTAGTTGCTTCAATTTTCTTTGATTCACTAAATGCTACTTTCTCTCTTATTCCAATTGGAGCTATATTATGATTTATACCTATTACTGCGACATCCATTTCTTACCTCTCCATATTCTAGCTTTTTTTGAATTAAAAAATCCTTTCAACTAATAGTCGAAAGGATTTAATTATAAACTTTAATGTCTATAACACCTTCCATCTCTCGTAGAATTATTAGTGTTAAAAACAGGCAGTTCTTCTGACTCAAGCTTCATCATCTTTTCAACCTTCCCAGTTTCCCAGTGGTGTCCAGAAAAGACTCTTCTATTACAGCGGCGTGACCGTGAGGGAATTTAACCCTTCTTATCTTTTAATTTATAAACCTGTTTCTCATATTTGATTTTAAATGACCGTTTTTATTGATATCTATTTATTAAACAAAACAACCATAGCCTAAAGGCTATGGTTGCATATATTTACATATAAAATAACAACTTCCCTCCGAAGACTTATTATAAAATTTATAGGCAGGTTTCCTGACTTATGGCTAATCCTACTCTCAAAACCTTCCCAGAATATATCCAGTGGCATATATTGATTTCGTACCAATTACAGTAGCGGGGGCTGCAGCGGATTCTAACCGCTTTCCCAATTAATATTAAAACCTATTAATTTCAAATATTAAATTGTTTAAAACATAACATATTAAGCTGCAATTTTTCCTGCAACATGGTTATTCTAATACAATGTTCAAATATTGTCAAGCATTCTTTAATTAATTATATTCTTTATACATTAACTACTGAATTGGCTGTTGTATAAATCAGAATAAAATCCATTTTGTTTTATCAGTTCTTTGTGAGTTCCTGATTCTATTACATCACCATGGTTCATAACTAAAATCAAATCTGCATTTTTAATAGTTGATAATCTATGTGCTATTACAAAACTTGTTCTTTCACTAGCAAGTTTAGCCATAGCTTTTTGAATTTGAATTTCAGTGCGTGTATCAATACTACTTGTAGCTTCATCAAGTATAAGGATGCCAGGGTCAGATAAAAATGCTCTAGCTATAGTTAAAAGTTGCTTTTGTCCTTGTGATAAATTTGTACCTTCTTCATTTAATACAGTATTGTAACCTTCAGACAATGTTTTTATAAAATGGTGCGCTTGTGCAGCTTTAGCAGCAGCGATTATTTCTTCATCTGTTGCATTTTCCTTACCATAAGCTATGTTTTCTTTAATTGTTCCATTAAATAGCCATGTATCTTGCAAAACCATTCCTATATGATGTCTTAGATTATTTCTCTTGATGTGATTTATATTAACTCCATCAATAGTAATTTTGCCGCTATTAACTTCGTAAAAACGCATTAAGAGATTTACAAGAGTTGTTTTTCCTGCACCTGTAGGTCCAACTATAGCCACTATCTGACCTTCTTTAGCCGTTATGTTCATATCACTTATTAAAGTTACATCTTCTTTATATCCAAATTTAACATGTTCAAACTTAACTTCTCCACAAATATTGTTAAGTTCTAAAGCATTATTTTCATCATGAATTTCTTCAGTTTCATCAAGTATTTCAAAAACTCTTTCAGCTGCAGCTACAGCTGATTGAAGTTGATTTGATATTTGTCCTAACATCGCAATAGGGTGGCTAAGTTGTTTGTTATATTGCAAAAATGCCTGAATACTTCCTATTGTAATAATTCCTCTAATTCCTAAAATTGCTCCTACAATGGAAATTAGAACATATCCTAAATTGCTTATAAGGTTGTTTAGAGGCATTATAATTCCTGAGAAAAATTGTGCTTTCCATGCAGTTACTGCAAGTTGTTTATTAAGCTTTTCAAATTGTTCAATTGACTTATCTTCTTTACCATAAGCTTTAACAATAACATGGCCTGAATACATTTCTTCTACATGACCATTTATTTCTCCTATTTTCTTTTGCTGGTCTTTAAAAAACTTTTGTGAATGTTTCATGACAAAAGTAATTGCGAACATAGATAAAGGAAGTGAAACCAGAGTTATAAGAGTCAATAAAGGGCTAATAGACAACATTATTATTATAATACCAACAATTGTAACAAATGATGATATTATCTGCGTTACTCCCCTTTGTAAAGTCATACTGATTGTTTCTGTATCATTTGTAACTCTGCTAAGAACATCTCCTACTGCATGTGAATCAAAATATTTTAATGGCATTTTATTAATTTTTTCAGATACATCATCTCTCATTTTTCTAACTACATTTTGAGAAACACTAGCCATCACATATTCTTGAACATATGCAAACAAAGCACTGATTCCATACATGATTAATAAATAAGTTATTATCGTTTTTATATATTCAAAGTTTATTACTCCAGTTTTTACACCTTCAACTAAAGAGTCTGTTCCTTTACCTAATATTTTAGGACTTAATATAGAAAAAATTACACTTATTATTGAAGTTAAAAAAACTAATATTATTCTATTTTTTTGAGGCTTGAAAAAAGTTACAAGCCTTTTACCACTATTTTTAAAATCTTTTGCTTTTTCAACAGGTCCTCCCCCACCCATAGGTCCGCCTGGTCCAGGTCCTTTTCGATTGTTATCTGCCATTATAGTTCCTCCTCTCTCAATTGAGATGATGCCATTTCCCTGTAAACTTCATTATTCGCCATAAGTTCTTTGTGCGTTCCTATTCCAGATATTATACCTTCATCTAAAACTATAATTCTGTCTGCATTAATAATTGAAGTTATTTTTTGAGCTACTATTATTACTGTTGAATTTTTAGTTTCTGACAATAATGAATTTCTTACTTTAGCATCTGTTTTTGAATCGAGAGCTGAAAAACTGTCATCAAATATATATATTTCTGGTTTTCTTATTAAAGCTCTTGCTATTGACAATCTTTGTTTTTGTCCACCTGACACATTTTTACCACCTTGAGCAATATATGTATCTAAACCATCTTTCATCTCAGAAATAAATTCTGTAGCTTGTGATATATCAGCAGCATATTGTATTTCTTCATCAGTAGCATCTTCCTTGCCATATTTAATATTATCTTTTATAGTTCCTGAAAATAAAACAGCTTTTTGAGGTACTATGCCTATTTTATTTCTAAGGTAATGCTGAGGCATTTCTTTTATATTAACATTGTCTATTAATATTTCACCTTCTGTTAAATCATAAAACCTAGGTATAAGATTTATAAGAGTTGATTTACCTGAACCTGTACCTCCAATAATTGCAGTTACTTCGCCTTTTACTGCTTTGAAACTTATATTATTAAGGACTGGCTCAGCAGCTCCTGGATATGAAAAAGAAACATTTTTAAATTCTATTTCACCTTTTGTATTTTCATCTGTATATTTAAATTTAGATGCTTCTTTTATAGTAAAATCAGTATCTAAAACTTCATTAATTCTTTTTGCAGATGCTGCAGCTCTTGGAATCATAACAAAAAGCATTGACATCATAACAAAGGAAAATAAAATTAAAGATGCATATTGAATATATGCCATTAATGAACCTACCTGCATTTCTCCAATGCTGATACGTTTTGCTCCAAACCAAACTATTGAAATAGTAGTGAAGTTTAAAACAATTTGTATTCCTGGCATCAAAATTGCCATAATTTTATTTGCTTTAATAGCGGTCTCTGTCAAATCATCATTAGATTTTTTAAATCTATCTTTTTCATAATTAATTCTGTCAAAAGCTCTTATGACACGAATACCCGTTAAATTTTCTCGCATAACCAAATTAAGTTTATCTAGTTTTGACTGCATTGATGAAAATAGCTTTCCACCAAATTTCAATACAATTGCTATAAGTAAAATAATGGCTGGCAATGCAACAAAAAGAACCCAAGATAAACCAACATCTGTTTTTATTGCCATGAAAATACCACCCAATGCCATTATAGGTGCCATAACCATCATACGAAGTATTATTAACACTACCATTTGAACTTGATTTACATCGTTAGTAGTTCTTGTTATTAATGATGCTGTTCCGAATTTATTAAATTCATCTAATGAAAAATTTTCAACTCGTACAAATATTTCGCTTCTTAACTTTTCAGAAAATTTTGCTGAAACAACTGCAGATAAAAAATTAGACAAAATACTGAATACAACTAATCCTAATGTTGCCAATAGCATTATAACACCAACATTTATAACGTAAGAAACATCATTGTTCAATATACCGTTATCTACTATATCAGCCATTAAAGTTGGAATATATAAATCACATAATGATTGCAACAACACAAATATTAAAACTCCAACTATAGATAATGTAAATGGTTTTAACTTTTTAAATAATTTTAACATTTAATCCCCTTCTCTTTCTAAACATATAACATAAAAATCGAACTCTATCATTATATAATAAATTCCCTTAATATTACCTTTATTATTCATTATAATTTATAAATTAATTCTTTTTTAGTTACTTAAATATAAAAACCTCACAACTTAATAAATTGTGAGGTCATCTATATGATTATTAATCCAATTCTATTTCATATATTTCATAAATCATATTTAAAACTTCATCTGGATTTGCGACATAAAATGATAAACCATTTCTGGTTTCAGTATCTCCTGGCAACACGTGAAAAGTAACATTTTCAGTCGACATTCCTAATGAACTAACACCTAAAGATGTAGATTCAGCTAAAGATAAATCCGTACCCACATATGGATAAACTTCACTTATAACTTTAGGTAGCTTAAAACTTAATGCCTTTTTAATAGCCGACTTAACAAAATCTTGTTGAGCTTTTATTCTTCCTAAATCACCTTCAGCATATCCTGTATAACCTTTGTAATTAGTTTTTCTAAAACGCAAGAATTCCATAGCTGTATCACCGTAAATTACTTGCTTACCTTCAGGTATATCTATATCAAGTGGTGGATCTGAATATGGGTCAGTATATCTCATGTGAAATGGTACTTCGACTTCTACTCCATCTACCGCATCCACTGCTGCTCTTACACCATCATAATCAATCGTAATATATTTGTCAACAGTTATGCCTGTAATACTTTTAACCATTTCTTCTAGTCCTTCAATGCCTTTTACAGTATATACAGAATTGATTTTGTTATTTGCACTGTTTACAAAACCATCTCTTTCACAATATGTATCTCTAGGAATTGATATCATATCTACTTTTTTAGTTTTTGTATCGTAACTTGCAACCATTATTGTATCTGTTCTTTCATGTTCAAGCCCTAATAACAAAATATTAATTCTTCCCTTTTTCAATATAGCCTTTTCTAAAGGTGTATCGTTAGGATTTTCTTCAGTTTTACCAGTTATTATATTAAATATATCAGTAGCATCTACATTTTTTTCACTATATAAATATATTCCGCTTGCAATTATTAAAACAAAGCACGCAAGAGAAGTGAAAAATACTTTGAAAAAATATTTCAATTTAAAATCCTCCATAATTGTATAGCATTATATCCTTTCTAATAATAGCACAAATTTTTATTTTGTAAAGTGTTAATATTTCTTATTTTTATATTAAAAAACTAATTTACGTTTTCATATATTTATATATTCTGTTTCAAAATAATGATACTTTTGAAAATTTGATTGATAAAACCTGCTTTGTGATATATAATGTCAATGTATTTATAATTATTTCATTAATATTAGAAGGGGTTAAAAATGAAAAACAAAAAGGTATTATTTATAATATTACTTTTAATAGGAATTGTATTTTTGACATTAAGTATGTCTATGCTTCAAAGTTCTGAAAATAGATTAATTCCAGGAATATTAATTTTTGTATCTGCATTAATTATAGGGGCAGCTGCTAAAAATATTGCAAATGAATTTATTTTAAAAAATTATCTTGAAAGAAAAGTTATAACTAACAAAAAAGCTGATAAAGTTAGAGAACATGAAGTTAAGCAAAAATCAGCATCAAGAGCAAACTTAATTGTTTCAACAATACTTGCAGTTACAATTATCATAATGTTTTTTATAAAGATTAATTATGCTATGCTTACGGTACTTATAATTGCTTCTATAATATTACAATCCTTTTTAAATGCTTTATTGTACATTTATTATGATAAAAAAATTAAAGAAAATAAAATAGAGAAATAAAAAAAATTGCCAAGGCAATTTTTTTATTTCTCTATTTATATGTTTTATAGCTTTTCTTCGTATGCTTTCTTGAAATCCATAATTATTCTTTCATTTTCTAAATATCTAGCAAATGTATATAAAACATCAGATAATCTGTTTACAAACTTTATTAACACATCACTGACATCTTCATGTTTTTTCAAAGTAAGTATTCTTCTTTCAGCTCTCCTGCATATAGTTCTTGACATGTGCAATGCTGCAGATGCTTTAGATGTTCCAGGAACTATAAAAGCGTCAGCTTGATTAATTTTCGGTAAAAAGTAATCAATTATCTTCTCAAGGCCTTCTATATCTTCTTCTTTAACTTTATAAGTAAATTTACCTTCTTCTATAGTTGCAAGTTCCCCTGCTACAAAAAATAATCTTTTTTGAATTTTAAATAAAATTTCACTTATATATTCATCTTCAACAAATTTTGATGCAAATCCAATAGATGAATTAAGTTCATCAATTGTACCATAAGATTCTACCCTTAAGGAATCCTTATCTATTCTTGTGCCATCATAAAGTGAAGTTTGACCCTTATCGCCTGTTTTTGTGTATATTTTCATATAATCTAACCTCCCTATATATATTTACTTTATTATACCATATGTGGGAGATTGTGCAATGTTTTTAAATTATTGTTCCAATTTTATAACTTTACTCATCTCGTCTGCAATTCTGCCAAATTCCTCTATAGATAAATTTTCTCCTCTGATACCGGGATCAATATTTACATTATCAAGGACTTCTTTTACAAGTTCTTTTGGACTATCAAATTTATTGCTAAGTCCATTAAGTATTGTTTTTCTTCTTTGATTAAAAGAACCTCTTATAACCGCAAATAACATCTTTTCATCTGTTACATCTATTCTAGGGCTCTTTAATATATCAAGAGCTATTACAGCTGAATCAACTTTAGGTCTTGGCATAAAAACTGAACTAGGAACAATCATTGCTATATTAGTATCTGCTCTGTATTGAACTGCAAGTGATATTGCACTATATTCCTTTGTACCTGGTTTAGCATTTAATCTATTTGCTACTTCCTTTTGAACCATTACAACAATCTTAGATATTTTATATTTATCTTCTAAAATTTTCATGATAATTGGTGTAGTTATGTAGTAAGGCAAATTAGCAACAATTTTAACATCCATTCCTTCAAATTCTTCTTCTATAAGTTTATCTACATCAATTTTCATAAAATCTTCATATATTACTTTAATATTGTCATATGCAATAGTTTCTTTGTGAACATTTCGCAAACTTTCATCTATTTCTATGGCTACAACTTTTTTTGCTTTTTTACATAAACCTTGAGTTAATGTACCAAAACCAGGTCCAATTTCTATTACACCTGAATTTTCATCTATATCTGCTGCTTCTACAATTTTATTTATAATATTTCCATCTATAAGAAAATTTTGACCAAGTCCTTTACTAAACTTAAATCCGTACTTTTCGAGTATTTCTTTCATAACTCTAGGTGAATATAATTTCATTTCATCCATATAATTTTTCCCTTCAATTTCCCTTTCAGGAATCATTCTTTAATCTCATTTTCAGTTTCATTAATATTAGATATTGCAGTTTCCAAGTCTTCCCTAGTAATTCCAAAACTGTTTAGTCTTTTCAAAAATTGTTTTGCACTGCAATAACCTATACCAATTTCATCTCCAATTTTACCTCTTCTTTTAGATGCATTGTCATTTCCAATAAGTTCATAATACACCATATCACGATTAGTAAACTCTTGTCTGTTTTCAGATATTTCAGCTCTAGCATTTAAAAGTGCCACCCTAATTTCTTCGGAAGATGCATTTTCAACCCCTATATTTCCATTTTTATTAGCTTTGTCCCTTGGAATAAATGCATGCTTGCAATTTTCTATTTCAGTTGACAATATATTTCTAATTTTCTTGCCAGGATAATCTGGATCCGTTAATATTATTATACCTTTATTTATAGATGCCTTTTTAATTACACTTATAATTTTATCATTTATTCCTAACCCGCTAGTTGATATAACTTCTGCATCAACAGCTTTTTTCACTGCTGATATATCAGATTTTCCTTCAACAACTATTATTTCTTTTATCACTTTATATATTCTCCTCATAAAACATCATTACTATTGTTATACTTTGTATGATTTTTTATTTATTGTTATCCAACAATGATTTAATTTTAGTTACCATTAAATCTACAGCAACTAAATTATTTCCGCCTTCTGTTACAATTATATCAGCATATTTCTTACTAGGCTCAATAAATTGCTCATGAGCTGGTCTAACTGTATTTACATATTGTGCAATTATAGAATCTAAAGATCTCCCGCGATCTTTCATATCTCTCATTATTCTTCTCATAATCCTTATATCTGCATCAGTATCTACAAATATTTTGATATCAAGTAGGTCTCTAATTCTTTCTTCATAAAATACAAGTAATCCTTCTACTATTATTATCTCTTTTGGCTCTACAATTATTTTTTCTTTTTTTCTGTTGTGAATTTCATAATCATATATAGGTTTTTCAATAATTTGTCCTTTTTTTAAATCTTGTATATGTTCTACAAACAAATCAGTATCAAATGCAAATGGATGGTCATAGTTTGTTTTGCATCTTTCATCATATGTTATATGGCTTTGATCTTTGTAATATGCGTCATGTTCAATAATTGATATACATTTTTCAGGAACCTCTGAATATATTCTATTGACAATTGTTGTTTTACCTGAGCCGCTTCCACCTGATATACCTATAAAAATTGGTTTCTTCATTAATTGCCTCCCCTTAATCAGACATTTTTGTCATTTGTTATATTTATAATTCAAAAAACACTAATTTTCTATTAAAAACAGTATAGTACACTAACAATATACACTATTTTTATCTTTTTGCATATATTTTTTATTTATCTTATCAAAAAATTCACGGTGTTTATTCAAAAGCAAATAAAAATTGCCTGCTAAGCAGGCAATTTTTATTTGTTACTATGATATTAGTTTTTCAAGGGGATGTCGTACTAAGTGTTACTCTAAAATATAAACTCTTACTGATCTTCTCCCAAAATCATCACAATCTTTACTGTCTTCCATAAATAAATCTATTTTGTTACCTTTTATAGCTCCCCCTGTATCCTCTGCTGTTGCAAAACCGTAATCAGGACTGCCATCTGTCGAAGCTATATATAACTCCGTTCCAAGAGGTATAACTCTCGGATCAACTGCAACTGTGCCCGGCTGAGCTTTTGTGCCGGACGCTGTGATCCCGTAATATGGATCACCAGGATTTTTGCCTGTACTTTCATAGGATAAGTCATAAGCTGTGGCCGTCAACACAAGTTCGGTAGAATATCTAAATCCACCACGTGAGGTTGTAACCAGATGCTTTTTCGTTCCTACTTCGATAATTTTATCTACAGGCTCCTTATAAATTATTACTTCTTCTAAATCTTTGGAAACAAGTTGTCCATCTATATATGTTTCTTGATAAACAGATTTCTGCAATCCATCTGAACCGTTTTGTACGACTTCTTCGTACCCTTCGAATTCATTTTCGTTATAAACGATCTTTGTTTCATTTTCCACACCATCACGTATTATATCATACTTAATTTCTGATATTGGTTCATCTGGTGTTGCTTCTGCAGGGCTTAGGTCCACTAAGGTATCTGCAAAGGCAAAATTTTTCATGTTACTTTCATTAATATCATAAGTTACAATAAAGCTCATTACTAAAATTGTCACAATTAAAAATGGGTATATCTTTTTTCCTTTCATTTTACCACCTACCTTTAATATTTATCCGAAATTGACAAATCGATCATCGTCAATTAAAGGTATAAACTTTTCTATAAGAAAAATTTACTTTTTGTATACGTTAAAAAACTAATACATTATAGGCAATCCCTAGCAAAAATCCCATATTTTTTGCACAAAGTGCATTATATATCATAACTTCTTTTTTTGCAAGTTATTTTTTATTTCAAAATTGATATATATTTTACTTCTATTATATTGTACTATGTATAATAACGATATTAAAGTAAATATTCTTAGATTTAATAGTTATTATTAACAAAGTTTAATAAAATATACTAAATTTACATAAAAAAAACAATTGCATCGCAATTGTTTTATATATTTTCTTAATTATTTGATATTTATACATTTTGTTATATTGCACTATATTTGTAATTATTTGTTTTTTCGTATAATTTATTCATAATTTTTTCAAACAATACACCTTCGCAATGTGGGGTGTTTGCTTCATAAGTTGTTTGAACAGCTAAAGATACAAAATTTGAAGCATTTTGAATTGCTTCCGGTAATGTTTTATCATTAAATAAATATCCAATAAGAAGCGATGTAAACAGGTCACCAGTTCCTGGATATCTTGTATCAATATGTTCAAAAGGTATTTTCCAATATTCATTTTTATTTCTATCATAACAAGCATTTATATGCTCACCTGCATCAGTTTTTATACCTGTAATAACAACAATATTTGGACCCATATCACTTAAATCTTTCAAATATTTTTTAATAATATCAATATTTATGCTATCAGAAGCGAAAGTTTCCCCTAAAAGTATACTCACTTCCGTAAGATTTGGTGTTATTATATCTGCATTTTTCACTAGCTGGCTCATTTTATTAACCATTTCATCTGTATATGTCTTATAAGTTATCCCATGGTCTCCCATTACAGGATCAACCACTATAATTGAGTCTTTATTTTTTTTAACTTTTTTAATTATATTTAATATTATATTTATTTGTTTTTCCGAACCTATAAAACCACTGTAAACGCAGTCAAATTCTGCATTGTTTTTTTCCCAATTGTTATAGTATTCTTCCATGTGTTCTGTAAAGTCATAAAAAAAGAATTCTTTATATTCAGAATGGTTGCTTAATAGAGCTGTAGGCAGTGGGCATACTTGACAACCCAAAGCGGACAATATAGGTGATACTACAGTCATAGAGCATCTTCCAATACCAGATATATCATGAATAGCAGCAATTTTAGGAACGTAGTTTTTCATTTTGTTTCTCCTACTTGTATTTTATAATCTTAATATAATCTAAATCTATCACTTGAGAAAGGTACAGTTTTATAAAATTCAAACAAGACAGTCTTATAATATGCTTCATTATGTTATCCTGAACATATCAAGAATTTTATATCCGAAAAAAAAAAGCACTCTTTTAGGCAAAGAGTGCTATATAAATTATTGATTTTTCAAAATTACATCATGAGCTGAACCTTCTGATATACTTGTAGAAGATACTAAGCAAAGTCTTGCTGTTTTTTGTAATTGATGTATTGATTTACTTCCTAAGTTGCACATTGTTGATTTTATTTTATGAAGTGTAGTTCCTAAGCCATCATCTAATTTACCAGCATATGGTACGTAAGAGTCAACACCTTCTTCAAATTGAAGATCAGTTTTTCCACCTAAGTCATATCTAGCCCAGTTTCTTGCTCTGTTTGAACCTTCACCCCAATATTCTTTTACGAAACCATTACCATATTTAATTTTTGCAGTTGGGCTTTCATCAAATCTGGCAAAATATCTCCCAAGCATTACGAAATCTGCACCCATTGCTAAAGCTAATGTAATATGATAATCATGAACTAATCCACCATCTGAACAAAGTGGAACATATACACCTGTTTGTTCAAAGTATTCATCTCTAGCAGCTGCTACATCAAGTACTGCTGACGCCTGTCCTCTACCAATACCCTTTTGTTCACGAGTAATGCAAATAGAACCTCCGCCTATACCAATTTTAACAAAATCTGCTCCTGCATCTGCTAAATATTTAAAGCCATCTGGTTCAACTACATTTCCAGCTCCAACTT
>Ga0074193_1000998_pt1 | contig 39465 bp, 29 predicted proteins | sample EPASupsiteHSE605_FD_64523 | JGI IMG/M metagenome (GOLD analysis project Ga0074193, IMG submission 64523) | Bioremediated contaminated groundwater from EPA Superfund site, New Mexico - Sample HSE6-05 | ecosystem: Environmental > Aquatic > Deep subsurface > Groundwater > Contaminated ...
TAACTCCCCCCACCCCCCTCTTATCTTAAGAGGGGGAGCAAACCAGCCAGCTCACTTAGCACGTCCCTCCCCTTAATTAAGGGGAGGACAGGAGGGGTTAGCTGCGAAAGAATAAGTATTACAGTGTACTAGGTTGCTCTGACGGCAAAGCTTACTTTTCCGCGGCTTTCACCATCAGTTCGGCAACGAGCCTCGTGAAGCGGAGCGGATCGGGGACCGGCGATCCTTCGGTCAAAAGCGCCTGGTCGTAAAGCAGTCCGCAGTAATCGGCCAGCCGCGGGTTCTCCTTATCTTTTTCAAATATACTGCTCAGGACTTGCATGAGCGGATGGTCGGGGTTCAGTTCCAATACCCGTTTGGACTCAGGCACATCCTGGTTCATTGCTTTGAGGATCTTTTCCATGTTCGCATTCAGCCCGTATTCATCGGCAACCAGGCAGCAGGCGCTGTCGGTCAGACGGCTGGAAAAGCGCACTTCCTTTACCTTGTCCTTTAACTGTTCCTTGACGAAGTCGAGTACCCCCTGATACTGCTTTTTGGCCTCTTCCTGCTTCGCTTCCTTCTCCTTCTTCTCTTCCGCGCTGTCAAGCTCCAGGTCCCCCCGGTCGACCGCGTGCAGTTTCTTGCCGTCGTATTCGGTCAGGCTCTGCACTACCCATTCATCGACAGGGTCGGTCATGTAGAGCACTTCGAATCCCTTTTTCCTGAAGATTTCCAGATGCGGCGAGTTTTCCAGGGCGGAACGGGAGGCTCCGGTGATGTAGTAGATTTCCTTCTGCGCCTCCGGCATCCGCGCCACGTACTCTTTCAGCGAGATGTAGTTTCCGACCTCGGTTTTCGAGCTTTCAAAGAGGATCAGTTCCTGGAGCTTTTCCTTATTGGCATGGTCGAAATGCACCCCTTCCTTGAGCACCGGCCCGAATTCCTTGTAAAACTTCAGGTAATCTTCCGGCGTTTTTTCTTTGGTTTCCACGAGTGTTGACAGGATCTTGCCGACCAGGTTTTTCTCGATCCGCTTGATCTGGATGTCTTCCTGGAGGATTTCGCGGGAAACGTTGAGCGGCAGGTCGCTGGAATCCACCACACCCTTCATGAAGCGGAGGTAATCGGGGAGAAGCGCTTCGCAGTTGTCGGTGATGAAGACACGCTTCACATAGAGGTGCACACCCTTTTTATGGTCGCGCATGAACAGGTCAAAGGGCTTGTGGCTCGGGATATAGATGAGGGCCTTGAATTCGCTGGTCCCTTCCGCCGAATAGTGGATGGTGCGAAACGGTTTGTCATAATCGTGGGAGATGTGCTTGTAGAACTCCTCGTATTCCTCTTCGCTGATTTCGCTTTTGGCCCTGGTCCAGATCGCCTTCATGGAGTTGAGGGTTTCTTCGGTGGTCTTCTCGATGGTGCCCCCCCCCTCAATGACCTCGCCGTCAACGCCTTTGGCCGGTTCTTCCCGCGTTACGTCCATGACGACCGGGTACTGCACATAATCGGAATATTTCTTGATGATGCTGCGGATCTTCCACTCATCGAGATATTCCTTCATCTCATCCTTCAGGTGGAGGGTAATGTCGGTGCCGCGGGTCTCCTTCTCGCAATCCTCGATGGTATAGCTGCCGTCGCCGGTCGATTCCCAGCGGCAGGCGGCATTTTTGTCCCCCGCCTTGCGGGTGATCAGGGTGACCTTGTCGGCAACCATGAACGAGGCGTAGAAACCGACGCCGAACTGGCCGATCAACTCGGGATTGTTCTGAACGTTTTTATCTTTGAGGTTCTCCATGAAGGCGCGGGTGCCTGAACGGGCAATGGTGCCGATGTTCTCTTCCACCTCGGCCACGTTCATACCGATGCCGTTGTCGCGGATGGTGAGGGTGCCGGCAGTTTTGTCCGGTATCAGTTTGATCTTCCAATCGGTATTGCCTTCGAGTATATCCATGTTGGAATGGGATTCGAATTTGACCTTATCAATGGCGTCGGAGGCGTTGGAAACAAGCTCGCGCAGGAAGATATCCTTGTTGGAGTAGAGTGAGTGGATCACGAGGTCGAGAAGCTGCTGTACTTCGGTTTCAAATTTTTTGGTGCTTTTGGTCATGTACTTTATTTCTCCTTTTGACGTAGTCATTGATGGAACTTCAACAAACTAATCATTGTGGCGTGGTTTTGCAAGGTGCAATTTGCAGTTTGTTCGCAATGCTCCTGTTTGTTTGCGGTTTCCCGGGAGATTTTGCATTACCGTTCCCGAAAAACCGGGTGCAGCGACGAGCCCGATTTCGGTGATCTGGCGATGAATTGATGCAATAGTGGACAAACATAATTTGGAAAACAAATTGGTTCCCGTTGAATGTTTCATTTAATATATTTCATATACAAACTCTGGACATGTTTTGAATAATAATATACTGTTTTACATTTAAATTTACCGTGCTATTACAGTGGGTTAGTAAGTTATTTGTTTGTAAATAGCGGCTATCTTGCATCTGTTTTGAATCTAAGCTTGTACTATTCTGTAATGTATCAAATGTGTAATATGTAATCATGGAGTCCGGCACGTGAAAATCCGTATCCGTCTCAAAACCGCACTCATTGCCAATTATATTCTTGTCGCCGTAATCCCTCTGCTGATTATCGGCCTGATTTCCCTTCATTTCGAACGGCGGGACCTGCTGCGTGTTATTTCCGGCAAGAATATGCTGCTTGCCGAAACAGTGGCGGAGGAGGTCGATACATTTCTCCAGGAGCCGTTGAACATGCTTCGCCAGGTGGGAGAGGTGACACATCGTGAGCGGTACTTGAAGGGGGCAGACTTCAACGTATTTATTGATTCGATCGTAGCAACATACAGTTTTTTTGAATCTATCTATATTCTTGATGACAAGGGCCGTGCCGATCATGTCGGCCTGCTGCCCGGGATCAAGGGCCGCAAGGCGGAATATCTGGGGAAAGATATGGCGGGTGAGGAGTTTTACAAGACCGCCCGGCAGAAGAAAGGCCACTGGTGGACGAGTACCTCCTTGTCCCGGATCAGCGGGGAGCCGTCTCTTACCCTTGCCGTTCCCGTCATTAACGGAATGGTGGTCGGCAACCTGAACCTCCGGGCGCTCGATAAGATTATCGCGCCGATAAACAGGAGGAAGGGTATTTATGCATACATCGTCAACAGGGACGGGAGGGTAATCGCCCATCCGGACAGGACAAACGTGCTGCAGCAATTGAACGTTGCCGATCTGAACATCGTTAAGGCCGGACTTGCCGGCACCAATGGAACATATCGTTATTTTTTCAAGGGGGTGGAACGGCAGGGGAGCGTTGCGGTCGTTCGTGAAAGCGGCTGGCTGGTGGTTATCGCCCAGAACCTGGATGACACTCTGGCGCCGGTGAGAAGGATGGAGAAAATTTTTCTGGCCGGACTCCTCGGATCGCTTCTCGTGGCATTATTCAACACGATCTGGAGTCTGGAGTTGTTGCTGAAACCGGTTTCGGCACTGATAAACAGTACCCAGAAGATCGCTGTTGGAAATTATGCCATAGATAATGAGCCGATCAATATCAAGGAGGTCGGTGAGCTGGCGGTTCATCTGCAATCCATGGCCGGGGCGGTCATGAGCCGCGAAGATGCCCTGCGTGAGCAGAATGAAGAACTCTCCATGACCGAGGAGGAGCTGCGTCAGCAGATGGATGAATATCTGAAGAGCCAGGATGAGCTTCTCGAAGCCAATCATGCCCTGGAGGCGTTGTTTAAGGCCGCACCGCTGGCTATTATCGCCTTTGATGCAACCGGAAAGGTGAAAATGTGGAACCCTGCCGCCGAAAGGATCTTTGGCTGGAGCAACGGCGAAGTTGTCGGCAATCTCTATCCGCTCATTCCAGATGGGAAAAGGGACGAATTTCAGGCGTATCTCGACAGAGCGCTCGACGGAGAGACCCTTGCGGGCATCGAGCTGCGTCGCCAGAAGAAGAGTGGCTTGCCTATAGATATCTCTCTCGATGCAGCGCCATTGTATAACGCCAAGGGGGAAATTGCCGGCGTCATAGCGCTTCTGGCCGATATCGGCGAGCGAAAACAGGCAGAGAAGGCTCTTTGGGAAAGCGATAAACGATTTACCCTGTTCATGGACAATCTCCCAGCAAGAGCATACATGAAGGATGTCAACGGCCATTACATCTATGTTAATGAGACATTACGCCGCTACTTCGCCGAGCGGAAGATCGCCTGGTTCGGCAGGAGGGACGACGACATCTGGCCGGCCTCCACCGCAGCCCTGTTCAAGGAAAACGACCTTTTCGTGCTTGAGCAGAAGAGGGCTGTCCAGGTGATAGAGCCGGTTGTCGAGGATGACAGGCTGTCCTACTGGCTTAACAGCAAATTTCCGATTTTCAACGAGAACGGCGATTCCATCATCACCGCCGGTGTTACCGTCGACATAACGGAACGCAAGCAGGCGGAAGATGCGCTACAGGCGGAACGGGCGCGGCTGTTTTCCTTGTTACAGGGGCTCCCCGCCTATGTCTACCTCAAGGCGCAGGATCATACCGTCCGTTTTGCCAATAGCTATTTCCGCCAGAACTTTGGTGATCCGGAAGGTAAAAAATGCTACGATATCTTCCACGGAAATCACGGCCTTTGTTGCGAATGCCGGACGTTGCACTCGCTGGAAACGCAGACCACATGTAAATGGGAATGGACCGCCGGCACAGGCAGGACATACGAAGTCTATGATTATCCTTTTACCGACAGTGACGGTTCCCCTCTGACGCTGGAGCTGGGGATCGACATCACGGAGCGGATCGCGGCAGAGGAGCAGACAAAGGCGTCTCTCAAGGAAAAAGAGGTGTTGCTGAAGGAAATCCACCATCGCGTCAAAAATAATCTCCAGGTCATCTCCAGCTTGCTCAATCTTCAATCCCGCCATATCCACGATCAGCGGGATGTGGATATGTTCATGGACAGTCAGAACCGCGTTAAATCCATGGCCCTTATCCATGAAAACCTCTATCAGACCAAGAACCTGGCGCGCATTGATTTTGCAGGATACATCCGCAAACTTTCCGCGAATCTGTTCAGATCCTACGGAATCAACATCAATGCCGTTAATCTTAATCTCAACATAGCCGATGTCTCTCTTGGCATAGATACGGCTGTTCCATGCGGCTTGATGATCAACGAGCTGGTTTCCAACTCATTGAAACACGGATTCCCACAGGGTAGAAAAGGGTCAATCGACATCGAATTGCTGACGGATTACGCCGGCAACCATACCCTGATCGTCAGGGATAATGGTGTCGGATTTCCGGCGGACCTGGATTTTCAATCAACTGAATCACTTGGTCTGCAACTGGTAGGAACCTTGACCGAACAGATTGGCGGTAGTATTGTCCTTGACAGGGAAAAGGGCACGGAATTCAGGATAAATTTCAAGGAATTGAAATACAAGGAGCGGGTATAAGATTGTGGCCTGTGTTTCCACCTTGGAAACGGCATATTCCCCGGTGATTTATTGTGTTGGAGAATGGCGTGTAAATGTGATTGAATCGGTGCAGGGGGAGTTTTATGGAGTCAGCAGTACACGGAGAAGAAGCGTCTTGTATGGACATGACCCTACAGGGCAAAATGATGGGATGTGAAGCATTTGATGACATGGAAACCTTGATGGACGAATCTTTTCCCACAAGGATACTGGTCGTCGAAGATGAAAGCATCGTAGCCAAGGATATACAGACTACTTTGCAGTCCCTCGGCTATTCGGTTCCTGCCGTTGTTTCTTCCGGGGAAGCGGCGATAGACAGGGCGGCTGTCTCCGACCTTGATCTTGTGCTGATGGATATTGTCCTGAAGGGGGAGATGGATGGGGTAGAAGCTGCTGAACACATCTATGGAAACTTCAATATACCGGTTATCTATCTGACTGCTTATGCCGATGACCATACTTTGCGGCGTGCAAAAACGACTACCCCTTTCGGATACATACTTAAGCCGTTTGAAGAAAGAGAGCTGCAGACTGCCATCGAGATAGCACTATACCGGCACAAGATGGAGAATAAGCTAAAAAGGTCCGAGGCGGAATTACGCCATCAATTGGCAATAGAAAACATAATTGCCAATATCTCTGCAAAATTCATCAATCTGGGGACGGACGAAATCGAGGCCGGCATTAACCATGCCCTCCAGGCTGTCGGAGAATTTGCCGAAGTGGATCGTAGTTATGTTTTTACGATTTCAGACGATGGTACGATAATGAACAATTCCCACGAATGGTGTGCAGCAGGCATTGAGCCGCAAATGGATAACCTTCAAGGGATGTTGTTAGACGAATTTACCTGCCTGGCAAGGAAACTGAAAAACTACGAGATAATTCACTTCCCGTCCATAGCCGCGTTTACCCCTGAAAACCATGCCGAATTCGAGTGTCTCCAAAAACAGGGGATCCAGTCGCTTATCATCGTCCCCATGGTCTGTCGTGGTGCTCTCTTCGGTTTTGTCGGTTTCGATTCGGTCCGCCAGGAAAAGATGTGGCAGGAAAACGACATCACCCTGTTGAAGATGCTGGCGGAGATTTTTGCAAATACCCTCGACCGCAAGCGCGTGGAGGACGAGGTCGGTTGTCTGAATGCGGAACTTGAGCAGAGGGTTGCAGAGCGGACGATGCAACTGGAAACTGCCAACAGGGAGCTTGAATCTTTCAGTTATTCCGTTTCCCACGATTTGCGCGCTCCACTGCGCCACATCAATGGTTTCAGCCAGGCGCTTCTCGTCGATTATGCCGAAAAGCTGGACGAGCAGGGACAGGACTATCTGAACCGGGTTTGCGCCGCAAGCAACCGGATGGGGCAGCTCATTGACGACTTGCTTGAGCTCTCCCGCGTTACGCGGAGCCAGATGCGCTGCGAACCGGTAAACCTGAGCGAACTGGTCGGGACCATTGCCGAGATGCTCCAGGAAACGTCGCCGGAAAGAAAGGTGACGTTTCTAGTGGCCCCGGATGTCGTCGTCAATGGCGATAACCGGCTGTTGCGTCTGGTCATGCAGAACTTAATCGACAACGCCTGGAAATATACCTCCAAAAAAGATTTTGCTACCATTGAGTTCGGCATTACCGAGGCAGAAGGGGAGAGGGCCTATTTTGTCCGCGATGACGGCGTCGGCTTCGACATGGCGTACGCCGACAAACTGTTCGGTGCATTCCAGAGGCTTCACGGCAGCGGTGATTTTGAAGGTACCGGCATCGGTCTGGCCACAGCCCAGCGTATTATCCACCGCCACGGCGGTCGTGTCTGGGGAGAGGGTGACGTCGGCAGGGGGGCGACATTTTATTTTACCCTGCAATAAATCTCCGACCCCCGCTTCTTGACACTGACCGGCCTGTATGTTACTAAAGATAGGCTAAGGTTATGGTTTCATTACCTCAACCACTACCTGTTTGGGGAGCCTCCATGTATTATCCCGATTTTGCATCGTTTCAATCCCTCACTGCCCAGGGCAATCTCATTCCCGTTTATCGTGAGATAATGGCTGATCTGGATACGCCGGTCAGCGCCTTCAAAAAAATCGACGACGGCAGATATGCCTTTCTCCTGGAGAGTATCGAAGGGGGCGAGAAATGGGCGCGTTACACCTTTCTCGGTTCAAACCCCTCCGTGGTGATCCGCACCCTCGGCAACAAGGTGGAGATTCTCGAAGATGGCGCTTCACGGCAGGAAGAGACGGCGGACCCGCTCGGGTTTGTCAAGGATTACCTCAAGCGTTACCAGCCGGTGGCCCTAGACGGCATTCCCCGCTTTTTCGGCGGCGCGGTCGGTTATCTCGGCTACGACATGGTCCGCCATTTCGAGCATCTTCCAACGACCAGACCGGCGCTGATCGAGGCCTACGACTCCTATTTCGTCATCACCGATACCATACTCATCTTCGACAACGTCAGCCAGAAGATCAAGGTGGTCTCCAACGCCCACCTGGACGGGGGACGATCGGCAGAGGACGCCTACGCCGAGGCTACGGCCAAGATCGACACCCTCATCAAAAAGCTGAAGACACCCCTTCCGGCCATGCCGTCCACTCCCCCTGCCAAAAAGGTCTCCTTTACTTCCGGCGTAAGCCGTGCGGAGTTCGAGCAGGCGGTGGAAAAGGCCAAAGAGTACGTGCGCTCCGGCGACATTTTTCAGGTCGTCCTGTCGCAACGTTTTTCCGGCGAACTGACCGTCGATCCCCTCGATATCTACCGGGTGCTCCGCACCCTCAACCCTTCACCGTACATGTTCTTTCTCCGTCTGGACGACACCCTGGTGGTAGGGGCTTCGCCGGAAGTGATGGTGCGCAGGGAAGGGGGACGGGTCGAGCTGCGCCCCATAGCCGGCACCAGGCCGCGCGGGGCAACGCCGGAAGAGGATACCGCCTATGAGCTGGAAATGCTCTCCGACCCAAAGGAGCGGGCCGAGCATGTCATGCTCGTCGATCTGGGGAGGAATGATCTGGGAAGGGTCTGCAAAACGGGGACGGTGCGCGTGTCCGAGCTGATGGTCGTGGAGCGCTACTCCCACGTCATGCATATCGTCTCCAATGTCCAGGGCGAGTTGGAGCAGGGGAAGGACGCCTTTGACGTGGTCCGGGCGACGTTTCCGGCCGGGACCCTTTCCGGCGCGCCAAAGGTGCGCGCCATGCAGATCATCGACGAGCTGGAGCCGGTGCGGCGCGAGATCTACGGCGGCGCGGTCGGCTATTTCTCCTTTTCCGGCAACATGGACCTGGCCATAGCCATCAGGACACTGGTGATAAAGGACGGCAGGGTCCATCTCCAGGCGGGTGCCGGGATCGTGGCCGATTCGGTCCCTTCCGCCGAGTACCAGGAGTCGGTGAACAAGGCGATGGCAGTGGTGAAGGCCATCGAAGCGGTGGAAAAAGGACTGGACTAAAAAAAGGACCGAGGTACGAGGATCGAGGATCGAGGTTTTTATAAATCCTTGTGCCTCGTACCTCGCGCCTTGTTCCTGAAAAATGCGGAGCATTGAAAACATGTTATTAATGATCGACAACTACGACTCCTTCACCTACAACCTGGTCCAGTATTTCGGAGAACTGGGTGAAGATGTCCGGGTCTTTCGCAACGACAAGATCACCCTCGAGGAGATCGAGGCGCTCGCCCCCGAGCGGATCGTCATCTCCCCCGGCCCCTGTTCTCCGGATGAAGCGGGCATTTCCCTGGTGCTGATCCGGCATTTTGCCGGCAGGATCCCGATCTTCGGCGTCTGTCTCGGCCATCAATCCATTGGTGCTGCCTTCGGCGGCGAGGTGGTGCGCTGCGATTACCTCATGCACGGCAAGACCTCCCTCATTCACCATGACGGCAAAGGACTTTTCGCGGGGCTTTCCAACCCGTTCGAGGCGACCCGCTACCATTCCCTGGTGGTGGAGCGTTCCTCGCTTCCCGACTGCCTGGAGATCACCGCCTGGGTGGAGGAAGGGGACATCATGGGGCTGCGCCACCGTCAATTCCCCATCTGGGGGGTGCAATTCCATCCCGAATCGATCCTCACCGTCGGCGGCAAGGACATCCTGAGGAATTTCCTGGAAATGACGAAAAACGTGTAGGGGCGGGGTTGCCCCGCCCAGGCGTGGTTGTCCCGCCCGGGCGTGGAGGCCACGCCCTACAGGAGGATTGATGATCAAGAAAGCCATTGCCAAAGTTGTGGAACGGGAAGACCTCACGGAAAGCGAGATGATCCAGGTCATGGACCAGGTCATGTCCGGCGAGGCGACACCGGCCCAGATCGCCGCATTCATCACTGCCCTGCGCATGAAGGGTGAGACGGTGGCGGAGATCACCGGCGCGGCGCGGGTCATGCGGGACAAGGTTACCCGCATCCGGGTCGGTAAAAACGTTCTCGACATGGACCGGGACGATATCAATGTCGATCTGGAGACCATCCTTGATACGTGCGGCACTGGCGGCAGCTGCACCAACACCTTCAACGTCTCCACCACTGTGGCATTCGTGGTCTCCGCCTGCGGCGTGAAGGTGGCCAAACACGGCAACCGCTCGGTCTCCTCTGCCTGCGGCAGCGCCGACGTGCTCGAAGCCCTCGGTGTCAATCTGGACGTGACCCAGGAAACCATTGAGAGGTGCATTAACGAGATCGGCATCGGTTTCCTCTTCGCTCCCGCACTCCACGGGGCCATGAAGTACGCCATCGGCCCGCGCAAGGAGATCGGCATCCGCACCATCTTCAATATCCTCGGCCCCCTTACCAACCCGGCCGGCGCCGGTTGCCAGGTGCTCGGCGTTTACCGCGAAGACTTGGTGGAAAAGCTTGCCCACGTCCTGAAAAATCTCGGCTGCAAGCGTGGCTTTGTCGTTCACGGTCAGGACGGCATGGACGAGATGACCCTGACTGCCGAGACGCGTATCGCCGAGGTCACCCCCGCCGGTGTCGCGACCAGGCTTTTCAGGCCCGAAGAACTGGGACTGTCCCGGTGCGGCATGGATGACCTGCGCGGCGGCGATGCGGCTGCAAATGCGGTGATAGTGCGGCGTGTTCTGGAGGGAGAAAAGGGGCCGAAGCGGGACATCGTCCTCTTGAATGCGGCCTTTGGCCTTGTTGCCGCCGGCCGGGTCGTTGATCCGGCAGCAGGGCTCACCATGGCTGCCGAGGCGATCGACTCAGGTAAAGCGCTGGCCCAGCTGGAAAAGCTGGTCAAACTGACCAACGAATGAATTGCGATTGGATGACCCATGGCTGATACACCCGACATACTGAAGAAAATCGTCGCCTACAAGGATGGCGAGCTGGCCGCTGTCAAGGCTGCGCGACCGCTCTCCGAGGTGAAGGCAAGGCTCGCCGGACTGGAAGACCATCCGCGGGGCTTTGCGCGGGCGCTGCGGGACGCCGGCCGGTCGGGCTGGACCCCGGTGATCGCCGAGGTGAAGAAGGGTTCTCCCTCGAAAGGGGTCATACGACCCGATTTCGACCCGCTCGCAATTGCCGAAAACTACCAGGAAAACGGTGCGGTCTGCCTTTCCGTGCTCACCGATGAACACTTCTTCCTCGGCCATTTGAGCTACCTGGCGCTGATCCGTGAGCGGGTAACCCTGCCGCTTTTGCGCAAGGATTTCATTTTCGACCCCTACCAGATATACGAGGCACGGGCTGCCGGCGCGGACGCCGTTCTCCTCATCGCCGCCATGCTCGACCTCTCCCGGCTGCGGGATTTTGCCGCACTGGCAGGGGAGCTCTCCCTGGATGTGCTCCTTGAGGTCCATGACGAGGCGGAGCTGGAAACGGCCCTTCAGACCGATTGCGAACTGATCGGCATCAACAACCGCGACCTCCGTTCGTTTGTCTGCGATCTCGCCACCACGGAGCGGCTGGCGAGGCTTATTCCCGCCGAGCGGCTGATCGTGGCGGAGAGCGGCATCAACAACCGGGCGGACATCGTCCGCCTGCAAGCGGCGGGGGCCGGCGCTTTCCTCATCGGCGAAGCGCTCATGCGCGAGCCGGATATGGGGGCGAAGCTGCGGGAGCTTTTGGGCACACTTTAAGCCCGCCACAGAGATACGGCAAACTGCGAAACCTCTTTACCGCAAAGGACCCAAAGGGCCTGAAGCGCAAAGAGCGCAAAGGAGAAACAAAAAACTTCGATGGCTTTACTTCTGGAATCCGTAATGATTTTCGGTTATTCAGGTTTTCTTCGCGTGCTTAGCGCTTCAGGCCCTTTGGGTCCTTTGCGGTTCAAAGATTTGTTTTTGCCTTGAAATATCAACGTTTGGAAAGGTTGCCATGAATACCAAGATCATGCTCAATGAAGATCAGATCCCGAAACAGTGGTACAACATCATTCCCGACATGCCGGGGCCGCTGGCGCCGGTGATAAATCCCCAGACCCTCAAGCCGGTGACGCCTGAAGATATGCTCGCCATCTTTCCCATGTCGATCATTGAGCAGGAAATGTCCCCCCAGCGCTGGATCGACATCCCCGACGAAGTTCGCGAGATTTACAAGCTCTGGCGTCCCTCGCCGCTCTACCGGGCACACAGGTTGGAGCAAGCTCTCGGTACGCCGGCAAAGATCTATTACAAATACGAAGGGGTGTCGCCGGCCGGGTCCCACAAGCCCAACTCCGCCATACCCCAGGCCTGGTACAACAAGCAGGCTGGCATCCGCCGCCTCGCTACCGAAACCGGGGCCGGGCAGTGGGGGAGTTCCCTGGCACTGGCATGCAGCATGTTCGGCCTGGAGTGCACCGTTTACATGGTCAAGGTTTCATGTATCCAGAAGCCGTACAGAAAGAGCATGATGCAGCTCTGGGGGGCGAACGTCATTCCCTCCCCGTCCGAGTTTACCAATGCCGGGCGCTCCATCCTCGCCCATGACCCGGACAACATGGGGAGCCTCGGCATTGCCATCTCGGAGGCGGTGGAAGACGCGGCCAGCCACGCCGACACCAACTACGCGCTCGGCAGTGTCCTCAACCACGTATGTCTCCACCAGACCGTTATCGGCCAGGAGGCGAAGGAGCAGATGAAGATTACCGGCGATTACCCGGACGTGGTCATTGCCTGCTGCGGCGGCGGCTCGAACTTCGCCGGGCTCACCTTCCCCTTCATCGCCGACCGGGCAGCGGGGAAGAAGGTGCGCTGCCTCGCCGTTGAGCCGGCCTCCTGTCCGACCCTGACGAAGGGTATCTACGCCTTCGATTATGGCGACACGGCCAAGATGGCCCCCATATCCATGATGTACACCCTGGGGCACGACTTCATGCCGCCGGGAATCCATGCCGGCGGCCTCCGCTACCACGGCGATTCGCCGTTGGTTTCACAGCTTTACCACGCCGGGGAGATAGAGGCCAAGAGCTACAAGCAGAACGCCTGCTTCGAGGGTGCGGTGCTGTTCGCCCGAAGCGAAGGGATCGTGCCGGCGCCCGAGTCGTCCCACGCCCTCAGGGCTGCCATCGACGAGGCGGTCCTGGCCAAGGAGGAGGGGAAGGAAAAAACCATCCTCTTCGGTCTTTCCGGCCATGGCCAGCTCGATATGGGTGCTTACGACGCCTATTTGTCCGGGGTGCTGGAGGATTACGAGTACCCGGAGGAAAAAATCAGGGAAGCGCTGGAGAGGTTGCCTAAAATCGGTTAATGGTCGATGGTCTTAAAGGCGGTCGATGGTCGGTGGTCGGCGGTTCAAACCTCGAACCTCGAACCTCTCTTCACAGGGGTATACACAAATGACAAAGGTAAAGATCTGCGGTATAACCACGGTTGAAGATGCTCTTATGGCCATCGAGGCGGGCGCCGATGCCCTCGGGTTCGTTTTTTACGATAAATCGCCGCGCAACATCATACCTGAGCGCGCGGCAGAGATTATCGGTTCTCTTCCCCCGTTTATCCATGTTGTCGGGCTGTTCGTCCATGCCCATCTCGATTTTGTCAATGCCACGGCTGACCGGTGCCGGCTGGACATCGTCCAGTTGCATGGCGATGAATCCCGGGAGTTCTGTTCCCAAGTGAACAGGCGGGTGATAAAGGCCTTCCGCGTCAAGGACATCACCAGTCTTGACCGGATGGAAGAGTACCGGGTGGCCGGCTATCTGCTTGACGCTTACTCTCCCAAGGCCTTTGGCGGTACGGGAATAACATTCAACTGGGATACGGCGGTGGTGGCCAAGAAGTTCGGGCCGATTATTCTGGCCGGAGGGCTCACTCCCGATAACGTGGCAGAGGCGATCGGGCATGTTTCTCCCTACGGCGTCGATGTTTCCAGCGGTGTCGAGTCCGCCCCCGGCGTGAAGGATCCGGCAAAGGTCAGGGAGTTCATCAAGAGGGCCAAGGGTTGTAAAATGATCGAGGAGAACAAATAAACGGTTCTACGTTCTACGTTCTATGTTCTACGTTCCTGGTTGCAGGGAAGGAACGAAACAATTTCAGGAAAGAAGGAGTGGCAATGAAGGTTATCGTTACTGACGAGGTGGCTCAGGAAGGGCTGGAACTGCTCAAGCAGGACCCGCGGGTGGAGCTTGACATTCGTCTCGGTTTGAAAAAAGAGGAGTTGCTGGCAATAATCGGTGATTACGAGGTCATCATCACGAGAAGCGGCACCACCGTGGACAAGGACCTGCTCGATGCCGGGAAGAAGCTGAAAATGGTGGCCAGGGCCGGTGTCGGTATCGACAACGTGGACATCGACTATGCCAGTTCAAAGGGTGTGATCGTCGTCAATGCGCCTTTCGGCAACACCAACAGCGCAGCGGAGCATGCCATGGCTCTCCTGTTGTCTTTCTGCCGCAATATCACCAAGGCCAACGCCAGCCTGAAGAGCGGCGAATGGAAGCGTGCCCCCTTTACCGGCGTCGAGCTGAAGGGGAAGACCGCCGGTGTCATCGGCCTCGGCAAGGTCGGCGGCAGGGTCGCAACCCGGCTCAAGGCCTTCGAGTGCGACGTGCTCGGCTGCGACCCGTATATCGCCGTCAAGCGTGCCCACGATCTGGGGGTAAAACTCGTATCCCACGAGGAGATCTACAAGAACTGCGACATCATAACCTTCCACACCCCGCTGAACGAAGAGACGCGCAACATGGTCGGAGAAAAGGAGATCGCCATGATGAAGGACGGCGTTATCCTCATCAACGCGGCCCGTGGCGGGATCATCAACGAGCAGGCGCTCCTGAACGCCCTCAAGGGGGGCAAGGTGTTCGGCGCGGCGATGGACGTCTGGAGCGAGGAACCGCCGAAGAGCGAGACGCTCAAAGAACTCATCAGCCAGGACAAACTGGTCGTCACTCCGCACCTGGGTGCCAATACCTTCGAGGCCCAGATCAACGTGGCGGTCGACGTCTCCAAGGAGATCCTCAACTACCTGGACGAGCAGCCCCTGGAGAACGCGGTCAATATCCCCCGCTTCGACATGGCGCTCATGGACCAGATGCGGCCGTTCCTCAACCTGATGAGCGTTCTGTGCGATTTCGGCGTCCAGCTGGTGGAGAGCAACCTGGAGAAGGTCACCTTCAGCTATTCCGGCAACATTGCCCATTACGACTGTTCGCCGCTGACCGTCTGCGGCCTCTCCGCCCTCCTCAACCGTCGGGTGGACCAGGACGTGAACATGGTCAACGCCTCGCTGATCGCCGAGCAGATGGGGATCGTGATCGAGGAGAACAAATCGACCCAGACCGGCGCCTTCTCCAACCTCGTCACCCTCATCATCGAAGGGGAGGGTGGGAAACGGCGGCTCATCTCCGGCACCCTGTTCGAGGGGGCGCCGCGCATCGTGCGCCTCAGGGATTACTCCATGGATTTCGCCCCGGCTGAGCACATGCTCCTCCTGAACTACGAGGACCGCCCCGGCATGATCGGCAAAATCGGCACCATCATGGGCGCCCACAGCATCAACATCGCCTCCATGAACCTGGGTCGCCGGGAAAAGAAGGGGGAGGCGATGGTCATCCTTTCCCTCGATTCCGCCGTGCCGCCGGAGGTGATGGAAGAGGTCCGGATAGCCACGGAAGCCACTTTTATCCGGGCGATCCATATGCGGGGAGGAGGCAAATGCGAGCGGGGGTGCTGTGTTTAGAGGCGGTCGGCAGTCGGTAGTCGGCGGTCGATGGTGATTGAAGACGGTCGGTAGTCGGCGGTCGATGGTCGATGGTGAGAAGTGAGAAGTGAGAAGTGAGAAGTGAGAAGTGAGAAGTGAGAAGTGAGAAGTGAGAAGTGAGAAGTGAGAAGTGAGAAGTGAGAAGTAAAAGGCCCCGGCGGATGTTCCGTCGGGGCCTTTTTTGTCTGCATATATGTGCGGTGGAATTACGCCGTTTTACGGCCGCCGCAGGCCTTGAGGCTGACGTGGGCTTTGCGCAGGATGGCTTCGGTGGTCTGCCAGTCGATGCACTTGTCGGTTATGGAAACCCCGTACTTGAGCTGGGAAATATCCTTCGGCATCGGCTGGTTTCCACCCTCCAGGTAGCTCTCGATCATCACGCTTGATATGGAGCGGTTGCCCGCAGCGATCTGCTCGATAACGTTTTCCAGAACCAGTGGCTGCTTTTCGTGGTTCTTCTCGGAGTTGCCGTGGCTGCAATCGACCATGATGGTAGGGGATAGCCCGGCCTTTCCCAGCTTCTCCTCGGTGAGGGCGATATCTTCCGGGTAGTAGTTGGGCTTCTTCCCGCCCCTAAGGACCATGTGGACATCAGGGTTGCCGGTGGTCTGGACGATGGAGGTGAGACCTTCGCGGTTGATCCCCAGGAAGCTGTGGGAATGCTGGGCCGCGATCATGGCATCGATGGCGATCTGCAGGTTGCCGTCCGTGCCGTTCTTGAAGCCGATGGGGAAAGAAAGACCGCTTGCCAGCTCCCGGTGGGTCTGGGATTCGGTGGTGCGGGCACCGATCGCCCCCCAGGAGAGGTGATCTGCCAGGTATTCGGGGGTAATGGGGTCGAGCATCTCGGTGGCTATCGGGAGCTTCATGGCCGTGATCTCGCTCAGGAGCCGCCGGGCGATTCCCAGCCCCTTGGAGATGAGATGGGTGCCGTTCATGTCCGGATCGTTGATCAGCCCCTTCCAGCCGACGGTTGTGCGAGGTTTTTCGAAGTAGACACGCATAACGAGGAGCAGCTGGTCGGAAACTTCTTTGGATAGCCTTGCCAGGCGCTCCGCATACTCCAGCGCGCCTTTCGGATCGTGGATGGAGCAGGGGCCGACCACCACCATCAGTCGCGGGTCTTTCCCCTTCAGGATGTTTTTGATATTTTCACGGCTGGCGCTGACGCATTCGCTTGCTTCCGCGGAAATTGGGAATACCTGACGCAGGTCGGTAGGGGCGATAATCGGGGTGATGCTCTTGATTTTCAGATTATTGGTCTTGATCATTGTTCCTGATTTCCTTGTCATCCGGCGAGTAGTGACAGCTGCGGTACTGTAGCCTTTTTGAAAGAGAATGTCAACGAAATCGCAAGGATGGGCGGGGTGGCGGTCAGTCGAAGCGCAGTGTTTCAAAGGTCGTCGTTTCCGCTCCCGCTGCTTTTATTTCCGCCAGCGCCCGTTCCGAGTCCCCCGGTTTGAGGTCCACCCCGCGCACGGCATCCGTCAGGACAGTTACGGCAAACCCCTGCCGGAGCCCTTCCAGAGATGATTCCTTGACGCAGTAGTCGGTGGTAAGTCCGCCGATAAAGATTCTATGTATCCCCAGTTTCCTTAAAACCTCGGGCAGCGGAGTGCCATTGGCGTCGGCGCCGTGAAGGGCCGAATAATCGTCGCGAGTGGGGTCCATCCCCTTGGAGATGATGATAACATCGTCCGGCAGCATGAGCGCCGGGTGAAATTGCGCACCTTTGCTCCCCTGGACGCAATGGACCGGCCAGATGCCGCCGAATGCCTTGAAGTGCGAGGTTTTTTCCGGGTGCCAGTCGCGGGTGGCAAAGATGGGAAGCCCTTCTTTGTGGAAACGTTCGATATAGCGGTTCAGAACCGGCACGACTTCGTCGCCCCTTGGCACAGACAGTGCGCCGCCGGGGCAGAAATCGATCTGGATGTCGACTACCAGGAGAGCGGATTTTTTTGTCATGATATGGTTCCTTTTCAATGGCATCGATGGTTGCGAAGCGAGACAGCGAGTTCCTTGCATGCTTGAATTGTATTAGACAAATCGATGTATGGCAACAATATGACCGGAATGACGTCTTTCAGGAGATGCCTGGTCAACGTTTTTTCAATGCTTTAAGTATCTGCCTCAATTCCTTGAACTCTGCAGGGGTCAACCGCCGGTCATGGTATACCGCCCCGCCGTAAAGAGAGACAAAGCTATGCACCCGCGGATCGTCGATTTCCCTGGCCAGCTCATACAGGCCAGTTGTGGAGCCGACCTTGGCAAGCCGGTATCTTTTTCGGACCAATTTCAGAAACTGTTCGACAATTTTCTCTTCACGTGACCTCCTCCCCCGTCTTATCAGGATATAAGCCGCAGGCAAAAGAGTTATTGCAGTGACAAGGGCAAAAGCCCAGGTTATGAAACCGGGAGTTACCCGGAACAGTCGCAATTTATGGTTGGCCGTGCTGACCAGCTGGATCTGCTTTTCCAGGTCGTAGGTGATGACCGCCCTGTTCCAGTAGTATCCGAAGGCATCCAGATACATCCTGAATCGTTTGATCATTCCTTTTTCCCCCGCAGCTCCGGCAGCCGCGAAATTCACCCCCCATTTGCTCGGGTCCACCATCACCCATCCCCGGTCTGATACATAGGCTTCCAGCCAGACGTGGGCCATATCCTCGGTAACCGTATAATATCCCCCCATGGTATTGTAAACGCCCCCCAGGTAGCCGCCGACTAGCCGTGTCGGCACGCCTGCCAGGCGCAGCATTGTCGCAGCGGAAGTGGCGAAGAGCTCGCAATGCCCCCGGTGCGTTTCAAAAAGAAACGCGTCGAGGGAATCGGGACCGATGGGAAGGCCAATGGTGGTGTAGGAAAATCTGTTCTTGATGTAAAAATCCTCCAATAGAGCCAGCTTTTCCTCATCGCTTTTGCCCCGTAGCAAAAGATCCCTTGCCGTTTCCAGCATCCGTGCCGAGACGCGTCCGGGAACACGAAGGTAGAACTCCCTTGCTATACCCTTGCTGGTGGCGATGGTTTCGCTTAGCACCGACACGGCCTCATACTTGATGCGCTGCCTCGCTTCAGAGAGGCTGGTGAAGACATGATCCTCCGAACTGGAAATCCTGAGCCCGGATATTTGCCGGGGAATGTTGAGGGCGATCAGATATCTGCTACGCCCCGGTTCAGGATAAATGGTCTGACTAATGACGGGGCCGTTTTCCAGATACGTAGATTCCCCGGCCGGCGGCGCCTTCCTCACCCAGATGTCACCATCCAGGCTGTTAAGGACAATGCCGCGCCAGTAAAGGCGATTGATCGGCAGCCGCTCGCTCTCGACCCTGAATGCCACGGTTTTTACCTCGCCGACGCTGGCGGAAGCCCCGGGCTGGACGGTTTCGCTGAAACCGGTTATCCGTGAGCCGGGCATGTTGAGAAAATTCCAGAGCGGGTACTGGGTCCGGGGCAGAATGATGAAAAAAACGAGCATCAAGGGGATTGTCGCTGCCGGCATGACGAGGGCGACGGTGAGGACTTTATTCAAACCGGGACGGCTGATGACCATGGTGCTGTCTTTTGCGTAAAAGGCGAGAATGACCAGGGAAACCGACAAAAGGATCAGGAGCGGAACGAGATAAACGAGGAAGACGGCGCTCAGGTTATAGAGCGACGATGCAGCCAGCGCAAACAGGGAAAGAACGAAGATCTGCAGGCAGTTTCTGCCGCTCTTCTCACTGAAAAGCCTGACCGCAAGGAGGATGATGATCAGGTTCGCCGCCGGTGCCACCGGATTGTCCCGGTTGAGCTGGAGCGCATAGTAGCCGAAGAAAATGAGTGATGCAGCCGTGGTGACAGGGGCGGGGAGGTAACGCCCCCGCCTGTCGGCCGCCAGTCCGGCGACGAAAGCGACGGGGAACAGCATTTTGGCAGCCGGCTCAAGGTAGGAAAAGAGCGGGCTGAAGCCGAGCAGGGCGATGCAGTAGGTCAAGATGTGGAGAACCGTCCTAATCCTTACCATAAACCGCCAGTTCCGTTAAAAGCCTCAGTCTGTGACTCCTGGAGGCCGCCGGCGCTATTATTTCTTCCCCCAGCTTGAGGCCGACCGGCCGGTTGGCCCTGATCAGCCTGTTGACGAGAAACGCTCCGCAGGCAAGACGCGCCTCCAGACTTGCCCCTGGCAGAAGCTGCGGATCGAGGATGACCGGTTCGCCGGCAGTGCCGGCCATCTCTTTGACCTTCAATATCTCATGTTTTGCCGACAGCCGCCAATGGATCATCTTCAGAGGTTCTCCGCCGCTGTAGTCAACGATCTTTACCACATCTCCTTCATAACCCTTGCTGGACAGGGGCGCGGCTCCAACCTTGCCTGTCTTGTCAACGGCTGCAGCGGCAGAACAGTAGAGAGGGGCGGGAAAGATCACGCAGTGCCCGTCCAGATGGAGCCGGTTGCAGCGGATGAAAAAATTCACCGGAAAGGGGGAACAGATTTCCGCCAAGGCTATGGTTTGCATCCCCCGCTCCGCGAAGCTCTGGATAAAGGAGTCCGTTTCCGTTGCCCTGTGATTGATGAAGGTAAAATCCGTTGATTTGCCGCAGATGTTCAGCCGCAAAAGGAAAGACGGGATGATGCGTTTGGTGTTGGTCAGACGGACCGTGATGAGGGTATCCCGGCCGCAGTATATTTCGTCGGGGAGGTCGACCTGAACGCTCAACCCTCTGATGTTCGACCAGCCGAGGATGCCGGAAACTGCCATGAACCCCAGCATGGCGGCAACCGTCAGGAACAGGAGGTTGTTGCCGGTATTGACGGCGGAAAAACCGAGGAGGAGGGTGATGGCGATGTAGAAACCGCCCCCCTTGGTTATCCTTAAACCAGCGGCACCGGGATGTTTTTGACGATGGAGTTTAATAGCTCCTCCTTGTTCAGGCTTTCGTTTTCCCCGCTGCAGATGAGGCGGTGGGCTCCCACTGCCACGGCCACCCCCTTCACATCCTCCGGTACGACAAAATCCCTTCCCTCCAGGTAGGCGAGTGATTTAGCCGCCTCGGCCAGGTTTATCCCCCCACGGGTGGAGATCCCTGAGAAAATCAGTGGATGGTCGCGGGTAGCGGCAACAATGGCGAAAATATAGTCCGTCACCTTCTCCGAGAGATGGATTTTTTCCCTGACAACCCGCTTTGCAAGGAGCAGATCCTCAATGGTCAGAAGCGGCTGGATCTGCTTGATTTCATCCCGGATGCTGCCGTATTTGATGATGGACTTTTCTATCTCCTCGGGGGGATAGCCGATGCCGGTCCTGACGATGAACCTGTCCATCTGCGACTCCGGCAGGGGATAGGTGCCGACCTGTTCAACGGGATTCTGGGTGGCTATGACGAGAAACGGATCAGGGAGCTGGTAGGTCACCCCCTCGACCGTCACCCGTCGCTCTTCCATGGCTTCCAGCATGGCGCTCTGGGTCTTTGGCATGGCCCGGTTGATTTCGTCGACGAGAACGATGTTGTTGAATATGGGTCCCTCGATGAAGGTGAACCGGTTTTCCTCCCGGTTGAAGATGGAAAGTCCGGTGATATCCGAAGGGAGAAGGTCGCTTGTGCATTGAATCCTGCCGAAGGTCAACCCCAGGGCGCCGGCCAGGGCCAGCGCCAGGGTTGTTTTCCCCAGGCCGGGGATATCTTCCAGGAGGATATGACCGCCGCTCAAAAGTGCTATGAAGGTGAGTCTGACGGCGCGCGCCTTTCCCTTCAGATAGCGGCCGGACAGCGCGTCCATAACGTTCAGTATCTCGTCTCTTTTTGCCAGATTCATGGGAAAACCTTTGTTCCTCTTGAAATGGGTAACAACTCCAGCAGGCGGTTGAAGAAAACTACTGCATCCACCTTCCTTGCGACGTTTTTCAACACCCTGCTAGGAGCCTGTCGGACTTAGGAATGAATCTACTGCGAGAACGGAAAATCGGTCCATATTTCCGGAAATTTTCGACAAATAGGTCCACTATTCGCTCTCAAATTTCCGAAAATCTGTCCTCGATTTGCCATTCTCTCGCTACGATTCCCTAAGTCCGACAGACTCCTAGCATACCTGTTTGCAGATTTATTTCAAACATCTTACGAGAAATCCCGTATCGGCGAAGTCAGCCTTGACATTCTGACCAGTCGTCCTTTCCTGTGGAAAGACCTGAATGGCAGGAAAAAGGTTATCACTTCGAATGGTTTATTGACACGCAAGACCGCGATGTTAAAGTGTATTCATGCTTGTCCCGGACACCATTGCCGCCAATGCGGCTTCCTTTCGAGACCAACAAAACCATACGTAGATATCAGGGGGTAACCGTTCATGGATCGAGTGAGCGACATCGATTTCGCGGCACTTTGCGCCGGCAGGAAGTTTCAACCGTCACCACTTGCGTGGGAAGACCAGGTACTTTACTTCCTGCTCCTTGACCGCTTTTCCGATGACAAGGAACAGGGGTACAGGGGAAACGACGGGGAGCCGGTCACGGGCGGCCACACCCTGCCGTACAACCCGGCGGTTGATAACGAAAACGCCGTGACCACCCCGGACAATGCGGCTGTCTGGCGGGACGCAGGGGGAAAATGGTGCGGCGGCAATCTGCAGGGCCTCACCGGCAAGATCGGCTACCTGAAGCGGATGGGGGTGACCGCCCTCTGGCTCAGCCCGATCTTCAAGCAGGTTTCCTTCCAGCCCACCTATCACGGCTACGGCATCCAGGATTTTCTTTCCGTGGACCCGCATTTCGGGAGCGTCGCAGACCTCGGGGAGATGGTGCAGACCGCCCACGCCAATGGCATCTACGTCATCCTCGACATCATCCTCAACCACGCCGGCAATGTCTTCACCTACGCCGTGGAGAACGGTGAACCCCCCTGGCGCGGGGGGACCTATCCGGTGGCGGGGTTCAACAACGCACAGGGGGCGGCAAGCCTTCCGTTCCAGGACTATGAGCAGAATCCGATGCCAGTGGGGCGGGATGACGCGGTCTGGCCCGGGGAGTTCCAGAACCCCGCCTGCTTCACCCAAAAGGGGCGGATCAGGAGTTGGGACTACGACCCTGAGTTCCGGGAAGGGGACTTCTTCGACCTGAAGGACATCAACCACGGCTACGGAACCGACAGCAGTTACTCTCCCTCTCCGGCACTGCTCAATCTCTGCGAGATATACAAGTACTGGATCGCCGCTGCCGACATCGACGGCTACCGCATCGACACGGTTAAGCACATGGACATCGGCGCAACGCGCTTCTTCGTCTCGGCCATCAAGGAGTTTGCCCAGACCATCGGCAAGGAAAACTTCTTGCTGGCGGGGGAGATCACCGGCGGCAGGGAGCGGGCCTTCGACACCCTGGAGGAGACCGGTCTGGACGCGGCGCTGGGCATCGACGACGTGCAGCTCAAGCTGGAAGGGCTGATGAAGGGGGAGAACAATCCTGAGGAGTACTTCAACCTGTTCCGCAACTCGCTTCTGGTGCGAAAAGACTCCCACGTCTGGTTCAAGAACAAGGTAGTGACCATGATCAACGACCACGATCAGGTCTGCAAGGGAGAGCACAAGGCGCGCTTCTGCGCGGCGGGCGACGGGAGCAAGCTGGCCCTCGGAGCCCTGGCCCTGAACGCCATGACCCTCGGCATCCCCTGCATCTACTACGGCACCGAGCAGCGCTTCGACGGCCGGGGCGACTGGGACGGGGCGGACCGATACATCCGCGAAACCATGTTCGGCGGCCTCTTCGGCGCCTTCCGGTCAAAAGAGCGCCATTTCTTCGACGAGAGTGGCGATCTGTACCGCGAGCTGGCTGACATCCTGAAACTCAGGGAAGAAAAGCTTGTGCTGCGCCGGGGGCGCCAGTACCTGCGGGAGATCTCCGGCGACGGGGTCAATTTCGACCTGCCGAGAATCATGGGGGGGCGGATGCTGTCGCTGGTGGCCTGGTCGAGGATTCTCGACAAAACGGAGATGGTGCTTGCCGTCAACACCGATCCGGACAACGCGCACAAGGCCTGGGTGCTGGTGGATGCCGGGCTTCATCCGGCGGGGAGCAGCTTGAAGTGTGTCTATTCGACGCAGCACGGGGATGAGGGGGCGCTGGTGCTGACGGTGCAGCGGAAGGGGGCTGCGGGCGATATTGCTGCGGTTGAGTTGGATGTGCCTGCGGCGGGATTTGTGGTGTTGGAGTAGGGGAGAAATGTTCATGGGGGGGACTATGCGGATTGACATGATTTGCCGTTATCGGTTGAGCGGCACCGGCAGCAGGTGTCGCAGTTGGACCGTCGGCGCAGCTTTCTGGGCGTTTGTCATTGCATTTTGCCCCCATTTCGCCACCGCAGCCAGTTATCCTTCCCTGGTGGATACTCCCACCCTGGTCATCGATCAGAATAACAATGGCACAGCAATCATCGCTCTGCGTAATTCCAGCCGGACAGGACTGAAAAAGGGGGTGCTCAGCGCGCGCGATTTTGTCAGCCAGACTACCAGGCAGCCGCTCGGTGCGAAAATCACCCTTTCGGCGTCTGGTGAGCCGGGCGCCATGCCGATATCTACCCTCTCCGACCTGGCGCCCGGCGGTACGCAGCTGGTGAAGGTGGAGGTGAGCAATCTCTGGCAGGCGGGGGAATCAAATGCGGATCTCGAGTACGATGGCGTAAAGATCGGGATCCTGAAGGCGTTGAAATACGTGGTGCCGTTCACCGTGAGCCTGCAAAGCCCTACCCCGGACAATCCGACGGTCATCTTCAAAAAGGGGCAAACCGGCAGCCTGACATTTAAGAATGACGACGCCATGACGTATTTAGTCGGCTGGGAGCTGGAAATCGGAGGAAAGAAAGTAATCGGTCCCGCACTGCTCCTCCCCGCGAAAGGCACCGTCACCACCGACCTGTGCCCTGTTTCGGAATGGTTTGCCTGGTACCGGGGACTATTCAGGGAAGACCTCCAGGATGGCCGGCTGACTCTCAGAGCTCTCGTCTCCAGCAACCAGAACGAGACGCCGCTTCAGGTCAAGACAGTCCCTCTCAAAGCCTGCCTTTTGTACTGGTCGCCATTCACCCAGCAGTTGCTCAGCACGGGTGTCATCTTTTTCGTACTCGCCATGGGGGGAAGCTGTTCCCTGGTGGTCAGCTACTGGGTGCCCAATCGCCTGCGGCGGCGCGACCTGATCGAGCAGCTGGCCAAGCTTGTCGTAAAGATACGCGCCCTATCCCAGCAGATAGATTCCACCTTGCGTGTCCTGGTGCGCGTCCAGCACCAGCGGCTTCTCAAGATGCTGTTCGCCCGCTGGACCCTGAGCCCGGACTGCGCAACGGTATTCAGTCAGTGTGCCCGGGGGATTGCCACCCTCAACCGCCAGGTTACTCTCCTGGACAAGATAGACACCATATATGATCAGCTAAAAAAGGCGGAGGCGGAGTCTTCCCCACCATCCCTGCTGGACGGGATAGAGGAACAGCTCAAGAAGGCTGCGGAATCACTGTGCAACCTGGAACCCCAGGAGGCCGATTTTCAGGCTGCGCAGGGTCTGATCGATCTTGCCGGGAAAAAACTGACAGCCCTTAATCAAGCCGATCCTTTGTTCGCCAAGGAACTGGTGGATAGAATGAAAGAACTCGTCATCGACCTCGATCCGGAAAGCGGCAAACTTGCCAAAACCAGGAAGTTTCAGGAACTGCGGCACAAGCTGACAACCCTGTTCGACGAACTGGACCAGAAATTAACCGATCCGGCCGGCATTCGCATCTCCGACTATGTGCAGCTGGATACCAGCACCAGCATGCTCATGGTGATTCGGGATTACCTGGAAATATCAGGCAGCTTCTCACCGCCGCAGCATCTTGAGGATAAGCTGATGAAGCACCTGCGCCACAGGAGCCGGCAGGAACTCCGTGAGGTGCAGCAACTCGTGCAGCAAATGCGTGAAGGGATTTTCGCCGAAGATATCAAGGAAGCGATTCTTTCCAGGGACGAGCCTCCAAAAATCCTCATGGACCCTGCGGTGGCACGTCTCTACCTGCCGGCATGCTTTTCCGTAACATTCCCGCGCAAGGCCTTGGACCGGGCGGCAGCGCTTGACGAGTTCGAATGCGAATGGGATTTCGGTCATGAAGATCTGCATGAAGCCGGCTGTAAGGTTTCACACTATTTCCCCCAGCTGCAGACATACCAGGTCAAGATTTCATTCAAGGACTCGGATGGGCATTCGATAAAGGATTCCGGCAATAATCCGGTCACGACCGTGAGGGAGATAAAGGTGCAACCCGATCCTGCTGGGAGAAGTTACGACCGACTGGTGACGGAATCGCTCTACCTGGCCATCGTTCTGTTTGCCGCCTTGCTGGGGCTGATTGGCGGGGCGCAGGAGCAACTGGCCAAGATGGATCTGATACCCGGCCTGATCGGTGTTTTCGTGCTCGGCTTTACGGCGGACCAGATAAAGAAACTACTCACCCAGCGTGCGCCGAGTGGTGAGCAGCGGCAATAGGGGCCAATATGAAATAGATGGGGGCGCGTCTTAATTCTTCAAATTTGAAATCTGTAGATGCGACCTCCTGTCTTGTCCCGTGATCTGTTCCGCGAGTTGGCTACCATCCTGAAGCTTCGGGAAGAAAAGCTCGTGCTGCGCCGGGGCCGGCAGTACTTGCGGGAGATCTCCGGCGAGGGGGTCAATTTCGACCTGCCGAGAATCATGGGGGGGCGGATGCTGTCGCTGGTGGCCTGGTCGAGGATTCTCGACAAAACGGAGATGGTGCTTGCCGTCAACACCGATCCGGACAACGCGCACAAGGCCTGGGTGCTGGTGGATGCCGGGCTTCATCCGGCGGGGAGCAGGTTGATGTGTGTCTATTCGACGCAGCATGCGGATGAGGGGACGTTGGTCTTGACGGTTCAGCGGAAGGGGGCGGCGGGTGATATTGCGGCGGTTGAGTTGGAGGTGCCTGCGGCGGGGTTTGTGGTGTTGGGGTAAAGTGGAAGTTGTTGTATTTGCACTGCTGCATCTGGTTGTAAGGCCTTGTAGCGTAGAAATGAGGGGCTTTGGTGGTTGAAGGTTTCGGATGAAACAGTTCGGTGTGGTGGGAGGAAAGCGCAAGGGCTGAAGGAGGCCTCGATGAAGAAGTCGGACGGAAAGCGGTCAGCACGAATCAAGTGGTTGCAGTTATCGGCATTGATCTTATTGCTGGTTTTAACGGCCTGTTCAAGCGGCGACCCGGTTTCCCAGGTGGGACCTGAGGGCGGGACCATTCGGGCCAATGGGGTGACGGTCGTCATTCCAGCCGGAGCGCTCGATGCTGTGCATACCTTCACCATAAGCAGGGCGACTGGTTTTCCTTCCGACCATAATATCATCGGCACCCCGTTTTCGTTCTCGCCGGACATTGTCTTTCTCAAGCCTGTGACTATCACTATGCCCTACGACCTGCCGGCCGGGGTGCTTCAGACGAACGCCACCCTTGCCGCTATGGAGGCAGGAGCATGGAGCCCTATCCCGAATTCGGTCGTCGACCTTGACCGCAGGACCGTATCGGCCGAAGTGTTGCACTTCTCGACCTACACGCCATTCTGGTATGAAGCCCCTGTGGGTGCGCTTGACGGGTATTATTTCAGCGCCTTTCTGGATAACAATTCGGGTTCGAACTCGGCTGGTGTCAACAACACTCTTTACAGCCACGACGGCAAGACGGGCCTCTTCGGTCCCGAGGGCACCGACACCGGGACGTGGACGTCTTTCAGCTACACCATGAGGGCCGATGGTCTTCTCAGATCGAACTATATCATGCCCGACGGCTCGCCGATCAAGGAATTCGGCATAGCCAACACAGCCTCCAAGGTGCACATGTATTTTCAACCGAGCCTGGTGAGTTCATCCAGTCTGGTTCTTTTCGGCTTCGAGAAGCCCGACGCCGGTTACCTTCCATCCCTGGCGGGAAGCAGTTACTTCGTGGGCGCCTGTCAGAGCAGCCTCTCGGACTCGTCTTACGATATCCTGGCCCACCATATCGACTTCGAGACCGCCACGACGGGACATCTTACCGAGAAAAACGGAAATGTATCTCCCTTTACATACGTGGTCGAGGGAGGCGGAAAGATAACCATGACCGTAGCCTTTCCAAGCGGCACGCGCGCCATTAACGGCCATCTTAACCCGGATGCCTCTTTGTTTACCAACGGCTATCAGAGCCTTGTCATGAATATAGCGGGATTAGCGGCCGGGGCGCGTCTTTCATCGGGAAGGACCAACGCAGACCTGTCAGGCACCTATCATACGGTCCTCTGTCAGCCCGGAGAATCTGACAAACGCGTGCTTTACAGGACCATGACCTTCGACGGCAATGGGGCCGGGACCTATGTCACTTACGACGAAAAGCTCGAGTCGCCGGCATCCACAGGTACCTTCACTTATTCGGTAAACAGCGACGGCACTTTCACCCTGAATATGGCCGGTCTCTCGGAGGGGTATGACGAGCTCAGCATCCTGAGCCCGGACGGCAACATCTTCGTAACTCCCGACCACTACGGCACCCACCAAACCTTTACCATCGGGGTGAAGAAGCAATAACCATCAGAGGAGCAGTTTCCGCTACCCTTGTAAGATCGCTGTCAAACAAGGAAAGTACATAGTCCGTACAATACCCAGGGTTGTACCTCTTTATCGAGGAGCGCAAGATGCCCGGATCTCGCTGACTTCCTCGAAACGGCATGGCGGCCGGCGCCCCGGCTCGGTTCAGGGTATGGCACCTGACCGTCGCAGTGCCGTAGCGATGCGCTCGGCCAGCTGACGATAGCCGGCGGCATTGGGGTGGATGGGGTCTGACTTCAGGGAATTGTCCGCAAGAATGCGCTTGAGCGACTTTTCTTCCAGAGGGATGCCTGCATCGCGGGCAACCCGCTCGTACAGGGAAGGAACTTCCAGGCCGAAACCGAGCCGGGGGACACCGACCAGAAGCACACCGCGTCCGCGCTCCTTCGCAGTCCTGACCATCTCCCGCAGGTTTGTCTCTGTCGTCGCCTCATCCATGTGGCGAAGAAAATCGTTCCCGCCGAGGCAGATAATAACGAGGGCCGGACGATGCTCATCCAGAAGCGCCGGCAGCCGTGCTTTCCCTTCGTCGGTACCCTCTCCCGGTACGCCCGCATTCACCACCCGTTTCCCGATCAACTGCTCCAGCACGGCGGGATAGCTCTCCTCCGGTCGGGCGCCTGTGCCGTAAGTGAGGCTGTCGCCGAAGGCCAGCACCACGGCGTCGGTCGGGAGCGGCGCCAGCTCCGGCGAACGGTGACAGGCTGAGAGGAAGAGGAAGAGGAGACCCAGGCAGGCGGATCTAAGGATCTTGGGAATCGCGGGATGCATCATTTCTCCTCTTTCTGCGCAACAGGCGTTGACTAACGGATGATAAAAAAGGGGCATAAATCTGTGGAATTATCCTCCAAACAAAGGCAGAATTCATTGCACGCGGATCAAATCGGATAATTTCTGATAAGGGCAGATTTAAAGATTTTTGTTCTATGCTCTTAAAATTGCCTTTAATCCGATTTTATCCGATTTGATCAGAAGTTATCCGCGTGCAATGTTTTGGCCTGTTACCTTTGTTTTGGTTATAGTTTCGTAAATCTATGCAACGATGCCCGTCCTCTCGGACTCCCTGCCGCGGTTATAGTAGTGGAGAGCGACCAGCAGCAGTGCGGCTATCAGATAGGCAAGCGCATACGCTTTGGCTGCGCCGAAACCGAACCTGTTCTGGATGCCCGCCGGTGTGAGGACATAGGCATGTATAAAACCGAAAAAGGAGAGCACAGCCGCGGATGCGGTCCATATGGCAGCCTTGAAGAATTGCCTCTCGACCACAAACACCATGATCGCCGACAGAATCATGCATGTGAGCATGAACCCCTGGCTCATGGAGATGATGCCGTACACGTAGAGGTCGCCGCCGAATTTCGGCGCCACATCGTACAGGCTTGCGCCGGCCTTGCGCAGTGTCGTCTCCACGAGCAAAAGCGCCCAGGCAGCGAGCGCCGGCATCAGCCCGAGCGCCACCGCCACGCTGTGTTTCTTCGGCACCTCCTGGAACGCCTGGGCCGTGATTATGATCCCGATCCAGAGCAGGATGCCGATCATGGCTTCCATCGGCACGACCTTGAGCACCAGGGTTACCCCTCCGATCAGGCAGAGGGCCGAAATCACGACGCCGTTAAGTATGGAGTAACCCCATCTGGCTCCCATGGCCTTCCAGCCCGGATGACCGATGTAAATCGTGGTCGGGAAGGGATTTCCCAGGCATGCCGCCACAATCGACGCGAACCCGTTGACCAGCAGGGACGATTTCGTATCGTACCGGTCGCCCGCGGCTTCCGCACTCTCAAGGTTCTGGAGTGAACCGATCACATTGAACAGCGCCATGGGGAATATGACGGAAAAGTACTTCCACCCCTGGCCATTTGTGAGGAAAGCGAGCATGTCGGAAAAAGCGGGCTTGGGAACGTGGACGGCAAACAGGTACGGCTCCTGAAGCGGTTGGAAAAAAGGATAACCAGCCAGCCTCAGAATCCATCCCATGGCCACCCCCAGCGCCACGGCGATGAAACCGCCCGGAAGGCCCAACGGCAATTTGATCTGTCCGCCATAAACGAAGATCACGAACAGCGCGGGCACAAGCGCAATAGCAGGCATGGCGAAGATCTGGAAGACGAACCCCATGGAGATGAAGGTGATGGCAATGCCGGCCAACGAAGACAGCAGTGCGGCCCGGGGAGTATGCCTGCGAAGCCAGTCGCCGACAAAGGCCCCGACGCACTCCAGCACGGCACTGGCGAGGCACGCAAACAGACCGGCCTGCCAGGCAAGGTTCGGATCTTTCGTTTCGAAATATATGGGGGCAATGATCAGGAAGACAAAGGCGATGAGACTGACGGTGTTGATGCCGTAAGGCAAGGCGGTGACATCGGTCCGCCCCGTCCGGATGGCGAGCTTTCTTGCCTGCCATGCGTAAAACAGGTTGCCGAACAGAATTGAAAGGGCCGCACCGGGAAGGATCCTGCCGTAAACAAGATCCGGCGGCATGCCGCATACATTACCGCAAAGGACCGCGATCAACATCAGCTGCAACAGGTTGTCGACGAACAGCCCGAAGAATCCGTCAATATCTCCGCGAACAAACCATCCGACTTTCATAGAGTAAGTTTCCTTTTTCGCAAGAGGACGGGCTGGTTTTTAATGTCATACAATAAAGTTGCCTGTTCTCTTTTTCCCTTTTGTCCACGATAGTTTTGTCTCATGTCGAGGGCTGAACCTATTTATCTTAGAAGTCTCCAAAAAGATATCCCGTCACAGGTTACTGGCTCGATTCGCTGCCGCTTACTAGGTGCTTCGCCATGGCGCATTAGATCGTGTATATCGTGCAGCAACGCCTCTGCCTGGGCAAAGTAGGAATGACCCAACAGGTCGATGTCAAAGTCTGGTACAGCTACTGTGTCGATACCGGGAACCACAGTATAAGGTGTATAGTAGCCTGCGCGAGGCGCAGCGTGCAGCACTGCGGACAGATGCACCGCTTTGTCGCTATTAGAGGCGTAGAGTGTAGTGCGCTCGGCATGCTCCGCATAGAGACGGGCTAGGTCGATGAAGAGACTGCGGTCCACATCAGGCGCAGCAAGGAAAATTTGACCAAACTTAACCTTGCCCTGGGTTTCGGCATTTGCTGCAATCCGCTGAAGAGCACGTAGTAGTCCGCGATTCCCCATGCTATGGGCAATGACATGCACCTTATCCGCCCCGCAGTTTGCACTAAACTCCACAAGAAAATCTGTAATCGCCCCTTCGCTTGCCTCGATGCGCGCCTCGTCGGCAGGGTAGGACGATACATCGCCAAATGATGGCCAACTGAAGAACGCCGTTGCTCCAGCAACCTTCAGGTCGCAACCGATCTGTGCCGCCCGGATCGCTGCCTCCTCGAAGGTCACGTTAAATCCGTGCAAGAAGAACAATGCGTGCGGCGTCTCACCTTTCTCGCGCGCGGCCTGCATCTCCTGGTTGATTTCGGAGAAGAAGTCTGCTGTCTTCAGCGAACGCAAGGACAGTACTCGTAGATGGTCGTCCCTCAAATCCCATCGCAGGAGTCGCTTCCAGAATGCATTTCCAGTCTCGCCGAAACGGTGAGCTTTCGGGATGTAAACATCCGCGCGGCCTTTTATCGTGTGGTCGTTCAACTTGGTGCCCAACCTGCCATCTACTTCCTGTTTGCGATTGGTGCCGAACCACACAGGATAGACCAAACCATCGGCCTTACTTGACTTGGAACGGCCCTCCATGATACGACCTGTCTTGGAACCGCTTGTCTTGGAACTGCTTGCCCCATGCCTGACCACTACTGAAACACCTGACTTGGAACGGTCCACCATGAAACGGCCCAACTTGGAACTGCTTGCCCAAGGCCTAGCCGTTACGGGATCGCCTGTCTTAGAGCGGCCCTCCGTGATACGGTCTGCCTTGAAATCGCTTGTCTTTGAACCGCTTGACCCATGCCTGACCACTACTGAAACACCTGACTTGGAACGGTCCACCATGAAACGGCCCAACTTGGAACTGCTTGCCCAAGGCCTAGCCGTTACGGAATCGCCTGTCTTAGAGCGGCCCTCCGTGATACGGTCTGCCTTGAAATCGCTTGTCTTTGAACCGCTTGACCCATGCCTGACCAAACGGCCCGCCATGATACGATCTGCCTTGGAACCGCTTGCTCCAGGCTTAACCACTACGGAAACACCTGTCTTGGAACGGCCCGCCTTGAAACTTCTTTCCCAGGGATTGCGATACGTCGGGATGGAAGGGACGCCATGTCTGGAGTTGGGTTTTTCTAGTATTGCCAGCAAGCTGCGGACATTACGTTCTATTCGGGTGCGATCTGCTGTCTTGGTGGACTGGCATCGCAATATTGTCTGAGCAAGTTGAGTAGCACGACGGCGGTCCTCTGAGCGAACTGCTGAAGCTAGTTCCGAGAGCAGATTGGCAAGCGAGTGAGACAACTTGGTGAATACTTTCATAATAAAGACTCCATCGGCAAATTCAGGGCAACACTCAAGAATGATGTAATTTATTCCCCTGTTTTATTCTCCATTGGTTCTTTTTAGGGAAAAGCAAAGGGGGAAAAGCAAAGGGGTCAAGTCTCAACTGCGTACATTTTTATGTTTTTGTACCGTGTTGAGACCCGACCCTTATTTCTCTCCTTCCCGGACGGGAACTAGTTAGCTCTCATCTAGCTTTAGAAGCTCACAGTCGGCTTCACAGTTGCCTATTTTAATAAATATTGGTTCTAATTTGCTGACAGAGGTTCGAGGATGCCAGATGATTCGCCACTCATTTTGATATGCATATCGGAAATGCTTTGAAAGAAAAAGGTTAACCTCTTTCGGCCCATAGTTGAGTGGACCCCATAGTCAAGACAATAAACCGTCGAGTTTAAGGTGGTGCCCGGTCGCGCAGCTGACCGGCGCTGCCCCGATTTTGAGCGTGGTTTTACGCTCAACAAATTTGTCTACGATTCTTGCTCCGCCGCCGCTGGCCGTGTGATAGACCTCAACTGGAGTACGGTTGCCCAGCGATTGATGGGGCCGCTCCGTGTTGTAAAACTCGAAATACTCTGTCAGGCCCAACTGTAATCCGAGCATGTCGACGTACCCTTTCAGGTACACATCCTCGTGCTTGACGCTGCGCCAGAGCCGTTCTACGAAGATATTGTCCAGCGCCCGACCGCGTCCGTCCATACTGATTGCAATGTCGTGCGACTTCAGGACGCCGGTAAAAGCATCACTTGTGAACTGGCAGCCCTGGTCGGTATTGAAAATGTCTGGCGTGCCGTAAGCCCGTAGCGACTGCTCCAGGCAGTCAACACAGAAATCGCGGTCCAGTGTGTTTGACAATCGCCATGCCAGCACTTTCCGCGAGTACCAGTCGATTACTGCCGCCAGATAGGCAAATCCACGTGCCAGTCGGACATAGGTGATATCGGTACTCCAGACCTGATTGGGTCGTATAACGTTCACTTCCCTTAGCAGGTACGGATAAATCTTATGCTGAGGGTGCGGGTGGCTGGTATTGGGGCCTGGCGCCATACCAGCCAACCCCAGGAACCCCATTAACCGCTGGACCCGCTTACGGTTGACCAAATACCCGGCTTTGCCCAGATGAACCACCATCCTGCGGCTGCCATAGAACGGATGACGCGTATACTCGGCATCAATCAACTTCAGTAGCAGTAACTCCAAATCATCTGGAACAGCGGCCAAACGTGGGGCATACACAGTGGAGCGAGCGATGCCAGCCAGCGCGCATTGCCGGGTGAGAGCCATGGGGGCTAGCAGGCTAACCCAGTGCCTTCGATCAGCTATTGGTCGATCCCGGACTTTTTTTTAAGCCAGTCCAATTCCATCTTCAGTCGCCCGATCTCGGAGTAAAGCCGCTCCGGGCTAGATGACGGATCTTCGTGCTTCGGACCGCGCTTAGTCTCGAAGATGCTGGGCGCCTGCGCGAGGAGCTCTCGCTTCCATTCGCCCACCTGAGTCGGATGGACACCGAATTCCTGGGCAATTTCGTTCACTGTCTTGACGCCTCGGATTGCTTCAAGAGCAACTTTCGTCTTGTACTGGCTGGTAAAGCTTTTTCGCTTCCGTTCGCTCATTGCCTGCTCCTTTTTGTCGCAGGCACCATCTTAAACTATTGTCCTGAAAATGGGGTCCACTATATAGTTCAACGGGTCTAAATAAGCGACGGGTGAAAACGCTCCTTTCCAATCTGGATACCTTAGTTTCATTTGAGAAACTACTTTGTCGGCAAATTTATTTGGCTCCTTAATGATTAGACAAGAATCAGCATTGAAGTCGAGATACAATCTTGGTCCATAGGAAGCAGCGGCACAGAATACATAGTAATCAGTAGTTGAGACCGTCTTAAAGGAAATGTTCCCGTTCGGCGCTATAGTATTTATTGTCTTACCTGTTGTTTGATCTACTATCCTTAAATTTACTTTAGAAGGATGCATATGTGCTGTAAATTCTAACTCATTGTCTTGTATCGCGGAATTAAGTGAAGGATCTTTATAAAAAGAAGCAGGCGCAATACGTATACGGCCTTTTTTCAGAATCTCTCTTAAGTGTATTTCCTCTCCAAATTTGAAGAGAAACGACCCTAGCTCTATCGGTTTTCCCTGAATAGCTTGAATAGCCTTGGGAACTTTTGGCGAAGTCGGATCGGGAAATTTAAGCCCAGCTGAGAATTCCTTTCTAAAGCCATCATACGGTAAGCCTCGCAACTGATATTCCTCTAAAATGTGTGTCCAAAGAATAAGCCAGTATTCTCCACCCGAATCTAAGTGCAGAGGACTAATGAGCCCCTCCATACTTATAGTGAGAAAGTTGACAAATATATCATGCCCTCTCAATTTAACTTCTGAATCTGAGAGGTATTCCATATACCTGTGAGCACGATACTGCTGGCGCCATATTTTGTGACGTTCCGTAGTCATAATTTCAGAGCTAACTCCTTATTGATCAGATCCTGCCAACATCTACCCGAATCCAGAGAGAAAAGCAAAGGGGTCAAGTCCCAACTGCGTACATTTTTATGTCCTTGTACCGTGTTGAGACCCGACCCTTATTTCTCTTTCTTATTTCTCTCCCTACAGTGTTGAGACCCGACCCTTATTTCTCTCCCCTTTTGTCAATTGCGTAGGTCTGACCCTTCAGACTTTCTTTTGCAGGTTCTTGTCAAATGTGGAGCTTTGACCCCTTGGTCCGTTGTTGACCCCTTGGTCCGTTGACCCCTTGGTCCGCTTGTTGACCCCTTGGTCCGGACCCCTCTCTGACCCTAGACCCCTCTGCCTCGCTCCGATCTTTCATACGTTGTGCTTCTTTATCGCGCAGACAAGGTCATCTGTGGCTTGATTAAGATCAAGTACAGTGAGGTTTGATGGTTTGTTTACAACAGCTCTTGCAACAGCAACCTTGTCAATAGGCTTATCTGGACGTAGATGCGTCAAGTCAGCAAATCGCTCCCACTTCATTTGAGCAAGTGACTTAGTATGTACATCTTTAATTGCTGAGTTTAGGAGCTCCTCGGAAACATAATTCTCGATGGTCCGTCCTGACGTCACCCAAGTAAGACAGGAGGAGGCATTAAAATCACTAATAATTCTCCGTTTAGTTGAATTTAAATGTGAATGTGCTGTTTTCCTGTCGCTGTCAATCACAATGCAAGCATTCCTATTGAGACAGGAAAGTCGTATAAAATCTTCGACCATCGGATCATCAAATGATAGATGGGATAGCAATCTCCCTCCATAAAACATTATCGCATAGTGCAAACCTTCAACCAGCTCAGGAGCTTTTGCTTTAATCCAATGCTTTATGTAAATGCGGTCAGAAGGTCCTTCTACCCATATGATGTAATTTGCCTGTAGCAAGTCGCTAGGGCGGTAACCGAGGTCCATCAAAATCGCGTGTTTGTCCGCAGCAGAAGATACTAACTGGCAGTCGGTATATTCATCCTTAAGTTCGCAGCGATAAATGTTCACACCCGGCAAGTCAAAGAAAGCACTAGAGTGAGACGCGATAAAATACTGATTGTGTGTATTTTTGACAATGTAGTGGATAAATTTCTTTTGAAGTTCTGGGTGGAGATGGATTTCTGGTTCTTCTATGCAAAATAGGGCACCGTCAATAAGAGTTACCGCAGACGCCATTATTATAAGTTCATGTATACCTGTGCCAAGTGAGTCTAGCGGAAGAACTTTCTTTCCTATTGTTACGTACACCTCATCCTTTTCCGCCGGAATTTCTAATTCTGCATTGGGTTCGCCTAGAATAGCCCTAACAAACTGAACTATTTGCGAAAACCGTTGCTTTCCCTGGTTATAATTTGCCAACTCAGGAGATTGAAGTTTTCTAAGTTCTTTAATTAGCCCATTCCCTGATAAAACGTCATCACCAGCGTCTGAAATTCTGCGAAAGGCGCCAATAAGATGAACCGGGAATGATGGCTTCACCATGGAATGTAGCACCGCTGATATATCCGCAGCTCGTTGTTCTGGGCTCCCTCCCGTGTAATTACGGAGAACGCTAGTTAGGGCGTTTGTTTCCTGCTGAGAGCATCGCTTAAGAATTAGATCACGATAATTGGAAAGACTATCTTGTGTGGCATCTAACGTCTGATTAACAAGAAAGTGGAGCCAAAAACTATCGGAATATTCTGGAAACAATTTAGACCAATTACTTCCAAATTGCTCAGTGACAGTTTTGAACAATTCAGCCGTATAAGATGATTTCTTGAGCTGGTAACCAAAAACTATTGATTTGCTCGCACTACCCAAGGAAAAATCGAGAAGGGAGTCAAGCTGTACAGAAGGCACATTAGACCGTCGTGGACGGTTCATTTGTGAAAGAAGGTCCAAGAATCTAAGAATATTCGATTTGCCGCAGTTGTTCTTGCCGATGAAAATATTGATCTTAGCCAGGTCCCCGATACGTACCTCTGAAGAACCGAAGCTTCGGTAACCTGAAATTGAAATGCCATCAATCATCTTGTCTTTTTCTCCCATTGTACGTCACAAGCCTGACCTTTGGCCGGTCTTGGCGCTGGTTGGCAATTCCACCTATAAGAGATTTTATACACGGAAGGGAAACAACCTATTCCGCTGGAGTAATGTAACTCCCTCCTCAGTTATGAAAAGTCTTCCATTGTTCGTTGATGCCCATCCGAATTTCAGCAGTATTTGTTCAACGTAGAAAATTCGCTGCTGAATATTCTCAATGCGTGCGGACCACCTTTCAATGAACCAAGATTCGGTAAAAACGAATTGCCGTAACTGAGCGAGGTCCTCAAGCATGAGTACGGCGTCTGGGGCAACAAGATTTATGTAAGCAACCTGCCATGCCTGTGCGTTTGCTTTCCAAGCGTCAGCTTGATACCTGTAATCTTCTGCATCTCTCTTTTCATTTTCTACAAGGGCGGACTGTCGTGCTATAAACGCAGCTACATCTTGCGTGACCACAGTATTTTGATTGGTTATGCTGATGTTGTTGACGACTGACGGAAGGGCTGGCGCGTTGCTTAGCGGAGGAGCAGATTGATTAACAATGTTGTTATTTCCCTGAACGATAGTCGTTTGCTGTATTCCTTTCTCGTCTTTAGAGAATGCAGGAATAAGGGCAAGTACTGCTGCCACGGAGCCAATGACGGTCCAAAGTAAAGTCTTGTTCATGCTATTCCTTAACAAAGTGATTTGCCGGCCAGCGGCTGAAGGCTGCCCAGCCTCTTTTCGGGCCGGCCGTGCCGATGGTTGAATCCTTCAGTTGACCATCCCCCGACACCCATTAAAATAAGCATGGAATAAAAGCCCCACCTTTGTACACCCGCCCCCACCAAGGTGTCAAACAGAATTAATGTAATTTTAATGGAAAAATGAATAGTGGTTATCTCGACCGGCAGCGTTGCCACCGCATCCGGCGATTATTCTGCTACACTTTCATGGAAGGTAGACTCAGCAACAGGGGGAAACCATGGGGGATGTGCCTGAAACAGCGACACTGGCAGCGGGCTGCTTCTGGTGCGTGGAGACGCTCTTCAAGCGGCTTAAGGGGATAATCCCGGGGACATCAATAATTATCCAAACTTCAGTTCTTCGGCATTACCCCTAAAACCGCCTGCTTTGCCTCTTCCGCCAGCTTGACCGCCTGCCGGGCAACCTCTTTATCAGCGGCTTCTCCGGGATAACGGTACTCTACAGCAAAAGCATTCAATATAGCCAAGGTGGGTCGCAGCAACTCGAGGCCAGGATGGTGGTCCAGCAGCAGATCGAGCAGTAATGAGAGATTATGGGTCTTGCCGAAGGTGGTTTCCGACTCCTGTAAAAGCGCCTTCAAATACTTTTCAGCGCACTGCTGGGCATGGAAGCAGGCTGCATCATAGTTGGGGGCCGAACGGGCACGCAACTCGCGTCGAGCCGTTGCCAGATCGCCTTCCGCTTTCTGGATCCACTCAGTGGTGAGGGGCTGCATATAATTCTTTTCCCGTGGTCAATATTTCGCGCAGAAAGAAATCGTTCAAGGCCAGCCTCTCCTTGATCTGACGGGATGAACGGACAACGAGTTCAACCGGCAGGGTAGGCTTCAGGCGAGTGATGATGTCGGCAGCAACCCGCACACCCGAAACATCCTCATGCATGACCACCAGCAGGTCTACATCTGATTCAGCCCTGGCGCTGCCTGTAGCATACGAGCCAAACAGGATCACCTTTTCAGGCAAAAACTCTCTGGCCACATCGGCCACAAATTTTTGTATGTCCGTAAACGCTACGATACCCATATCGATTCTCCTGACACGCTCTCCTTATGCTGACGCGGCGCATTTATCCCGCCACGGGTCGTCCATTCTCACCATGTTTAAACGACGAAACCAATCAGCGCTCATTTTACTAGGAAATATCCCGCGGTCAAGCAAAAACCCCCGTCCAGATTGCCCGGAGCGGAGAGGCACAACCGATTCCGATTAAATGAACGCAGTGCAAACTCACTGTATTCTCCGAATAGTCTTCTCCGTCTGCTCCCCCACCAACTGCATCAAGCGATATAATGCATCGCATTAGCACAAAATATATGATCGTATATAATTGCCACCCAGAATGAAAATATGAGGCAAAATATATACGATCAAATATATTTAGGATTTAATCAGGAGCAAAAACAGCCCCATGCGCCTTGGTGTCGGCCCTGAGCGCGGCAAGGTCGGTAACTAGACATAATGGTTGTCAGTTGCCAAGCAGAGTCTAAAAGCTAAAAGACCTGCCATCCTTGTAAACGTGGGTTATGCTGTAGAGTAGGAATCCACTACGGCTCAGAGCCACAACCAAGGAGGCAGG
>Ga0074193_1001001_pt1 | contig 39388 bp, 30 predicted proteins | sample EPASupsiteHSE605_FD_64523 | JGI IMG/M metagenome (GOLD analysis project Ga0074193, IMG submission 64523) | Bioremediated contaminated groundwater from EPA Superfund site, New Mexico - Sample HSE6-05 | ecosystem: Environmental > Aquatic > Deep subsurface > Groundwater > Contaminated ...
CCCGTCGAAAATAGTTTTTGAACACCACGACGCTAAGACGCAAAGGGTTACTTTATATAGATAAATATATAGCTTAAACTTTTATTCCTCTGCGTCCTCTGCGCCTCTGCGGTTCAAAAATTATATACTTATAAGATCAAAAAAACAGAGGCTTTAATCACCTCTGTTCTGTTTTATACTCCCGTATGTCCGAAACCACCGTCATTACGTTCGGTCTCGTCAAGCAGCTCTACCACCTGGATCAGTCCTTGATATATTTTCCCGATAACCATCTGAGCGATACGGTCCCCCCGTTTTACGACAAAGGGTTCTTTACCAAAATTAATAAGTAATACCAGAATCTCACCGCGATAATCCGCATCAATCGTACCTGGTGTGTTTAATAAGGTGATCCCATGCTTTAAAGCCAATCCGCTCCGCGGACGTATCTGTGCCTCGAACCCTTGTGGAAGAGCTATGCAGATACCTGTCGGTATCGCTTGATAATCACCGGGCGCGACGGACACTTGTTCTTCTATAGCTGCCCTGAGGTCCATACCAGCTGCTCCGTCAGTCATATATTGGGGCAAAGGGATGTCTTGAGTTCCGGGTAGTTGTTTGATGCGCAAAGAAAATTTATCCATCATTACCTCCTTTAAAGTGCGACTTTAAATTTGACTTTGGAAGGGCCAAGTGCCGTAATACATGTCTTATCGGCCACGAATAGGCGCCTGGCCAGTTCTGTTACATCACTTACGGAAATACATTCGATTCGGTCGATTACCTCTTCAACACTTATGATTTTATTTAAAGTTAATTCCAATTTACCCAATCTGGTCATTCTGCTGCTTGTATTTTCCAAACCAAGCAATAAATTCCCCTTAATATATTCTTTCGCTCTGGCAAGTTCTGCATACGATATGCCGTGATCACGCAAATTCTTCATTTCTGACTGCATTAACGCTAGCACCGCCTGAGCATTCGCGGGACGGGTGCCCGCATACAAAGTGAATAACCCTGCGTCCTGATAACTACTTAGGTAGGAGTACACTGAATACGCTAAACCCCTATCCTCGCGAATAGACTGGAAAAGCCGTGAACTTAGGCCGCCTCCCAAAACGGTATTAAGTACATTAAGTGTATATGCGTGTTCGTCATCAAAGGGCAGACCCGGCGTACCTACACAAATATGCATTTGCTCTATTTTACGGTTTCGTACAAATACGTCTCTATTAAACTGCGGTACAGACAATACCTGTTTTGCAAGCGCACCGGAATAGCTACCAAAATATTGGGAAGCCATCTCAACTAACTCTTGGTGCGCTACATTGCCTGCTCCCGCCAGAACCATATTAGTCGGCACGTAATTTTGCTGGTAATAGTTTCGGACATTATCTTCATTGATCTGTCCGATTGAAGTAATATTTCCCAAGATACTACGCCCCAAAGGATGATCAGGCCATACTGTTTCCATATACAGATCATGAATTGTTTCATCCGGTGCATCTTCATACATATGAATTTCCTCAAGGACTACTTCTCTTTCCTTATCAATATCCGCGAGGTCAAATTTGGGATGAAACAGCATGTCGCTAAGAACTTCCATCGCCAGCGGCAAATGTTTACTAATAACTTTTATGTAATAACACGTATATTCCTTAGTTGTAAACGCATTGAACTGCCCTCCGACTGCATCAACGGTTTCAGCAATCTCGCGAGCAGAGCGGTTCTCCGTTCCTTTAAACAGTAAATGTTCTATAAAGTGAGACACCCCTAGGTTTTGGGAGGTTTCATTGCGAGACCCGCTGCCAACCCAAATTCCTATGGTTGCGGATTTTACCGATGATATTTCTTCAGATACGATACGAAGCCCATTTCCTAATGTCGATTTTTGGTACATTAATGTACTCCTTCCTGTTCAGACACTCATAATTGTGTTTCGTGATGTAAAAGTAAACTCCTGCATAGGTCATTGATTAGGGTCATATAATGCTATCACGTAATGCACAATCAAGTAGTCCGCCAGTTTAAAACCATGGTTGCCTTCACGAATTCATTTATCCCTTTAGACTTGACGGATGACTAGGAGGAATTTACTTGTTAAAATTCTTAAATCAAAATCAGCAGTTGCTTATGGTTGTGGGCATTCTATCCTTGCTGGCTTTTTCAAATATGAGTGCATTGACTAACCATATACGTGATGCTCAAAAGATTAATCATACAACCATTAAAAGCATATCCACTACCACTAATAAAATTGCGCTCACTTTTGATGACGGACCTAGTCCACTGACCACTCTGGAGCTGCTTACTATTCTTAAAGCCAAAAATGCTAAAGCTACATTTTTTATTTTAGGTAAAAACGGTGAAACATATCCTGACTTGTTAGAACAAATTGGTGCTGACGGACATGAAATAGCCAATCATGCTTATTCCCATGCCCGTCTGGCAAGGCTATCTGATGACGACATCAAGTCCGAAATGAATCGAACCGATGCCCTCATTCTTAATGTTACAGGTCAGAAAGCCCATCTTATAAGACCTCCCGATAATAGTTATAACAATAACGTCGTTAATATTGCGCACCAATTAGGTTACACCTTTGTATTATGGTCCGTGGATACCAAGGACTGGACAAATGTTTCTACAGAGACGATCCTCAAAAGGGTCGCAAACGTGCAACCAGGCGATATCATTCTCTTTCATGACGGAGTAAAACCCAGTAAAACTGTGGCAGCTTTACCGACCGTAATTGATGTTTTACAAGCAAAAGGCCTCGATTTAGTAACCGTAACCGAATTGCTACAAAGCAATAAGTAGATTTTCAGTGGGCAATGACAATACCGGTTTCCACCCTAACTTTGGGGATACACATAAAAGATGCTCTAAAACCAAATACTACTAGTAGTCCGTCAAGTCTAAAAATAGCAATGAATTAGAAGACATCATGGTCTTAGAATTGACGGACTACTACAGGATCTCAGTATAGGAGGAGCACGGTGAAAAAGCGCAAAGACCCTTACTTTGATGGGCTAGCGGCTCAAATGACGGAAACTTCACTTAACGAAGTCAAGCAAAAGCTGGATGCTCTCCAACAGCTAACCGCGGAAGGTGCTACGATCGCCGCCGGAATTGAGCAAATTGTCCAAAAGCTGATGAAGCCGATGCAAGAGCAAGGTGGCGTGCTTTCCACTATAGAGGAAAATTTCCAGTTATTATATGCTATTTTAGGCAAGGATATGGGTCTGGTTACCGGGAAATATGCCATTTTGGAAGGGACCGCCCAAGCCGGCGTAATTTATATCGAAAGCCTCACTGACCAAAATCTGGTCAGCGTCCAAGTAATAGCACCGCTGATTAGGGGTAAAATTGATGCACCCACTGATTCTGAGGCGCTGCTCACGCTGATCCAGTCAAAATTTATTCATGTACCCAATCTGAAAACCACTAGCCAGATAGCGGAGATTGCTAAAGGCCTGCTCAATGGAGATACCGTGCTGATCATAAATGGCCTGAGTACAGCGCTGATTATCGGCAGCCGCAAGGTCGAAAAACGCTCGATCGACAAACCTGAAAATGAAGGTACCGTACTTGCAAGCTCGGAATCCTTTACGGAAGATTTGGCTACAAATGTTGGTCTGGTAATTAAAAGAATTCCCACGCCGTCCTTACGCTTTGAAGAACTTACAGTAGGCGTTCTGTCCCGTACAAAACTAAAATTATTATGGATTGACGGTATCGCCAACGCAAAGGTTGTCGAGGAAGCCCGCCGCCGTATTAACAACATCAACGTCGATCATCTTGACGGGATCGGGGCCTTAGCGGAACTTATCGAGGACAACCCCTTATCCATCTTTCCCAAATACCGGCAAACCCAACGCCCGGACGTAGTTGTTAAGAATCTTACGGAAGGCCGTTTCGCTATTCTCTCCGACAACAGCCCCTTCTCCTTTTTCGCCCCTTCCTCTTTATGGGATAATTTCAAAACCATGGATGATTATGCAGAAAGAACTACTTCTGCCTCATATTTAAGGCTTGTTCGTTACATCGCTTTTCTTATTTCTATTCTGGTGTCCCCTATCTATCTGTCCTTTGTTACGTATAATCATATCATCGTCCCGCAAGCTCTGGCGGTCAACATCGCCACAGGCAGGGCAGGCGTACCCTTCCCCTCTGTTGTGGAACTGCTGCTTATGACCATTGCCATTACGATTATTCGTGAAGCATCACTGCGCATACCGGGCTCGGTGGGCTATTTTATAGGCACCCTTGCGGCGGTAATTCTCGGACAGGCCAGCGTCGCGGCAGGCTATATCAGTGCCTCCATTATTATCGTCGTGGCTACTTCTGAAATATCGTCCTTTGCGGTCTCAACCTCGACCATGGTGTATACATCAAGGCTGATCAACTATTTTTTTATTATACTAGCCGGTATGTTCGGCATGTTTGGCTTGATAAACGGCATTGCCATTATCTTCTGGCATTTGGCATCGCTGGAATCTTTCGGGGTGCCGTACCTTTATCCATTAGTCCCCTTTGAAATGGCAGCGATGCAGGATACTTTCATCCGTTTACGCGTTTTAAAGCAACGGTTTAAGATATTAGCCCCTTTTAACCGTGTGCGAACTGGTAAGTGAGCGTACTAATTTATAGGTAGGTAATCAATTTATGCTGGAAAATATCAAGCTTACACGGGAACAGGTTTTTTTCCTTGTGTTCATCAGTGCCCTCGGCAATATGGTCTACAGTCATACCTGGATTGATGACGAGACAGACCGAGCCGCCTGGGTTGCGGCTTTGGCAGGCATTTTACTGGTCATCCCCTTTGCCGTATGGATTTTATACCTGGGTAAGAAGCATCCGGGCGGTACGGTATTGGACATCCTGGATGCGGGTTTGGGGAGAATTCCCTGTGCAGTTGTTAGTATAAGCTATATTTTCATCAATATTGCCGTAGCGGTTGCGATGCTAAACCTGTTTACCCAATTGTTAAAAACCTTCTTTATTATGTTTACGCCAGTGTGGGTGATCATGCTGTTTCTGGTTGCGATCGCAGCAATGTTTGTAAATGGCAAGCTCAAGGCCTTTGCAAGAACAGTTCAAATGCTGACCATCCTTGGCCTGATGAATTATTTCGTTAGTTTCATCCACGCCTTTCCCGAGTTTATTCACCTTGAATATATCATTCCCGTCTTTGATACTTCATTGCTTGGCTTTATGAAAGGAACCTTATTTATGGCTGGCGCTACATCTGAATGTTTGCTGCTGCTCATGGTAATCGTGGCTTTTATACCCGATCCCGGCAAACACTATCTGTGGGTGGTCTATAGTCTGGTATTCTGTGCCGTGATCTTTCCTTCCGCCATCTTGATCATTATCGCAATGATGAGTCCTGAGCTTGCCAAACGTATTGCCTTTGGGGGAGTTAACGCAGCCAAACTGATCCAGATTGGAGAATTTTTACAGGGACTGGAAGTATTCATTTTTGGCACATATCAATTTCTCGCGATTGGCAAAATTACGATCTGTCTATATTGTGCGTGGACAGCTGCCAAAAAAATATTCAACAATTGGAAACCCGGAGTTCAGCTAATTCTAATCGCGCTGATGATCTTAATACCTTCAGTATGGCTAAACTCTTATAATAAAGCCTACCAGCTTGCCGTATTATTGGGTTATGTTATTCTGCCTTTTTCCATCTGTTTACTGCTGCTTGCTTCCTTCAGCATTATGCTAAAAAAGCACAGAACCGGAAGTAGTGAAAAATGAACAAGCGAACGCTTTTCTTGGCTGTGTATCTGCTATTATCCTTTGTGCTCCCTGGCTGCTGGGATTACAGTGAATATGAAGATATGGCCCAAATTATCGCCATCGGCATGGATTATAACGTGCAGACCGAGCAAACCACCATCACCATCCAATATCCTGCCATCAAAAGAGGTACAGCCGGCGAGCCATCAGCCCCTCAGTGGGTCATCTATTCCGCGACCGCACCAACTGTTTTTGACGCGTTGAGCAAGCTCCAGGAGATTGTGCCCCGCAGGCTATTTTATGGCTATTTAAAAGTAATCATTATTAGTGAAGCAGCGGCCAAATACACGATCATGGACCTGATTGATCTGTTCGACCGTACGCCGGTCATGCGCAGCTCCGCTTATGTCGTCATTACCTCCGGCAAGGCGGAGGATATACTAAAAACCGCTGACCCCTCCCGTCTATCCGCCGGTGATAAAATCCAGAAGCTCGTCCGTCATAGCATAGACTCGGGCGCTGCATGTGCGGTTACGCTAAATGACTTTGTCGAAATGTTGGCGATTGGGGGATGGGAGGCAACCGCGCCGCGCGTCATTAGTGAACCTGCCTCATCACAGCAGTCGAAATCGAAGAATACCGAGGGAGGTCCCCAGGAGAATAAGAACGCTCAGGAAGAAAAGCCAGGAATGCTCGGAATCGTAGGTATGGCTGCTTTTCAGGGCGATAAATTTACGGGATACCTAGATGAACATGAGACCCTGGGCCTGAATTTCATTAGGGGTAAGAAGATACGTGCTTACAAGACTTCCGAACCGACAGGCGGCGCCGGTATCGAAGAACTATATTTTCGCCTGCTTGAAACAAGCAGTAAAATAAAAGTCCAGCTGGCAAATGATCAACTGGTTATCTCCGTGCATGTCAAAGTGGTTGCTGATGTGAAAAAATACTACCGAAACGAAGGTGCAGATTTTTTAGCTCCGGAGGTGATAAGTGATGCGGAGAAAAAACTGGCGGACAGTATCCGTTCAGATATTGATGCTGCCTTAATTAAAGGACAACAGGACTTGAAATCGGATATCTTCGGGTTTGGCTTTGCATTTTTCAGGAAAAATCCCAAGCTATGGCAACAGGAATATGAGACTAAATGGGCGGATGTTTTTCCTAATATCCCGGTAAATGTCAATATCGACACCAAAATAATCAATACAGGCATCACCGAAAGAAAACTGTTTGTTAAATGAAGCGGCATGAAAAAATGTACTTTAGGACAAAATACAAACAGACTATAACTGCGGAGGTAACGAAGCATGGAAAACACACATAATTTTTTTGTGCCCAAAACTAATCTGATCGGCGTGGGCTCCATTAAGGATCTGCCCAATGAATTATTAAATTGGAAGCTGAGCAAAGCGCTGATTGTTACCGACAAGAATTTAATTAGTTTAGGCTGGGTGGAGCAGGTCGAGAAGATCTTAAAGAATTTATTTATCTTTTATGATATATTCGACGGTGTATTGCATACAAATCCGACGGTTTCCTTTGTAGAGGACGGACTTTCCTATTTTCCCAGCGACCTGGAACTGCGCAGGCAATATCACTTAATTATCTCCATCGGGGGCGGCACGGTTCATGACTGCGCTAAAGGGATCGCGGCTGTAGCTACCAACGGTGGCTCGATCATCGATTATGAAGGCTATAATAAAATTACCAAGCCTGCTTTACCGCATATCGCCATTAATACTACTAACTCGGGCGCTGAAATGACCAGGTTTGCCATGATAACAGATGAATCGCGCAAAGTAAAAATGGTCATTGGTTCCCCGAATATAACACCGCTCGTATCTGTTAATGATCCGATGTTCATGGTGACGATGCCGCCGGAAATAACAGCCGAGGCCGGGATCGACGCATTTGGACATGCCATAGAAGCTTATTCATCTACAGAATCTTCTCCCATCACAGAAGCTTTGTCCCTAGGGGTTGTAAAATTGGTTTTAAAATATCTTAGAAGAGCTTTCGAGAACGGCAATGACCTGGAAGCAAGGGAACAGATGATGTTCGCTGGAGCAATGGGCGGTATGGCTTTTAACAATGCGGGGGTGGGGTATAATCACGCATTGGGACACCAGTTGGGCGGCTTTTATAATCAGTTGCATGGAAATTATGAGGCTATCTTGCTGCCTCATGTATTCGAATTCAATTCCACATCCCTACCGGAAGACAAAATTATGAGACTTGCTGAAGCTATGGGTGTGAAAGCGAACAAGATGCCTGAAGCTGTTGAAAAGATTTGTGTTTCCATCAGACAACTCAATTCTGACCTTGAAATTCCGGATGGATTAAAAAAGATGGGCGTACTAAAAGACGACCTTAATACGCTCGCCCAAAACGCTTTAAAAGATATCGCCGCATTAACAAATCCACGTAAAGGTACTTTGGAAGATATTATAAGTATCTATCAAACAGCAATGTGATTAGGCCATAACTGCGGAGGTAACGAAGCATGGAAAACACGCATAATTTTTTCATGCCCAAAACCAATCTGATTGGCGTGGGCTCCATTAAGGATTTGCCCAATGAATTATTAAATTGGAAGCTAAGCAAAGCGCTGATTGTTACCGATAAAAATTTGATCAGTTTAGGTTGGGTTGAGCAGGTTGAGAAGATCTTAAAGAATTTGTTTATATTTTATGATATATTCGACGGTGTATTGCATACAAATCCCACGGTTTCCTTTGTAGAGGACGGACTTTCCTATTTTCCCAGCGACCTGGAACTGCGCAGACAATATCACTTAATTATTTCAATCGGCGGCGGCACGGTTCATGACTGTGCCAAAGGGATTGCGGCTGTTGCTACCAACGGCGGTTCCATCATCGATTATGAAGGCTATAATAAGATTTTTAAACCGGCTCTGCCGCATATTGCGATTAATACTACTTACTCGGGCGCCGAAATGACCATGTTTGCGATCATCACTGAGGAATCGCGCAAAGTAAAAATGGCCATTGCTTCCCCGAATATAACACCGCTCATATCTGTTAATGACCCGATGTTCCAGATGACGATGCCGCCGGAAATAACAGCCGAGGTCGGTATCGACGCACTTGGACATGCCATAGAATCTTACTCATCTACAGAATCTTCTCCCATCACAGAAGTTTTGTCCCTGGGGGTTGTAAAATTGGTTTTTAGTTACCTCAGAAGAGCTTTCGAAAACGGCAATGACCTGGAAGCAAGGGAACAAATGATGTATGCTGGAGCAATGGCCGGCATGGCTTTTAACAATGCGGGATTAGGGTATAACCACGCATTGGGACACCAGTTGGGCGGCTTTTATAATCAGTTGCATGGGCATTATGAGGCTATCTTGCTGCCTCATGTATTTGAATTCAATTCCACAGCAATACCGGAAGATAAAATCTTGCGACTTGCTGAAGCTATGGGTGTGAAAGTTACCAGGATGCCTGAAGCTGTTGAAAAAATTTGTAATTCCATCAGACAACTTAGTGCCGATATTGAAATTCCCGATAGCTTAACAAAGATGGGTGTACTCAAAGATGACTTTAATACGCTCGCCCAAAACGCTTTAAAAGATATCGCCGGCTTAACCAATCCACGTCAGGGTACTTTGGAAGATGTAATAAATATCTATAAAGCAGCTTGGTAATTGCACTTGAAACTAAATACATACTATCCAACTGGTGAATACATCTGGACCTACATTCAGATATATTTACCAGTTTTTTATGCTGAATTATATCTTTGAAAAATGTAATTCAGGGCAAAATATAAGCAGACCATAACTGCGGAGGTAACGAAGCATGGAAAATACGCACAATTTTTTTACACCCAAAAATAATCTGATCGGCGTTGGCTCCATTAAGGATCTGACCAACGAATTATTAAATTGGAAACTGAGTAAAGCGTTAATCGTTACCGATAAAAATATGGTAAGCTTGGGGTGGGTTGAGCAGGTCGAGAAGATGTTGAAAAATTTGTTTATTTTTTACGATATATTCGATGGGGTTTTGCACACAAACGCGACGGTTTCCTTTGTGGAGGACGGACTAGCCTATTTTCCCACAGACCTAGAAATGAGAAGAAACTACCACTTAATTATCTCAATCGGTGGCGGCACGGTTCATGACTGTGCCAAAGGGATTGCGGCTGTTGCCACCAACGGCGGTTCCATCATTGATTATGAAGGCTATAACAAGATTTTCAAGTCAGCTTTACCGCATATTGCTATTAATACTTCTTACTCGTGCGCGGAAATGACCATGTTTGCCATTATCACCGATGAATCGCGCAAAGTAAAAATGTCCATTGCTTCCCCAAATATAATACCGCTCATATCTGTTAATGACCCGATGTTCCAGGTGACCATGCCACCGGAAATAACAGCCGAGTCCGGCATCGACGCACTTGGACATGCCATAGAAGCTTACATGTCTACCGAATCTTCGCCAATCAGTGATCATTTGGCCCTCGGCACCGTAAAATTGGTTTTTAGTTATCTCCAAAGAGCCTTTGAGAACGGCAATGACCTGAAAGCAAGGGAACAAATGATGTATGCCGACGTAATGGCTGGCATGGCTTTTAACAGCGCAGGTTTAGGTTATACCCATGCGTTAGGACACCAGTTGGGCGGATTTTATAGCCAGCTTCATGGGAATTATGAGGCTATCTTGCTGCCTTATGTATTCGAATTCAATTCCACCGCCGTGCCGGAAGAAAAAATTCTGATACTTGCTGCAGCTATGGGTCAAAAAGCTGACAGCAAGGCTAAAGCTGTTGAAAAAATTTGTGTTTTCCTCAAAAAACTTGCTTCAGATCTTGAAATGCCCGATGGGTTAAGAAAGATGGGCGTACAAAAAGATGACCTTGATACGCTCGCCCAAAACGCTTTAAAAGATATCGCCGGATTTACCAACCCCAGACAGGGCACATTGGAAGATGTGCTCAACATATTTGAAGCAGCAATGTGATTTCTATTGTTCATTGGCCACAGCGAGCATTAATTTAATGCGGTTTACGATGTTTACTTCACTGGCCCCTGGATCATAATCCAGGGCTATTATGTTTATGCCGGGATAGCACCGTCTCAATTCTTTAAGCATGCCTTTTCCGGTTATATGGTTAGGCAGGCAGGCAAAGGGCTGCAGGCATACGATATTAGTTACACCACGCCGGATGAATTCCACCATCTTGCCTGTGAGGAACCACCCTTCCCCGCTCTGGTTGGCCAACGATAAATGTTTGGCTGCATGGCGGGCTGTTTCTTTGATGGAGGAAGGCGGCAGAAAACGGTTGCTTGCCATTAGCGCTTTGCTCATGCTCCAGCGATACAACTCCACAATCGCAATAAAAGTATCGCCGCTCAACTTGCTATACCAATCGCCAGACAACAGTTCATAACTCACTTTTCTGTCATAGGCACAGTAGAGAAAGAAATCTGTGAGGTCCGGTACAACAGCCTCTGCACCTTCAGACTCCAGTAAATCAACAATATGGTTATTGGCGGTGGGGTGATACTGAACAAAGATTTCCCCTACTATCCCTACTTTTGGTTTTACTAAATCTTTATGAATTGCAAGGTTATCAAAATCCCGGACAAGCGCAGAGGTATTTTTCAGAAAATCGAACTTGCTGCCCGCAATTAGCGCCTGTTGACACTTATTAACCCACTGCCCGTATAGTTGGTTTGCTGAGCCAGGTATTTTTTCATAGGGTCGGACCCGGTGCAGCACTCGCATCAACAAGTCCCCATACAGCATACCCATAAGCGTATGATCAAGCATGGAAAAAGAGAATTTGAAACCGGGGTTTTCCTCTATTCCCGCAGATAGAGATATCACCGGAACCTGTGGCATTTGCGCATCCTGTAACGCTTTCCGGATTAGGGCAATATAGTTTGTTGCCCGGCAACCGCCACCGGTTTGCGTCATCATCACTGAAATATTATTAATGTCATATTTGCCGGATTTTAGGGCTTGCAGCACCTGACCTACTACGATAATGGCCGGATAGCAGGCATCATTGTGCACAAACTTCAGTCCCAGGTCCATAGCCGCCTTATTTGCCGGAGGAGTAACCACTCCAAGATAACCGAACTTTTCTAGCGTAGTTGCAAAAAACTGAAAATGGACTGGTGACATTTGGGGCACCAATATGGTGTGATGTTGTTTCATTCCAGCGCTAAATATCGGCCGATGGTATCTGTACGAAGTTTTGACAGGCACAACAGCGCAGGTCCGCTCCTTTATCGCGGCAAGCAATGAGCGGACGCGAATTCTAGCCGCTCCCAAATTATTCATTTCGTCCAGCTTGATCACGGTGTGTATTTTTTGATTTGTATCAAGGATTTCCTTTACCTGGTCGATTGTGATAGCGTCCAGACCACAGCCGAAGGAATTAAGCTGTATCAGCTCCAGGTTTGGCTGTTGGGCGACAAAAGCAGCACACGCGTATAATCTGGCATGACAGGTCCATTGGTCGACAACGCGTAACGGCCGTTCAATTTGACCTAAGTGCCCTACAGCGTCTTCCGATAGCACTGCCCAGCCATAAGCTTGTATCATTTCCGGTATGCCGTGGTTAATTTCCGGATCAATATGGTATGGCCGTCCAGCTAATACAATTCCCCGGAGGCCTTTATTGTCAAGATAGGCCAACATATCCTCGCTTTTTTTACGGATATCGTCCTTGTATTGCTTCATTTCAGCATAGGCTTTCTGTAAAGCCCTGCTAATTTCTGATCTCGCCAGTTTTTCCAGTGCTAGCTCCTCTATCAGTCTGCGCTGCAGCCTCTTTGGATTATCCAGCGGCAAAAAAGGATGATAATACGTAACATCTTCTGTTTGAAGAATATCCATATTCGCTTGTATATTTTCTGGATATGAAGCGATTACAGGGCAATTATAACAGTTGTCGGCTGCAGGGTCTTCCTTGCTGTTTTGTGGAATGCAGGGATAGAAGATTTTCTTGATACCATTTCTTACTAGATCCCTGATATGACCATGCACCAGTTTTGCCGGATAGCATACGGATTCTGAAGGTATTGTGTCCATGCCTGTCTCATACATTCGCCGGGAAGAATGCCTGGATATGATAACCCTATAGCCCAACTCTGTAAAAAAAGTAAACCAAAAAGGATAATCTTCATACATGTTTAACACGCGCGGGATCCCTATCGTACCACGCTGAGCCACAGCTTCGGATAGTGGAATATACTGAAAAAGCCGTTTGTATTTATAGCTATAAATATTGGGTGTATCATAATCCCTTTTTTCTTGACCTGCACCTTTTTCACAGCGGTTTCCCGCATGAAAAGTCTGTCCGGTCGAGAAACTGTTTTTGGTGATTAGGCAGTTGTTGCCACAGATGCCGCAATGCCGGGCAGTGGTCTGTGCCGTAAAACTATGTAGCTCATCAGTACTTACTAGGGTTGATTTATGATCGTTAGCGCAGCGTTCTCGGGCGATCAACGCTATGCCATAGGCTCCCATCATGCCTGCGATGTCCGGGCGGACCACTTCGCGGCCAATAGTTTTTTCCAAGGCCCTAAGTATGGTATCATTATAAAAAGTACCGCCTTGAACGACTATTTTTCGTCCTAAGTCGGACAGATTTTTTGAACGAATTACTTTAAATATGGCGTTTTTGATAATGGAAATAGCAATGCCAGCAGATATATCGCTCACGTCCGAGCCTTCTTTTTGCGCTTGCCTTACTTTTGAGTTCATGAAAACAGTACACCGGCTCCCCAGATCCACCGGAGTTTTTGCTTTGAGCCCCAAACTGGCAAAATCTTCAACCTTCATGTTGAGAGATTGGGCAAAAGTCTCGATAAAAGAGCCGCATCCTGCAGAACAGGCTTCATTCAGCATAATTGTATCGATTACACCATTGCATACAAAAAAACTTTTCATATCTTGTCCGCCAATATCCAGCACAAAGTCTACGTCAGGTAGAAACCGGCTGGCAGCCTTAAAGTGAGCGATTGTTTCAATTTCTCCGACGTCAACCCTGAGCGCCTCTTTGATCAGCCGCTCTCCATAGCCGGTCACCGCCGAACCAGCTATAACCTGGTTGTCACTTAATGCTTTATACAGGCTTCTTAATGCTATGATTACGCTCTCCAGGGGAGTACCCTTATTGCTTTCATAGTGAGAGTACAACAAACTACCATCCTCGCTGATAAGTGCCAGTTTTGTCGTTGTAGAGCCAGCGTCGATTCCCAGATAGGTTTTGCCGGAATATGTTGATAGATCGCTTTTTTGAATAGTATTTTTATGATGTCGTTTTTTAAACTGTTCGTATTCCTCTGCAGTGGTAAACAGCGGTTCAAGGTTTTCAGCGTTGGTGTTTTTAAACTCAAATATCGTTGAAATGCTGTTATGCAGGCATGTATAGGGTATGATGTCTTGTTGTTTAGCGAGGGCTGCGCCGATAGCTGCGAAATAATGCGCTTCTTCAGGAATGATAATATGTTCAGCCTTTAAATTTAGCGTTTCGATAAACCTTAGCCTAAGTTCCGACATGAAATGCAGCGGTCCGCCTAAAAAAGCTACTCTTCCGGCAATTTGTCTACTTTGGGCCAAACTGCTGATTGTTTGATTGACGATCGCTTGCAAAACTGATACCGCAATATTTTCCCGGGCAACACCTTCGTTGAGGAGGGCCTGAATGTCGCTTTTTGCAAACACGCCGCACCTCGACGCAATAGGATAGATGTTTTGATAACCTTTGGCAAGTTCGTTTAACCCTGCCGCATCTGTATTCAAAAAAGCGGCCATGTGGTCAATAAACGCACCTGTCCCTCCAGCGCAGGCACTATTCATCCTTTGTTCCACGCCGGGGCCGAAATAAGTAATTTTTGCATCCTCTCCACCTAGTTCAACCACTGTGTCAACATTGGGAATTAGATGTTTTACCGCCTGATTGCATGCGATTACTTCTTGTATAAATGGGAGTTTTAAGTAATTTGCTAAACCGATGCCCGACGAACCGGTAAACATGATGGACACATACTGCTCTTGCAGAAGAGTGTGAGCTTTAGCGAATATGGAAATCAGGGTATTTCTAATATCCGAAGAATGCCGTAAGTATTGCTTAAATATCAAATTGTTCTGTTCATCGAGAACAATCACCTTAACAGTGGTTGACCCTACATCAACGCCAATGCGCAGCACACTGTGCATGTTATACCTCTCTCACAAGTTGCCCTTTATCTCATTACAAGCGCCCGCCGATCCTCGGCCAGCGGTGGCTGCTCCATCCATTTATGCTTAATCATGAGTGCTCCCGCGTCCTCCAGATATTGGACCATCTCCGCCATCATCCGTACGTAGGTGCCCGATATATCTGTCCGGGCGATAAAACCGAGACCCATACCATAGTAAGTAATCGCTGCCTTATTGAGGAGGCTAGTGTGCTGCAACATCAACTTGTCCGAGAATGGAGCTATAGTCGAGTTAGTGACATAGGAACCGAGGCTCAGGGGGGCAGGCATATCATTATTGATGAGCAGATCGTTGAGTATCTCGGCATGCTTATGCGTTATCTGCTTGCCCCTCAGGAAGAATTCCCGTAATTCCTGCGACTCCGCCGTTTGGGCAAACCCCATCAGCAACGCTGTACTCATCATGTTATTTTGGCTACCCACAAGAATATTGGCAATTTCGATCACGTTCAGGGGACGCTTGCTCCCGAAGAAACTGCCGAGGAAGTCTCGGTCTTGTACGAACTCCGGTTTTTCCGGCGCAAATATATAAGGTGCCCGCACATATAAGCCTTTGGATTGCTCCGCCTGTAACGCCCTTTCATCAATTTGTGATGCTTCGGTGATACTGTCATTATAATGCGCTCTTACATCCTGCCGGGAGGATAAAGTTAGTGACAGTCCATAGGTAGTCAGGCCAAGTCGGACCGTATTGCGGACGTGGGAAAGGGTAAAAGGGTCGGAATAGAGCCTGGGCGCCTGGACATCGATATCGCTGTCCAAAAACCCTATCGGCACTGGATAATTATCACTTTTGAGAATGCCCCTGATTCTTTGGGCTTTGTTTTGGATCGCCTGTTGAGCAAAATCGATTACCTGACGGATCTCTTCATCTTCATTCTTCGCCAAAAAATAGTTAAACATGCAAATCGTCAAAGTCGTATTCACATATTGTCCCCACAGCACACCGACCTCGGCTGCGGTAAGATGGTTTTCGAATTTTTGCGACATCACGTTACCTCCTTTTAATATTGCCATTGTTTTTATTATTCCCCATACTCCACCAAATTACTTGTTTTCCTTTGTCTGACTTTACCATATTGATAGTCAACAAAAAGACCTGCTATTTATAGCTTTTATGCTACAAATAGCAGGTCTTTTGTGCTTTTGCAAATTCAAAGTTTAGCTTATAATGCATTTAATTTGCATGTGTATTCATGATCCCCTGATAAATTCCTTGCGCCAGCTTAACTTGATATTCCGAACTATCTAACTTTTGCTCTTCTGTCGGATTGGTAACAAAGCCCATTTCAACAAGTACGGCGGGTGCATTCGCATTGCGCAATACGTAAAAGGTAGCTGTTTCAATCCCTTTATTGGCCGCTCCGGTTGCTTTGACTAAGGAACGTTGTATATTTTCAGCCAGGGGCTTGGCCGCATCCGCATAATAAAAAGTCATCGCACCATTAATCGACGGTTCCTCATTTGAATTTGAATGTAAACTAATAAATAAGTCTGAATTGCTTGCTTCCGCGATATTCAATCTTTCCTGTAATTCTTGTCCCAAACTGCTGCCGGGTGCTGCCACGTAACGGTCCGTAGAACGCGTCATCACAACTTTGGCCCCACTATTTTCTAACAGTTTCTTTAGTTTTAGGGCTACACCTAAATTAACTTGGCTTTCCTGAACTCCAGCTGAACCAACTGCACCAGGATTTCCTCCACCATGTCCGGGATCCAGGGTAATTACTTTACCGCTTAAACTACCATTTCGGTTAGTTCCGCCGGATATTCCATCTCCCAAATTCAAGATAGGTCCAAGGATCTTATTAAACAAGAATCCGAGTAGTTTACCTAAAGCACCGCCACCATCTCCCGCATCATTAGCTGCCGCCACGTTATTAGCGGGGGTTAATGCGCTTAATATATCGGGTAATGAAGCAGCATGAGCTGTTTGAAAAGGTATCACAATCACCATTAAAACTACTAATAACACAGATATTCCATTCCAAAATTTCGACTTATGCACTGTTTTCCTCCTTGTATTCACTCATACCGTAGCGAGGGGTGCCCCAGTCTCTACGGTTAGGACATTGTTAGCGCAATTTGTCGCGCAAAACCTGCCAATAGGCGGGGTCTTCCTGACCTAACCGCCACAAGGCGACGCCTTTTAGATCGTATTTATTGACCAAGTCTAATTTATAAGCCAAGCTGCTGCTGTTTTCAAACCAAACCTGGTGTTCTACACCTGCAGAAACATAAGTGAAGTAAGGAACCTTGGCTTGGTCTTCCCATTGCAGTGAGCTGCCATATTTAGCTAAGGTTTCAACCACATCTTTATAATGTACTGTGGTTACACCACTTACTGACCAATCATACCCATAACCTGGAATTCCTAAATACAGTTTGTTTTTCGGAATAAATTGCAACGCATATTTAAGATTGCGCTCGACCCATCGGATATCAGCAATCGGACCTGGACCACTCCACTCCCCATGATTGTCGTAAGTCATTAATGCCACTTGATCGACATATTTAGCAAGATTTTGATAGTCATAGGCAATTGCCACATCATTGGTTGTTTCATCACTCTTTGGGAAAACAGATATAGCCACAGTATAGCCCGCCGGACGCAGACGTGAAGCAAGTTCTTTCATAAATAACGTCAGATTGTCCCGGTCTTCTGGAGAAACCATTTCAAAGTCAATATTAACACCGGAAAACCCATTGTTTTTAAGATATTCTTCTATATTCGCCACTGCATTTATCCTGCGCTGTTCATTGTTCAACAACTGGTGTACTGGACTTATGCCTGTTTCACCTTTAGCGTTGTTTAAGAGTACCGAAACTTTAACATGGTGCTCCCTGGCATAACGCATGACTGCTTCTCGATTATTGCTATCTTTTTCCTCAATGCTGCCATCAGCATTAATTGTTCCCCAAAAGGGTGACAGGGTTTGAATCTGATCACCGTATTGATTAACCGAATTTAGTGCCGCTGTGTCATTCGACCAGTTTTCCGCATAAAAACCAATAACCTCTTTTGAAGTGGTTTGACTACGTGAATTATCACCCGCAGGCAAGGCATCAGTCGAAAAATTCAATATCCGATTTAAAAAATTGCCAAATAGTACGCCCAGCAAAAGGTCTTTAAATCCCCCGGAAGAACTCATTTCATTTTTCTGGTCCATAGCTCCGACTTGTTGTAAAAGATCTGATATTGGTGAAGCATATGCACCGGACATCCCGATACCGTTAAATAATGTGACTATGAGTAGCAAAACAGCTACACGAGCATGAGATCGAAGCAACTTCTTCCCCCTTTCAATGGCGTAAGGCCATCCACTTAAGCCCAGACTTAAACCAACATCCTACTCTATTTTAGTTTATATCTATGTTTTATGTCAACTACATTAAGTCAAAAAAAGATACCCAGGGCTTATTCTTCCCCGAGTATCCGTTCACTTGTACGCCCCTTAAATTATAGCTGCGACCGGTACAATGGTAAACCCGCGCTGCTTCAATTCTTTGATTAACGCCGGCAATGCCTCAGTTGTAGGCGCAGTAGGATGCATGAGAATAATCGCATCATTACGAACTTTCTTCAGAACACGGTCGATTATAATTTGTGGTGCTGGCCTCTGCCAGTCTATTGTATCAACTGTCCACATAATTGTTTGATAATCGAGTTCATCAGCTGCTTGTAAAACAGTTTGATTGAATTCACCATAAGGTGGAGCATATAGGCGCGTAGTTATGCCAGTTAGATTAAAAATCGCCGCCTCTGTTTTTATAATTTGCTCCTTGTTTTCCTGTTTAGTCAACGCATTCGGGTGAGGATGGGTCAAGGAGTGATTGCCAAATTCATGCCCTTTGGAAGCCATTTCTTTAACTAGTTCAGCATGTTTGTTGACCCAACTCCCCCCCAGAAAAAATGTAACGTGAATGTTTTCCGCTTCGAAAATCTCTAACATGCCCGGTAAGTATTCTTCTCCCCAAAATACATTGCATGCAAAAGCAACTTTCTGCTCTTTTGTGTTTCCTTGATAAATGGGTGTTAGTTTTGCCGATGGTCCTGTAAATTCCCCAACGTTCATACCTGCCAAGATCATCATTATCAGCATTACCGTAAAAGAAAATAGGAGTTTGCTTCCTTTCACTACTCTGATAAACATATCCAATCCCCCCACACGAATCATATGTGCTGACTGGATGATTTAATCCTGTATGAAGGGCAAAAAAAAACATAAACCGTAGTTTATGTTTATGCTTTGTCCTCTTTTTTCTGTTGACTTTCATCAGTAAGTGCATCCTTACGCGATAGATTAATGCGCCCTTGGCGGTCAATCTCTGTAACCTTGACCAGCACTTCGTCACCGGATTTGACCACATCCTCCACTTTTGCAACGCGTTCACGCGCTAACTGGGAAATGTGTACAAGTCCTTCTTTACCTGGTAGTATTTCAACAAAAGCACCGAAATTCATGAGTCTAGTTACCTTGCCAAGGTAGATAACCCCAACTTCAACATCTCGGGTTAAATTTTCAATAATCTGCATCGCCTTTTTACCAGCGTTTCCATCCACCGCTGCTATAAACACGCGACCATCGTCCTCTATATCAATGCTCACGCCGGTTTCTTCGATAATCTTCTTGATCGTTTTACCGCCTGGCCCAATAACTTCCCGAATTTTATCCGGGTCGATATGCATTGTAATGATACGGGGTGCATATGGTGAAAGATCAAGACGCGGTTTATCTAAAACACTCAGCATTTTGTCCAGAATAAACAAGCGTGAATCCTTAGCCTGGGCTAAAGCAGCTTGTAAAATTTCTTTACTGAGCCCCTTGATTTTGATGTCCATTTGAATAGCCGTAATGCCCTTTGCCGTACCAGCTACTTTGAAGTCCATATCACCCAAAGCATCCTCTAATCCTTGGATATCGGATAGTATAGCAAAATCATCGCCGTCTTTGACAAGCCCCATAGCCGCTCCAGCCACCGGCGCTTTAATCGGTACGCCTGCATCCATTAAGGAAAGAGTACTTCCGCAAACACTAGCCATCGAACTAGAGCCGTTTGATTCTAAAATATCAGAGACCAGACGGATAGTATAAGGGAATGTTGCTTCGTCCGGAATCATGGGTAGCAGCGCCCGTTCGGCTAAGGCACCATGGCCGATTTCACGGCGTCCAGGACCACGCATAAAACGAGCTTCCCCTACACTATAGGGCGGGAAATTATAGTGGTGAATATATCGTTTAGACTCTTCAATGCCTAACCCGTCCAAAATTTGTTCCTCACTGGCTGGCCCCAAGGTTGTAACCGTAAGTGCCTGGGTTTGTCCCCGGGTAAATAATGCGGAGCCATGGGTACGTGGTAACACACCCGTTTCACAAGTAATCGGGCGAATTTCGGTCAAGCCTCGCCCATCTGGACGTTTACCCTCTTTGGTAATGAGGTGTCTCACTATTTCTTTAATTATTTTTCCAAATACATTACTGATATCTTTGCTATTTTGAGGATATAGCTCCGCAAAGTACGCGATTGTCGCTTCTTTAACAGCGCTTGTCTGTGCTTCACGGACTTTTTTATCAGTATGTTGCACAGCTTCACGTAACTGCTCAGTGGCATAGGCACGCACAGCTTGTTCAATTTCTTCAGCTACTTTATACAGTTTAATTTCCCGTTTCGGTTTGCCGATTTCCGTAGCCATTCTGTTGATAAGTTGGACTTGCCTTTTAATTTCTTCGTGACCAAACATGATGGCCTCTAACATCATAGTTTCATCAACTTCGTTAGCGCTTGCCTCCACCATCAGAATTGCATCAGCCGTACCGGAGACAACTAAAGATAGCTCTGTTTTTTCCTGCTGCTCAATCGTAGGATTAACGATAAACGATCCGTCAATAGATCCGACACGCACTGCTCCAATTGGACCTTCAAAGGGGATATCCGATATGCTTAGAGCCGCTGATGCTCCTATCATTGCCATAATATCCGGCGTATTGTCTTGATCAACAGACATCACCGTAGCTATAACATGAACATCATTACGAAATCCTTCTGCAAATAACGGACGAATAGGACGATCGATTAAACGTGATGATAAGGTAGCAACCTCTGATGGTCGCCCTTCTCGTTTAATAAAGCCGCCGGGGATTTTACCTACGGAGTATAGTCGTTCCTCATAATCCACTGTAAGTGGGAAAAATTCAATTCCTTCGCGGGGTTGGGCCGAACCAACCGCTGTTACGAGCACAGCAGTATCACCATACCTCACAAAAACAGCACCACCGGCTTGTTTAGCCATGCGTCCCGTTTCTAAGGTTAGCATCCGTCCACCCAGTTCCATCGAGTATGTATGCATATTTGAACGTCCTCCTTTCCATCTTCTTAAAACTACAATTTCACCTGAAACTATAACTATTTCGACATTTTTTTAGTATTCCCTTTTTTGGCAAAAAATATCCCTGAAAAAACCAATCGCATCAAAAAGGGTAAAGGCGCAACAGTTTTGCTGTTGCGCCTAGAATTACTTGCGAAGGTTTAACTTTTCAAGAATGCTACGATAACGCTCAATATCCTTTTCACGCAGATAGTTAAGCATACCACGACGTTGACCAACCATCTTTAATAGTCCGCGACGGGAGTGATGGTCTTTCTTATGTTCCTTCAAATGTTCTGTTAAATAATTAATCCGCTCCGTGAGGATCGCGATTTGTACCTCAGGGGAACCGGTGTCCTTATCATGTAGCTTATGTTTTTCGATAAGTGTTTGTTTTTTATCAGTGGTTAGCACGTGTTTCACCTCCTTATTCTTAAGATCCCCATACCCCAGAAAATCGTTGGAGACGCGAAAATCCGAGTGTATGGTTCATATTTTAGGACGTAGCCGCTCGTTATCTTACATGTAAGATAATACAAGACGACCGATCGTCACATCTTGAATCATAATTCACATTTTCTCTTAATGCGCATAGTTTTTGATATGATCACCGTTTTCTTCCATATCTTCTTCTTTATTTTGGCATAAAAGCGCATATAATGTGTCTTGAAATGCACTCACTGACGGATTTTCTACACCGGCGGCATTATACAGGCATTCAAGTTCTTGCTTTAAAGCAGAAAACTCCTCGCTATAACAAATATTAGAAATAGCCTGTATTAAAGCACGAAGATCCTGTTCTTTAAGGTCGCCCATTACTAAACGCATAGCTTTACCCTCCCGGTTCGATCCCCCTCGGATGATTTTAACATATTTCCCGTTTACATGTAAAGCTTGAATACAGAAGTTATAAAATAATATTGCAGAAAGCAGAAATTATTCATGATTGTAGAATAATCTGGGCTTTGTTAATATCCTTATTTATTTGCATGATAAGTTCGTCCGCATTATTAAATATCATTTCACCCCGCAAATGCTCCATAAATTGCACGCGTATGTCTTGTCCATAGAGATCCGCCGTAAAATCAAGCAGGTGCACTTCCAGTCTTCGATGTTGGGTTTGAAAAGTAGGATTTGAACCAATATTGGCAACGCCTGGATAAATAGCTTGATCTATAAGTACCCAAACAGCATAAACACCATCAGCAGGAATAACCGAGGATACCGGAAATTCAATGTTAGCGGTCGGGAACCCTAATGTACGTCCACGGCTATCACCTGATACCACTTTCCCCTGGATGGAAAAAGGTCTGCCAAGTAGTTTTTCGGCTTCAGCGACCTCACCGTTATTAATCAGCCTACGGATAATTGTACTGCTAACCATTTGTGTACCGACATAAACAGGTTCAACTACTTCAACGCGAAATCCGTATTTTAGACCCAAAGCTTTTAAATGCTCAGGTGTCCCTCTTCCCTCACAGCCAAAGGTATAGTTAGGTCCTACCACTACCAATTCCGGACAGATGAATGCTACAAGTATATCCCGTACAAACTCTTCCGGAGTGAGTTTCGAGAAATCAAGGTGAAACGGAAACATCCATAATACATCGATATCCAGAGCAGTTAGAACGTCGCGTTTCTCCTGATTATTCATGAGTAAGCGGAGCGTAAGCTCCGGTTGCAGAACAGCGCGCGGATGCGGATCAAAAGTAAAGACGACACTTGTACCACCTTGGATTTCTGCTGCTCTAACAACCCGCTCAATTATTTTGCGATGCCCCAAATGTACGCCGTCAAATGTACCCAGCGCCAATGATACGTTTTGATATTTTTCTTGCAAACGAAATTGCCCGCTTATTATTTCCATTGGGTCACCCTCTATTTAGCGATGAAAAACTTTAATCGGTTTTACCACATAAGCACCGTTTTGTACTCTTACTTGGGCTATAGCTAAAAGTCGCTCCTCAAAATGGAGCTGTATAATTTCATCTGAAACGTTTAGTTCAGCAATAACCGTGATCGTACGCCCGTTATCGATATCCCTTGCCTGAAGTTCATTTAATTCTAGTTTGGGCATATCAACCAATGCCCGTTCCATCGAGACAAGTTTAGTGATTAAGTCACCTGTTTGGGCAGAATCCTGTAGTTCTTCCAGCGTAAGGGCATCCTCTAAACGAAATGAACCGACTTTGGTTCGAACTAAAAAAGACATGTATGCTCCGCAGCCCAGAGTTGTTCCGATGTCGGTGCAAAGTGAGCGGATATAGGTCCCTTTTGAACAGTCAATGTCAACTAAAAATCGCGGTGGCGAGCTGCTAAGATCCCATTTAACTGCCTCAAGCTTATAAATTATGACCTTGCGGGCAGGTCGTTCAATTTCAATTCCCTGACGTGCCAATTCATATAGTTTTTTACCATTAATTTTAATAGCCGAAGTCATCGGAGGGACTTGGAGAATATTCCCTAAAAACTTACTTAGAACAGTTTCAATATCCTCCTGTGATACCGACACCGAATTACATACGCTGACAATCTCACCAAGAGCATCACCACTATCGGTGGCAGTACCTAGGGTAATCTCTGCACGATAAGCTTTCTTTTGATCAGTTATATAATCTACCAGGCGTGTGGCAAGACCAACACATATGGGAAGTACCCCCACCGCAGCGGGGTCTAAGGTCCCTGTGTGACCAACCCGTTTAATGCCTGTCAGACGTCGAACATATCCCACGACATCATGGGAAGTCATCCCAGGTGGTTTTAGTACATTTAAAATCCCGTGTATCATTTTTCAAACTGCTCCCTAATCTTTGCTAAGACTTGCTCTTTAGCATCTTCCATTTGAGTGTCGAAAGAACAGCCCGCCGCAAGTTTATGTCCGCCGCCGCCAAAGTGCAAAGCGGTCTTACTGACGTCAAAGTTATTGCGTGACCGCATGCTAACCTTGATGCCTCGGTCGGGCACCTCACGAAATAGAACTGCAACTTCCACACCCCTAATATATCTGGCATAATTGATAAACCCGTCCGTATCTTCCGGATTAGCCCCAAGGGAGGACAATAATGTTTGATCAATTGTTAGCCATGCAATTTTACCGTTGGAAGAAACTTCTATGCTATCGAGTACCCGCGACAGGAGCTTTAAGACAGGCACGGTACGCATTTCTACCGCATCGGATATTTCATGCGGTTTTGCCCCATGCGAGACCATCTCAGCAGCAATACTAAGAGTTCTGGGAGTCGTATTAGCATATCTAAAAAAACCGCAGTCGGTCGCAATACCCGTAAATATCGCTGCAGCTATATTATCATCTAGAGCTACTCCCAGATCGAGTAGTAGTTGATAGATAATCTCCGCGGTAGCTGCTGCCTGTTCATCAATATATTGGACCGTGCCAAAGCCGGTATTGCTGATATGATGATCAATATTTATCATCGGTATATTCTGCTTAACCAGATTCTGCACGGCTCCAATCCGATCGATACTACTGCTATCCAAAACTATTATTATTTCATAATCGTTATTTACCATCTCTGGTCGTAAAATACTTTGGCTTCCCTCTAAAAATGCATAGGCTGCCGGTACCGAGTCATCAATGGTCACCTGTACCCTCTTGCCCAGCTTCAGTAATCCCGCCCGAAGAGCCATCAGCGAACCAAGATTATCCCCATCGGGGAAAATATGTGCTGTTAACAAGAAAGACATCTTACCCTGCAGGAGTGACAGAAGTGCCGCCTTATTCTTCATCAGGACGGCTCTCCTCTTCCTTTTTGACCTTATCCAAAAGCACCTGAATTTTCACACTGTAATCAAGGGTAGTATCCAAGTGTAATGTAATCTCTGGTGTGTAACGAAGCCTAATACGTTTGGCGAGTTCGGATCTAATATAACCCAACGCACTCTTGAGTCCTTCAAGAGTTTCCCGTTTTTGTTCTTCATTTCCCATTACACTTACATAAATTTTCGCATGGCGCAAATCACCACTTGCTTCCACCCTGGTGATGGTAGCAAAGCCGATACGAGGATCTTTTAGTTCCCTTAGAACCATACTACTTACTTCTTGCTTTATTAACTCTTGGATTTTATCAATACGTAATTGGCCCATTGCTACCAACCTCCACTAAATTACAACTAACCTTTGGGCTTTATTTCTTCCATTATAAATGCTTCGACGATATCTCCCTCTTTAAGATCGGTAAAATGATCCAAACTTATACCGCATTCATAGCCTGATGCGACTTCTTTGACATCGTCTTTAAACCGCCGTAAAGAATCCAATTTACCTTCATGGAGGACAACCCCTTCCCGGATGACACGCACCTGGGAATTATTCGTAATTTTACCTTCAAGCACATAGCTGCCCGCGATTATACCAGCTTTAGGAACTTTAATCAGCGCTCGAACTTCTGCCCGTCCCATAGCCACTTCTTTAAACTCTGGTGACAGCATTCCGGTTAACGCTGCTTCAATATCATTAATTGCATCATAAATAACACGATATAACCGCAAATCAACTTTTTCCGTCTCCGCTATTCTACGAGCATTGGTATCCGGCCGTACGTTAAAGCCGATAACAATAGCGTTGGAAGCAGAAGCAAGCATAATATCCGTTTCTGTGATCGCGCCAGCACCGCCGTGTATGATATTAACCCTAACTTCTTTATTCTTTAAACGTTCCAAAGATTGGCGCAACGCCTCTACTGATCCTTGCACGTCTGCCTTAATTACAATATTTAGATCGCGAATATTTCCATCTTGAATCTGCTTGAAGAGATCATCCAACGTAACCTTAGTCGCTGACTGCAGTTCTTCGGTTTTTCGCTTAGCTACTCGCTTTTCAGCAATGGTTCGTCCGACTTTATCGTCCAGCGCATTGAGGACATCACCGGCTTGCGGGACGTCGGATAAGCCGAGCACTTCTACCGGTGTCGATGGGTCAGCCTTTTTAACTTTCTCACCCTTATCGTTAAGCATGGCGCGAACTTTACCATAGGCTGTACCTGCCACAACTGAATCCCCGATGCGCAGAGTGCCTTTTTGTACAAGCACTGTAGCAACAGGACCTCTTCCTTTATCTAATTGAGCCTCAATAATTGTGCCTTGGGCCATCCGGTTGGGGTTGGCTTTATACTCATTCACTTCTGCCACTAGTAGGATCATTTCAAGTAGTTCATTCAAACCAGTACGTTTATGTGCAGATACAGGCACAGATATTACATCGCCGCCCCAGTCCTCGACAACCAAACCGTGTTCGGTTAACTGCTGTTTAATACGATCAGGGTTTGCACCTGGTTTATCCATTTTATTGATGGCTACAATAATCGGAACTTCGGCCGATTTTGCATGATTGATTGCTTCGATAGTCTGCGGCATAACTCCATCATCAGCAGCCACAACTAAGATGGCAATATCTGTAACCTGAGCTCCGCGGGCACGCATCGCTGTGAAAGCTTCATGGCCGGGAGTATCAAGAAAAGTAATCTTCTTGCCTTGATAACTAATTTGATATGCTCCGATATGTTGAGTGATGCCACCCGCTTCCTGTGATGTTACGCTGGTTTGTCGGATAACATCCAATAAAGACGTCTTGCCATGATCTACGTGTCCCATAATTGTTACTACAGGAGGCCGGCCTTGCAGGCTTTCCTCTGTATCATCAATTTCTGGCACCTCGTCGGCCGGTACCTCTGGCGGTAACTCCTCAACTTCAATACCGAATTCCGTAGCCACAAGCGTAGCGGTGTCAGCATCAATATCCTGATTAATCGTCGCAAGTACACCCAAGCCCATCAATTTTTTGATAATCTGGGCAACTTCCACGCCGCTTTTAGCTGATAGTTCCTTAACCGTTAGTGAACCACCCAGCTTAATTACTTTAGGCTTTTGTGGAACAGCTTGCTGCGCAGCACCTTTTTGCTTATGAGAGCCCTTTTTAAAGTTTCCTCGTTTGGCACGCTCGTCATCACTTTCCCGTCCGAATGTGCTTTTTACAGGTTTTTGCAGACGGCTGCGATTAGGGCCTTTGTCCGATCGTCCCGCCTGAGCAGGCGCAGCACCCTGTGGAGGTTTGTTTGGTCCCTGACCTTGATAGCCGCCGGTTTGCGGACCTCTTGGTCCCTGACCCTGATAGCCGCCTTGTTGCGGACCTCTTGGTGCTTGACCTTGATAGCCACCTTGTTGCGGACCTCTTGGTGCTTGACCTTGATAGCCACCTTGTTGCGGACCTCTTGGTCCTTGCCCTTGGTAGCCACCTTGTTGCGGACCTCTTGGTGCTTGACCTTGATAGCCGCCTTGTTGTGGACCTCTTGGTGCTTGACCTTGATACCCACCTTGTTGTGGACCTCTTGGTGCTTGACCTTGATACCCCTGTTGTGAAGGTCCCTGTCCTTGATAGCCGCCTTGTTGCGGAGCCCTTGGTCCCTGTCCCTGATAGCCAGGTTGCGGACTTCTTGGTGCTTGACCTTGATACCCCTGTCCTTGATAGCCGCCTTGTTGGGGAGCCCTTGGTCCTTGCCCCTGATAGCCAGGTTGTGCATCCCTTGGTCCTTGGCCTTGATAGCCGGATTGCGGTCTTGGTCCCGGACTTGGATATACTTGATGAGACCCTCTTGGCGTTTGACCCTGATAGCCGCCTTGTTGCGGTCCCCTTGGTCCTTGCCCCTGTGGCCCTGATTGCATGGGTCGCTGTCCTTGCAGGCCCGAGCGTTGGCCATCGCTATACCCGGTCGGTGTACTTAACTGTGGTGCCTTCGAAGGAATCTCTTTATTTTGTGATGTTACTACGGCCTCAGACTTTACAATGGTCTGATCAGCTTTTTTGTCCGCAGTCTTCGGCGCATACTGCTCGCGCAAAAAGTCTAGTGCGTGGTCGTCTATCGTGCTCATATGATTTTTTACGACGATATCACGTTTTGCCAGTGATTCAATTATTTCTTTACTAGATAAATTATATTCCTTTGCCAATTCATAGACTCTAGGTTTCGTCATTAATCCACCCCCAAATTTTCTATCCCACATTCATCAACTAGTGGTACTGTCGCACTAAGCAGATGGCCTTTAATACCACGCACAAAATTCATATCTGTTATCGCGATTGTCGACCGTTGCGATTTACCAATTGCTAACCCCAACTCAAGCTTTGTTCCGTGAACATATATTGGCACGCCTGCAGTCTTAGTCAAATTATTAAATAATTTGCTGGTATTAGCGGATGCATCCTCAGCCAATATCAACAATTTCACTTTACCTCTCCGCAGAGCATTTTCAACAGATCCTTCGCCTGAAATTACTTTTCCTGCCCGTTGGGCTAACCCAAGTAAGTTATGCACCTGTGATAACATAATCTATTTCACCAACTCATTTCGCAACTGCTCATAAATATCTGTAGGAACGGGACACCTTAGTGCTTTTTCCAGCCTTTTTTCCTTAACAGCTTTGGCCAGACAAAGATCTGTGGCGCACACATAAGCACCACGTCCGGCCTTTTTGCCAGTTACATCAAATATAATTTCTCCCTCGGGAGTACGCACAACACGGGTCATTTCTTTTTTGTTCTTCATTTCCTGACATCCGATACACATGCGTTGAGGAACTTTTCTTAACTTCAAAGCCTTCCCCTCCCCACACTACATCTCTTCAACTTCGACAAATTGCCCTATCTTAAACCATTCCGTGGCATTCTTTGCCTGAGTATCGCTTTTTATATCTATTTTCCAGCCGGTAAGTTTTGCTGCTAAACGTGCATTTTGTCCTTCCTTACCGATCGCCAGAGATAATTGATAATCAGGTACCACTACTTTGGCTACTTTATCATGCTCACTTACATTTACAAGCAGAACTTTGGCCGGACTTAGCGCGCTAGCCACAAATCTGACGGGGTCAGCACTCCATTTGACAATGTCAACCTTTTCACCCTTTAATTCAAGAACAACGGTTTGTACACGCATACCTTTAGGGCCCACACATGCGCCGACAGAATCGACATTTTCGTCCCGTGAATGGACTGCAATTTTAGAGCGTGATCCCGGTTCACGGGAAACTGATTTAATTTCGACAACTCCATCATATATTTCAGGAACTTCTAACTCAAACAGCCTCTTTAATAACCCCGGATGTGTACGCGAAATCAGTATCTGCGGTCCCTTGGTGGTTTTTTTCACTTCCACAATATAGGCTTTTAAACGATCACCATGACGATACATTTCTCCAGGCATCTGTTCTTGGGGCCCTAAAATAGCCTCTACTTTTCCTAAGTCAACATATACGTTTTTTTGTTCAATACGTTGGACTATACCTGTTACAATATCACTTTCTCGGCTAGAGAACTCCTCAAATATGATCCCTCTCTCCGCTTCCCGTATCCGCTGAACTACAACTTGTTTTGCCGTTTGCGCGGCAATGCGTCCAAAATCTTTCGGAGTCACTTCAACTTCAACAATATCGCCCATTTCGTAACGATGGTCAATCGCCCACGCTTCACCAGGTGACATTTCTAAGCGTGGATCTTCTACATTTTCACTTACTGTTTTTCGGGCGTAAACGTGAAACTCCCCGGTCACTGGATCCACACTAACACGCACATTTTGCACAGAGCCGAAACTCCGTTTATAAGCAGATATTAAAGCGGCTTCAATGGCATCAAGTAGAACTGACTCAGCAATTCCTTTTTCTTTTGCCAATTGCTGTAACGCCTGCATAAACTCCCCGTTCATTCTAGTAAATTACCTCCCTATTCAATTTTATATTTGTTTTAAAAATCTATATGCAATCTAATAACAGAGATTTTTTCCAATGGAATAACAACTTCATCTTCAGCAACCATAATTTTTACGTTGCCATCTTCTAGTTCCACTAGTTTACCGACCCATTCCTTTTTTCCCGCTAAGGGGGCAAATGTATGTATATCAACCATATCGCCTTTATGTCTGATAAAATCTTGCGGTTTTTTTAGCGGTCTATCCAACCCCGGTGATGAAACCTCAAGATAATATGCTTGTTCAATCGGGTCGAGCTCATCCAGTTTTTCCTCCAGAGCTGCACTTACCCATCGGCAATCTTCAATCTCAATGCCGCCGGGTTTATCTAAAAATATACGTAAGTACCAATCCCGCTCCTTGACAAATTCAACGTCAACGAGATCAAGGTTACTGTCTTTGATGATATCGCTTACTATATTCTCAACTAAAGTTTCAATCTTGGGCTTTGCCATCTCATCCCTCCTCCGTGTTATTTTTAGTCTATCGGAAATTGTATGATTCTATCCAAATAGACCTAAGTACAACCACCGGATTCCACCGCTACAAGCTCGGCGCAATCCGGGTTTCTAATTGTACCGCTACTGACTTTACGTTATACTGTCTCATTCATAATACGAAAGAGTGGGATTCCCCCACTCTTGTTGTGCAACACAAAATTTTAACCTGAAATAATTATAGCAGTTATAGTGTATGTTTACAAGGGTAATCCAGAAAATCAACCAAATAAAACAGTTTGATCAGTATCGGGCAACTGATCTAAGCAGCCCTGTTCCTTCAATAGATCAATCACAGTTTTGCTTACTCTGGCTCTGTTTCGTATATCTTCCACGGAAGAAAATGGCTGTTCAGCGCGTGCCTGCACGAGGTGTCTCGCCGCATTGTCCCCTAATCCCTGCAGCGACGCCAGCGGCGGCAATAAGCCATCATCTACAATCAGAAAGTTCGTTGCATCTGATTTATATAAATCCACCTTGTTGAACTTAAATCCGCGCAAGATCATTTCCAAAGCTACTTCCAAAATAATTAGTACCCCTTTTTCCTTGGCGGTCACTGTATTCCCTTTTCGCTCCAGCTCAGCAATTTTAGACCGTATGACATACTCTCCCTGTGTAATAATTTGGGCGTCAAATTCGACTGCTCGGACCGTAAAATAAGCAGCATAAAAAGCAGCCGGGTAATATACCTTAAACCACGCTATTCGAAAGGCCATCATTACATAAGCTACGGCATGCGCCTTAGGGAACATGTATTTAATCTTTTGGCAGGACTCAATGTACCAATCCGGGACATCATTTTTGCGCATTTCTTTGGCATCGTCGGGCTTGACACCTTTTCCTTTCCGGACACCCTCCATAATTTTGAAAGCATTGCCCGGTTCAAGGCCTTTGTGGATCAGGTATACCATGATGTCATCCCGCGCGGAAATAGCTTCGGAAAGTTTGGCCGTACCGTTTTTAATTAAATCCTGCGCATTATTCAGCCATACATCGGTGCCGTGGGAGAAACCGGAAATACGCACAAGTTCGCTGAAGGTGCTCGGTTGAGTATCTTCAAGCATCTGTCGGACAAACTTTGTGCCGAATTCAGGTATGGCATAAGTACCGACTACCGATCCCAATTGTTCCGGTTTTAATCCTAGCGATTCAGTGCTGAAAAAAAGTTTCATCGTTTTCGGTTCATCCAGAGGAATTGTGCGCGCATCTACACCTGTTAAGTCTTCTAACATACGAATAACTGTCGGATCGTCATGACCCAGAATATCTAGTTTAACTAAACGCCCACTAATAGAATGATAATCAAAATGCGTTGTGAAAGTATCCGCAGTGGTATCATTTGCGGGATATTGAATAGGCGTAAATTCATGCACGTGTCTGTCCTTAGGGATAACCATTACACCGCCAGGGTGCTGTCCTGTTGTACGCTTTACGCCCGCGCAGCCTTCCACCAGCCGGTTTATTTCCGCATTTCGACAATTGATATTACGTTCGGTCAGATAACCTTTGACAAATCCATAGGCAGTTTTATCTGCGACAGTAGCGATCGTCCCAGCGCGGTACACGTTTTCCTTGCCAAAGAGCTCTTCCGTATATTTATGCGCTACGGGCTGATATTCTCCTGAAAAATTTAGATCAATATCTGGCACTTTATCTCCGTGGAAACCCATAAATACCGCAAAGGGAATATCATGTCCGTCTTTAAACATTTTTTCGCCACAGTGCGGACACTCCTTATCCGGCAGGTCAAAGCCCCCACCGTAGCTGCCGTCCAAAACAAAGTCATTGTAGCAGCAGGTAGTACATCGCCAGTGAGGAGGTAAGGGATTAACTTCGGTAATGTCGCACATCGTGGCCACAAAGGAAGACCCTACCGAACCTCGTGATCCCACAAGATAACCATCATCCAGGGATTTCTTAACAAGCTTATGCGCAATAAGGTAAAGCACCGCAAAGCCATTGTTGATAATCCCATTAAGTTCAAACTTTAGCCGTTCTTCCACTAACTGCGGCAGGTCATCGCCATATAGCCGTTTAGCCTTCTCGTAACTCATATTTGTAATCTGTTCGTCAGCGTCAGCAATCACCGGCGGGAAAAATTCATCGGGAAAGGGTTTCATCTGTTCCGTCATATCGGCAATAAGCCTGGAGTTTTCCACAACTACGGTATAGGCTAATTCCTGACCTAAATAAGCAAATTCCTCAAGCATCTCTTGCGTAGTCCGCAAGTATAAGGGGTTTTGTTGGTCACAATCAGCAAAGCCTTTACCCGCTAACAGTATCCGCCGATAAACCTCGTCCTGGGGGTCCAGAAAATGCACATCACCGGTAGCAACAACCGGTATGCCTAACTTCAGTCCAATTTGACAAACTTTCCGATTAATATCCCGCAAGCCTTCTTCACTGGCTACCTTGCCATCTCGAAGCAGAAAATAATTGTTAGTAATCGGTTGTATCTCTAAATAATCGTAAAATTGAGCCACTTGCTCCAACTTGTCATCGGTGGCGCCTTCCAGCATAGTACGAATTAATTCCCCGGCTTCGCAGGCCGAGCCCAAAATCAGACCCTCTCTATGACGTTCCAGCAGATCCCGCGGAATGCGCGGTGTACGGTGAAAATGATGGATGTGGGATGCAGAAATGATTTCGTAAAGATTTCTTAGCCCAGTATAATTCCGGGCAATCAACACGATATGACGCGCTGACTTTTCCCCCGCCTCAGATAAATAACCTTCTAAGCCATACAAAATTTTCACACCATGTTTTTGGGCACACTCATGGGCTTGAGGAAAAGCCTGCACGACCCCATGATCGGTTAAGGCTACAGCCCCTTGTCCCCACTTCCCCACACGGGCAATTAACTCTTCCACACCACAGACTGAATCCAAAGCGCTCATGCGGGTATGGCAATGTAGCTCCACCCGTTTATGTTCGTGGTCATCCTTTCGTTCGCTTGGTGCGGCAATCTGGATAATACTGTCGGCCATTAAAGTTAACTCTTGCGTAAATTTGTCGTGCTGTACAGGTCCGCGTACTTTAATCCACATATTCTTCTCCAACTTGTTTTGTAAGCCGGAAGTATCCTTGTCTTCCAAAAATACCTTTACGGAGATAGAATCAGTTGTATCCGTGATGTTAAAGGTGATTAACTGGCGCCCTGAGCGAAGTTCACGTATATCAACGCCAAAAACTTTGCCCGCGATGACCACTTTACGTTCTTCATCTTTTACCGTAACTATTGGTATCGCAGCCTCTTTAAAAGCTCGCCCTAACAGCGTAACTAATACCTTTTTTTGTTCCTTGTCACTGGTTGCAGCTTTCCTCGCTGAGGACGTTTTTAACTGTTGTTCCATTTCCTGTTGTAACTCATGACATAAGTCGTCCTCCGCACCAGCTTCCCCGTTGATAAATTGGAGCTTAACGGCATAGCCCAATTCGGACTGTATCAGTTGTTTGATATATTCATCACAGCACTTTTGACGCGCTATTTCCATTGCCAGGCCGTTAGGCAGTTCAACATGTAGGCAATCGTCACTGATGATCGTATAGCGGGCGGTTTTTAACCATCCCTGCAAAGACGGAATGGTTTCAATAGTCAAAGTAATCAAAGCTTCCCATCTCTCTATAAGGTACGCCGTCAATGAAGGATAGGTTTTTCGATATGATATCTCAAATCTTACGGTTGAAAGCCCATATAGGCTACAAAGTTCTTGTCGTAATGCTTGAAGGCTGGTATCGGATACGCTGCCAGCCATTTGCATAAAAACATGCCAAGACTGATCCTCTGTATTCACGCTAACCCGCTCAATTGTAGCCGCTGCCAAAATGCTTCGGTCTTCGGGCGATATATGAAGTGCAGTAAGAAACGTAGCAAAAGCATTGGACAAATCTGTTCCTCCTTAAATAATCCACTCTGGACTTGAAAAATATTAACTCCGTTTCACAACGTAGCTTTCATCTACAGATATTCGGGACGGACTCTATTATAACCTACCCAGGTTGTAAAAAACTAGCGATGTCCCCCGCTTTTATTAAATAATCATGCGCTAAGATCCGCGACAGATGTTTACACACGACATATAATGAAAAGAAGTTACTTGCCCTACGTTAAAAGCGGCAGCCCAATGGGCTGCCGCTTTTGGCATTTACATTATTTGCAGGTATCTCCTGCGTACATATTTGTTGCCCTATATCTTATTTAACAAATCTTTAATATTGGCCACAAAATCCACCAATTCAAATTTAAGTTCTTCACCAGTACGCCGTACTTTTACTTCCACAACGTTCTCTGCGACGCATTTTGCTCCAACCGTGATGCGTAGGGGGTATCCGATCAGATCGGCATCTTTAAATTTGACGCCGGGTCGTTCATCACGGTCATCGAGTACGGTCTCCACCCCTGCAGCCTGTAATGCCTGATAAACCTTTTCCGCAAATTCCCTTTGTAGTTGATCCTTCACGCTCACTGGCACAACAACAACATGGTAAGGCGCGATAGGTACAGGCCAGATGATTCCATTAGCATCATTGTTTTGCTCGATGGCGGCAGCCATCGTCCTGCTTACACCGATTCCGTAACAGCCCATTACAATAGGTTTTTCTTTGCCTGTCTCGTCTAAGTATTTACAATCCAGGGCCTTGGAATACTTTATACCCAATTTAAATACTTGACCCACTTCAATACCCCGGGCAAATTTAAGTTCGCCACTGCAACGCGGACACCGATCTCCTGTTGTGATCTCTCGTAAATCCAGTACCGCCGACGCCTTGTAATCTTGACCATAGTTAACATTGAGAATATGCGTACCACTTTTATTAGCGCCGCACACAGCATTTTGAACTTCGGCCGCAGCATGATCCACAAGAATACGTGTTTTAACCAGCCCGACCGGTCCGGCAAAACCCATGGGGGCACCAGTTACCATTTCCACCGTTTCTGGGGATGCCATTTCCAACTGGATACATTTTAAATAATTTTTTAATTTGATCTCATTTACCTCATGATCACCACGTATCACCACAACTAGAGGTTTCTCATCTGCAACGTAGACCAATGTTTTTAGGCACTGAGCGGGTGTCACCCTTAGAAACTCGGCTACCTGTTCGATGGTACGTTGCTCTGGCGTTACAACTTCTTCCATTGAAAGCAACGTCGTTTTTGGGTCCGAAACGGGCAGGCATTCCGCTTTTTCGGTGTTTGCTGCATAATCACAATCTAAACAGTACACAACAGCCGCTTCACCGGATTCGGCAAGCACCATAAATTCGTGGGTGGAACTGCCGCCAATTGCACCGCTGTCCGCTTCTACCGGCCGAAACTGTAATCCACAACGGCTAAATACCTGCGTATAGGCGTCATACATTTTAGAATAGCTGGTATCCAATCCCGCTTCATCCCGATCAAAGGAATATAAATCTTTCATAATGAATTCCCGCCCACGCATCAAGCCAAACCGCGGTCTAATCTCATCACGATATTTATTCTGAATTTGATAGAGTCTGAGGGGTAATTGCCGATATGAACGAACATCCCCCTTTACCAAGGTGGTAATGATTTCTTCGTGGGTAGGGCCTAAACAAAATTCCCGGCCGTGACGATCTTTGAGTCGGAACATTTCATCCCCGTACACATCCCAACGACCTGTCTCCTGCCAAATCTCAGCCGGCTGCATAATGGGCAGCATTAACTCCTGTCCACCTTTGATGTCCATCTCTTCCCGCACGATCTGCGTTATTTTCTTTAATACCCTCCAAGCAAGTGGCATATATGTATAAACGCCGGATGCTGCCTTACGCATCATACCTGCCCGCAGCATTAATTTATGGCTAACTACTTCCGCCTCAGCCGGAACTTCTCGCAAAGTTGGCGCAAAGACTTCCGAAAACCTCATATTTTTTCCTCCTTAAGCACTTCTTCTAACTCGTGATAGAAACTCGTCAGCAACTCTGCTTCCGCAACCTTCTTAATAACCTGTCCATGGCGAAAGATCAGGCCTTCCCTTTTCCCGCCTGCAATTCCGATATCAGCCTCCCGAGCTTCCCCCGGTCCGTTGACAACACACCCCATAACTGCAATCTTTAATGGCTTGGCAATATTTTGAATACGCATTTCCACTGCTTCGGCAATTGATGCTAGATCAATTTCACACCGGCCGCAAGTTGGACAAGAAACCAAAGTTGCTCCGGCATCACGTAACCCTAAGGACTTTAAAATTTGAATGGCCACGCGTATCTCTTCCACTGGGTCGCCAGTTAGCGATACTCGAATAGTATCACCAATCCCTTGAGCAAGTAATGCGCCGATACCTACTGCCGATTTTATCGTACCGGAACGGATCGTGCCAGCTTCGGTAATACCTATATGTAGCGGATAATTGACCGCTGCTGCCATCAACTGATATGCACGTAGTGTTACCGGTACATCATGGGACTTAATCGAAATCTTAATATTGTAAAAATCTAGTTCTTCAAGCATCTTTATATGACCCAAGGCACTTTCAACCAAAGCCTCGGGAGTCGCTCGCCCATACTTTTTAAGTAGCTGTTTTTCTAGCGATCCTGCATTTACACCTATTCTAATGGGAATGTTGCAATTTTTAGCCATCGTTACTACCGTCTTCACCTTGTCCCTGTCACCAATATTGCCAGGGTTGATACGCAACCCATCGGCTCCCTGTTCCATCGCGATCATCGCAAGTCGGTGGTCGAAGTGAATATCGGCAATAATTGGTATTGATGCACCTCTTTTTAAAGGCCCAATCGCCTGCGCTGCCTGTTCATCCGGTACAGCCACTCTGATAATATCACAGCCAGCCTGTTCAAGTTTTTTAATTTGACGTAAAGTGGCCTCAACATCACGCGTATCGGTGTTTGTCATCGATTGAATACTAATTGGGGCGTTTCCGCCAACAATCACTTCGCCGACGGAAATCGGACGTGTTTTCTTCCGGAATATCACAAAACCACACCTTTATATCTAGGTTAAGTAAATCTTTTATTTAGAAAAATTTAAACCGTAGAATATCTTTATACGTTGATGTCACAACTAAAGCCAATATTAATGCAAAACCGATCATCTGAATCGTATATATAGCAGACTTACTGATCGGTTTTTTACGGATCCCTTCCAGTATTAATATTACAATATGTCCTCCGTCTAAAGCCGGTAGAGGAAGTAGGTTAATTAGCCCCAAATTCAAACTTACAATTGCCGTAAGTTCCAATAAACGCATGATCCCTATCTGTGCAGCTTGACCTGCCATTTGCGCAACACCAAGAGGACCAGCCACATCAAAAGATGCTGTTCCGGTGATCATATGTGCAATACCCATCACCATTTCCTTAAGAATCAGGGCTGTTTGCGTAAATGCATAGCCGACTGAAGCCAAAAGCGTAGGTTCAGTATGGAGTAGCAATGGGCCCACCCCAATTAATCCCCGTTGTAAATTAGGGTCTAATTCAGGCGTAACTATCGTTTTAAAAGTTTCGGAATTTCTTTGCACCAGAAGCACAAGCTGATGCCCAGGATTGCTATTAATCGTCCGGACCATCTCAGCCCAGGTGTTGACAGGTTGCTCATCGATTGCAGTAATCCGATCCCCCGCCTGCAGCCCCGCCTGAGCGGCAGGACGTCCAGTAATTACTTGTCCAATAATACTTTCATCAGTAGGTACGTCAAAACCGCGGATCGAAAAGATCATGGCAAAGAGGATCACTGGCAGTATAAAATTCATCAGAGCACCGCCAAAAATCATAAGTGCTCTTGCCCACAGAGGTTTCCGCCCAAAAGCGCGCTCATCATCATCCTCTTCCAAGTCCATACCCGCAATTTTATTGTATCCTCCCAGTGGAAAAATCCGCAGAGAATAGAATGTCTCTCCATATTGATAACCAATAATTTTAGGTCCAAAACCGATCGCGAATTCGTCAACCCTCATGCCCGTAAGCTTAGCAAACACGAAATGACCTAATTCGTGGACAAAGATCAACAGTCCGAACACAAATATTGCAGCTAAAACCGTGGTTAGCGTTGCATCAAAAAACGTTATCAATTTATGTCACCACCTTTATTATTTACAATCCGATTGACTTCGCTACGGGCCCATAGGTCTGCCTGGAGTATACTTTCGATATCAGCCCCAGTCCCTATCTGGTGAGAGTCTAATATGGTTTTGACAAGTCCAATAATACTCCTAAACGGAATTTTATCCTCCAGAAACAAGGTCACTGCTGCCTCATTTGCGGCATTTAAAACAGCCGGAGCCGTTCCTCCTGCGCGACCCGCCCAGTACGCTAAATCCAGTGCGGGGAACACTGTTCGGTCAGGTATCTCAAAATCCAGAGTTCCGACTTTGGTGAAATCGAGTTTAGGAAATTGATTGATATTCCTTTGAGGATAGGTTAACGCAAATTGAATCGGTATGCGCATATCCGGTAGACCTAACTGCGCAAGCACAGCTCCATCAACTGTTTCAATCATCGAATGTACAATGCTTTGGGGATGCACAATCACATCAATTTTATCCCATTTTAGGTTAAAAAGCCACTTGGCCTCAATTACTTCTAGTCCCTTATTCATCATGGTTGCTGAATCAACCGTTATTTTTTTACCCATGGACCAATTTGGATGCCGAAGTACGGCTTCACGCGTTACTGTTTTAAGCTGATCTTTTGTAAAACCGCGGAAAGGACCACCGGAGGCGGTTAAGATCACGCGGGACAGTTCACCTATATTAATGCCCTGAATACATTGGAAAATGGCACTATGTTCACTATCCACCGGTAAAAGAGC